>Ga0181535_10004607_pt1 | contig 15213 bp, 13 predicted proteins | sample PEATcosm2014_Bin_44_FD_119774 | JGI IMG/M metagenome (GOLD analysis project Ga0181535, IMG submission 119774) | Peatland microbial communities from MTU Mesocosm Facility, Houghton, MI, USA - PEATcosm2014_Bin17_30_metaG | ecosystem: Environmental > Terrestrial > Soil > Wetlands > Peat | place... | reverse complement strand
CGCGCCGGTTCTCTTTGCGCCCTGCGGCCGTGTCATTCGATGCCACATATTGATCCTTGCCGATGCCGATCAGATAGAAGCGATGCGGCGCGACGCCATACTTCGCCGCCAGGTACTGCACCACCGCATCCGCGCGGCGCTGGCTCAGGTCGTAGTTGTACTGCGCCGAACCAACTGAATCCGTTCCGCCGGTCACTTCAAGAATGTAGCTCTTTGCCGTTCCCAGCGAACCCGCAAAGCTGTCCAGTTGCGATTTGTCATCGGTGGTCAGCACGGCCTTGTCAAAGCCAAAGGTCACTGAAACCGTGGCCATTTGCTTGTAGTTGTCCAGCCCCTTCACCACGCTGTCCAGCGAGTCGGCGCGGTGCGCCACATCGTTGGCCGCCGTGTCGGCGGTGCTCGCTTCCTGGCTTGCGGCCTGCGCGCTTGTTTGGGCCGCGTCAGCTGCGCCTTGCGCATGCGCGATGCCCGCCTGCGCGCGGTCGTTCACGTCATGAATCTGTCGGTTGTTGTCCGCGGTCTTCTGCTCCAGTTGACCGGTATGATCGATCAGTGGCTGCGTCTGGGTCCGCACATAGTTCTTGGTGGCGCATCCCGTCACACCGAATGCCATCAACGCCGCTGCCGTCAACGCAAATCCAAATCGATTCATTGTCATGCTCCTCACCTCTCCATTCCCTGCCGGCGCTGTCGCGCTCTTCCGCCGGGAAGTACCTTCTTCTGCTTCAGTAAGTGCACGCCGCTATCCAATCCGGGATTGCCATGCAACATATTGAAAAATAAGCACATGTTTGCAGTCCTGTGCAAGATCAGTACACCTTGAAACCATGTAATTTTTACCCTTTCCGGTAAGGTTTGCCCTCCGTTCCCCCCGTCGCCTCCCAAACTCGCTCCGCGCAAGCTCGCCGGCCAATGCACCGCGCCGATTCTCGTATTCTAGAAATTGGGCCCATGCATCCCGGCAACTGGCCCGCCGCACGCCGAACTCTCAATGGATCTCTCCGAGAAAATCCGCACGCTGCCCACCCAGCCCGGCGTGTATCTCTACAAGAACGCCGAGGGCGAAGTCATTTACGTCGGCAAGGCCAACAACCTGCGCTCGCGTGTGCGCTCGTACTTACTTGAGGCCTCGCAGGCCAACGCCAAAACCGGGTCGCTCATGCGCGAGGCCGTCGACATCGAAACCATCCTCGTCGCCAACGAGCACGAAGCTCTCGCCCTCGAAAACAATCTCATCAAGCAGCGCAAGCCGCGCTTCAACATCCTGCTGCGCGACGACAAGACCTATCCCTACGTCAAGCTCACCCTCGCCGATCGCTTTCCCAAGGTCTTCGTCACGCGCCGCCTGCGCAAGGATGGCTCCGCCTACTACGGCCCTTACTTTCCCGGCAACCTCGCCTATCGCGTGGTCGAGCTCATCCATCGCAGCTTTCTGCTGCCCAGTTGCAAGGTCGATCTCTCGCGCTACCACCCCCGCGCTTGCCTGCAGTACTACATTCATCGCTGCCTCGGCCCATGTGTCGAAGGCCTCACCACCCCCGACTCCTACAAACAGGCCGTGCGCGACGCGCAGCTTTTCCTCGAAGGCCGCCACGCCGAGCTCGAACGCGCTCTCACCGCGCGCATGATGGCCGCGGCCGACGCTGAGCAGTTCGAGGCGGCCGCGCGCCTCCGCGACCAGCTCTCCACGGTCCACCAGCTCCAGGAAAAGCAGCGCATCGCCACCGCCGAGCTCAACGACGACGCCGATGTCTTCGGCTATCACTTTGAGGACGGCAGCCTGGCCGTGAATCTCTTCCACATGCGCAACGGCAAAATCGTCGACCGCCGCGAGTTTTTCTGGGAAGACCTGCCCAGCCTGATGGAAGCGGTGGAAGACAGAGATCAGGGATCAGGGATCAGGGATCAGGAACAAAAGATGGGTGCCCCCGGTCCCTCGCATTTGGGGACCGGGGACAGCGAGAAAGGTGAGGCACCGGCCTTCAACGCCGGCCACGTCTTCTCCGCCCTCCTCAAGCAGCTCTACATCGACCAGCAGTACGTCCCGCGCTCGATCCTCATTCCTGTCGACTTCGACGACCGAGAAACCCTCGCCGCGCTGCTCACCGAGCGCACTGGCCACAAGATCGAGATCGCCGTCCCCCAGCGCGGCGACAAAAAGTCTCTCGTCGATCTCGCCGCCCAGAACGCCCACCAGTCCTACACGCAGCGCTTCCGCGTCCTCGAGCCCTCGCGCAAGGCCATTCAGGAGGCGCTCGCCGACGCGCTCATGCTCCCCGAGCTTCCCCGCCGCATCGAGTGCTTCGACATCTCGCACATCCAGGGCGCTGAAACCGTCGCCTCGCTGGTCGTCTGGGAAGACGGCAAGATGAACAAGTCCGCCTATCGCAAGTTCAAAGTAAAGACGGTCGCCGGCGTCGACGATTTCGCCTCTATGCGCGAGGTGGTTCACCGTCGCTACGCGCGCATTCGCGAAAACGCCAATGGCAACGAAAACTCAAAGAGCAATCTTGCTTTGAAAGGGCACGACTTCAGCCGTGCCGATAGCGACTCCGAGCAATCGGGGGCTTTAGCCCCTGAGGGACGAAACTCCCCGAGCAAAGAACCCAAAACCATGCCTTCCCTGATCCTCGTCGACGGCGGTCTCGGCCAGCTTCACGCCGCGGCCGAAGCCCTCGAATCCCTCGGCTTCACCTCGCAGCCGCTGGCTTCGATCGCAAAAAGAGAAGAAGTCATCTACCTCTACGGCAACGAAGACGAGCCCATCGTCCTCGACCGGCGCTCGCCCGTGCTCCATCTCGTCCAGCTCATCCGCGACGAGAGCCATCGCTTCGCCATCGGCTACCACCGCCAGCGCCGGGCAATGAGAGATAGAGACTCCGAGCTCCTGAATATTCCCGGCGTCGGCCCGCAAACCCGCCAGCGCCTGCTCACCCACTTCGGCAGCCTGCGCGACGTGCAGCAAGCCACGCCCGATTCCCTCGCCGCCGTCGTCAGCCGCAAAACCGCCGAAACCATCTGGCAGCACTTCCACGCCGGACTTCCGGCGCAATGATGCGTTCAAGAGGCCGGCGTAGAATTGCCTAAGCCCTAACAGAGGTTTTCACCGCCTTGCAAGACGCCATTCCTGCCGCCCCCGCGCGCACTCCCCTTCGCGCAGCACTCATCCTCGCCGCGCTCTTCGGCACGCTGACGTTCCTCATCCATTTCGTCAGCTCGCTCTGGGGCAGTCATCTCGGCTACGGCTTTTTTCGCGACGAACTCTACTACCTGGTCTGCGGGCATCACCTGGCTTGGGGCTACGTGGATCAGCCTCCGCTCGTTGCCCTGCAGGCGCGGATCGCCGAGACGCTTTTTGGCCTCTCGCCCACCGGAATTCGTATCCTCAGTTTCGCCGCCAGTGGCGTGCTGATTTCGCTCACTGGCTTGCTCACCTGGCAACTGGGCGGCCTCCGCAGTGCGCAAATACTGGCGATGACCGCAGCGCTGGCGGCACCGGTGCTTTTGGGCACCTCAAATTTCCTCTCCATGAACTCCTTTGAGCCGTGTTTCTGGATGGGATCGATGTTCGTGCTGCTGCGCATCGCCGACGGCAGCGCTAGCCCGCGCGCGTGGCTCGTTTTTGGATTGCTTGCCGGTCTCGGCATCGAGAACAAACATTCCACCGTCTTCTTCCTCCTGGCGCTCCTTGTGGGTCTGCTCCTTACGCCGCAGCGGCGGATCTTGTTGTCGCGCTGGTGCGCAGCCGGTGTCGCGCTCCTGCTTCTGCTCGCTCTCCCGAACTTCATCTGGCAGTGGATTCATCACTTCCCGACTTATGTGCTTCTCGAAAACATTGCCCACTCCGACAAAAACATCAAGCTGCCGCCGCTCGCGTTTCTTCTGCAGCAGGGCAACATGCTGTTTCTGGGGTCAGCTCCACTGTGGATCAGCGGTCTCGCTTGGCTCGCTTTCGCGCGCAAAGCTGGGGCCTGGCGCTTCGCTGCGGTTACTTACCTTGTCTTTCTGGCTCTGCTGATGGCGATGCACGCCAAGGATTACTACCTCGCGCCCATCTATCCTTTGCTCTTCGCAGCCGGAGCGGCCGCCCGCAGCCATCGCCCCGGCTTCCGCTGGCTCATTGTGGGTTACACGGCCGTCCTCGCGCTCTCGCTTTGTTTCATCAGCGCTCCCATCGTTCTCACACTGCTTCCGCCGGCGAATTATCGCGCCTATGTCTCCCACTTCCCCGGCACCAATACCAAGCAAGAAAAATTCTCCAGCCCGCTGCCCCAAGTCCTCTCCGACCGCTTCGGCTGGCCGCAGATGGTCGAGGGATTCGCCGCCCGCTACAACGCCTTACCTGCCAGTGAGCGCGCCCAGACCGGCATCTTTTGCGGCAACTACGGCGAAGCCAGCGCGGTGAACATTCTCGGGCCGGCATACGGCCTGCCCACTGCTATCAGCGGCCATCAGAACTATTTCTACTGGGGCTGGAACGGCTACACGGGCGAATCAATGCTCACGCTGGGCGACAGTCGCGACGAATACACCGATACTTACGCCGAAGTCGTCGATCTCGGTCCATTCGATGCGCCGTGGATCATGGACTTCGAGCACCTGCACTATTTCTGGCTGCGCCATCGCAAGCGCCCGTACTCCGCTGACTGGCCGGACTTCAAATTCTGGTATTGAGCTGCCGCGAATCGAATTCGCGTATACTTTGGCGAACGACCCATCGGGAAACATCCCATGCACGAAGCCGGCTCCTCTGCCGCACTCCATCCACTTCGTCCGGCACTTCTCCTCGCCGCAGCATTTGCTCTTTTTACATTTCTCATTCACCTCTTGAGTACGCTCTGGGGCCTCCATCTCGGCTACGGCTTCGACGGGGACGAGCTCTACTTCCTCGTCTGCGGCCGTCACCTCGCATGGGGTTATGTCGATGCGCCTCCTCTGGTCGCTCTGCAGGCCCGGCTCGCCGAATTGCTTTTCGGCCTCTCGCCAGTTGGCGTGCGCATCTTCAGCTTCGCTGCTGCTGGCATCAATGTTGCTCTCTCCGGCTTGCTCGCTTGGCAATTGGGCGGCAGGCGCCTCGCGCAAATTCTCGCCATGATCGCCGTCCTCGCCGCGCCCGTATTCCTCGCCACTTCCAACTATCTCTCCATGAATTCCTTCGAGCCGTGCTTCTGGATGGGCGCCCTCTTCGTTATCCTGCGCATTGCCGACGGGTCAGCCAGCCCCCGCGCGTGGCTGCTCTTCGGTCTTCTCGCCGGCCTTGGCGTTGAGAATAAGCACACCACAGTATTCTTTCTCATCGCTCTCCTCGCCGGCCTTCTGCTCAGCCCGCAGCGCCGCATCCTCTGGTCACCTGGCTGCGCAGCCGGAGTCGCACTGCTTCTCCTCCTCTCGTTACCGAACTTCCTGTGGCAATGGATTCACGGCTTCCCCACCTACGAGCTTCTTAACAACATCGCGCACAGTGACAAGAACGTAGTTCTTCCGCCAATTCAGTTTCTGATTGCACAGGCCGATATTCTCCTCTACGCCGCGGCGCCATTGTGGATCGCCGGCCTGGTCTGGCTCGGCTTTGCGCGCATCGCGCGTAATGCTCGCTTTGTTGCGCTCACCTACGTCGTCTTTCTCGCAATGATGATGCTTCTCAGCGCAAAGCACTATTACCTGGCTCCGATCTACCCGGTTTTATTCGCCGCCGGAGCCGTTGCTCTTACTCGCCTCACTCGCCGGGCTTGGGTCCCGCTCGCCTACTCCGCGCTATTGGCGCTTTTTCTTTGCCTGGTCTCCGCGCCCCGCATCCTCACGATCCTCCCGCCCGATCGATACGCTTTGTACTCGGCTCGCACAAGGCTATTCCTCACCGCCTCCGAGGCAGAGAGGGCCGCCAGCCCGCTGCCCTCCTTCCTTTCGTATCGCTTCGGCTGGCCCGAACTGGTCCAGGGGTTCGCCGTGCGTTATCGCTCTCTTCCGCCCGATATCCGCGCTCGAACGGCGATCTTCTGTGGTAACTACGCCGATGCCAGTGCCGTTAACCTTCTCGGCCCCAGATACGGCCTGCCGACCGCCATCAGCGGACACCAAAACTATTTCTACTGGGGATGGAACGGCTACACGGGAGATTCCGTGCTCACGCTTGGCAACAACCTTGATGGCTACCGGAAGTTTTACGGGGAAGTTGTCGATCTCGGGCGATTCGATGCGCCTTAGACCAGGGACAGCGAGCATCAGCACTATTTGTGGCTCCGCCATCGGGTGCGCCCGTATGCTCTCGACTGGCAGGATTTCAAGGATTGGTATTGAGCCCCGGAATCGTCGTTGGCGCGACAGCGCCGCGAGCGCCCTACCCCGCCCGCACCAGCTCGCTCTTTCGCACCACTATCCGCTTGCTGCAAGCCGGGCACGAGAACCGGTCGAACAGCGCCACGCTCCCCACCGAGGAGCCGCACCACGGGCACTTCCCTTTCAGCGCGCTGATTCCCATCAGCGGCCCAATCAGCGGCGCGCACACTCCTGCGATGATCATCGGCACGCCAAGAAACACGCCCAGCCCCGTCAGGCAAATCATGCCGCCCCAGATGATCAGCACTGGTGCGGCCACCAATCCCAGCAGCATTCCGCCGAACGCGCCCTTCACCGGCGGCTTCTCGTGTTCCTGATGTTCGAGCTCAGGCAGGTGAGCCTCCTGCACGTTTGTTAATCCGCAATGCGGGCAGAACTTCCACGCCGCCTCAAGCTGCGCAGCGCATTTCCGACAGGTCGCGCTCATAGAGCGACCGCTCCCTCACGGTCATCGGCATCCGCCGCAGGGTCCGCGCGAAGCAGACTGCCCTTCGCCGCGGCCACAAGCCATCCGTGCCCCGAAGCGTCTGCGATGATGAAGTCTAGGCCCGCTTGAATTGTGTTGCCCGTGACTGCCGTCACGCCCCTCTCGTCGCAATGCGGAGCCTCGCGGGTTGATTGCGCTGCTCCCATGCATCGGCTGCCATCCCCGCCGGAATCTGTGATCTTATAGAGAGACAGATCCCCCTCGCGTACCCGGGAGTGCGCCCATGGCCTCCACTTTGGAGTCGAGCCTCAAGCATCGCTTGTCCTTTTTTAACGAGCAAAGGCTGCCCGCGGTAATTACGGCCACGAATGGCGAATCGCTGTTGGAACTCCTGACCGGCGAAGCGCAGGAACTCGCCGCGGTTCAGCTCCGCTATGGCGCGATTCTCTTTCGCGGCTTCGGCCTCCGCACCGCGGAAGACTTTCGTGCCGCCGCCGATCGTTTCTTTGATGGCGCGCTGCCCCAGTATCTTGGCGGCGTCAGCCCACGCGGCCAAATCATGTCGGGCGTCTACGAGTCCACTCGATACCCCTCCCACATGCGCATCCCGCAGCACAACGAGATGTCGTATCTTCCCGATCCGCCGCGCGCGCTGGCATTCTTCTGCCAGGTCGAGCCAAGCCACGGAGGCGAGACGCCGTTGGCCGACTCTCGCGTAATCTACGAGCGCATCCCCGCAACCATCCGCGCCAGATTTGAGACGCATGGCGTTCGCTATCATCGTCATCTCTATGGCCCGCGGTGGTACTCCCCCACGCGAGCCGTCAACCGCATCCAGGAACTGCACAGATCCTGGATGGCCGCCTTTTCCACCAATGACCGTTCTCAAGTTGAGCGCGTCTGCGCGGAACAAGGCGCTGCGGTCCGGTGGAATTGGGAAGAAAGCGCGCTGATTACGAATACGCTGCCGGCGGTGCGAGAACATCCCAGGACTGGCGAGAAGCTGTGGTTCAACCAGGCATCGACTTTTGTGGTTACACCGCGAAGCGCAGGCTTCGCGCGCTGGCTCCTTTACCACGCTGGATTCCCGTCGCCTTACTCCCGTCCATTCCATGCAACCCTGGGCAACGGAGATTCGCTTCGCAGCGCAGAACTGAACAGCATCAACAATGCGATCGATAGCGCAACCGTAAAGTTTCGCTGGCAGCGCGGCGATCTCCTTTTGGTGGATAACTTCCTCGTTGCTCACGGACGCATGCCGTTTCGCGGCGATCGCCGCATCCTCGTCGCAATTCACTGATAATGGTGGTCAGGCCCAGTTCCGTGCGCAATCTTCGTACGCGGCGCCTCTGCCATCTCATCGCCGTCAATTAAAGTAAAGCAAGGGAACTCCACGGATGCATACTTCAGTTTTTCTCAGATTCCGCAAGGCTGGCATCCCGCTGGCGGGCATTTTCGCAGCTCTTCTCGCCGTCTCGCCGCATGCGCAGACGGTCTCCTCCTCGATCAACCAGCCGGACCAGCCGTCCTCCTGGTTCAATAAACAGACCAATGAGATCGGCCTCACAGGCTTCGATGCCGCCACCGAGATCACGCCCGAAGGCTATCTGCAATCGGGCTTTGAAAAACTCATGTTTTTCACCGGTCCCGATCTCCACCCGGCCACTGATCAAGTCCAGATTCTCGAACAAGGCACTCTGCCCATCGTTCATTACGAGTTCGCGCGCGATGGCTTCACCTACCGCTTCACCGTCTTCGCCGGCAAAATCGACAAAAGCGCTATCATTCGCGCCCGTCAAAACGCCAAATTTCCTTTCTTGCCTGGCTTTGACATTACGTCCGGCATCTACGAACCCCAGGTTGACTTCATCCGCGTCGACATTACGAATTCTGCCCACGAACTCAAGCGCGCCGTCTTTGCCTCCGGCGTTTGCTATGGCGACCCCACCGGAGCCGCGCAAGGCGTCAGCCGCAAAGCCGGCGAAAGCTTCAACCCAGGCTGGATGAACTACTTCGACGACGCCAACTTTTACCGCTTCAATCGCGATCTCTACAGCTTCCCCGCCGGCTACGTCGACCGCAGCTTCACCATCCGCAAGAACTGGAGCGAGCCGAACCCCCAGTACGTTTTGGGGGTGACTCACGTAGACGCCACCCCCACTACGCCCGTCGGCATCGTCACTTACGCGCGCGATCTCAAGCCAGGCGAAACCTGGACTCTCGATTTCAAGATGCTGGTCATTCCCAACGCCGACCCCTTCGTCATCTCCGCCGTCGACGACGCCAGTCTCGACGCAATCGAGGCGCAGGTGCACGCAGAGCCGGCCGCGCAGCATTGACGCAACCGCCGGATACGGCCATTGCTCCCTGTCGCTATCAATCCTGCATTAGTTCGCGCGTGAAACCGCCTGGGAGGTCGCGGACTGCAGCTTCTCTTTCACCATTGCCAGCAGCCGCTCCGGAGGCACAGGTTTGTTGAGCAGGGTGAAGTGATGCCCGGCGCTGCTCGCCGCGGCCAGCAAATCGACCGTCGTCGCTTGCCCGGAGAAAAGCAGGATCTCGCAGTCGGGAAACACGCGTTGAATCGTTATCGCGAGTTCAATCCCGTTCATCCCCGGCAACACCACATCGGTGATCAACAGATGCGGTGGCGAGATCAACGCAGTTTCAAGAGCGTCGTCTCCGTCATACGCGGCCATGGCAGCATAACCGCTCATGGAAAGGATTGTGGTTACGGTGTCTGCGATCGATGTTTCGTCATCGACCACCAGAATCCGCTGGCGATAATCGAACTCGTGGAAGGATGGAGCTTCGCCAACAGGCACGATAGGGGTGTTTCGTGTTCCGCTCATATTCATGTCGAAGCCTCGCTGATGAATGAGCAACCTCCGTGCCAAACCAGCCGGAATGATGGGAACCCCTTATCGCTGCTTGGGCTTGCGCCGAGGAAAGCCGGCAATTGACGGAGTTTTCCTCCGGCGGAGAGTTCGGGAGTTTTTACACGCTTAGGATATTTTTACCGGGGCAATAGCATTTCGACACGCTTGTCATACGGTGTCATTCGCCAACGTTAACGTTAGCGATACGCCACGCTCGCGGCCTGGAGTTTGCCGAACACGAAGGACAGGCATACGTAGCACGCGCTTCTGCATCGAATCATGATGGAGGATCCTTCCGTTGGCACAACGCCACAAAGCGGAATCCGTTTCAATGAAATTTCAAACGGTTCAGCAGGATGCGGTTCCCAAAGGCCGCGCAGGCAAGCACAAGCGCATTGTCACTCTCCTGTTGAGTCACCTCGATCGACTGCCTTCCGGTAATGCCCTCAAAGTCCCCCTCGCCGCACTGCCCGACAGCAAAGCGAACATTCGCGCTGCTCTCAATCGAGCCACACACCGCAATGGCGTGGCCGTCTCCACATCCAGCGACTCCAGTTATCTTTATCTCTGGAAGGCCGTTCAAAAACCCTCATAAATCCTCCCTGGCACATTCCTGATACATTCTTGTTTTCGGCTGTTCCGGAGCTCGCCGTGGACGCTGTGCGCATCGACAAATGGCTTTGGGCCGCGCGCTTCTTCAAAACGCGCGCCATGGCCTCGCGCGCCTGCGACATCGGCCGCATTCAATCGAACGGCCTGCGCGCAAAGCCCGCCCGCGAGGTTCGCGCCGGAGACAAGCTGCGCATCGAGAACGAGCGCGGCATCTTCGAGGTCGAGGTTTTGCTCGTCAGCGCGATGCGCGGACCCGCCGCCGTCGCGCAAACGCTCTATCGCGAATCCGACGCCAGCCGCGAAGCGCGTCTTCACCTGGCCGAAGAGCGCAAGGCATTCGAGCAGTACGTGCGCACGCCCGAGCGCCGGCCCTCCAAGCGCGACCGCCGGCGCATCATTCAATTTCGCGGCCGCGTCTGAAGCCGCCCAGACGCACGAAAGCCCGGCACGAAGCCGGGCTCTCTTTGCTCAATCCATTCGCTTACGCAATCAGCTTCTTGACCTTCTCCTCAATCACATCCTGAGGAACATAGCCCACGATCTGATCTGCTACCTTGCCGCCCTTGAAGAACAGAAGTGCCGGAATTCCGCGAATCCCATAGCGCGAAGGCGTCGCGCCGTTCTGATCCACGTTGACCTTGGCCACTTTCAGCCTGCCTGCGTATGCGGCGGCCACGCCATCCACGATCGGTGCAATCGCCTTGCATGGACCGCACCAAACGGCCCAAAAATCCACCAGAACCGGCTGCTCGCTTTTCAGCACTTCCTGGTCAAAATTCGCATCGTTCACTTCCAAAACGCCCAATCCAGCCATGATCCTCCTTGCGGACCCGCACCCGATCATTGTACAGGAAACCGTATATCCATCTGATGCGGGAACGTGCGCAAAGTCGCAGACCTCTGCGCCGTTGCGAGACGTTGCACGCAACCAATTCGCTTGATTTTGTAATCGTTTCAATCAGCCGCGAACCCGGGCCAACTCTTCTCGTCTTCCGCCCCTCTTTTGTCTGCGGAATCGTTTACCGTGCAAAGAAAAGCGCCCGGATCCGTTAAGGATCTCAGGCGCTAGAGCAGCCCTCCCCCAGAACTGCTCACGGAGCGACTTTAAGGTGTTTAATCGATAAATAGCAAGCAAACTTGAGTAATAGGCGGAGTAATCAGATTTTTGGTGACTACCCACATAGGCAACCACCGTAACTTATTCATAACTCACACAGTTGAGTGTTAATTCGGACCAGATTTCCACAAAATCACTTATTTTCAATCGTTTGGCCCGCTCCGACAGCCGAAAATCGGCAAATCATCAGCTCCGCGCCGATGCGTTCTTGCACTGCATTTGTAGCATCTGCCAGGCTCTCTTCTCCCTCGACGATCACCAGAACTGCCGGCCCCGCCCCGCTCAGCGCGACGCCAAGAACTCCGTGCTGCCCCACCAGCGGCAGCAGAATCGGCAGCAACGGTGTGATCGGCGCGCGATAAGGCTGATGAATTCGATCCCGCATCGCCAGCCGCAACAGGTCGCCTCGTCCCTGCGCAAACGCGAGCGCGAGCACCGCCACCGATTGCAGATTCGCCACCACATCTTCCGCCGGATAATTGGCCGGCAACGCCGCGCGCGCTTTGCTGGTGGAGAGTGGTTCCTCCGGCAGCGCCACAATCGTTCGCCACTGCTCCGGCGGATCCGTTCGCGCCACGCTTACCTTTGTTCCCTCGCAAACCGCCGTCACAAATCCGCCCAGCCAGCACGCCGCCACGTTGTCGGGATGTCCCTCGAGCTTGTACGCCTCTTCGAGAACTCGCTCTGTATCCCACCCGAGCTCTCCAAAGCGTGCCGCCAGTGCGATCGCTGCCAGCCGCGCAGCTGCCGACGACCCGCATCCCATCCCCAGCGGAATCCCGTTCGCCATCCGGATCGCCAGCGGAACAATTGCCCGCCCGTTGTCGCTCAGGATTTGCTTGTAGGTCTCGAGAATCAGGTTGTCTTCAAGCAGCCCGCAACGGTCGGCATTGCGGCCGCTGGCCGTCACGTGGAAATCCTGCGCCGGCGCAGCCTCAATCTCCAGAAAAAAATCCAGTGCCACGGCAACCGCGTCGAATCCAGGTCCAAGATTCGCCGAAGTTGCAGGCAAGCGGAGTCGAAGAGCGCCCGTCTTTCCCAGATCGCTCATCCCACCTCGCCCTCGATCGCCGCCAACACCGCCTCCGGCGTGGCGTCCACGGTCACCGCGTCGCGCCGCAGCGCTTCAATCACCTGCTCCGAACCGATCTTCTCTTCATCGGTCAGCAGCGTTCCGCGATGGAAGTCGATCGTATAGTCCGCGTCCTTCAGCGTATGGCCAGTCAGCACCAGCACCACCGTTTCGCCCGATCGGATCACGCCCTGCGCGCGCAGCTTCTTCAGCCCGGCCAGCGTCACAGCCGAAGCCGGCTCGCAGCCCAGCCCTTCCGCGCCAATCTCCGCTTTGGCAATCGCAATCTCCGCCTCGCTCACGTCGAGGCACCATCCGCCGCTCTCCTGGATCACCCGCGCCGACTTGCGCCACGATGCCGGATTGCCAATGCGAATGGCCGTCGCGCGCGTTTGCGCTTCCATCGGCTCCAGCACCGCCCCGTGGTTGAATTTCAAGCTCCGCACCAGCGGATTGGCTCCAGCCGCCTGGATCACGCTGATCTTCGGCATTCGTGCGATCAATCCCAGCTCGCGCATCTCGCGGAATCCCTTGCCCAGCGCCGAGCTGTTCCCCAAATTGCCTCCGGGAACAATCAGATGGTCGGGCACATTCCAGTCCATCGCCTCCGCGATCTCGATCGCCGGCGTCTTCTGCCCCTCAAGCCGGTAGGGATTCACCGAGTTCAGCAGGTAGATCGGCGCCTTCCTCACAATCTGCGTCAGCAGGCGCAGGCAGCCATCGAAGTCGGACCGCACCTGGCAAGTCACCGCGCCGTAGTCCATCGCCTGCGACAGCTTGCCCCACGCGATCTTTCCTTCCGGAATCAGCACCAGGCTGCGCATTCCGGCGCGCGCCGCGTATGCGGCCATTGAAGCCGACGTGTTCCCCGTCGACGCGCACGCGACCCACGTAAATCCGCGCTCGCGCGCCACGCTCAGCGCCGCCGTCATGCCCGTATCCTTGAACGAGCCGGTCGGATTCATCCCCTGGTGCTTGGCGTAGAGCTGATCGACTCCCAAAGCCTTGGCCGCGCGCGGCAGGTGATACAGCGGCGCATTTCCTTCGCGCAGTGACACCGCATTTCCAAAGCTGTCCAGAATCGGAAGCAGCTCGCGGAATCGCCACACGCCCGACTGATCCAGCGCCTCACCCGAACACCGCCGCTCCCGCCATAGCCACTTCAATGCGCCCGGATTCGGTCTGTCGTGCCCGCCGCGCTGGCTCCAGCCGGGATACTCCACCTCAAACAGGTCCCCGCAATTCGCGCAGCGAAAGTCCGGCTGCGCCTGCGCGCCCGGGATCCGGCTGCCGCATCCAAAACAGCGCAACTGATGCAGGTTTTCGCTCATATCTAGGTGTTAGCCTAGCAGGTGTACGGCGATTCTCGCTGTGGACAGAGATCCTAAACCATGTTGATGCCGAAGCAATTCCTCGCCGCCCTTTTCGCGTTCCTGATTCTTGCGCCGCTCAGCGCGCAGGAACCTCTCCGCGTCGCCGCTGCCGCCGATCTGGAACCCGTTCTTCCTCCGATCCTCGTCCAATTCGAAAAGAACACCGGCATTCACGCCGAAGCTACCTTCCAGTCTTCCGCCACGCTCGCCACGCAGATCCAGAACGGTGCGCCCTTCGACGTCTTTCTCTCCGCCGACCTCGGTTTCCCCAAGCGCCTCATCGACGCTGGCCTCGCCGACGCCGCCGGCTCGGCCGATTCCACCAACCCCATCACCTACGCCCGAGGAACGCTTGTCCTCTGGGAACGGAAAGACTCTCAATTGCCCCCACCGTCTCTCGATCTGCTCCGCTCGCCCGCTCTCAAGCGCCTGGCCATCGCCAATCCCGACCGCGCGCCATACGGCCGCGCCGCCGTTGCCGCCCTCCGAAGCCTCAAGCTCTACGACACTCTCAAGCCAAGTCTCGTCACCGCCGAAAACATCGCCCAGGCCGCCCAGTTTGTCGACACCGCCAACGCTGACGCTGGCCTCATCTCGCTCACCTCGGCGCTCACGCCGCGCCTTTCGGCGGACGGCTCTTACTTCGTCATTCCCCGCGACCTCTACCCACCCATCGAGCAGGGTGCAGTGATCGTCAGCAACACCAAGCGGCGCGACGCCGCGCACAAGCTGCTCGACTTTCTCTTGTCGCCGGCCATGCAAGCACAACTCGCCAAATCCGGCCTCACGCCGGTCAAATGAGCGCCATGGACTGGCAAGCATTCGCGCTCTCGCTTCGTCTCGCCGCCGTCACCACCGCGATTCTTCTCGCCATCGCCGTGCCTCTCGCCGCGCTCATCGTGCTCGGCCGCGGTCGCTGGCTCGCCGCCGTCGAAGCCCTCGCCACCCTGCCCATGGTTTTGCCGCCCACCGTTCTCGGCTTCTTTCTTCTCGTTCTGCTTGGGCCCCGCACAGCCTTTGGCCGCGGCATCGCCGCCGTGCTCGGCCATCCCCTTGCATTTTCTTTCGATGGCCTCGTCGTCGGCTCCGTCATCTACAGCCTTCCCTTCGCTGTGCAGCCACTCGTTGCAGGCTTCGCTTCGGTCGACGCAGCTCTTGTCGACGCTGCCCGCCTTCTCGGCGCGGGTCCCGTGCGCCTCGTCTCCAGCATTCTCCTTCCTCTTGCGCGCCGCTCGCTTCTCGCCGCCGTGGTCCTCAGTTTTCTTCACACTATCGGGGAATTTGGCGTCGTCCTCATGCTCGGCGGCGACATTCCCGGCGCCACGCGCACGCTCTCTATCGTTCTTTACGATCAGGTGGAGAACTTCGATTACGCTGCCGCCGGCCACACCGCTCTT
>Ga0181535_10004605_pt1 | contig 15214 bp, 12 predicted proteins | sample PEATcosm2014_Bin_44_FD_119774 | JGI IMG/M metagenome (GOLD analysis project Ga0181535, IMG submission 119774) | Peatland microbial communities from MTU Mesocosm Facility, Houghton, MI, USA - PEATcosm2014_Bin17_30_metaG | ecosystem: Environmental > Terrestrial > Soil > Wetlands > Peat | place... | reverse complement strand
GTGTTCTGGGGACAACCTGACCATAATCTACTCGATGTCGCTCCAAGATTCGTCTCTGTTTTCTTTGGTGTATGGGGAGTCTACACGGGCATCGGAGCGATGTTGCTCTGGATTGCGATGTGGATCTATTGGGCGCGTGTCGAGAGGTCGTCCGGTGGCAACCGCGCTGGCTGGTTTCTGGCCCTTCTTTTCGGCATGTACTACGGTGCATTGATCTACACCTTCTGTGTCTGGAGGAAAGGTGCCATAAAGGCTGTTCATGAATAACCTACTGCGAGCAGTGCGTAATCAGGTTGAGGGCCTCCAATGCGTCCCGGTCGGGTGGCCGCCAAACCGTCTCTAACTCTGCGGAGGTTTTTCGTAGGGGGCGGCGAAAGCCGTTCCCATCGAAGCGGCGTGCCTGAATTCGTATAATCAAGACAAACACATATCTAGTTAAAAAGGGGAGCCACCGATGCCGGCTTACGATTATCTTTGCGATGCGTGCGGAAGTTGTTTTGAGCGGCGGCAGAAGATGTCGGAGGCGGCGCTTGAGGCATGTCCGGAGTGCGGCGGGAGCGTGAAGAGGCTGATCAGCGGCGGGGCGGGCGCGATTACCAAAGGAAGCGGCCAGCACTTTGGCAGCAGCACGGAGAGCAAGGGACTTGTGGCGCGGGTGGACCTTGCTGCATGCAGGGCGGCGGGTGCGGCAACCGGGCATTCTGCGAGAACTAAGGCTGCAATCATGTGCTACCTCTCCGGGGCTAAAGCCCACGCAGATTTTGGGCTCTACGCGGGGGTTGAAACCCCCGCCTCCCTCCGAGCCTGAACCCGGCGTTTGTTCCAAACTCAACCTTTGGGGCCGCGTAAACGCGCTACTATCTTCCCGTGAGCACTTCATCCTTTTCTATCCTTCAGAATCAGGCTCCGTTGGACCACGAAGGCTTTTCTGCGCACCTTGAGCTTGAAACGATGCTCAAGAAGAACCTGCGCGGGGAGGTGCACTTCGATCTGGGCTCGCGGGCGCTGTATGCGGCGGACGCGTCGAACTACAGGCAGTTGCCGATCGGCGTGATCTACCCGCGCGACGCGGGGGATGTGGAGACGGCGCTGGCTGCCTGCTGGTCGGTGGGCGCGGCCGTGCTTCCGCGCGGGGCGGGAACGAGCCTGGCCGGGCAGTGCGCCAATGTGGCCGTGGTCTTCGACTACTCCCGCTTCATGAACGGACTGATCCTGATCGATCCCGCGGCCAAGCTGGCCACGGTTGCGCCCGGCATTGTGCTGGACCGGTTGCGCGACGCCGCCGAATTGCACCATCTGACGTTTGCGCCCGACCCGGCGACCCACTCGCGCTGCACGCTGGGCGGCATGATCGGCAACAACAGTTGCGGGGTGCACGGGCTGCTGGGCGGCAAGGTGGTGGACAATGTGCAGTCGCTGGACATTGTGCTCTACGACGGCACGCGGATGACGGTGGGCGCAACCACTCCTGAGGAACTGGAAGCGAAGATCAGGGAGGGCGGGCGCATTGGCGAGATTTATGCGGGCCTCAAGCGCATCCGCGACAAATATGCCGACCTGGTGCGGGAGAAGTTTCCGCGCATTCCGCGGCGCGTCTCCGGCTACAACCTGGACGAGCTGCTGCCGGAGAACAACTTTAACGTAGCGCGCGCGCTGGTGGGCTCGGAGGGTACGTGCGCCAACATCGTCTCTGCCACGCTGAACCTGACCGCCAGCCCGCCCTTCCGCGTGCTGACAGTGCTGGGGTTTGACGATCCGTTCCTTGCGGCAGACGCGGTGCCGCTGGCGCTGGAGCATGGGCCGATTGGCCTCGAGGGGTTTGACCAAATGCTGGTCGACTTTATGCGGCGCAAGGGGCTGGCCCTGAAAGATCTGGCGCAACTGCCGGGGGGCGTGAGTTTTCTGCTTGTCGAAGTAGGCGGCTGGACAGAGGAGGACGCGCGCGAGCAGGCGGAGAACCTGGTGGGCGCATCGATGACCTGGCCAGTGCGGCCGGTTGCGCGGATCTGCTCGCCGGAAGAGGCCGTGAGCATTTGGAAGGTGCGCGACTCGGCGCTGGGCGCGGTGGTTTTTGTTCCCGGCGAACCGAACCGCTGGGAGGGTTGGGAAGATGCAGCCGTTCCTCCGGCGCAACTGGGAAACTATCTGCGCGCGATTACGAAGCTGATGAGCGAATACGGTTATCGCAGTCCACTCTACGGCCACTACGGACAGGGATGCGTGCACACGCGCATCAACTTCGACTTCAAATCAGAGGAAGGGATACGGAAGTTCAGGGAGTTTATTACACGCGCGGCAGATGTGGTGCTCGGCTTTGGTGGCTCGCTCTCGGGCGAGCACGGCGATGGGCAATCGCGCGCGGCTCTGTTGCCGAAGATGTTTGGGCCGGAGCTGATGGAGGCATTCCGGGAGTTCAAGATTTTGTTCGATCCCGATAACCGGATGAACCCCGGGAAGCTGATCGATGCGGTTCGGGTTTACGATCCGGTGGAGAATTTGCGGCACGGGTTTGAGGCTGCGGGGACGGCGGAGACGCGGAAGCTGGAGACGCACTTTGCGTTCATCGCCGACCATGGCTCGTTTGCGAGCGCCACCGAGCGCTGCGTGGGCGTGGGCGCATGCCGCAACACGACGGGCGGCGTGATGTGCCCCAGCTACCGGGCGACGGGCGAAGAGCAGCACTCCACGCGGGGCCGCGCGCGGTTGCTGTGGGAGATGCTTTCGGGCGCACTCAAGAAGGAAGGCTTCCAGAGCGAGGCCGTGCACCAGGCTCTGGACCTCTGCCTGAGCTGCAAGGCGTGCAAATCCGAGTGCCCGGTGCAGGTGGATGTGGCGGCGTGGAAGTCAGAGTTTTTGGCGCAGCACTACAAGGGCCGGCTGCATCCGCTGCACCACTACATTTTTGGATTTGCCGACAAGCTCGCGCGGTGGGGCGCGCTGACGCCGGCGCTGACCAACGCCTTGCTGACCGGGCCGATTACGAGCCCACTGGTGAAGTATATGGCGGGCGTGGCGCAGGAACGCAAGCTGCCCCGGCTGGCCGGCAAAAGCTTTCAGCGGGCAAGACGCGCGGTGGGGCCTGCTGTTTCTGAGACGGCCAATGTTCCCCGCGCTCAGAACGATTCTGCTGGAGGCGATGGAAAGCTTTCGCCGCCGCAAGCGAGGAGGGCGGTAGCGACCAAAGTCGTTTTGTGGCCCGATACGTGGAACAACTACTACCACCCGCAAACGCTGGTGGCGGCTGAAAAGTTGCTGGCCCGCGCAGGCTTTCAGGTGGAAGTGCCGAAGGGACACATCTGCTGCGGACGGCCGCTTTACGACTTCGGGCTGCTGGCCGCGGCACGAACATACCTTTCGAAGGTTCTGGAGCGGATGACGCCGCAGATCGATGCCGGGTTGCCGTTCATTTTTCTGGAGCCAAGCTGCGCGAGCGTCTTCAAGGATGAACTGCGCGAGCTGTTTCCAAACGATGAGCGTGCCAAGCGGCTGAGCGCGCAGGTGTGGCTGCTTGCGGACTGGCTTACTGCGGAAGCCCCGGAGCTTGCGGCCGGCGGACTTGCGGGGACACATATTCTGGTCCACGGACACTGCCATCACAAGGCTGTCTTCGGCGGGGCGGGGAGCGAGATTGCGCTTTTGCGTGGCGCCGGAGCGACAGTGGAGGCGATTGAGGCAGGCTGCTGCGGGATGGCCGGGCCGTTCGGCTTTGAGGCGGATAAGTTTGAAGTGTCAAAGGCGATTGCGCAGGAGGGGCTGCTTCCCGCGGTTCAAGCGGCCGCGGCGGAGACGCTGATTGTGGCCGATGGCTTCAGTTGCCGCGAACAGATTGATCAGCTCACAGAGCGCAGGGCGATGCACTTTGCGGAGGCGCTGGCGCGTGCCTGCGATTAAAACGGATTCGAACGCAGGGAATTTCGGAGCCCGAGGGCCTGTTGACGCTGCCGGCAGGGGGAACAACAAACGGCAATACTGAACCGGACCTTGTGCAAAAAGATGCATTCATGTATTGCGCATTTGCTGTATTGTGTTGAACAGGTGCAGGTTAACCTTTCGCAGGCAAAGCAATGCATCTCGATTGGCCTGGCTTGCGTCCAATGCGGTAGGTTTACGGGGCGGGATTGAGTTTCGCGAAGAGTGCATTTTGGTTTTTACCGTGTGCAATCAGAACGGAACTTGCAATTGCGGCGTGCCCAACAGTTTTGATACGCTCAGGCATTCCTGAGGCTGAGCGGAAGGAGAGTTTTGGCTATGGCAGAAGAAAGCAAATCCTACGGATTGGCATGGTTTCTGGCTGGATTGGGCGTGGGCGCTCTGGTCGGCATTCTTTACGCCCCCAAGAGCGGCCGTGAAACCAGGGAAGACCTGGCGACCGGCGCCCGCGAAGGCACCGAATATTTGAAGGCGCGCACGCGGCAGGCCGCTGAAGAAGTGAGCGCGATTGTCGACAAGGGCAAGGAACAGGTGACGGAATATGTCGAACGCGGCAAAGAGGCCGTGGATCGTGGCCGCGCCCAGTGGGAAGAGTTTGTGGAGCGGGGCAAGAGCCTGGTCTCCGAACAGTCCACCAGGGTAGCTTCGGCAATGGATGCCGGGCGCCAGGCTTACCACTCGACAACCAGCTCGCCCGACATCCGGGAGTACTGAAGCTGAATCGGCGGGTGGGCGGCTTTTGAGGCCGCCTCCCTGTCGCAGAGCAGGGCGGGCGTCTTTCCTATGGGGCCAACCCTGCCGGGGCCGGGCCTGCCGCGGTTCATGCGCTGCTGTTGCGCGATCTGGAGTGTGCAGGTTTTCGCGTTGAATCCCCGGCACGCTGAATTCAGGGGCGTGCGATTGGCCGGGGCGAAGGCGCCGAGCCCTACAGCAGAACGCGCAATCGGTTCAAGAAGCGTGAGATCGCTACGATGCACAACTTAGACAGTCAGACCGTTCAACTCTTGATTGTTGCCGCAGTTGCGGTGACCATGCTTCTGCAGGCCATCGCATTGCTGGCTATCTTCAACACGTTGCGCAAGGCCGCGGATTCCATGCGCGAAGACATCGAGCAACTGCGCACCACTGTGTTGCCGGTGCTCGAGAACGTGCGCGACCTGCTGGTGAAGAACGGCCCGAAGATTGAAGCCGCGACCACGGACTTCGCGGCCATGTCGCACAATCTGTGCAGGCAAACCGCCGACATCCAGGTGGCGGGACGAGAGATCTTCGAACGGCTGCAAAAACAGAGCCAGCGCGTGGACGCCATGCTGACCAAGGTTCTGGACGCGGTGGATCGCACGGGCGGCTTTATGACGGACACGGTGACCAAGCCGATGCGTCAGATTTCCGGACTGCTTGCTTCGGCGAAGGCGGTCATTGAATCGCTGCGCAGCGACCCCTCGACGCACGCTGTGGGCGAGAAGGCTCGCGGCGACAAAGACATGTTCGTGTAGCAGCACAGCTTCCCCCCGAGGTGACAGATGAAAGCATCGTTTGGATGGATGCTTGGCCTCACAATGGCCATGCTGACCGGCTACGCATGCGCGGAGGCCACTCCTGACGCGGCGTTGCTGGTTCTGTCGAAGCAGGACCACACGCTGGCCATCGTCGATCCAGGCAGTCTTCAGGTGATTGCGCGCATTCCGGTGGGCGACGATCCGCACGAGGTGGCGGCGTCGACAGACGGTAAGACGGCCTACGTATCAAACTACGGATTCGGCGCCTTCCACACGCTTGCGGTTGTGGACCTGGTGAACCAGAAACCGCTGCCGGCCATCGATCTTGGCGCGCTCAGAGGCCCGCATGGACTGATCTTTCGGGACGGCAAGCTGTGGTTCACGGCAGAAGCAGCCAGGTCGATCGGCAGCTACTCGCCTGCCACCGGCACAGTTGACTGGGTGATGGGAATCGGCCAGAACCGGAACCACATGATTTATGTTTTCCCGGGCGCGCGGCGCATCCTCACCACCAACGTGAACTCCGGCACGGTGACGATGCTGGAGAAGTTCGACCTCGGTCCGGGGCAGTCGATGCCGGGAGTGCCCAAGGGCGCGCTGCTGCCGCCGGGAAGCGACTGGCTGCTGACGGTGATCCCCGTGGGCTCGCGCGATGAGGGCTTTGACGTTTCGCCTGATGGCAAGGAGGCATGGGTTGCCAATGCCGGGGACGGAACGGTTTCGATTCTTGATGTCGCGCAGAAGAAGGTAACGGCGACGCTGGCTGCAAACGCACCGGGCGCGAACCGGCTGAAGTTCACGCCCGATGGTGAACTGGCTTTCGTTTCAGCGGGACCGGATCTTGTGATTCTGAACGTCGCCACGCGCGCGGAGGTGAAGCGGCTCGCGATCGGACACGGCTCGGCGGGGATCCAGATGCAGCCCGACGGCGCCCGTGCCTACGTGGCCTGCAGCCCCGACGGGTATGTTGCGGTGATCGACCTGAAGACGCTGCAAGTTGTGGGTCACATTGATGCAGGCCCCAATCCCGATGGCATGGCCTGGGCGGTCAGGCAGTAGACGTCAAACGATCCATCCGCCGCCAGACCACTTTGTCTGGGCCGCTGGGTTGCTCGTTTCAGACAACGCAGTTTTTGAGACACTCCGAAGCGACTCGCCCGTGTCGCACGCAGCGGAGGTCGAGGCTCACGGCGACAGAGACGTGTTCGTATAACAGTTGCTCTCTACAAAACTTCATTAAGGCTCTTATTGCCTATCAGCGTTGAGGTCTGTAATCTGCGATCTCCTCGGATTCCGCTTCCAATACTGACTTGTCGAATCCGAGGCCCGAAGTAATTCTCCACCGCAGACGAATCAGCGTACTCGTTGGGCGACACCCAATACGGGCCCAATCGACCGATAAGTCCGCAAATCCAGTCGGCAGCTTGGACGGTTTGGTAGCGATGGCTTTCCACCTGGAACGGCGGTTCTATCAGCCTTCTTTTGGGGTTTGCTTTGTCGAACATTGCGCGACTGGCTTCAGTCAGGAGTGATTCGCGTTCCTGGTGCTGATCCATCACTATCAGGAAATCCGACTTCTCTTGATCGTGCTCACACAATGCGTTTAGCCTTTTAATCATCTCTTTTAGGACTGCCAAGTATAGGCGGAGCGGCTTATGGTCCATCACCTCCGCCTGTTTATGAAGCCCGACGTAGATGACTTGACCACCGCAACCAGCGATTCTCTTTAGAAAACGATTAGTGAAGACTCTAAGCTCCCGGTACTTCTCAATGTTTTTCAGTGTGTAGAGGGAAGACCCCTTCTTTTCCCAAGTGGCTGGATGTTCGCTGGAGCGCTTGATCTCAAATTCCAATAGCTGGCATTTTCGCTGATAGAACCAAGTCGAGAAAGAACGGACTTGATCGGCAGGCAGGACTAGCCCCGCCAGTCCAAATACAGGGCTCTCGGAGAATTTTCCGCTAGTTCGGCTGATGTACGGGCCGATGTGTCCAAACTCATCTAGATAAACGACATACATGTTAGCCATTAAAACACGAGAGCCCACGTTTAAACGTGGGCTTCGGAATGGACGCGCACGGAGGTTACCCCCCATCCGCAATCCGTAGTGATGATCTCAGAAAAGCCTTTAATTGTCAAACTTTCCCCGTAAGCTACTTCCAACTCAACTACCTAGGTAGTTGAGTTGGAAGTAGCTTACGGGCCAAAAAGCCTTCTAAGTCCATTATACTGAAGAGCGAATAAATGTCAAGTGATTTTGTTGGCAAGGAATGTTTTCTAGAAGATCCAACCGCCGCCCACGACCTCGTCACCGTCGTAGAAGACGGCGGACTGGCCGGGAGTGACGGCGCGCTGCGGCTCGTCGAACGTGGCGACGGCATGACCCGGGCTGTCGGGCTCAAGCGTGGCCCATGCGGGCTCATGACGGTGGCGAATCTTCGCGCGCACGCGCATGGGAGCCGTCAGCTCAGGGATGCTGATCCAGTTGAGCCGGTTGGCCCGTAAGGTGCGCGTGGCCAGCTCTTCATCGGCGCCTACCGTGACGCGATGGCTTGCGGGGTCAATTTGCAGCACGTAAAGCGGCGAAGGCGAACTGACGCCCAGGCCCTTGCGCTGGCCGACGGTGAAACCGGAGATGCCGTCGTGATGGCCGATGACTTCGCCGTTGGAAGCAACGAGTTCGCCGGCGGTCACGGGCATGGGCTCGCCCTGCTCTTCAAGATAGGCGGTGAGGAACCGCTTGTAGTCGCCGCCGGGAATGAAACAAATCTCCTGCGAGTCAGGCTTCTCGGCCAGCTTCAATCCGCGCTGGCGCGCCACTTCCCTTACCTCGGGCTTGGTGAGGCGGCCAAGAGGAAACAGCGTGTGCGCCAACTGCTCCTGCGTCAGCCCAAAGAGGAAGTACGTCTGGTCCTTGGCGAGATCGGCGGGACGCTTCAGAATCCAGCGTCCACGCTGCCGGTCATATTCGTTGACGGCGTAATGGCCGGTGGCAATGCGGTTGGCGCCGATGCTGCGCGCCGTCTGCAAAAGCTGATCGAACTTGAGGTGGTTGTTGCAGAGCGAGCACGGAATCGGCGTGCGCCCAGCGAGGTACTCATCCACGAACGGGCGGACCACGTCGCGCTCGAAGCGCTCTTCCTGGTTGACCACGTAGTAGGGGATGCCGAGATGCTCTGCCACGCGGCGCGCATCGTATACATCGTCGAGCGAGCAGCAACGGCCGGCCTTGGGCGCATCGGGGATTCCATGCTTGCCAGCAAGACGGGTCTGATCCCAAAGCTGAAGGGTGAGGCCGACCAGATTCTCTCCCGAGTGGACGAGCATCGCCGCCGCCGTGGAGGAGTCGACGCCGCCGGACATGGCTACCGCAATTGTTGTGTACTCAGACATGTGACCTCAGGGGAGCGGGGTTAGCCCGCCGCGGCGGGTTAGCGGAGTTTGCGGAGTTAGACGAATAGCCTCATGGCTAACACCGCTAACTCCGCTGACTCCGCGAACTCCGCTCCTTCATCCTGCCGTTCCTGCCGCTACCGGCGAAAGCGCTCTTAACCGCTCCACTGCTTCCGGAACGACTTTTAAAACATGATCCACATCCGCATCGGTCGCGGTCTTCATCAGGCTGAAGCGCAAACTTGCGCGCGCCGCATTCTTGTCGAGCCCCATGGCCATCAGTACATGACTTGGCTCGGTCGATCCCGAGTGACAGGCTGAACCGCCGCTGACGGCAACGCCTTTCAGATCGAGCGCAATCACCATGGCCTCGCCCTCCACCTGCTCGAAGGCAATGTTGGTGGTATTGGCCGTGCGCGGAACCTTCTTGTCGCCGGCCCAGCCGCCATTAACGCGCGTACCACGAAGAGCGAGGATGCCTGCCTCCAGGCGATCGCGCAGGCCAGCGAGCTTTTCGATCGTTCCGTCGGCGAGTGACTCCATGGCGAGTTCCGCGGCTTTGCCCAGGCCAACAATGCCGGGGACATTCTCAGTGCCTGCGCGCTGGCGGCGCTCGTGGCTGCCGCCCACCATCAGGGGCTCAATGGGCGTGCCACGCCGTACATACATCGCGCCCATGCCCTTGGGGCCGTACATCTTGTGGGCGCTGATGGAACACAGGTGGCAGCCGAATCGCTTGACATCGAACGCGACCTTGCCCGCGCCCTGCACCGCGTCAATGTGGAAGAACGCACCGGCTGCGGCAGCAATCTTCCCGACTTCTTCCACCGGCTGCAGTACGCCCGTCTCGTTGTTGGCCAGCATCACGCTGATCAGGCGCGTATTGGGCTTGATCGCCCGCTCGATATCCGTGGGATCGATGAGGCCGCTCGGATGCGGCGCGACGAACGTGACTTCAACACCGCGCTCGGCCACGCGACTCGCAGCTTGCAGCACGGCGGAGTGCTCAATGGACGTGGTGATGAAATGGTCGCCCGGGTGCAGCAGGCCGAAGATGGCGGTGTTGTCGCCCTCGGTGCCGCCGGAGTTGAAGACGACCTCTGCCTCGCGGCAGTTGAAAAACTGCGCCAGCGTCTCGCGCGCGTGATCGACGGCGCGGTGCGCCGCCTGGCCGTGGATATGGATCGAGGAGGCGTTCCCGAACTGCTCCATCCAGTACGGACGCATGGCTTCCATCACCTCGGGCAGCAGAGGCGTGGTGGCGTTTGCATCCATATACACTCGGAACAAGGCGCGAATCTCCCAACTTTGATTGTACGGGGAATCGAGGTTTTTCGCCTGAATGCGCCGCCTAAGCACGCCCAGCTCCAAAAGTCACCGAAGAGTCCCGCTTCTCCCTGTTCCCTGTTCCCTGTTCCCTGTTCCCTGCTTTCTCGCTTCCTTGACCCCGCCCGGCGGGCTTTCGTATGCTTCCAGCGTTTACGCTCGGTGGACGGCAACACCCTCCAACCCGCGCAGGGAGACTCCGCATGAGCAGCATTTCGCCGGTTGCAGCTCCCGATTTTTCGACGACACGGCCGCTTCTGGTTCGCCGCGCGGCTGTGCTGGGCGCGGGAACCATGGGCTCGCGCATTGCGGCACATCTGGCCAACGCGGGAATCCCCGTTCTTTTGCTCGACCTGCCTCCCAAAGCCGGAAGCGCGGAGCGGCCGCTGGCCAGCATCGCTCTTGAAGCTCTCGCCAAAGCAAAGCCGGCCGCCTTTTTCGACCGGGCCAGCGCGGCGCTCATCACGCCCGGCAACTTCGACGACGATTTGCCGAAGCTGGCGCAGTGCGATTGGGTGATTGAAGCCGTTGCGGAGAATCTCGAAATCAAGACGGCGCTGCTGGCCCGCGTTGTACCGAACCTCGCGCCCACGGCGCTGCTGACTACGAATACTTCAGGCCTGCCCGTGGGCAGCATTGCCCAGGCTCTCGCGAGTCACCGCAACCGCTTCTTCGGCGCGCATTTCTTCAACCCTCCGCGTTATATGCGGCTGCTCGAAGTGATTCCCACTGCTGAGACCGATCGCGGCCTGCTGGCGGCCTTTGCGGCGTTTGCCGACCGCATTCTGGGCAAGCAGGTGGTGGTCGCCAACGACACGCCAAACTTTATTGCCAACCGCATTGGGACCGCGGTGATGTCGACGGCTGTTGACCTGATGTTGAAGCAGGGATTGACGATTGAAGAGGTTGACGCGCTGACCGGCCCGGCAATCGGCTGGCCGCGCACGGGGACCTTCCGGCTGGCGGATCTCGTGGGCATCGACGTTCTGGGTCACGTGGCGGCCAACTTTCCGCAGGGCGTGTCGCAGGGTGGATTCACTCGAGTCCTTGACGAGATGATGAAGCGGAAATGGCTGGGCGACAAGGCAGGCCAGGGGTTCTACAAGAAGACGCGCGGGGCAGACGGAAAAGAAGCTCGGCTGGTGTTGGATCTGGCCACATTTGAATACCGCCCCGCCCAAAAGCCCGCGCTGCCCTCGCTCGATAGGTCGAAGAATGCCGCCACGGTGGGTGAGCGTCTGCGGCTGCTGCTCGGGAACGATCTGGCCAAAGACAAAGCCGCCGCGTTCCTGTGGCCCTTTCTCGCTTCGCTATGGAATTACTCTGCCGACAGCATTGGCGAAGCGGCTGCCGATGCGCCTTCCATCGACCAGGCAATGCGCGCCGGCTTCAACTGGGAGCTGGGTCCGTTTGAAATGTGGGATGCGGCCGGGGTGGCCTCGACAGTCGCACGCATGAAGGCCTTCGGCATCACGCCAAGCGCGCGCGTTGAAGCGCTGCTCGCGGCCGGCGAGTCTTGCTGGTACGCACCCGGCGGAAGCGCCAGTTATCAGCCCGCAACCTCGCGCATGGAACCCGTCCCCACGATTCCCGGCCACGCGCGGGTTGCTGACTTTCGACGCATGAATGGGGTTGTCCGGTCCAATCCGGGTGCATCGCTGCTGGATCTTGGCGACGGCATCGGCTGCATCGAACTTCACTCGCTCAAGAATGCCATCGGCGGCGATGTGCTGCAGATGATCTCCGCGGTGCTCAATCCCGGCTCGGATGCGGTGCGCGATTTTGCGGGCTTTGTCATCTCCGGCGATCGCGACAACTTCAGCGTCGGCGCCAACCTGATGCAGCTGCTGATGCTGGCGCAGGAAGGCGAATGGGATGAGGTGGCCGGGGTCATCCACAGCTTTCAGCAGATGACTGCGGCCATCAAGTTCTGTCCGCGGCCCGTGGTGGTGGCTCCCTTTGGCCTTACGCTTGGTGGTGGCGCAGAGATTTGCCTGCATGCCGCGCGCCGCCAGGCTCACGCGGAAACCTACATCGGCCTGGTGGAAGCGGGCGTCGGCTTGATCCCTGCCGGAGGGGGGACGAAGGAAATGTTGTTGCGGGCCGTGGATGCGGCTTCGGCCCTGGCGCCGCCCGATCCGCGCGACCCGCCCTCGCGGTTTGCGCAATCGGCGGAGCTGGGTACCGCCTTGCGCCGCGTGTTTGAAAACATCGCCACGGCCAAGGTGTCTACCTCTGCCGCCGAGGCGCGCGGGCTGGGGCTGCTCTCCTCCGCCGACCGCATCACCTTGAATCGCGAGCGGCTGCTGCTGGACGCCAAGGCGCAGGCCGTGTCGCTGGCCGCTGCCGGCTACATTGCGCCTCAGCCGCGCACCGCGGTTCCGGCTCCGGGAGCGTCTGCGCTGGCCGCGATGGAGACCGGCGCCTTCCTGATGGGCGAGGCCGGCTATGCCTCTGAGCACGACCAGAAAGTGGCGCGGTGGGTCGCGTATATCCTTGCCGGGGGGCGCGTGACGGCGGGTTCCCTGGTGAGCGAGCAGTATCTGCTCGACCTGGAGCGCGAGGCGTTTCTCTCCCTCTGCGGCGAGCGGAAGACGCAGGAGCGGATTGCGTTTACGCTGAAAACCGGAAAGCCGCTGCGGAACTAGGGTTGACATACGTACGTATGTATGAGACTATCCCGCCTAAAGGAGTTGCCGCCATGTATCACGATCCGAAGACCGTCCTCTCCCCTAAAGGCCGGGTCAAGGCCCTGGAAGTGATCTATGATGCGGGACCTGTCCCAGGAAGCTGGTCCGTGGCGGAAATCGAATGGGATGGTTCCCCTATTGTAGGCATTCGTTGGAATGGGGACGAAACCAGCAACAAAGGGCTGCCCCAGGCGCGTGGAAACCCGGCGTGGTTTATTTTGCCGAAGGATATTGCTCACGCCGTTCTTGAAAAAGCCAAGGAACTGAAGCGCAAAGAAGCAGAATCGTTGTTGGAGGGGTACCGGCAAATGGCTGCCGATCAGGAACACGAAGCCGAAGCAGAGGAGTGGACGGAAGGGCTAATCGGCGATGCCTATTGAACGCGGCGATGTTTACTGGGTTGCCTTTGACCCCAGTCTGGGTGGGGAAATTCAGAAAACGCGCCCTGCAATTGTGATCTCAAATAATGCGGCTAATTTGGCTTTGAACCGAGTTCAGGTGGTTCCAATTACTTCCAAAACTGATCGTGTTTATCCAGGTGAAGCGCTTATCGATCTCAGGGGAGAAAAGCGCAAAGCGTTGGCGACCCAACTGGCGACAGCCAGTACGCAGCGCCTCGGTAGTAAACTTGGCGCTCTTGGCTCCGAGGATATGGCTCGAGTTGAGGCCGCGATTGGCGTGCAACTCGCCCTGAATCTTAAGTAGGTACTATGCACGGATGGTGGGAAGTCGTCTTGACCGGGATTGCTGGTCTATCCCTACTTTCTACGCAGGTCATTGGGCAAACCGGCTTGTCTCTCGAAGAACGATCTCTGCCCCAACTCACCGAATCCGGCCAGATTCTGGTGGGCGGCCAAATGACGCGCTATCTCATCCGCCACCTGCCGGTCAGTTCGTTCCCGGCGCTGCCGGCGGCCATTCAGAGCCAGCTTGAACGGCGCGGGTGTGTCATTCCGCAGACCTACGAGGCGCGGCGGCCGGAGAATGTTGTCCATGCAAGCCTGGAGCGGCAGGCCTCTTCCGATTGGGCTGTGCTTTGCTCGGCGAAGGGAACCGTCTCGCTGCTGGTCTTCTTTGGCAGCGACCCTGGGCATCCCTTCACGCTGGCCTCTGCGCCGGAGACCGAGCGGCTGCAGAGTCACGACCGCAGCGGGGTTCTGGGATTCAACTGGGGCATTGATCCCGCGTCGCCGGAGCAGGTACGCGAGGCCCAGGCCAGCATGGAGCACCATCCGCCGCTTGCGGACCACGACGCCCTTGCCGATACACTTGTCGATCATCACACGATTTACCACTTTTATTTGAGGTCGGCATGGGTTGTGCTGCAGACCGGGGATTGACGGTCGACCTGGAGATACATTCGGTGATCCCATGCCCGGCGCAGTTTTGATCATCGCAAGGATGGGCCGGATTCACACACCCTAGAATCGCGCAGGAGCAACTCAAATGCCGGAAGCCGTACTCGTCAGTGCCGTTCGCACACCCGTTGGCCGCGCACCTAAAGGGGCCCTCTCCACTACCCGGCCCGACGACCTGGGCGCAGTTGCCTTGACCGGCGCTTTGGCGCGCGTTCCCGCACTCGAAAAAGCCGAGATCGACGACGTGATCCTCGGCTGCGCACAGCCGGAGGGCGAGCAGGCTTGGGACGTAGCGCGCTGGGCCGTACTGCGCGCTGGGCTGCCGGTGGAGATTCCGGGCGCAACCGTCAACCGGCTTTGCTCTTCCGGCCTGGAGGCGATTGCCATCGCCGATCAGCGCATCCGCTCGGGCGGCGACCGGGTTGTGATCGCAGGCGGCGTGGAATCGATGAGCCTGCTTCCCTTCGGCGGCCTCAAGCCGAGCCCCAATCCGTATATGGCCGAGCATTATCCGGCCTCGCTGCTGACCATGGGGCTGACCGCCGAGCGCGTCGCACGCCGCTACGGGATTTCGCGCGAAGAGCAGGACGCCTTCGCACTGGAGAGTCACAACCGAGCTTTGGCCGCGCAGGCCGCGGGTCGCTTCAACGACGAGCTGATTCCGGTGACCGTGACGACTTCGGTGCCGGGGGCGAAGGCTGGAAAGCCGATCATCAAAGAAACGATCTTCTCTGCCGACGAAGGTCCGCGCTTGGACTCCACTGCCGAAGCCCTCGCCAAGCTCAAGGCCGCCTTTCACGCGCAGGGCACGGTGACTGCGGGCAATTCGTCGCAGACCTCCGACGGAGCGGCGGCGGCTGTGCTGATGGAAGCCGGACGCGCGCGGGAGCTTGGCGTTCAGCCCATGGCGCGCTTGGTGGCGTATGCCGTCACCGGTTGCCTGCCGGAAGAGATGGGCATGGGGCCGGTGACCGCGATTCCGAAAGCTCTGAGCCGCGCCGGGCTCACGCTCAACGACAT
>Ga0181535_10004603_pt1 | contig 15222 bp, 14 predicted proteins | sample PEATcosm2014_Bin_44_FD_119774 | JGI IMG/M metagenome (GOLD analysis project Ga0181535, IMG submission 119774) | Peatland microbial communities from MTU Mesocosm Facility, Houghton, MI, USA - PEATcosm2014_Bin17_30_metaG | ecosystem: Environmental > Terrestrial > Soil > Wetlands > Peat | place... | reverse complement strand
GCCATTCGCCATCGGCGCCCTTTACGTAGGTAGAGCCCTTGTAAACGCGCGTCTCGGGCCCGCGCTTGGCAGCCGCGCGACCGGCGTCGGCCGGCGCAGGCTGTGTCCGCGCAGCAGAGGCAGCGCTCTGTCTCGCCTGGGGCTTCGACGGGGCTTCAGCCGGCGAGTCATCCCGGTCGCCCGACAATCCAAGTTGCGTAAGTGCTGGAGCCTCGTCGCTCGAGGAGGCCTTGGACGAAAGACTGCTTCTGAAACCCTTCAGGCTGAAGCCTGCCTTCTTCTCAGGAGCGGGCGGCAGGCCGGCTGCGGCGCGGGCCATCTGCCGCACCAGCCGCGAGATGGGCGAATCCTCAAGCGCCAGCGGAACGGCGGTCGTCTGCATGCGCCGCACCGCGGCATAGTCGTTGGGAATCTTCCACTGAGCAGGCCGGGTGAGAGCCTTGGTGATCTGATCCTCTGAAACCCCCATCGTGCGAGGCTCAAACCGGTTGAGCACGATCTCGAGCTTTGGCACCGCGGTGTTGAAGTACTGGGAGATCAGACGATTCGAGTTGCGCAGTCCGGCGATGCCGGCCTGGATCACCAGGTAAACCGTGGATCCATCCTTGAACAGGCCCGTCCCCATCAGGTCGAGCCGCGAGCCCATATCGACAACCACGTTGTCAAAGTCCTGCCGCGCAACGGTAATCAGCCTGTCGATAGCGTCATTTGACGCATCAAACTGGGGAAACTTGCCGGGAGCCGCAAGCACCGAGACACCCGTGCTGTGCTTGACCAGAAGCTTGGAGAGAAAGGCCGAATCCAGGCGGCTGGCATTCTGAAGAGCATTGATGGTCGAGTATTCAGCTTGAACTCCGAGGTTCAGAGCGGCATCGCCCAACGGCAGATCGAGGTCGATCAAGATGGTGCTCTGCGACGACTCCTGGGCCATCGATACCGCAAAATTGCAGGCCAGCGTGGTCACTCCATCGCCGCCCTTGGCGCCGAGAAAGACCAGCAGCCGGCCTCCGACTTTCTTTGCGGCGTGGGGAGCCGGACGGCGGGCCGAGGCCCGAACCAAAGCCTCTGCCATGGTGCTTTGCGCGAAAGGCAAGGTGAGAAACTCGCGAGCCCCCGCGCGCATGCAGCGGACCAGCAACTCCGAATCTGCTTTTACCGAGTAGACCATCACCGTTGCCGCGCCGTTGGCGCAGATGCTCTCTACCAGTTCCAGCGCGTACTCCGGGTGACTGTCCAGGTCGATGATGATGACATCGTAGTTGTTTTCCAGCAGCCTTGGCACATCGTCCAAGCTGGGCGGATAGGAGGAAAACTCACGGATCTCACCTCCCTGGCATCCGGCAAGCGCGCTGGCGGCCGCCCTGCGGCGATCCTCGTCCGGGCCGATCAGCGCAATCGACAGAACGTCGGCGCCGAGCGAGTCCGGATACTGGTCATCGAGATACGAAGAAGAGTCTGAATTCACGGGATTGCTTCCCCCTGCCGCATATTGCCTTTCCTGCGGTCTTGCCGAAAATCGAAAAGACGACTCCGAGTGCAACGTCATGCGTAACCCCAAATCCTCAACGAGCGAAGAATGAAAGCAGCGTCCCGATGGCGATGGCCGGAGCGTACGGCATCTTGCGCCTCAATGAATCGGCGAGAGCCTTCTCCGGCTCGCTGCGCATTCCGCGCTGCTTCGAGCTAAAGATCAGATCGCCCGTTTTCCTGATCAACTTGACAAGCCCGTGACCGGCAGCCCAGCCAATCACGATGACTCCCCCCGCCAAAGCGGTGAAAAACATGGCCCAAAACAGTTGCACCGGTCCAACCCAGGCTCCAATCGCGGCGCATAGCTTCACATCACCGCCGCCGGTCCAGCCCATCAGGAACGGAATTCCATTGATCAGCAGCCCCAGTGCCAGGCCGGCCAGGCTCTGGCCCAGGCCATGCCAGCCAAAACCGTGGCTGTTGCCGTACCAATCATGGCGCCAAGGCCAAGGAGAAACCAGAATCCCCGCAACGAGGAAAGGAAAGACCAGCCAGTTCGGAATGCGACGGGTGCGCAGGTCCGTGACGATTGCCACGGCGAGTACGATCAGTGTTGGCCACCACGCGAACCAGTGCATTTTCATTTCCTTCCCCTCCCAGTGCGCAGGGAGAACTTCGCAACAGCGATTGACTCACGTCTGTTGCAATTGTCGGGCCAAACCGGCAATGGCCTAAACTCCCCCAATCAGCGTAGATGGAGGATGCCGCACAGCTTGGTGTACACGGGTGTTTACGGAAAGACAATTTGGAGTGAAGCGGGGTGTATACACCAATCAGGTCCATCCTCGATGGATCGCAAGTGCTGCAAACTGTTGCAGATCCGCTATGAAATCAGTAACGATCTAGATTCCCCTGAAGGCCCCCGGAATCTTGGGTAACCGCTGAAATTGTTACCCCAATGCGGTGCAAACAATGTCATCGAGCGAAACAGTACTCCAAACCCACAAAGAGATCCCAAATTCGAACTCAGCTCGTCTCCCTCGTGATTGGAAAGCCGTTCCAGTGGGCAAATTATAGAAAAATATAGAGATTAACCTAAGTCCAATTCGCTCGGAAATCTGTGCGGTTGAGCTGTCTTCCCAAACCGCGTCCATCGCCAGTTCAAAGAGCAACCAGGTCATGATCTTAGGGGAGAATTACCATAGTAATCTCGACAGGTTCGTTGATTCGTCGCTAGTATCGTTGATCAGAGTCGATCATTGCCAATTGAGCCTCATGGGCTTTGTCGTCGACAGGGGATTGCAGCACGGTCGCATGAGCCTGGCGCCTAGGTGTCTTTTGGCAATTAAGTCGCAGTGTCAGGCAGTTGTTCGTCGCTTTTCCGCTTCCTACTGGAGGCGATCAAGCCGCGGAAGGGTAAGGGAGCGGATCCAGCAATGATCAAGATCGGGCTTTATTCGGAAGACCGGACGCTCCACACGCTTCTCTGCTCCGCGCTCGGCAAGGAATTCGAGATCCAGCTCGAGGCCGATGAGGATGGAATCAATCTGCTCCGCGCGGCCGGTGATTGCGATGTTGTGATTCTGGATCTGAACTCGAATCACGATTCGCTGCAAGAGCGGATTGGATGCACCCAGCGCCTTATTGCTACGCACGTTCCTCTGGTAATCATGGCCGACGACGGCCTGCGGTCGACCGCGTTTGAGCTTGTCCGGACCGGAGCCTTCGGCTACTGCCGCCGGCCGCCCTCGATTCGTGACCTCAAGACCATGCTCAGCAGGGCCTATGAGAACTCCTCGCTGAGGCAGCAGCTCCAGACTGTGCAGCAGCAGTTGGAGGAGCCCGGAAGCTGCGACCACCTGATCGGTGCGAGCCCGCAGATGCAGCGGGTGTATCAACTGGTCCATCGCGTGACCAACCTCAACGCCTCGGTGCTCGTCACCGGCGAGAGCGGTACCGGCAAAGAACTGATCGCCCGGGCGATTCACAATCTCGGTTCCCGCGCCAACCGTCCGTTTGTCGCTGTCTCCTGCGGCGCTATCCCTGAAACCTTGATCGAAGCCGAGTTGTTCGGGCACGAAAAGGGCGCCTTCACCGGTACGGTCGGTGCTCGCGAGGGTTACTTCGAGCAGGCAGCCGACGGCACCCTGTTCCTGGACGAGATCGGCGACCTGAGCCTCTTCACGCAGGTCAAGCTGTTGCGTGTGCTGCAGCAGATGGAGTTCAACCGCCTGGGCAGCAACCGGCTTATCCCGCTGCGGGCACGGCTGATCTTTGCCACGCACCAGGATTTGGGCAAGTTGGTGGCCGAGGGAAAATTCCGCCAGGATCTTTACTACCGCATCAACGTCATGCGGATCGATTCGCCGCCGCTCCAGGAGCATCCGGAAGACATTCCCCGCATCGCCCGGCATTTCCTCCGCCTGTATGGGCAGATGTTCCAAAAGCCGATGGACGACATTGAGCCCCGTGCGGTTGCGCTGCTCCAGAGCTACCGTTGGCCGGGCAATGTACGTGAGCTTGAAAATGTGATGCAGCGCGCCATCATCCTCTCCTCGGGAAAGATTGTCCGCGCGGAAGATTTCAGCCTGCACATCGAAGAGGCCGATTCCGATCTCGGCGATCTCGGCGACATCGGCGATATTGTCGATATCAGCGATTACAATCCCGCCGGCTCTTTTGAGCGGCAGTTGCGGGACTACAAGGTCAAGCTGGCCGTAACCGCGGTGCGGGAAAACAACGGCAACAAGACGCTGGCCGCCCGCAGCCTCTGCATCTCGCGTGCTTATCTGCATCGCCTGATCCGGCTTGCCGAACCCGATCCGATGTTTGAACAGAACCTGCGCGACGTTGAGACTGCCTGACGGCATTCCTGCTTGGCCTGCACTCTCAGAATGGGCTTTACTCTAAGTGTGCGAATTGTATTCGGGCGGGCCGGCAATTACCAAACCGCTGTTCTGCCGTCCGTGAATGTACCAGCAGCACCAGTTCGTTTCATGAACCTGATCGTCGGATGGCGAAATCAAATCGAAATAAACCACCCTTCCATAGAGATAGAGCTTTTCTTCCCAGGTTTCGATGCGCCTGAATCTCTCCTCGGAATCGCAAAGCGCCTTTACCTCATCCCGGCAGAATGACTTGATCGTCGTCGATTCACCGGGAACCAGAATGATCGGCACGAGCGGGGGGGCCGGTTCTTCTCTCGGATACTCAGGAGTTTGGGGAAGAAGCTTTTCTTCGAGGGCGATGATGGCATCCTCGATCGTTGCCGTGATCCTGGCGGGAGTGCGGCCCCGGTTCGTCGCCATGATGGTGAAGCTGTTCTCCATACTCCGCGATGGCTCAACCGTAATCAACAGCCAGGGCCTTTCCGAATGGGCAAAGGCTTGTGCGTTCAGCAAGGCGGCGTGAGCAGTGCTGGCGGCGGCTTCGGCCGCAGCTTCCCCGAATGCTGTTTGGCGTTCGATCTTTTTCAGCAGCGAGCGGGCCATCATGATGCCGATGTAACCGAAGATGGCCAGAAGAATATTGGCTCCCCATGTGGCCTCCTCCTGCCACGTCCATGGCTTCGGGGCCGGAGCCGGAGTGGCAACGGTAACCTGCGGCGTGGGATGGAGACTGCGGAGCCCGCTATCGCCTTCGACTGCTGGCGGCGAACTGGGATCGTCCAGCGGAGTGATCTTGGGAGAAGTCGAAGCTGCCGGGGTCTGCCGAGTTGCGAGCGGTCGCTTGGCGCCGCTCTGGCCGGTTGTCTGAGCCGGGACTGACACCGGCGCCAGCGCGATGGCCAACACCGCAAATCTCGCCAAAATTTTCAGGCCCATGGCGCAAATGTATCACACGGCACGCTGAGACTCCCACCGGCGGCGGACCGCAACAAGGCCCAGACAGCCAGCTTCGGCCATCCGGCTACTGCTCCACATCCACGCCTCGCCAGAAGGCCACGTATCCCTTGATCTTGCGCGCAGCCGGCTTGGGATCAGGATAGTACCAGGCTGCGTCAAGGTTGTCCTGCCCGTCGATCAGCAGGTTCATATAGCGTGCCTGTCCCTTGACCGGGTCAAGGGAGGTGGTGCTGCTGGGGCGAAAATACTCGCGCTTCAGGCCAGATTCGGGAAAGTAGACGTTCCCTTCCACCGTTTCCGTCGTCTCGCTTTCGGCGATGATTTTGCCGTTCCAGATTGCTCGTGCCATTGGTCGTATCCGTCAAATCCATCTCAACGGATACGACAATAGCAGAGAATCGCCGGCATGGCGAGTCCGGGTCAGAGGCCGAAGGTTCAGAGAGCTTACTTTGCTGCGCTGATCGAGTCGATGTGAACGCTCTTCTTGTCAGAATCGGCGGTGGCCTCGATGGTCACGTGGTCGCCGTAGAAGGCCTTCACCGCGTCCGGATTCTCGATGGACCAAACCGCCTTCTTGTCCTCGTCCACGAAGACCGGGGCAGAGCCCATTTCGCCAATGCACTTCTTCACGCAGGCCGCACCTGTCCCGGCGTGCTTGGCGCCGCACATCGAGTCGGAGATCCAACCGTTGATCTTTGTGGAATCGGCGGCGCCGGCCGCAATCGCGGACAGGCCAAAACAAGCTGCCAATAGAGCTACACGCTTCATGAAAAACCTCCTGGGGAATGGGGATCGTCTTTCGGCTTTTATCATCCTCCATCTTGCCTCAATTGGGCAAGTGGGGCGAGCGTCAGGGCTTCGCCGGGTAAGAATATTGGCCGTGCGCCTCTTGCCGGGCAGGAAGGCTGCCGCGCCGCGCTTCCACGTTCTTCAGCACCGCCTCATAGCGCTGGGCACCGGCTGAGAAACGATTCACCAACTCCGAAGTCTTGATCAGAAACCCCGGATTCTTCTCCCGGATCGCCTGCAAAATGGGAGCAAATTTGGCCAGCAGAAAGAAGCCCTCGGCGTTGCAATCCACAAACAACTCGGCCGAGACTGCCCCGTGCAAGACCATCGCCGCCGCCATCTCCCAGTAGGTGAGCACCTGGCGCAGCCAGGCGTTGTGCGGATCGGCCGGGTTCTCCGCCACGGCAAAGAACTCTTCGGCTGTAGCCGGCCAAAACTCACCGGTGATCCACGCGCGCGCCTGGCGCATCACCGTTTCGGTGCGCAATTGATAGAGCCCAATAATGATTTCGGCATCGGCAGGTGTTGCGAGCATTCGTTCCATCGGGGTTTCTCCGCTCACTCATACTAACGGATTCGGCCTGCAACACGCTGGAAGGCGATTCCCGCACTGTTCTTCACCTCATTCAGGCCGGCAGCAACTCTTTCTTCCCGCCTTTCTTCGCAGCCTTCTCCACCACCGGCCCATGCGTCTCAACCGTTGGCAATGGTGGCGCGTCACCGATCCGCTTGGAATAACTGCACACCACGGCGCCTTCCACCGGACCCGCTACTTTCGCAGCACCCTTGGCAGCCCGTTTCTTCGGTGCAACTTCCTCTTCGGCCGACTTCTTCTTATTCGGGCATTCTAGGAAGATCCCCGACCGCAGCGTCTTCTCCACGAGATACGGACTCCCGCACTCCGGGCACTTCTCTGCAACCGGTTTCAGATTTGAAGTAAAGTCGCATTTTGGATAATTGGTGCAGCCCCAGAAGATGTTTCCCCGCCGCGCCTTGCGCTCGGCCAGATCGCCCACGCCGCACTTGGGACACTTCAGGCCCTCAATCAGATTCTGTTTCACGTATTTGCACTTGGGATAGCCGGAGCACGAAACAAACTCGCCGTAACTGCCCTGACGCAGCACCAGCGGCTTGCCGCACTGTGGACAATCTTCTCCGGTGGGCTTGGGTACGGCCTGCTTCTGCTGCTGCTTGCTGCTCAGCTTGCGGAAGGTCTTGCACGGTGGATCCTCGTTGAATCCAGGGCAGGACATGAACATTCCGAAGGGCCCGCGCCTGAGCACCATCACCCGGCCGCAGTTATCGCAATACTCCTCGGCTTCGGTAGCCTCCTGCCCTTCCGGCGTATTCATATCCGGCTTGGCCGCCGTGTTTTCCTTGGTAAATGTGCAGCTCGACTTATCCTTCTTGTTATAAGCAGAACAGGCATAGAAGCTGCCGAACTTACCCCATTTGAGCAGCAACGGCGACCCGCAAAGGTCGCACTTCTCATCCGTCTTCTTTTCCATGCGCTTGATGTCGCGCATATTCTTGCTGGCGTCCTTTAGCTCATCCTCAAAGTAGCCATAGAAGCCGTTGAGCAGTGTGGTCCACTTTTCAGTGCCCTCTTCGATCTCATCCAGCTCCTCTTCGAGTTTGGCCGTGTAGGCCACGTCGAAGATATACGGAAAGCTCTCAACCAATAAGTCGCAGACGACCATTCCAATCTCAGTGGGATAGAACCGCCCGGCTATTTTGGTCGCATATTCGCGGTCCTGAATGGTATTGATAATCGATGCATAAGTCGATGGCCGCCCGATGCCCCGCTCCTCGAGGACTTTCACGAGCGAAGCTTCGTTGTAGCGCGGAGGCGGCTGGGTAAACTGCTGCTCGTGCTCCAGCTTCTCGCGCTCCAGTTTCTTCACATGATCCAGGTTAGGCAGCTTGCTGGACGCTTCATCGTCGTCGTCCTTTTTATCTTCCAAAACCTCGTAGACCTTCAGGAATCCGTCGAAGCGGGTCACCGAGCCGCTGGCGCGAAAATCATAACTCTTGCCTGTCTGCGAGCTGACTGCGGCAATCTTTGCCGTGGTCACGTCAAAGACCGCGGGCATCATCTGCGAGGCGACAAACCGCTGCCAGATGAGCCGGTAGAGCTTCAGTTGTTCCTCCGTCAGATAGCGCGCGATCGACTCCGGAGTCCGCGCGGCATCGGTGGGACGGATGGCTTCGTGCGCGTCTTGAGCCGCCTTCTTGCCCTTGTAGACGTTCGCCGTAGCAGGCAGATACTGCGCTCCCAACTGCCTGCCGATCCACTCTCGTGCGCCGTCAATTGCTTCCGGCGCGATGCGCGGCGAGTCCGTTCTCATATACGTGATCAGGCCGGTCGTGCCTTCGGCGCCTACATCGATGCCCTCGTAGAGCCGCTGCGCGACGCCCATCGTACGGCGCACATTGAAGCCCAACTTGCTGGCTGCGTCGCGCTGCAACTGGCTGGTGATGAAGGGCGCCGACGGCCTTCTCTGCTTTTCTGTGGACTGCACCGAAACCAGCGACCACTGCGCTTTATCGATCGCCGCGACCACCGCCTTCATCGACGCCTCATCCGGCAGAGCGTTGGCTATAAACTGGTCTCTCCCGTCCTTATCCTGTCCGTTTGCGACGCGCGCAGGCTCGCCGTCGATGCCCACGAAGCGCGCCTTGAAGCTCTTGTCCGTCTGCTTCTCGGGATGCAACACGGCATCCAGAGTCCAATTCTCCACTGGTTGAAAGGCGCCGATCTCCCGCTCACGCTCGACGATCAGCCGCACGGCAACTGTCTGCACGCGGCCGGCCGAGAGCCCACGCCGCACCTTATCCCAAAGAAGCGGCGAGATCTGGTAGCCGACCAGACGATCGAGAATGCGCCGCGTCTGCTGCGAGTCGACGAGGTTCTGGTCGAGATCTCGCGCGTGCTTGAATGCCTCCTGCACGGCCTTCTTCGTAATCTCATTGAAGGTCACGCGGCGAATCTTTTTCCGTTCCTTGGCCGTCGTCCCCAATTGCAGCGCCAGGTGGTACGCAATCGCCTCGCCCTCGCGGTCCGGGTCAGGCGCAAGATAGATTTCGTCTGCCTTGGCCGCTGCGCGCTTCAATTGAGCGACGACTTTCTCCTTGCCGGGAGAGACGATCAGCGTCGGTTCGAAGGTGCGATTCTCCAACTCCACGCCGATATCGTTCTTCGGCAGGTCCATGATGTGACCCACCGATGCCAGAACCTCGAAACCCTTGCCCAGATACTTCTCGATCGTCTTGGCCTTGGCGGGCGACTCGACGATCACCAGTGATTTGTTCATTGCCATCCTAGATTCCAATCCCGATTCCAATCCCACTCTATCCTGTCCGGCCTGTTGGACTCGAAAGAGAGGGTTTCCGTTTTCTTCGCGGGCATTCGACTTGCGCCACGCACTCAGGCCGCCTTCCCCATCCGGGAAAAATCAACCGCAAAAGTTGGACGCTACCACGGAACACCCTCCCGTTTCCACTCCACGGTCGATTTTTCTTGGATGCCGATCCCGTTTCTCGCAGGATGCTCAAATGAAATCAACGGCCCCAAGGTATTCATTCTGAAAGAAGTTCAGCGCAGGACGAAGCTCACCGGCGAGTTTTTTGCTTTCCGTCCACGAATGAATCAAAAACTCTTCTCGACTTTTCTTGAGAAGGGCAGATTCGCTCTGTTTCCGATCCGCGGAGTCTTCAAAAAAATCCCGGGCCTCGCAATCGAGACCCGGGATTCGGGCGGAAACAAGAATTCCAGCTAAAAAGCAAGCGACACTACTTCAAGTCGGTTACAGCCGAGTGCCGCATCAATCCGATCAGCGCCAACATGCCGATCGACAGCAGAACGATCGAGCCGGGCTCAGGGGTGGGCACAATCGGGGTGCCCGTCGGGACTACGGGATCCATGTAACCGACGGTGTGGTTATCAGATTCGAATCCGGCAGTTGTAGTTTCGGTAAACACGATCTTATTGAAGTAGCCCGTTTCGTCATAGAAGTTCAGGAACGCAAACTGCTCATTTGCGTCTTCGCCGTTGTTCGGATTGCCGCAGAATGCATTGCTTGCGTTCGGGCACGCTCCAACCAGGCTCGCAAACAGCGTCGGCGTGAAGGTATAGAGAAGGGTACTGTTTTCGTAGAACTGAAGTTCGTTTCCGCCGTCAAGCGCCGAGAACCACAACCCGAAGTAGTTGACACCGGGAAGGCCGCCGGAAGTTGTCAGCGTGAGCGTGTAGCTACTCTTGGTTACCGTCGGATAATAGCCAGTCCCTCCAGCGCCACCCCATTCGTAGTTATTGGAAATGGTGATTCCACCGGAGTAACTCCCCGCTATCTTTGCGCCGGCGGCGCCTGTGGACACCAGCATGGGAAAGTTCCCTGGGCCCGGAACAGACGCAGTGGAAAAGGTCTGCTCGCCGATCCAGCAAACAGGATCGGACCCGCACAATGTCGTCGTATTGGGTGTCTGCGTCTTGGCTGGGGCATAAGTTGCCAACATTGTGTCGCCATATAATGTTGATGCTGATCCTGCGCCAATCAAAGCCATCAGAACAAAATTCACGCTACTCTTCCCGAACAATCTCATGCGAGAGCCCTTCTTTCCCAGCCACTCGTTGGCAACAATTTGGGTGCTTGGATATGGTCTTAGGATAACTTACTGAGTCATCGAAGGGATTTAATTCGTTGATTCTCTTTGGTAACCGTCTTGGTAGGTTATACCAGGTTACGCTAGGTTTAACTTTGAGGTAACTAAGAAGTCCGCAAATCCCATAAAGACTTACATCGTCCGCACGTAATTCTTCCCCGGCAACTGCCGTATCCGTCCCGTGATCTCCAGTTCGAAGAGCGCCATGAAGACCTCGGAAGAAGTCAGTTGCGTCTCCAGCTTCTCGAGAACCTCGTCGATCTGCAAGGCCGCGTCCGCGCGCAGCACCTCCAGCACCATGGTTTCCTCGGGACGCAACACAGGCTCCGGCAAAAGACATGCAGTGGCCGCGGAATGGGATTCAACCGGCGCATCGGCCTCGAGTTCCAGCCGGATCTGCGAGGGCAGATCCTCCCAAACGTCCTCCCAAGTAGCCACCAGTTTGGCCCCCTGTTTAATCAGTGTGTTGGGAGTCCATGATCCTTTGCTCGTCACATTTCCCGGCACCGCGAAGAGGTCGCGATTCTGCTCGGCCGCGCAGCGGGCGGTCACGCGCGTCCCCGAGTTCTCAGCCGCCTCCACCACCAGCACGGCCACGCTCAACCCGCTCAAGATACGATTGCGGCGCGGGAAATTTTGCGGCGCCGGAAATGTCCCCATCGGCAACTCGCTCACAATCGCCCCGCCGGCAGACAGGATCTCCTCTGCCAGCTTCTTGTTTTCCTTGGGATAGACCACATCGATGCCCGTGCCCCAAACAGCCACCGTGGGCATGCGCGCCGCCAGCGCTCCGCGATGCGCGCAGGAGTCGACGCCCCGCGCCATGCCGGAGATAATCAGCAAACGCCTCACGGCAAGATCCCGCGCCAGGATCTCCGCCATCCCGGAGCCGTAAGGAGACGGGTGGCGCGTACCCACAATCGCAATTCCCGGCCTGCTCGCAGTTCTGCCGCGCCGCGCACCCACAGCACGGGCGGCGGATCATAAATCTCCTTCAGCCGCTCAGGGTACTCGGGGCAACCGTAACTGACCACCGCCGCCCCCTGGCCTGCAACGCGCTCCCACTCCGCCTCGGCCGACTGGCGCGCCTTGCCGTCGAAGATGAACTGCGCGGCCTGGGCAGGAAACCTCAGCCCTTCGAGTTCTGTCAGCGTAAGAGAAAAGATCTGGCTAGCCGCCTCCAGCGTCTTCACCGCATCCAGAATCCGCTTCGGACCCAATCCCGGCGCCAGCGTCAACGCAAGCCAGGCCAGCCGTTCCTCGTCCAGTTGTGAGGTAACCATTGATGTCGTTCCTCGGGTCAGTGTGGTCATTGATCGACTAGTATGTCAAAAGACTGCACAGTCCCATTTTCCCCACAGGAAACCAGAACTGGCGCTCGTTGGTAATTTTGCCAACGTTACCCTGAGCAGACTCTCCTGTCAAGGCGCAGGTATTGGCTCTACAGATGCTCCCCGCGGAATCCCTGCTCACTTGGAAGGAGGCCCAGTACTAATCTAAGAGAAGTAGTCTGAGAAAGCGTGAGTTCCCTGCCCCAAGCCCGTCTGCGTGTTGCTGCCATCGGTTTCCTCAATCCGGCGCCCCTGATGTGGGACTTCGAGCATCCGCCACTGAACGCCCCGCTCGCCTGCCGCTATCAGATCGACCGCATGTCACCCGCCGACTGCGCCGACCGCCTGGCCTCGGGCGCTGCCGAGATCGGACTCGTCCCCATCGCGGCCCTGGCCACCACTCCCAGCCTGCGCATCCTGCCCGGATGCACAATCGCCTCCAAGGGCCGTGTACGGTCTCTGCTGCTCGTCAGGAGAGCCAGCCAGCCGCTCCAGGCTCTGCGCTCGGTAGCCGCCGACATTGCAAGCCGCACCACGCTGGCCCACGCGCGCATTCTCTTCAAACACTGGGACAACCCGGAGGTGCCCTTTCTGCCACTCGCCGCCGATCTCGACGCCATGCTTCAGCGTGCGGACGCCGCCATCCTCATCGGCGACCCGGCGCTGCTTGCCCTCGAGGAGCGCGCCAACCGATTTGAGCGTACCGGGGAACTGCTCGTCTATCACGATCTGGCTCAGGAATGGCACGCGCTCACCGGCCTGCCCTTCGTCTCCGCCGTCTGGAGCACCAATGTGTGGGGCAGCCCCTTGGTTGAGAGCATCGCGGAAGATCTTATTCAATCCCGCATTCACGGCCTGGAGAACATCGAGGCCCTCGTGGCCGAATGGTCCCGTCGCATGCCCATCCCCGAAGAGACGATCCGGACTTATTTGACCACCAACATCCACTACATTCTCGACGGCGAATGTATCGAGGCCATGAGAGTCTTCTTTCGCATGGCCGCCGAGGCCCGCGTTCTGCCCGAATACAGCTTCTCAGTTGAAGGGGCGAATCAGGACGGATTGCGTTAAGGCCTTCCATGAGAATGCCCTGCAAGTTAGGTGTGAGCGATGGATAGACGCCTTCACGTTCGTGTTTTTGCGTCAGAGGTGGGCTCGCCCCATTGTCTTCAGTCTGTTTCCTATCTAAGTGCTCAAGGACGGAATTCCGGATACAATGTAAGGCGACTTCGTATAATCTGAGTACCTTGGTCTCGGATCGCCGGGTACCAGAGAGAAAGCGAGAACCATGAACGCAAGATCTGTTTTCTCCGGTCTCATGATTTTTCCATTGTCGTGCGCAATCGCTGTAACGGCACAGGCACAAACTGCCAAGCACACTGCTCCTACGCGGGAGCAGGCTGCCGCCGACACGGCTGCCCGCAATGAGCTCGCGACCGAACTGACGAGTTTCCAGAGCAATCCTGGAGATATCGTACTGCGCACCAAGATTGTCGATCTGGCCAAGAGCCTGAATCCGGCTCCTGCGATCTCCCAGCTTGCTCAAGACGATTACGCCAAGGCGATCTCGCAGATGGCCGCCGCTGCGTCCGCGGACGATTTCGAAACTGTGGCTCAGATGTTTGAGCAGGTCGCGGTGCAGGCCCCCTGGTATGCCGATGCCTACTTCAACGCCGCCTCGGCATACGCCAAGGCCAACGAATACGAGGGTGCCAGACGCAATCTGGCGCTTTATTTCGCCGCCGTGCGCCCTGGGTCTGACACCCTGAGCGCGGAGCAATTGCGTCGCAGTCTTGACCACAAGCAAGCATTGCAGTTTCAACAAGCGCTGCAGCAGTTTAGCGCCAGCCCCACCGATGCCGCCAGGCTGCATATCATCCAACTGGCTCAGGCCATGGGGCCTCTGCCTGAGGTTCCTGAAGAAGCCCGTGGGCACTACGTGATGGCTGTGGTCTTTGGGAATTCGGCTACCGAGAGTGCCGACTACGAGCGCGCAATCACTGAGTACAAAGCAGCCCTGCTGGTCGCTCCCTGGTGGGGGGACGCTTATAAGAAGCTCGCCGGCGTTCAAACTCTAGCAGGGCGGTATGACGACGCCATCTCCAGCCTGATCTTTTACCAGGCCATCCAACCGGCCGACGCCCGCGTCACCCAGGACGAGATCTACAGGCTCAAGGCGCTTGCCAAGACTGCGGCAGACGAATTGGCAAAGAAACAAGGGGAAGAGCAACAGCAGAAACTCCTCGAGGAAAAACGGCAAAACGAGCGTGCCGCCACCGACGCGATGACATTTACCGTCGAGGGAAGGTGGTATCAAGCCTCCGCGCCGAACGACTATCTGGTGGGTGGTGAGTCAAATCCCCAATGCGACTACTATGTCAAGCAAAACGGAGCTCGATGGGATATCAAGAATGGGTGTACCCCCTCGAAACGGTCGATGAATGATGTCGAAGTGCAACCCCGGCAGCTCAGTTTCAAGCTGGTTGGAAGAGATCCGGGATTCCCATTTTCAGAGGTCGCTCTTACCTTCACGCTGTCAAGTGATGGTCAGACTTTGGACGGCAGAGCGGTGACTTATGACAAGCATTTTGCCGCGGTTGGTGACCACCCGGTTCGCTGGGTGCGTAGAAAGCCCTGACCTGCTGATTCGCCACAGCGTGAGACCACCTGATGATTGCCAGGTCGACCCGCTCTGTATCAGGGCGCGCTAATCCAAAAATGACTTGTTCAGAATGTCCCTGGGGCCTTGCATAATAAGGCCCCTGACCCCGAGTCGGAAGCTCACCGAAAATGCGTGAATCTCACAGTTCGCTTCGGCAATCTCATGCGTGACCGGAGGTCAAGATGAAAATCGGGATACTGGGATCGGGCGATGTCGCCAAGTCACTGGCCGGCGGCTTTCTCAAGCATGGCCATGAGGTGACGGTAGGTTCAAGGACACCTGCAAAACTCGATGGCTGGAAGGCACAGAATCCGGCTGCGTCAACGGGCACATTCGACGTCGCGGCGGCATTTGGCAAACTGATCGTTCTCGCCGTCAGCGGCAAAGCGGCAGCCGATGTTCTCCGCCTGGCCGGCGCGGAAAATCTCGATGGAAAGACCGTGATCGACGCGTGCAACCCAAT
>Ga0181535_10004601_pt1 | contig 15237 bp, 17 predicted proteins | sample PEATcosm2014_Bin_44_FD_119774 | JGI IMG/M metagenome (GOLD analysis project Ga0181535, IMG submission 119774) | Peatland microbial communities from MTU Mesocosm Facility, Houghton, MI, USA - PEATcosm2014_Bin17_30_metaG | ecosystem: Environmental > Terrestrial > Soil > Wetlands > Peat | place... | reverse complement strand
TCTGCGCGCCGCGTTTCCCGAAATTCCACTGCTCGGCGAGGAGGGTGATTCCGGCGACGTGACCGCCGAATACCGCTGGGTCGTTGATCCGATTGACGGCACGGTGAATTATTTTTACGGGATTCCGCACGCGGCGGTTTCCATCGCGCTGCAAGTCCAAAGTCCAAAGTCCAAAGTCCAAAGTCGAAATCCATCCTCCAGTTTCCATCCGCCATCTTCGCATCAAACAATTGTCGGCGTGATTTACGGCCCGTTCACGGACGAACTCTGGACGACGGTTCGCGGCGAACCCACGCGGTTGAACGGGCAAATTGTCCGCGTCAGCAACCGCTCGAAGCTGGAGGACGCCGTCATCGCCATGGGCTTCTCCAAGAGCCGGGAAAATCTGGAGAAGACCCTGCCGCACTTGAACCGGCTCGCGCGACGCGTGAAAAAAATCCGACTGATGGGTTCCGCCGCGCTGGAGCTGGTCTATGTCGCCAGCGGACGGCTGGATGCCTACATCGAACGCACCATCAACTTGTGGGACGTGGCGGCGGGCTCGTTGCTGGTGGAAAACGCCGGCGGCGAATTTTATGCGCTGCCCGCGCCGCACGGCAAACTGCGGATGTGCGCCGACAACGGCAAGTTGCGGAAGAAACTTCAGATCGGCAGTCTGTTGAAATGAGGATATTGACAAATACTAGTTTGTATCGCAAACTAGTCTGCGATGAAGAATCCAATCGCTCAATATATCCAGTTTGTCAGAAACATTGAACGCGCCAAACGGGAGGGGCGGACCGGCGAACTGCTGAAGGCGGCAAAGGAAAATGCCGAGCTTCAAAAAATCATGCTGCGGCCCCGGCAATACGCCACCACCAATGGCGCCGGCGAAATCGGCTGGGGAACGGCGTGGCTGTGTTTTGCCTTGTCGAGCTACGCCTCGGTCATCCTGCCGGCTTCGCCGTGGCGGGGGCGTGTCGGGATGTTTTTCCTGTTGTGCGCGTGCGTTGCAATGCCCATTTGTCTTTGGGCCAGCAAGAAATTTGTCATTCAGCCGCGCATTGGCTATGTCGCTTTTCGGCCGGAAAAATCCCGGTGGATCGGCATGATTATCGGCATGGTGGTGGCGGCGGGTGTCAGCATCGCCTTGTCGCTCTGGCTGATTCCAGAAATGATCCACGCCGCGCCGTCGTCCGCGCATCACGCCGCCGCCACCACCGTTTCTATGCACGACACGCCAAGCGGGTCGGACAAACTGCTCATTGCCGGAGGTGGGCTGATGAACGCGATTTTGTATCTGATGTTCAATGCCGTTTCCATCAAGGAGCATCGGTGGAAATGGGCGTCCTTCGTTCTGATTCTGGTCATGCCGCCGATAATTGGTCACTTGCATCCCGGAAATTATTTGCAAATGTCGCCGCCGGTGATGCTATTCCAAGGCTCGGTTTATTTTCTTTCCGGTGTCATCACGCTCATCTGGTTCCTTCGCCATCATCAACCGCCCGCCCCGGAAGCCGAATGAACGAGCAGCTTCGCGCCATTTCCGAACTGAACCGGGTCATTCATGAACCCGGACGGCTGATGATTGTCGCCCTGCTCGCGGGCGTGAAGGAGTGCGACTTTCTGTTCCTGCTGAATGAAACCAAGATGAACAAGGGCAATCTATCCAGCCACCTCGCGCGCCTGGAAGAAGCCGGCTACGTCGAGATAGAGAAGACCTATCGCGGCAAAGTGCCCATGACATTGCTGCGATTGACGCGCAAGGGCCGCACGGCATTTGACGAATATCGCAAGGGACTCATGGCTGCGTTTTAGCCGAATATATTGATCGGCTTTACTGGTTTCATCGCTGTGAAAAACATCTTCAGCTTTTCCAGCGCCTTCGCGCGGTGGCTCAACTGGTTTTTCACGCCCTCGCCCAGTTCGGCGAAAGTCTGCTCGAAACCAGCCGGCACAAACAGCGGGTCGTAGCCGAAGCCGTTTTCCCCGCGCGGCTCGAAAATAATCCGGCCCTCGCAGGCGCCGTCGAATGTCTGCGGTTCCATTTCCTCCGCGTAACAAACCGGCGAACTGCCTTCGCGACGCTCCGGCACGTCAGGCGCGACTTCAGTTTTCCCGGCCGGCACCGCTACCAGCGCGATGGCGCAGCGGAATCGCGCCGCGCGTTTTTCCAGCGGCAAATATTTGAGCAGCCGGAGCAGCTTGGCGTTGTTGTCGGCGTCGGGCGTATTGCCGGATTTCGCGGAATCCATCGCCGCAAAGCGCGCGGAATGGACGCCGGGCGCACCGTTCAAGGCGTCCACTTCCAGGCCCGAATCGTCGGCCAGCACGAAGTTCGGCGTTGAATGTTGAATGTTGAATGTTGAACGTTTCTCCACCAGCCACCCCGCCAGCTCGACGGCCTTCTTTGTCGCATTGCCGGCAAACGTCGGGGCGTCTTCAACAACTTTCGGCGCGCTTGGAATATCATTGAGCGTGAGAAATTGGAATTGCGCGCCGAGGATGGCGCGGATTTCGCCGGCCTTGTGGGCGTTGCGCGTGGCGATGAGCAGCGTCGTCATGCGCGGAGCCTAACAAATATTTTCCGGCAAGCGAGCTTGACGCGCAAAATTTCCACCGCAAAATGTGCGGATGCAATCACGCCTGATGCTCGCCCTTTGCCTTTGCTGCGCCGTCAATCTTCGCGCCGCCGACACGAACGCGCCCGTCGCGCCTTACATCCTCACGCCCGCCGCGCTGGGCACGCCGCGCATCAACGGCCCGGACGTCTTCGGCGTGCGGCCCGGTTCGCCGGTTCTTTACACGATTCCGGCGACGGGCGAGCGGCCCATGACCTTTTCCGTGAAAGATCTGCCGTTCGGATTGAAGCTTGATTCCAAGACCGGCCGCCTCACCGGCTCATTGGCAAAGGCGGTGCCGACGCCCGCGAATGCCAAGGGCGACTACTTTCTGTCTCATCCAGTGCGGGTTACGGACACTTACGTCGTGACACTGGTCGCGCAAAACTGGCTCGGCACGGCGGAAAAAAAGTTCCGCATCGTGGTCGGCGACCAGATTGCGCTGACGCCGCCGATGGGCTGGAACAGTTGGAACTGCTTTGCCGGAGCGGTTTCGGAGGAAAAGGTCAAGAGCGCGGCGGACGCGATGGTGAAGAGCGGCCTCATCAACCACGGCTGGACCTACATCAACGTGGACGATTACTGGCAGAACCATCGCAGCTCGAAAGACCCGACGTTGCGCGGTCCGTTCCGCGACACGAATGGAGTCATTGTGCCGAACTCGCGTTTTCCCGACATGAAAGGCATGGCGGATTATATTCACGGGCTTGGTTTGAAGGCGGGATTGTATTCCTCGCCCGGCCCGTGGACCTGCGGTGGTTGCGCGGCGAGCTGGCAGCACGAGCAGCAGGACGCGCAGACTTACGCGAAGTGGGGCTTTGATTATCTGAAATACGACTGGTGCACCTACGGCGACATCGCCTCCGGCAGGGGCACGAGCGCAACCATCAATGTTCCGCGCTGGACCAGAAGCTCGACCAACGATGCCGGCGCGATTTACCCCTACAAAGTCATGGGCAAATTCCTGCGCGAGCAAAACCGCGACATTGTTTTCAGCCTCTGCCAATACGGCGATGCGTCGGTTTGGAAATGGGGCGGCTCGGTCAATGGCAATTCCTGGCGCACCACTGGCGACATCCGCGACACCTGGAGCAGCATGAGCGGCATCGGCTTCAAACAAGACATGGCCGCGCCCTATGCCAAGCCCGGAAATTGGAACGACCCCGACATGCTCGTCGTCGGACAGGTCGGCTGGGGCAATCTGCATCCGTCCGGGCTTACTCCGGACGAGCAATACACCCACATCAGCCTCTGGTGCCTGCTGTCCGCGCCGCTGCTCATCGGCTGTGACATGACCAGGTTCGACGATTTCACGCTGAACCTCTTGGAAAACGACGAGGTGCTCGCGCTGGATCAGGACGCGCTCGGCAGGGAGGCGACATGCGTCGTCACCAACGGCGACGTGCGCGTTTATGAAAAGCAACTGGAAGACGGCGGACGCGCGCTCGGCTTTTTCAATCTCGGCTCCGCACCGGCCAGTCTGGAATTCAACCAGCTTGCGCAACTTGGCTTCACCGGCGCGCAGCACGTCCGCGATTTGTGGCGGCAAAGCAATTTGCCGGACGTGGACGCCGCCACCGGCGTTTTGAAAATGACAATTCCCGTCCACGGCGTGGTGCTTTACAAACTGACGCCCGCGGCAACGCGGAATTCGGGAACGTAAATCCCGGTGGCCGGGCAACAGCCGATGACGTTCAGCGCAGCGCTCCTCTTGCGCGCCAGGATTTGCCTTCGGATTTCGGATTTAATGAACTGCCTGTGCCCTGAAAATGGATGCAAAATGAAATTGGAATCGCTCTATGCGTGAATCGTAATCGTCAATGTGCTTAATTCAACGAAGTCATGTTTGACGAATGCATTTTCCAAAGCCGTTAAATTTGATGCAAGAAGTTTGGAGAGACGGTCGTTTGAAATGTTGCCGGTCGAAATCAAGAGCAATTTCGGCGGCGCGCCATGCAAGAGAAATGAAGTTATGAAATCATTGTCCTTCGTCACGACGATGCGATTTTCCCGAATCGCCAGGGCAACAACTTCCCGATCCTGCGTGCGGTTCGCGGCGGGAAAATCCAGAGTATGAACGGCGTCGTGGCCGGACGCGGCCAGCTCCCGCGCCAGACGGCGCGGCAATTGCGCGTCCACGACAAATTTCATGCCGCCACCGGTTCAATGCTTTTGATGCGGCTCAAACGCGCGGCGTAAGCGATGGCGGCGCGCAAATCAGCCGCTTCGAGATCGGGATAATCCGCCAGAATTTGCTCCGCCGTCATGTCGCCGCTCAACAATTCCAGAAGCAATTCCACCGGATAGCGCAACCCGCGAATGCACGGCTTTCCGTGGCAAATATTCGGATCCACCGTGATGCGCGCGAGCAATTGTTCGTTCGACATGACAATAGATTACACCAGCCGTTTCCCGCCGCAAGCGCGTGTTCTGCAAGAGTTTTAATTCGTTATTGAAGTGAAACGAAGGCGGAATTAAGAATGAAGAATGCAGACACGAATTTCACGAATTAACACGAATTTAATTTTTCAAAGCCCGCAGGACTGAAATCCCTGTGGAAAAACATCCCCGTGAACCTGAAAGCCGCAAGAAGGCACAAAAGGCGCATAAAGACTCAAACCTGTCACGCTTTTGGAAGGTAACTCACCTTCACCCGCCGGGTGAAGACCAACCTCGCGGGCATTGCCCTGCAAACGCTTTTATTTTGTGTCTTTTGCGCCTTTTTGCGGCAATTCAAACTGCGGAATTTAGAATGAATTTTTGAGCTTCCGTTCTTGTCGCGCCGATTTGCCGCGCCATGGCAAAGCGACGGCGGGAGTCAGGCGAAGGCGGGAGCAGCGGCATATTCTGGAATCCGGCGGATGATGCCGCCCCGCAGAAAAGTTTCCGCCGCCGCGTGAAGAAAAAGGCGGGCCGACGTGGCGCAACCATTTCTGCTTGGCAAACCTCGCTGTCAAATCTCCACTTGCGGGCAGCCGTGCAACGGCGTAATTTCACGCCATGAGTTATCTGACCGTTGAAGTGGAAATTGACCACGGCCACATTCTGACGAAAGGCGCGGAAACGCTGCCGGAAAAAGCGTCCGGGCTGCTTACGATCCCCGCCCCCGCCCCGCTTTCCCAACTGCGCCCCATCGGTCTTGCCAGTGGCCGGTTCACCGTGCCGGACGACTTCAATGCCCCGCTGCCGGAGGATGTTTTGCGGACGTTTGAAGGCAAATGAAAATCCTGCTGGACACCTGCGAATTCCTCTGGCTCGTGTCCGGCGACTCGAAATTGTCCGCCACAGTTTCCACTGCGATCCGCGACCCGAACAATCAGGTCTCTCCGGCTTCGCACAAAGCGGTTTCGACAATCGAAGCGTGAATCCAATAACCCTCCTGCTGGAGTTTTTGAAATTGCGAAGCGATTTCCGGCAACAAATTTTTCCTTTTGGCCTCGACCAAAATGCGCGCCGTGCCGATGGGTTGCAGGCCGTAAATATCGCGGGCCACTTTGCGTGCCTTGCGTTCATCAATCAGCACCAGCGATGCCTTTTGCTCGCGCGCCAGGCTGATGACCGCGGCTTCGCCGATGTCCAGCAACGATTCCAGCAGTGCATCGCGCTTTTCCTTGAGCGGCATAACCTGAATCCAGTCCGCGCGCCGAAAATTGTCCAAACCTGATAATCTGATTCCGCCCCGCTCGATTTCCCTTTGCACCGCTTCGGGAACCAGCACCACGTCAAAGAGAGATTTCAGGATGTCCAGCCGGCCAAGGATGCCGAGCGCAATCAACGGCCCTGAATTGCAGATGATCCGGCTCACGATCGGAAGGGCTTGAACTCGGCGGCCAGCTCGGCGGCGTCCCAATTCACAGCGGACACGTTCCATTGCGGGCAGTTGAAAAGAAACGCCAGACGGGAAACGCCGGCCAGTTGCGCCGCCTGGCCGCTGGTCAGCCGCCCCATTTCAAACAGCTTCATCGCCAGCGCCATGCGCGCCTCATTTTCAAAGCGTTCGGGACTTGAACCCGCCGCCGCCGTCCACGATTCAGGATATTCTATCTGCATCGCATTCATGCCGACAACATACGCGCAACACGGACAAAAGAAAGTAGTTTCCATGCGGCGCGGACTGCCCGTGCTGCATCGTGATCCTTTTGACCGGATGCTGGTTTGTCAGGCACAGGCGCACGGGCTGACGCTCGCCTCGTCCGATCCGCTCATCCGGCAATATCCCGTCACGCTGCTTTGAGCAGGGCGGAAATCTCTGTGGGAAGACATCCCCATGAATTTTCGGGCTTCCGTTCTTGTCGCGCCGGCGGCGAAGGCGGAAGGAGCGGCACATTCTGCAACTCCGGCAGCACGGTTGCCCGCAGCGACAATGGGCATTCCACCAACTTTATTCCGCCAGTTTTTTTGCCACGTCCGCCGGCAGCAGCTTTCGTAGCTTCGGATGCGCCTCGGCGAGCCGCAGGATGTCCAACAAGTCTTTTTGCCGCTTGCTCGCGCGGCGATGCGGGTCTTGATACGCCAGCAGCTTCCCGCGCAAGGTGTCCTCCCGGCTGGCCACGCGCATCAGGATGCCGTGGATGTCCGCCGGCACGGAACGGCTTGGAAAATCCCGGTAAAATTCCTCCGTGCTGATTTGCACCGTCACCTGCGAACGGCCCTTGAGATTGACCGACCACGCAAATTTTTTGGCAGTGAAACCCTCCTTGCGCAACGCCTTCACCGCCGCCTCCACCTGCCCGGCGGCGATCACCACGTTCACGTCCGCCGTGGCCAGCGGCTCGCGCGCCCAATGGTTGACCGCCAGCCCGCCGATCATGCACCACGCGATCTCCCCGCGCTCCAGCGTGGCGACCAGCCGCGATACATCATCGCCGCCGCCCGCCGTCTGCCAGTCATAAAACTGCCGCATCGTCATGGGGAAAGATTAAACCCGCCGCCTTGCCGCGCAAGCGGCAAAACCGTCACGTGAGGCGAAGGCAGAAGGCAGAAAAAGTCCGCAGGGCTGAAATCCCTGTGGAAAAACATCCCCATGAACCTGAAAGCCGCAAGAAGGCACAAAAGGCGCATAAAGACTCAAACCTGTCACGCATTTGGAAGGTATATCCGGTGCTCCACCAGTTTGCCCAATGATTGAAGGAACATGATGATCTTGTGGGCGATGCTTGTTTTTCCTGACACAAGAAATCCCTAAAAAATTGCGGGAGCGGGCGGGGGTGCCCGCTCCCGGTGAGTGGTTTGGGTTTATTTGCGGCGGCGGAAAAGGAGCAGGCTCAAGCTGCCCAAGCCAGCCAACGCCAGCGTGGTTGGCTCGGGGGTGGCCTCTACGGTGCCGTTGACCGTGGAAGCGATATCCTGAGCGTTTCCGGAAATGTAGGTATTGTTGAAATCCAGTATCTGAGGATTGTTCCCGTCGTTTATCGCAGTCTGGAACGTGGAGAAAATGGGGCTGAGATCGCTGAGGGTGAGGGTGCTAGTGCCACCAATACCGCTAAAGAGGTTAGTCTCTTCATCGATATTAAAGCCAAAGGCCAAGGGCGCTGTGCCACCCGCGCTTAAATCAAACACCGTGTAGCCGCCCAGGGAGGTTCCGTGACCATAAACCAGATCGACCGAGGACAACGAGTAATTAAAGGAGGAAACGCTATTCGAAATCGTCTCGCTGGCCGAACCAAACTGCGTTGTCGCGCTTTGATCAAAAAGCCCGGTGGAGGTGTCAAAGTAAAGGCTGTATTGCTGGCTAATGGCCGAGTCATTGACAAAGTTGTAGCCGCCAATGTTTGTATTGCCGCCCTCGTAGGTGCCGCTGGCGGTGATATTGGCCACGGAGTATTGGGCATGGGCGGAGGTGGCCAGCAATGCGGCGGCAGCCGCGCCGCCCAGCCAGCGCGGGACATGGTGTTTGAGTTTGATCATAGTTTTGGTTTATCAGTTTTGTTGTTGTTGGTTTATTGCAAGCCGGATTGCCCCGGTGTTTTTGCAAATTCATTTTTTGGTTTGGCGTCCGCCGTGGTAGGGATGGCGCGCTGCGCCGTCCCCGCCCGCGCTTCCCAGTTTTTGGCGGGCGGCTCGGAAATTCCGCTGGCCAATGCCGGGAAAGCGCCAGCGGGGACATCGCAGCGCGATGTCCCTACCATAGCCCCGTCAGGGGCGGCATATTCCGTGGTAAGGTCATCGCGCTGCGATGACCGGACGGCGCAGCGCGCCGTCCCTACCGCCGATGCCGCTCCTACGGAGCTTGGTTCATTTGTTAATTTCATTTGCTACAAAGATGCCAGCCCTACGGGCTTGCTGCCGTTTCTTCATTCATCATTTTTCATTCGTTTTCCCGCTGGTAGGGCGGCGCTGCCGCGCCGCCGTGATATTTGGGCTGACCGGCAGGTCAGCCCTACCATTTTCATTTTCACGCCGGCACGGTGACGCTGACGGTCTGGCTCCAGACGCCCACTTGATTGTCGCCCACGCGATAAATGGCGCGGTAGGTCCAGGTGGCGGGCGTGGTGGGGAATGGCTGCGTGTCGGTGTAGCCGGGCGTGGTGTCAAAGGCCAGCAGACCAAAGCCCTTGCCGTCGCCGCGATCCACCTGGAGTTCGCAGATGTCCAGATAAGCGCCGTTGCCGCCCCAGCCCCATTTGATGTTGACGTGGTTGCCGAAGATGAGGGCGTCAATCACCGGCTGGATGGAGGTGAGGTCGGGGCCGACCTGTTGCGCGCCTTCAATGCCGAGGGCCAGGCCGATGGTCTCGTTGTAATTGGCGTTGGCCTTGATGAGTTGCACAAGTGCGCGGAAGCGGGCCTCGACGCCGGGGGCCGCCGCCGGCACCGCCGCGGGAAACACCGGGGCCACGGGCGCGCCGCTCACGGGCGGGGTGCCGCCGGCGCGGGTGAGGTTTTTCCAGCCCGTCCATTGCAGGGCGGCGTTGGCCATGATTTTATAGCACTTGAGGGTGTAGTCGAAGTAAAGGGCGTCCGCCGCCTGCCCGGCAATCTGCGCGGCGGTCACGCCGAGCACCGCGGCATAATTGCCAATGCCGTTTTTGAAGGTTTGGAGTTGCGCGTTAAACGCGTCGTCATTTTGTTGGATGTAGTCTGATTTCATGGATGGTTATTGGTTGTGGGTTGAGAGTGGAAACCGGTTTGCCCGCAAGGTTTTGGAGTGCGGCAGCCCTCTGCCGCTTTCGAGCATGGCGCGATCTCCAAAGCGGCAGAGGGCTGCCGCAGTCCAAGACGCTGGCGTGGCGGGAGGGGCAAAAGGGGCGGTTTTTTGCGGTTTTGGCCTGTTTTTGACCAAAAACCGCATGGCTGGACGATTTACCGGTGCGAATAAATGATTTATTGGCGCGACTGGCCCGCCCAGCCGTGCGGCTGGAAGCATCAGCCGGACGGATAATTCGTCCAGCCATAAGGTCGAAGGAACCAGCCGTATGGTTGGCAGCGTCAGCCGTGCGGTTGATTGAGCCAGCCGTTTGGATAAATCTGTCAGCCGTCCGGCTGGCGGCATCAACCAGACCGGTAAATGATGCGACCGTGTGGCTGGATGATTTGACCGCGCCGGGAACGGCGTCAGCCGCAAAGATAATCCGCCCCTCCGCTCTACGCGGTTGCGCGGTTGCGCGGTTGCGCGGTTGCGCGGTTGCGCGGTTGCGCGGTTGCGCGGGAATCACACCATATTCTGAATGCCCTCATGGCTTGCGCACTTGACTTAAAAGGAACGGCGCACGAATGTCAAGCTCTTATGCCAAAATGACAAGCAGGTTCAAACAAATGGCAAGAAATGTTGAACACCAACCAGTTCTAAATTTTCACAGCGGGGCGGCGCGTGGATGCGCATGGCATTTCCACCACACTGAAATTATCTTGCCGCGCCGCCCTTTCTTTTTCATCGTCGGCGCATGAACTTTCCACCGTTTTGGGCCAGAGGCGTCAGCGGGAATTTTTTCTGCTGGCGCTGGTCATCCACCAGCGCCGCCGAGGCGCAATCGCTCGCCGACCAGGACGCGCAAAAACTCGCCGAACGCTTCCGGCGCGGCGACTTTCCGCCCAAGCACGGCGGCTATTATCCGAACCGCCCGTTTCGCGAGCCGGTGCTGCAAGAAATCAAGAACGACGCCGGTGAAACCGCCGCTGTCGTGACGCGCAATTCCTACGGCTGCCTCGTGTTGAACACCGCCCGCGTGATGTTCGTGGATGTGGATTTGCCGGAGCCGAAGCCGGCGGGTTTGTTCAAAAAGCTTTTCGGCAAACCTGCTGCCGCGCCGGTTGTCACGCAGGACAGCGCGATGGCGAAGATTGAAAATTGGACGCGAAACAATCCGGACTGGGGCTGGCGGATTTACCGCACGCGCGCCGGTCTGCGGCTGCTGGCCACGCACGCGCTGTTCGATCCCGAAGCCGCCGCGAGCGATGGCGTGTTTGACGCGCTGGGCGCCGACCCACTTTACCGGCAGCTTTGCAAGGCGCAAAAATGCTACCGCGCGCGGCTGACGCCCAAGCCGTGGCGCTGCGGCGTCCGCAGCAAGCCCGAACGCTGGCCGTTTCTGGACGCCCGCGCCGAGAAACATTTCCAGAAATGGGACGCGCAATATCAATCCTTCGCCGCCGGCTGGGCCACGTGCGAGCTTGTCAAAAAAATCGGCAACGACGAAGTGCATCCAGTCGTCCGGCCCATCCTGAAGCTCCACGATGAAATGACGCGGGTGGAATCCAAATTGAAACTGGCGTGAGCGCCGTCCGCACCTTCCGCCTTCTGCATTGGGAAGCGGGATTGTGGAATCTGGAAATTAAACCGGGCTACGCCGCCGCGGCTTTGGAAGCCGCGAGGTCTTTGCGGCGATCCAGCATGCTCCTGCCGAACTCATAGCCTTCACGACAGCGCCGGACAAAAACATCCTTGTCTTCGAGCATGGTCTTGATGATGCGCAGAATCGGTTTCGGACGCAGAAAATAAGCGCGATAGAAACGTTCCACTTCCTCAAAAATCTTGTCCTTGCCCAAGCCGGGATATTCCAGCGTGCTCTGTTGCAAACCGTCGCTCTCGATCAGGTCGGTCTTGTCCTTCTTCACGAACCAGCCGTTCTGCCTGGCCATTTCGTAAAGCTCGGTGCCGGGATACGGCGCGGCGAGCGAGACTTGCAGGCTGAACACGTCGAGGTCTTTCGCGAAATTGATCGTGTTCTCGATGGACTGCTGCGTCTCGACCGGCAATCCCAAAATGAAGGTGCCGTGAATCACGACGCCGGCGCGGTGGCAATCCTTCGTGAAGCGGCGCATTTCGTCCATCGTCACGCCTTTTTTGATGCGGGTGAGAATGTCATCGTTGCCGCTTTCGTAGCCGACGAGAAACAGGCGCAGGCCGTTGTCTTTGAAACTCTTGATGGTGTCATAATCGAGGTTCGCGCGGCTGTTGCAGCTCCAGTGAACGCCGAGCGGTCCGAGTTTCTTGGCGATTTCGCGGGCGCGCGGGAGGTTCGCGGTGAAGGTGTCGTCGTCGAAGAAAAATTCGCGCACCTGCGGAAAGATTTTCTTCATGTAGGTCATTTCGTCGGCGACGTTCTGCGGCGAGCGGACACGGTATTTGTGTCCGCCGATGGTTTGCGGCCAGAGGCAGAAGGTGCATTGCGCCGGGCAGCCGCGGCCGGTATACATCGAAATGTAAGGATGCAGCAGGTAGCCGATGAAATACTTCTCAATCTGCAAATCGCGTTTATAGACATCCGCCACCCACGGCAGCGTGTCCATGTCCTGAATCATTTCGCGCTCGGGGTTGTGTTTGATTTTCCCGTCCTTGTCTTTGTATGACAAACCGGCGATGGTCGCGAGGTCGCGGTCCTCGGCGACTTCCTTGCAGGTGAAATCAAATTCCTTGCGCCCGACCCAGTCAATGGCGTTCGAAGCCTTGAGCGTTTCCGTTGGCAGCACCATCGTGTGCGCGCCGACGAAACCGATTTTCGTGTCCGGCTTTTGCGCCTTGATGGCCTCGGCGACCTTGCAATCGTTTTTGAGCGACGGCGTGGAGGTGTTGATGATGACGTGATCAAAATCCTTCGCGATGGCGAGACATTTCGCGAGGTCAACACCGTGCGGCGGGCAGTCGAGCAGCCTTGAATTTGGCGTGAGCGCGGCGGGTTGGGCGAGCCAGGTCGGATACCAATAGCTGGTGACTTCGCGCCGCGCCTGGTAGCGCGCGCCCGCGCCGCCGTCAAAACCGTCAAAGCTCGGAGGTGAAAGATAAAGGGTTCTGCTCATTTGAATTTTAGAAACTTATTCCGGCCGCGCTTCAGCTTTTTTCGCGTCCTTGATTTTCGCCAGCAAATCATCGCGTTCGCCGCTGCCGCCTTCGCCGCAAAAGGTGCCGACATGAGCCACGTGGCCGTTGCCATTCTGGCTGTGATCTTCTTCCTTGCGCGAGAACGCGCCGCGTGCGCCGGCGGCGGGCGAATTGATCGCGGCTTTCGCCTCGGCCAAGTGGCCCTTGCCAATGGTGACGCCGTTATAGGCGCGCTTTTCCAATTCAGGCGACGCCGGATACGGTTTCGGCTTCGCGCCGAAGTTGTATTTGAAATTTTTCCAGTTGTCGCCGCGCTGAAAATTCGTGCCGAGCGCGCCGCTGGGATCGTAGCCGCAGTGGACCATGCAATGCTCGCAACGCGAGTCGCGCGCCTTGCCGTCCACGACGCCGTAATTCTCCCATTTCACTTCGCGCAGCATTTCCTGGTAGCCGCCGTAATGGCCGTCGGTCATCAGGTAGCACGGCGCTTTCCAGCCCTTGACATTGTAGGTCGGAATCGCCCAGGCGGTGCAGGTCAGTTCCCGTTTGCCGGCGAGAAATTCCTGATAGACCGGCGTGCCGAAAATGGTGAACGCCTTGCCCCACTGCTCGATCTTGGCGAATTTCTGCCGCGTCATGTCGCGCGTCAGGAAAAATTCCTTCGGGTCGCGACCGAGGCGCTTGACCATGTCCTTTTTGGCCGCGTCGTAATCGTAACCGGGCGAAATCGTGTGGCCGTCCACTTCGAGCGACGAGAGGAACTTGAACATGTCCTCGATTTCCGCCACGTCGGTCTCTTTGTAGACGGTCGTGTTCGTCGCCACTTGAAAGCCGAGAATCTTCGCCATCTTGATGGCCTCGATGCATTCCTGGAACACGCCTTCGCGCTCAACAATCAAATCGTGCGTGAATTCCAGACCATCCACGTGAACGTTCCAATACATCCACTGGGTCGGGCGGATGACGATTTTCTTTCTCGCCGCGGCGTCAGATTTGCGGATCGTCTCGGCATCCTTTTCGGAAATCAACTTCTGATCCAGCAGCTTTTTCAGCTTCGGCTCGACTGCGGGTGAATAAATCGCCGCAAGGTAATCCTTCATTTTCTTCCGCATGAACATCCCGTTCGTGCAGACGTAAATGACACGGCTCTGTTCGAGCAGGCCATTCACCAATTCCTCAATCTTCGGGTAAATCAGCGGTTCGCCGCCGCAGATGGAAACCATCGGCGCGGCGCATTCCCGCGCCACGGCCAGGCATTTTTCGAGCGGCACCATGTCCTTGAGGTTCGTGGAATATTCACGGATGCGCCCGCAGCCGGTGCAGGTGAGGTTGCAGGTGTGCAGCGGTTCGAGCTGTAGGACCATTGCAAACTTGGGCGTCTTGCGCAGCTTGTGCTTGATGATGTGGCTGGCGATTTTTTTCGTCAGCGCAAAGGGGAAGCGCATAGGATTATCGGGCTTGAGCGAATTGATTGAACATAGCGGACACCACCACCGGCGCGTTGGTCGCCGGCGGATCAGCCCGCAAAATCCCCGGCAGGAAGAAACTTGCCGGCGAAACGCCCTGGGTGGCATTAATGCCGCCGCAGCCCGCGCCAAGGAGCGCGAGCGCCACCGGGATTGCCAGCCAGAGAAATCTCCACTTTAATCTCACTTGCCGAGTATAATTCACTCCGGCACAATGGCAACTGTTAATTCCAATCATGGAAAGTGTTAAGCGACAGGGGCGGCGCCGGTCGGGGCGCGGGGGGGTGGCCGCGATTTTTCTTCTGGCCGCGGCCGGACTGGTTTCCGCCGATGAGACGCGCAACAAAATTTTCGCCGCGCGCGCCGGGGCCGAATTCCAGCGCGCCCAAATCCAGTGGCAATCCGGCACGAACGGCCCGTCCGCCGCCTGGCAGTTCGCCCGCGCGTGTTTCGATTTTGCCGACTTCGCCACCAACGACACCGGACGCGCCGCGATTGCGCGACAGGGCATCGCCGCGTGCCAGGATTTGCTGGAGCACGAAACCAACTCCGCGCCGGGGCATTATTATCTGGCCATGAATTACGGACAGCTTGCCCGGGCCGAGGCGCCGTCCCTGGCCGCCTACCGGCTGGTCCGGCAGATCGAAGGCGAATTCAAAACGGCGGCGGATTTGGACAAGTCATTTGATTACGCCGGCCCGGAGCGCTGCCTCGGTTTGCTGTATCGCGACGCGCCCGGCTGGCCGTTCAGCATCGGCAGCCGCCGCAAGGCCCGCGAATGGCTGGAGCAGGCCGCGAAACTCGCGCCGGATTATCCTGAAAACCAACTCAACCTGGCCGAGTCCTTTTTGCAATGGCATGAAGGCGACAACGCAAAAAGCGGATTGTCAACGCTCGACGCGCTCTGGCCGGA
>Ga0181535_10004598_pt1 | contig 15246 bp, 11 predicted proteins | sample PEATcosm2014_Bin_44_FD_119774 | JGI IMG/M metagenome (GOLD analysis project Ga0181535, IMG submission 119774) | Peatland microbial communities from MTU Mesocosm Facility, Houghton, MI, USA - PEATcosm2014_Bin17_30_metaG | ecosystem: Environmental > Terrestrial > Soil > Wetlands > Peat | place... | reverse complement strand
GACTTCATTGGCGTCGGTGGTCAGAATGGTGAACGTTTCAAGAGCCGTCCCGGGCGCTTCACCTTCTTTGGGACGCCACCGTTCCCAGAGCCCTGCAAAGGCGAATGGGTCCCCGCTTCTCAAGCCGATGGCGAAGGGCTGCTTGGTTTTGGCATCGCGCTTGGCCCATTCGTAAAAAGCATCGGCAGGAACCAGGCATCGCCGCTTCCGAAGCGCTTCACGGAAGGCCGGCTTGTTCGCGACCTCCTCTGCCCGCGCATTGATCGTGGAGTAGCCGATCTTCGCGTCTTTGGCCCAGAACGGCACCAGACCCCAGCGGAGCAGCGCGAACTCCCGTGCCGCAGTTTCCGGGTCAAGGCGCACGACTGGCTGCACGCTTTGCGGTGCAATGTTGTAACTGGCAGAGAAAGCCGGCAGATCTTCCAGGTCGACTCCGAACCAATCCGCAAGAACCTCGCGCGTGGACCTGCGCGCAAATCGTCCGCACATAAGGCCAATGATACGGCTCTTTTGATGTCAGGTTCTAGTTCGGGCGGTCGCCGGATGCGGCACGGCGGCGGAAGCGCTCATCCACCGGTTGACGCCCTTGAAAGCCGGCTTCAACGGTGTGCCAGTATTCGATTGCCGGCTCACCCATCCGCCAGCAGAGCAGCACCACTTGATCGTCAACGCGGCATGGAAAATCGAGCAGACCGGCATCGAGGTCCTTGACCTGGACGCCGATCGCATCGATTTCAGCGATGCTTTCGCGGACCTGTTTCATGAGCTCTTCCATCTCCGCGCGCTGCCTGGCGACGTTGGCAGAGTCGATTTTCATTCCACCGGAGAGAAAGATGCGCTGCGTCAGGCCATTGAGATTGGACTCGACGGATTGCGCTGAACCACGGACCTCAATGGCCCGCTTGAGCAGGGATTCCAGCACCGGGAGCAGGGATTGCGCTTCGTCGAGAGTAAAAGTCTTCATGGAATGAACCCTTGATACAGGATACGACGAAACGACAAAAGCGGAATCGCCGGTTCGTTGGGTCGCGAAGACGATCATGTGTTGGCCGATCATCCCCCGGAGCTGCGACGCGATGCCTACACCATTGGGGCAGACGGAAGGGATCGATTTTGATCCTATTGGCTAGCGTTTTGAGGCTATGGCAAGACGAAGAAGCGTCGCGCCTGCCCTTTCGATTCGCGCCAAACGGCGGAACGCTCCTCGCGGCTGGCCGTTCCGTCGTGTTGAGGGGATCTGGAGCCAACTATCCTGGAGATCTACAGCAAGATGAATGCAACTCGCGGAAATTCCAGAGATTACCAAGTAATAAACCGGAATGGTTACGATCGCGGATTACCGGGGCGCAGAACTCATGACCATTGTGCCGTTGACACCCACCGGCTTCTCTCCTATCGTCAGAACAACATTGTTATTTATGATCTCGTGGGCGTCTTAATTTAACGCCATTTTCCAGTTGAAGTTTAGAACTCATGGTATTCATCGTTAGGGTCCCTGTTTTTCATTGGAGGTTGCCCGATAGGCAACGGACGAACGTGCTGTGAGGGATCGTTGGGCGCGACGATCGAAAAGATTCCCTCAAACGGCTATTTTGAATAGCCGCGCAAGAGGCGTAATTCCCAACTCAATTTTCTGGCTGCTAAACGGACAACCGCTCAGGCGGAGAGTAGGATTTTCTTTTTCATAACAAACAGGCTTGCATCCATCGCGTCTTTTGAGCGTTACAGACCGAACGATTCTCTGGCAGAACGCGAATATGCACTCCTCAAAGTTAGCTTGATTTCTTGAACAAGACTGCACTTCGAGAAAGAGGCCTTGGTGAAATCGCTCCTGCTGATTCTGACTCACATTCAGAATTCCAAAGCGCGCTCGACCGTCAAGATGGTTCTTGAGAGTGCAGGCCACCGAGTCATCGAGGCGGCTGGGATTGCACAGATCAACTCCCTCCTGTGCAATGGGCTTGATCCCGATCTGCTGCTCTGTGACAGTTCGCCGGTCGAGGCGCCGGAGGTATCCCCACTCCGTAACTTACTTGAATTCGTTCCCGCGGACAGAATTTGCCTGATCACGAAATTGGGCGGAGCGGAATTGCGCAAGGAAGCCGCTGAGCTCGGCATCCAGCACGCACTCACCTTGCCGTTGACCCGCGATGACGTCGAGAAGGTCATCGAATCGATGACGGCCACCCCGCAGCGGATTGCCGCGCCTCCCGGCCTGGCCATCGATTCCGCGGTAACTGCGACCGCGAACGGCCATTCGCATTCGGCGCAGATTCCCGAAGACATGCCTGCCACGCCTTATATTGAAGAGCTGGGCGGCAGCAATTTCTTTCTGGCGGCCTCGCCGCAGATGCTCGAAATCCACCGCCAGGTCAAATTGCTTGCGGATATCGATGTCAATGTATTGATCCTGGGCGAAAGCGGCACGGGAAAGGAAGTCGTTGCGCAGCTCATCCACAAGAATTCTCGACGGTCGCCGGAGAGATTTCTGAAGGTCAACTGCGCCGCTCTGCCGGCGGATTTGCTTGAGAGCGAGCTCTTCGGCCATCGGCGCGGCGCCTTTACCGGAGCCATCAACGACCGGGCGGGAAAATTCGAGCAGGCGAATCGCGGTACTCTGCTTCTTGACGAGATTGGCGAAATTGACGTGCAGATGCAGGCCAAGCTGCTGCACGTTTTGCAGGATGGGCAGTTTGCCCGGCTCGGCGCCCAGGAAACGACCAAGGTGGACGTCAGGGTTGTTGCCGCGACCAATGTTCCTGTGGAATTTGCGCTCTCCGCAGGGACCATCCGCGAAGATCTTTATTACCGCCTTAGCGTTTTCACCATCAAAGTTCCACCCCTTCGGGAACGGCGCGAAGAGATTCCCTATCTCATTGAGGAATTTATTCGCCGCTCACCGGCGGAGCTGGTGAAGGGTTTTGGCAGCAGCATTCCGTCCCGGTTGATGGATGCTGCTCTCCTCTACGATTGGAAGGGAAACCTGAGGGAGCTCCGAAACTTCGTGACCAGGACCATCGTTATGCGCGACACAGATGCCGCGACCGGGGAACTGGAAGCGAAGGCAGCTTCATCGGACGCGGCTGCTGGACAAAATGAGCCTGTCGATGAACCCGTTCCATGCGTGGGCATCCGTTCGGTGGTTCGCGATGTGAAGGCGCGGACCGAAGCGAAGATGATCCAAAGTGCGCTGGAAACTTTCGGATGGAATCGCCGCCGCGCCGCGCAGCATCTCGGTATGAGCTACCGCGGTTTGCTCTACAAGATCCAGGAGCATCACCTTCGACCATGGTCGGCCGCGGATACCCGGCAAACCTTACAGAAGACCCGATCAGCCAGTAAAAATGCGGTCTAGCTGACGAGCGTAGAATCAGGGAAAAGCAATTCAGCTCGCTGCCGATCCGCTCTGATGCGGTGGGCCTGCGAACGTCGTGATCGATCATTCTCTCCGTTCTTTTTGTCCGCGCGATTCTCGCGGCGGATTTTTCCTCGAAATCTGTGACAGACCTGGGTCACCAGGATGCGCGCCTCCTCGTTCCCCGGCAGAGTGCACTGCCGCAGCCGGCGCGTGAGTTAAGCTTCAAATGGGCGCGAGGGGGAGCTGTTCATTGACGTCTTCGGCAAGCATGAACGAACTGAAGCGCCGCATCGAGACCCGGGAGTCGCGGATCGGAATCGTCGGCATGGGTTATGTAGGGCTGCCTCTGGCGCTTCTATTTAGCGAACAACGATTCCCGGTGACCGGCTTCGATATCGATGCCCGCAAGGTGGAGAAACTCAACCAGGGCGGCTCGTATATTTTGCGAATTCCCGCGAACCTGATTCAAAAAGCGCGGGAGAATGGGTTCAAGGCCACGGCGGATTATGGCGCGATTGCGCAAATGGACGTTGTCATCTTGTGTGTGCCGACGCCGCTCGACGAATACCACGAACCGGACCTTAGTTACGTTTGCAATACTGTGCGAAGCATTGCGCCTCACCTCCGTGAAGGGCAACTTATTGTTTTAGAGAGCACAACTTATCCCGGTACAACCGAAGAAGTTATTGTCCCCCTTCTCGAACAAGGGAATCGAGCTGATCTCCGCCTGGCAATGGACGATGCCAGCCACGGATTTTATGTGGCGTTCTCTCCTGAGCGGGAGGATCCTGGAAACGATTCGATCGATCGGCGCGATATCCCAAAGGTTGTCGGCGGATGCGGCCCAGCGGCAGTTGAACTTGCATCGGCCGTTTATGCGTCCATCTTCAACCGTATCGTTCCCGTCTCTTCGCCAGCAGCGGCTGAAATGACGAAGCTCCTGGAGAATATCTACCGTTGCGTAAACATCGCGCTGGTCAACGAGTTGAAACAGCTTTGCATGAGAATGGGAATCGACATTTTTGAAGTGATTGAAGCGGCCAAGACAAAGCCCTTTGGATTCCAGGCCTTCTATCCTGGCCCAGGTCTGGGTGGGCACTGCATTCCCATCGACCCGTTTTATCTTTCCTGGAAAGCCAAGCAATTCGACTTCCGAACGAAGTTCATCGAGCTGGCCGGCGAAGTGAACATAGCCATGCCCTATTTCGTCGTCGACAACATCGTTGAGGCCCTCAGCCAGCGCCGCAAATCGCTTTTTGGTTCGCGGGTGCTAGTTTTAGGACTGGCCTACAAACGCGATATCGATGACCTTCGCGAGTCACCGTCACTCACCATCATTGAACTGTTGCAGAAACGCGGCGCCTCTGTCGAATACAACGACCCGTTTATTCCTTCAGCAGGGCAGGGGCGCAAGTATGCCCTCAATATGACCAGTACACCGTTGGAGCGTATTCCGGACTTCGATTGCGTTGTGATCTCCACGGACCACTCTCAGTATGACTATTCCGCCATTGTCGCCAAAGCGCAGTTGGTTGTGGATACGCGCAATGCGACTCGGGGATTGACAGCAGAGAATATTGTCCGGTGCTGACAAGAGCCGGGGAAGAAAGGTTGGCGCGGAGGCGATCCGCAAACTGAGAGCCTGCCGTCAATCCGACGCACCTGCCCAGGTGCGACGCGACTCGGCACACTGGGCCCAATCCAACAAACAGTCTGCAAGGAGCTGGTAAGAAGTGTGCAAAGTTTTGCATACTTCGGGTACGCACCCCTGCGAGCGAGGGTGGATGCTCTACATAAACTCTTACAAATCAACAACAAACCTATTTGTCTCGGGGAACGATTCAAGCCGCACCTTGGCCCCCTGCTTGCAGCTTGGGGTTCAGTGTTTCCTCCGCACTTAGGGGTCTATGCCTACAGATTTGAATCAGAGCCTCTGTTCCGATCCTGGTGAGTCGCCGGGTGAAGCTGTCGTCTTCGGCAGCACGCCGGCTATGCGCGAGGTCCGGGACAAAATCGATTCCGTCTTTTCGTGCGATCTTCCCGTTCTCATTCAGGGGGAGACGGGAACGGGGAAGGAAGTGATTGCCCGGTTTCTGCACACGCACTCAAGGCCGAGAGAGGCGCCGTTCGTGAAGCTCAACTGTGCTGCGATTCCGGCAGATCTGCTTGAGCGAGAGTTGTTTGGCTCCGAAAAGGGATCGTCGGCGGGAGCCGGCGAAGGCCGGCCCGGTTTGGTTGAGATCGCGGATGGGGGCACTCTCTTTCTAAGTGAGATCGGCGGGATGAGCCTGGAATTGCAGGGCAAATTGCTTAGTCTGCTGCGCGACGGTACCTATACGAGAATCGGCGGCCGCGAGAAGCGAACGGGCCGCGTGCGAGTCGTCTGCGCAACCAACACCCATTTGCAAGAGGCCATTCGATCGGGCGCGTTTCGCGAAGATCTCTTCGATCGCCTTGACGTTGTTTCCCTGCACTTATCGCCTCTGCGCGACCGAAAGCAGGATATTCCGCAGCTATGTGAGTACTTTCTTCACAAGCTATCCCGCCAGTTTCGCAGGAACATGCCTCAGTTAAGACCGGCTACGCTGGAACTGCTCAAGCAATGGAGCTGGCCGGGGAACGTGCGCGAACTTGAAAACTGGGTCGCGCGAGCCGTCATTCTCGGCGATGACGAAGCGCTCGTCGTAGAACTAAAACGCCAACTGCAACCCACTAATCGAATCGCCAGCCGGCCGCTTCGGATGAATTCCTTGCAGAGTGAGATGAATCAAGCGACGCCTTCGATGAATGGCGCCTTGATTCTGAGGGTCTTGCAGGCGAATCGATGGAACCGGCGAAAGACTGCGGAAGACTTGAAGATGAGTTACCGTGCACTGCTCTACAAATTACGCGATGTGGGACTGCCTCAGAGACGCAGAGCCCACAGGGGACATTCGCCGCATTAGTCGGCGCCTATCGGGGAGTCCACAGCAGGTGAGGCATCTCGGCGGGCAGGAAAGAACTGGAAGGACCTCATACGCCGGCGAAATTCAGACCGGCTGAAGCGCCGGGGGAGATTCGATTGACTGGAAATTGTTACCAGAGGCGTCGTGATCGTGTTACCGGGAGTTGGCGCGCTAGCACAATAGGGGCATTGTCACTTAAAGGTCGGGCCATCATGATGAAGACACAGTATTTGTGCGCCAGTTCAGCATGGCGGTTCTCCTCATTTTGAGGTCCCAAGATGAGGGGTAAACAGGGCACCACAGATGGAGTCGTCAGCCCGCTGATGTGACTCACAGGGCGGAGCTACATCTCCACGACGCCCCCTAGGATTGTTCGCCAAAAGCAGGGATGTTTGAAATGCAGGCCGCTGAAAGCTTCCAATTCGAAAATTACGACCCTCAACCCTGGTGGGTGGTGTATACGCGCCACCAACACGAGAAGGCCGTCGCGGAGATGCTCACCACGAAGGGTTTTGAAGTCTTCTTGCCGCTCTACGAATCAACCCGTCGCTGGAAAGATCGGAGAATGGTTCTTTCTCTGCCGCTGTTTCCGTGCTACGTATTCGTTCGGGGCGGATTCGATCGCAAATTGCAAGTCGTGACAACGCCGGGGATACACATGATTCTCTATCGCGGCGAAAGTGTCGCGGTCATCCCGGATCAGGAGATCGAGGCGATTCAAAGAGTCGTTCAAGGGCCGTGCGCAGTTGAGCCCCATCCGTTTCTCAAGTGCGGCATGCGCGTCCGGGTCATCAGGGGCTCACTCGAAGGTGTCGAGGGGATTCTCACTCGCAAAAAGAATCTGTTCCGGCTGGTTCTTTCTGTGGACATGCTTGCCCAATCGGTGGCCGTTGAAGTCCACGCTGATGATGTGGAGCCTTGCGGCGCGGTTGATAAAGCCGTTCAGGCCGCTTCCGTCGATCCTGGCAGAAACCGGTTCCTGAACACTGGCTCGGTACGGATCGCAGCGATTTAGTGCTTCCTGCACTTTCAATCCTTAGCTGCAGCAGTTCGGCTTTAACAAAGCGGGTTTTCAAGGACCCCGCGATCTAGAATTGAATTGGCCTAAAATGACCACAAAGAACACAATCCAAAGTCACAGCGCAGATACGACTTCAAGCACTTCCGCCCTTTTGGCGAGGACTGTCATAACAGTTTGGGCCCGTCGCGCGCTGCAAATTTACATTCTGTTTGCCGTCGCATTCTGCGGTGCTCTCCAGAGCCGGGTTGCGGCATCTCATCAAAATGATGGGCCAGCTATGCCCGCTGGGACAACTGCCCCAACCGATCTTCCAAGCGGGAACGCGCGAGCCGAAGCAGCGTACATCATCGGCCCTAACGATGTTTTGGCCATTAACGTGTGGAAAGAACCGGAGATCACTCGATCGCTTCCTGTTCGTTCCGACGGAAAGATCTCCCTCCCTCTGATCGGCGATGTTCAAGCCGCAGGGCGGACGCCGATGCAACTCGAGGAAGATATCTCGGCAAGGCTTAAGGATTTCATTACGAATCCGCAGGTAGCTGTGATCGTTGAGCAGATTAATAGTCAAAAGTTCAATATTCTCGGTCAGGTTGCGAGACCAGGCTCGTTTCCACTCACTGCTGGGACGACAATCGTTGACGCCATCGCGGTTGCAGGTGGATTTAAGGACTTCGCCAAAAAGAAAGGCGTATACCTCCTCCGCCAGAACTCCGCGGGAGTCGAGCAAAGGTTTAACTTCAACTACGACAAGTTTATTAAAGAAAAGAACACGACGCAGAACATCGTGCTTCTGCCAAATGACACGATCGTCGTGCCGTAAGGGGCGGTTATGCTTCCACGGGCTTATTTCTCTCTCATATTCTCGATGTTCTTCATGCTTGGCGTGACCAATCCCATCTTGGCCCAAGTGGAGCCGAGCGCGACAGGCAACGGAGGTGGAACGCCCGATGAAGGCGAGATGATGACGCCGCCGCCGGTGAGTGGAATGCCATACGCGAATACTGCCAGCTCGGAAGAGAGGTCGAATTATTTGTCGGCCAATGTCACCGGGTCGGTGGCCTATATCGATAATGTTCTTCCTGGCTCCGGCGCTACTCCCATCAGCGCCATCAATTATTTTGTCTATCCGGGTGTCGCATTCGATCGGTCTATTCCGCGCCAGAAGGAACAATTCAGCTACAGCCCAAGCTTTACTTTCTACCAATCGACGGGCAGCGAGTCGGTGAGCGCACTGGATTCAATCGATCACAATGCGGCCGCCGGTTACCAATTTCGATTCAGCCCCGAGGTTGCCTTCGGTGTCAACGATGTTTTTACCAGGACCTCCGACGTATTCAATTCGTCCTATCTGTTCTCTAGCCCCGTAACCGGCTCCGGACTGACCTCTCCCGTCTCAGTGATTGCTCCATTTGAGGAACAGATGACCAACGTTGCGAATGCGGTCTTATCTTATCAATTCGCCCGCAATGCCATGATCGGGGGCGGAGGATCATTCATTACCTTCGACCTTCCAAATTCTTCCGATGTCGTCGGTCTGTATAATTCTACCGAGAGCGCGGGCAATGTCTTTTACAGCCGGCGTTTCTCCCGATCGCAGTACTTAGGCCTGACCTATCAGTACGCCCATATCGTCGCCAATCCTACGAACGGAAGGGATGAAACACAGACGAACACGCTGGTTCCCTTCTACACGTTTTATTTCAATCAATCGTTCTCCTTTTCCTTCTCCGCTGGAATAGATCATGTCGACGCCACCGCTCCCCAGGCCTCCGCAGTCATCTCATGGACACCTACCGTCACAGTAAGTGCGGGATGGCAAGGCCGCCGCGGCCATTTGGCGGGCAACTTCTCGCGCACCACTTCCGCCGGGCAGGGATTGGTCGGAGCTTACGAAGCGAAAAGCATCCAAGCGTCCGGGGGCTGGAAATTTGCGCGGACATGGACCGGAGAGTTGTCGAGCACCTACACGGACATCAATTCCGAGACGCCGCTTATTTCATCGCTTCAAGGGGGCAACACATTGACGGTGTCCGCCTCAGTTGACCACCAAATCACCGACAACTTAAGCACTCGATTCCAATATCAACGCCTTCAAGAGAGTTACAACGGGATCCAGGCGATTACGCCAAACAGCGACCGCGAGTCGATTACTTTAACCTACCAGCTTAGAAGGCCGATCGGGAGATAACCATGGCGGAAACGCTTGAAGAGCAAGAGATCGGAAGACCGGATATTCGGAGTTACCTCGGGGTAGTGCGCCGGCGGCACCTACAATTCCTAATCCCGCTGTTTCTTGGGTGGTTCGTTGTCTGGGGAGCTAGCTGGGTATTGCCGTCGCGCTACAAGTCAAGCACTACCATTCTGGTGGAACAACCTACGATGCCGCAGAACTATGTGGCCCCGAATATCAATGACGATTTGCAATCACGCTTGCAAAGCATGTCGGAGCAGATACTCAGCCGGACACGTCTTCTGCTGATCATTCAAAAGCTTCACTTATACGGCGGGTCGCAGGGAAATCTGACAGACGATCAGAAAATTGCGAATCTACGCAAAGACATCGGCGTCGACCTGGTGCGAGACCCACAAAAGCAGGATATTTCCGCGTTTACCATTTCCTACTCGGCGAGTAACCCGCGCCTGGCACAGCAAGTGACGGCCGAGCTCACGGAGGTATTCATCAGCGAGAACCTAAAGGTCCGCCAGTCGGAGTCTGAGGGAACGACTGACTTTCTCGAGAAACAGCTGGAGGATGCCCGCGAGGACCTTTCTGAACAAGAAGCCAAGGTTCGAGAGTTCGAGAGTCTGCATCAAGGGGCGTTGCCGGCGCAGGAACAGAGCAATCTCTCGATCTACGATGGCCTGCAGTCGCAGCTTCAAAGCGAAGAAGATGCTCTCAATACGGCGAAGCAGCAGCGGGTCTATCTCCAGGCCCTGCTAGAGCAACAGCGTGCTGCCCTGGGCCGCGCCCGGTCGTCCGGCAGCCAGGGAGGCGACGCATCCACGCCCAGCGATTTGGCAACGATCGACGACCAACTGGAGAAGTTGAGGGCCCAGCTTGCCGACCTCAGCTCGCGCTACACCGATAGCTATCCCGATGTCCAAAACACCAAAATCCAGATAACGAAACTGGAAGCGGTCAGAGACAATCTCATCGCGGCGTCGAGAGCATCGAACAAGCCGGCCAAGCCGCCGGCTGATGGTTTCTCCGATCCAACTCTTACCGGCCCGGCGCAGCAGACGCAGAGTCAACTGCAAGCCAACCAACTGGAAATCGGAAACCGGGAGAGCGCAATTGCCGGCCTGAAGGCCAAGATCAACGATTATCAGGGGCGCATGAACCTGGAGCCTGCAACCGAAGAGCAGCTGGCGGACTTGACCCGAGGCTATGACCAGTCGAAGCAGAATTATGACGACCTACTGAAAAAGAAAGACGAATCCTCAATGGCCACCAGCATGGAGGAGATGCAGCAGGGTGAGCGGTTTACCATGCTTGATCCTCCAAGTTTGCCATCAAAGCCAGACTTTCCAAACCGGCTTAAGTTCTGCGGACTCGGTCTGGTGGTGGGTTTTGTTCTGGGCATTGTCGTGGCGGGCGGATTTGAATTCCTGGATGACCGTCTCCATACTGAAAAAGAGATCAAAGCTCTTTTGCCAATTGCCGTTATTTCTGAGATACCGGAGATTGTAACTCCGGCGGACGAACGAAAATCGAAAAAGACACTGGCGCTTGGGTGGGCCGCCTCCGCGGCCGTAGTGGGCGCGATCCTCGCCGGTTCCGTCTTTAGTTTCCTTCATAACTAGGTCATCATCTGAATGTATAAAGCCTATTTCCAACTCAAGCGTAACCCGTTCGATCTGACTCCAGATCCCCATTGCTTTGTGCCCACTCCCCGGCACAACGAGGCGCTCGCCTCACTCTACTATGGTGTACGGAGGCACAAAGGTTTCGTTGTGGTTACCGGCGAAGTCGGCACTGGAAAGACGCTGCTGCTTCGTTGCCTTCTGCGCTTACTGGAGAACAGCAAGGATATCGCCTATGCATATCTGTTCAACAGCAGGCTCTCTCCGACCGACTTTCTGCAATATGTTCTTTCAGATTTTGGTATGCCCGCCTCAGGAAGGAACAAGTGCGAACTGCTGCTCGATCTCAGCAATTTCCTTGTCGCGCGCGGTTCGAAACACTTGACGACTGTCTTGATTGTCGACGAGGCGCATGATCTATCCGCAGACACATTGGAAGAGCTTCGCCTCCTATCGAACCTTGAGACAGCGGACGACAAACTGGTCCAGATCATCCTCGCAGGGCAGCCGGAGCTTGACAAGAAGCTGGACTCTGTCGAATTGAGACAGTTGAAGCAGCGGATTGCGCTTCGGACGCAACTTGGAGCTCTTAGTGCCAAGCAGACGCAGGAATACATCGAGCAGCGCCTGCGCATCGCCGGCGCAGATTCAAGCCGTCCACCGATCTTTTCCGCGCAGGCGATCGACCAGGTTTATTCATATTCACGCGGTTTTCCACGACTGATTAACACTATTTGTGAAAACGCGCTGATCAGCGCCTATGCCCGGCAATCGCCAACGGTGTCGGCGCGGATCATTGAAGATGTGGCAACCGAGTTCCGTCTTGATGCTTTTGTGCCTTTGGCGCAGAATTCATAGCCGGCCGGATCCTACTGTTTGTTTGAAAGGTAGCCATAATGAGCCGAATATTCGATGCATTACAGCGATCGGAAAGTGAGCGGTCAGGTGTTGACGGCGCGACGTTACCCCAAGGCCCTGAACTGCTGAGATACGCGGAACATGCAGCGCTATCCAATCGGGACGCCGCTGTAGCGCTGGTGGATCGTGACGCAACGACCGCTGCGGATGATTATGATGGCGTTGGACGACCTGCCTCTGCTCCTTCAGAAACGGCCGCGACGACGGTAAGTCATCCTGAAGGCCGTTCAGCACAACAACATGCAAAGATTCTAAGTCAATTCCAGTCTCTGGAGGTTTCCCCGCCGCCACAGAGCCGGCTGGTTTGCCTTACCGATAGGGAGAATCCCACAGCCGAAGCGATTCGCCTACTAGGAGTGCGGCTGAAAGACCTCCGCAGGACGCGACCGCTGAAGAAACTCCTTATTACAAGCACAATCCCGCAGGAAGGCAAGAGCATGATCTCCGCCAACCTAGCTTGCGCACTTGCTTACGCTTCAGATGAAAGAGTATTGCTGGTAGACGGTGACTTGCGCCGCCCGTCTTTATCGCACATGTTCGGAATTCAGAAACAATCGGGAGTCTATGAATGGCTGAAGGAAGAACGCGATCTGATTCCGAATATCTGCCGGCTCGAGGATGCAGGGATTTGGATTCTGCCCTCTGGTCAAGCTTCGAGCAATCCCATCGAGCTGCTGCAATCGCAAAGACTGCCTGACTTGCTGGACCAGGTTGCCACGTTGTTCGATTGGATCATTATTGATTCCCCACCGGTTCTGCCTCTTGCCGATACGAGCGTCTGGATGAGGCTCACGGACGGGATTCTCCTCGTCACGCGCCAGGGAACGACCGAGAAGCAGCAGTTGACCAAGGGGCTTGAGGCGCTGCAATCGAACAAGCTGATCGGTGCAATCGTAAACGGTTCGGTGGCATCGGCATATAGCGGCTACTATTACCACTCGAACATTTCTTCCCAGTGAGTGCCGCACAACGCAGGGATCGTGCACTCTAGAGTTGTCTGAAATTGATCCATCGTTAGGAAACCATCCATCCGGTCGCCGCTCAGCACAGATGAAAGCAACCACCGAACTCGCTTCTTACGCCCCTTCCGCGACCGCATTCGCGGGACAACAAGATCCAAATGGAAGTTCCGATTGATTCGATCAACCAATCGAGATCGATGTCAGCCATTAAAAGGAGCATGTTGTGCGCCAATCAAACAAAACGAAAGCATCAAACGCGGTTGATCCGCTCCTTGAGGCTGTTGCAGCAATTAGCCGCACGCTTCTAGACGAAGCGACTTTCCGGCGAATGATCGCTATTGAGCGCAAACGCACGGAACGCTCGAAGGCCCCCTTTGTCCTCATGTTGCTCGAAACCGTCGATGATCGTGCCCCCAAAAAGAGCAGCATAACACTGCATCATGTTGCGTCTGCGTTGCTGTCTGCAAGCAGAGACACCGACTTAGTTGGCTGGTACAAAGAGGGCGCAATCGTCGGCACGATGTTCACTGGGCTCGTTGTGAATGACAAGCGGGCAGTCCTGGACACATTCCTCGCCAAAGTGAGCGCCGCTCTGCAGGAGGAACTAACGTCCGATGAGTTCAATCAGGTGAGGATCTCTTTCCACCTTTTCCCGGACGACTGGGATCATGAAAAGCCAGGCCCGCCGACGAATGTCGCCCTGTACCCCGACTTGGCTAGCCGTGACAAAGGTCAGCGTACCGTCCTCTTTGTCAAGCGGACGGTCGATTTCGTCGGCAGTTCGATCATGCTAATTCTGTTGGCGCCCCTGTTCCTCGTTATTGCTCTCGCCATCAAACTTACTTCCCGGGGGCCGGTGTTTTATCGCCAACAAAGAGTCGGGCGGTACGGACAGACTTTTACATTCCTCAAGTTTCGCTCAATGTTAGTAAATAACGACAGCAAGGTACACAAAGACTTTGTAACGCGGCTCATCGCGAGTAAGCCTGGCGAATCGGCGCCTAAAGAGAGTGGCGCAAATATCTACAAGCTTACAAACGATAAGAGAATTACGCGCGTGGGCAAGGTATTGCGGAGAACCAGCCTCGATGAACTTCCGCAGTTCCTTAATGTGCTGAAGGGTGAGATGTCTCTGGTTGGGCCGCGCCCGCCGATTCCATACGAACTGGCAGCCTATCAGACTTGGCACAGGCATCGCCTGCTGGCCGTAAAGCCGGGAATTACAGGACTATGGCAAGTCATGGGCCGTAGCAGCGTTCGATTCGATGAAATGGTGCGGTTGGATCTTCGTTATGCTTCAACCTGGACGCCGTGGCTGGATCTCAAGATCCTGCTGCGCACTCCGGGGGCAGTCATTCGCGGTTCGGGAGCTTATTGAACTTTAAATCCCCCGTCCTCCTGGATCTTGAGCCCAGAGAGTCAATGTGGCCGGCTTGTGTAGCGGTCGCATCGGTCGGATCGCAACGACGAGACGCCCTGCGGCACTCGTTCACTCAAAAAACAAACAAAACTTTCGCGACGCGATTCTAGTTGCGCTCAGAACAGGAACGGCTTCTGTGCTCTCTGAGTGAAGCTGGCTGCGCGGATCGCGCAGTAGGAGAAATACTTATGGACTTCGGAGTAATCGGGTACGGCTACTGGGGTCCGAACATCGTCCGGAATCTTGCCAACCTTGAAGGCGTTGCGGTCCGCGCAATTTCGGATGTGAGTCCAGCCGCGCAAGCGCGCGCCCGAAAAGCCTATCCGGGAGCGACCATAACGGCCAGTGCAATGGAAGTGATCACGTCGCCTCACATCGATGCAGTGGCAATCGTTTCGCCAGTCTGGACCCATTATGAGTTAACTAAAGCCGCCCTGGAGAATGGGAAACACGCCTTTGTCGAAAAGCCGTTTACCAGCACGGTGGCTCAAGGAGAGGAACTGGTCAACCTCGCGGAACAGAAGAACTTGAAAGTGATGGTTGACCACACGTTTCTTTTCACGGGTGCGGTCAGACGGATTGCGCAGCTGATCAACGAGGGCGCACTGGGAAATCTTTATTACTACGACTCGACTCGCGTTAATCTTGGTCTTTTTCAGCACGACGTCAATGTGCTATGGGACCTGGCGCCGCACGATCTTTCGATCATGGATCATCTCATCAAGGCCAGCCCTGAAGCGGTCGTGGCCACCGGTCAAGGCCATTTGAACGGACATGAGGACGTAGCCTTCATGACGCTCTACTTTCCCGACAACGTC
>Ga0181535_10004597_pt1 | contig 15246 bp, 11 predicted proteins | sample PEATcosm2014_Bin_44_FD_119774 | JGI IMG/M metagenome (GOLD analysis project Ga0181535, IMG submission 119774) | Peatland microbial communities from MTU Mesocosm Facility, Houghton, MI, USA - PEATcosm2014_Bin17_30_metaG | ecosystem: Environmental > Terrestrial > Soil > Wetlands > Peat | place... | reverse complement strand
GCGGCTGAGCGCATGGCCTTGCATGGTGTCGAGACAACCTTTGTGGCGCCGCAGCCCAGCGGACTCATCGATCCGGCGGAGATTCAGCGCGCGCTGCGGCCCGACACGCGGCTGATCAGCGTGATGCTGGCCAACAACGAGACCGGCGTTCTGCAGCCGGTTGAAGAGATCGGCAGAATCGCACGAGAAGCAGGTGTCTTCTTTCACATCGATGGCGTTCAAGGTGCAGGCAAGGTTCCACTCGATGTCCGCCGCTTTGGATGCCATCTCTTCTCGATTAGCGCTCACAAGATGCACGGGCCTAAGGGCGTTGGCGCATTGTTTGTGCGGCGCGGGATGCCGGTCGAATCTTTGCTCGTGGGCGGCAGCCATGAGCGCCGCCGCCGCGCGGGAACAGAAAACGTGCCAGGTATTGTAGGGTTAGCCAAGGCTGCGGAGTTGGCCATGCTTTCGCTGGAAGATGGAACCATTGATCGAGTTGCCACCTTGCGTAACCGGCTTGAGGCCGGAATCCTGCAACTCTCCGGCACGGGCGTGAATGGAGCGCTCCCTATTGTTTGTCATCCTGAGCGAGCGCAGCGAGTCGAAGGACCTGCGTTTTCTTTTTCAAGCGATATTCCCGTCCTTCGCGTGGCCAATACAACGAATATCTGGTTCGATCATCTCGAAGGCGAGGCGCTGGTCATTGCGCTCGACTTGAAAGGCGTAGCGGTCAGCGGAGGATCGGCCTGCCACTCTGGGGCAACAGAGCCGAGCCATGTGCTGATGGCGATGGGGCTCGACAAGACGCGCGCCCGCGCAAGCCTCCGCTTCAGCTTGTTGAAGACGGCAACTGAGGCCGATGTGGATTTCGTTCTCAAAGTGGTACCAGAGGCCGTCGAGCACCTGCGCGCGATTTCACCGGTGGCGGCGGGTACGGCGGGATAAAGGATTCGGAGACGGTTCTTTCCCATGATTGAGAGCACAACGATTGCCGTTGCTATGTCCGGAGGGGTGGACTCCTCGACGGTAGCGGCGATGCTCGCTCACGAGGGCGACGCGGTTGTGGGGCTGACGCTTCAGCTTTGGGACCAGACACGGCTGGCCGGAAAGCACGGCATTCCAGATGCGCCGAAGGCTGGGCGCTGTTGCTCTTTGGATGACGTGTATGACGCACGCCGCGTGGCTGAGCATCTTGGCATTCCCTACTACGTCGTCAACCAGCAGGAGCGATTTGAACAAGACGTCGTCCGGCCCTTTGTTGCCGAATACCTTGCTGGCCGAACACCGATTCCCTGTTCGCTCTGCAACAACCACCTGAAGTTCGATCAGCTACTGAAGACCGCGCAGAGCATTGGCGCGGAGCGCATCGCAACCGGCCACTATGCGGTGAACGAATACGACGCCGAGAGAGACCGCTGGATTCTGAAGCGGCCCGCCGATCTGGCCAAGGATCAAACGTACTTTCTCTTTGGTCTGACCCAGGACCAGCTCGCGCACACGCTCTTTCCGCTCGGCAGAATGACCAAGCCGGAAGTGCGCGAAGTGGCTCGCCAGCGCGGTCTTGCGCTGGCCGAGAAGCCTGACTCGCAGGAGATCTGCTTTATTCCCGGCGGCGACTACAAGCAGTTTTTGACTGCCTATCTTGAGGAACAAGGCCGGCAGTTGCCCGAGACGGCTGGCGAACTGGTGGCCTCGGGCGGCGAAGTGCTGGGCCAGCACGAGGGAATTTTCAATTTTACTATTGGTCAGCGCAAGGGGCTGGGAGTCAGCTCGCCGGCACCGCTCTACGTGCTGCAGATTGACCCGGCTAACCATCGCGTGACCGTGGGCGCCGACGAGGAACTGGCTACTCGCAGCTTGAGAGCCCGCCAACTGAACTGGATTTCAATTCCCGAGTTGACCGCGCCGATGCGCGTGCGGATCAAGATTCGCCACCGGCATGAGCCCGCCTGGGCAACCATGGAGCCCACCGGCGCCGATGAGGTCGTCGCCACCTTTGATGAGCCGCAGCGCGCCGTCACCCCTGGCCAATCGGCCGTCTTCTATGATGGCGACGAGGTGGTCGGCGGTGGATGGATTGTCTAGACTAGCGGCGCGTGGCAGGCGTACGCAAAGACTGGACGATTGCCTTGACTGACCTCAGTATCCCAGAAACCTGGCGAACCGGCTTGCTGACCGTTTCGGCTACAAAGCCCCCTGCGTAATCCAGAGTGTCCAAAAGATGAGATAACATCTCATCCACTCGACTACTCTGCCTCCGCACTCGGTCCATGATCTCCAGGGCCGATAATTGCATCTCCGCGGTCTGCTCACGCAGTCGGTGCGTGATTTCGACGATGTCGGCTGTGGCGGACTCGATTCTCGGCGCAACGCGAGTCACGAAGCCTTGCGCGTTCGCCACGAACTCCTGCGTGTTGGCAAGGACTCCCTGTGTCTTGGCAAGTAAATCCCGCGTATCGAAGATGATGGGCATGATCGAGGTGCGCAGATCCTCAGCCTCTTCACGGATGGCGCTTGCCGCTTTCCGCACGGCGGTGAAGATCAGCAATAGCATGACCGTCTGCGCCAACACCAGCAGTCCGGTTACGACAATGAATGCGAACACAATGGTTTGATTGTCCAGCTTCAGCATTGGAGGGGCCTCGCGCAGTCGACCTGCGGGCTTGGGTTTAACTCTCTTATGCGCTCCTCGACCGAGGCTGGCGCGTTGTCTCCGGAGTCAGCGCTTGAACGGCCAATTGCCACTCAGGTGCAAGGCCGGGCGTAGGATCGGATGCGGCGCTACTCACCATCGGGCCGGAGGGAAATCCGGCCCAGATGGCGATTTTGAATCAACCCTCCGCGGGCGGCTCCTCGGCAACAGGAGCGGCCTTGTAGGCCTGGCGTCCAGCTTCAACAGCCGCAGATACACGGCCGGTCTGTTCAGCGACGAGGTTCTTGCCACGCTCGACAAACTCTTCCCATTGAGCGCGTCCGCGATCGACGTAATCGCCCATTTGTTCCCTGCTCTTGTCGACCAGGCCACCCATCTGTTCAGCCGCCTGGCGGGTGCGATTGCGGAGGTATTCGGCTCCCTCCCGGGTGCCATTCAGCAGATCTTCGCGAGTCTCGCGGCCAGCCTTGGGGGCATAGAGGATCCCCACCAGCGCGCCGACGCCCAATCCTGCCACAAACCATGCCAATCCGTTAATCCTGTTATCTTCTGCCATGATCGAAACTCTCCTTTGGCTTAGCCTAAAGATGGCCTGAGCCTATCAAAGTTGTCCGGTGCGCCGCAAACTCGAAACCGCTGCGATCCCAAATACATACATGATTGCCTATCGCGGCTAGGGAAGACTCTGGGGCGCCCGCAACTTATTGGATGCAGATTCATTATAAGGAGCCGCAGCGGGATTGGGAGAATCTGCGGGTAACTTTGGCCATTATGTAAAGAATCGCGGAATTGAGCCCGGTTTGAAACAAAAGAGCGATTGGAATCCGAAAGTCTACGCTGCGGGCGAAAGGAGATCGGAGGATTGGAGTTTGCCAGAATACCTGTTGCAACGAATATCTTCTCCGCGCATCCAATCTGGTGTAAGGCAGAGGAGGTCAACCATGTCGCTTCGCCCCGTGAAGCAGATGCTTACAACCAAGCCAACCATCGAGGGCGCTGGCGTTCGTTTGCAGCGCGCCTTCGGTTTCGGAAAGACCGCGGAGTTCGATCCTTTCCTGCTGCTGGATGACTTCCGCAACGACAATCCCGCGGATTACCTGGCTGGCTTTCCCTGGCATCCCCACCGGGGAATCGAGACCATCACGTATGTGTTGGCAGGTGAGGTGGCGCATGGCGATAGCTTGGGCAACAAGGGCCGCATGACCGCCGGCGATGTGCAGTGGATGACCGCCGGAAGCGGGATTTTGCATCAGGAGATGCCCTCGGGCGACGCAAAGGGCCGGATGCACGGCTTTCAGCTCTGGGCCAACCTGCCTGCGGCGCTGAAGATGACTGACCCGCGCTACCAGGACATTCCCGCCGCAGCGATTCCCGAGGTCACCGAAGACGACGGCTCTCACGCCCGCATCATTTGCGGCGAGTTCTGGGGGAAGAAGGGGCCGGTTGAGGGTGTGGCCGCTGGATCGAGTTCCGTAGATGCGCGCTACGTGGACATTTCGATTCCGCCCGGCAAGACCAAGCGCATCAAAGTGGAAACCTCGCGCAACGCATTCGCTTACGTCTTCTCCGGTTCGGGCGCATTTCGCGACGCCTCGGCTCCGCACGCCGTGCTGACCGAGTCGGCCGTGGACCCAAACGCGACTCCGGTCTACGACGCGAAGAATCACTCGCTGGTGCTCTTTGATCGCGGAGACGAGATCGTGGTTCAGGCCGGTCCTGAGGGCATCCGCTTTCTGCTGGTCTCAGGCAAACCACTGGAGGAGCCGGTGGCCTGGTACGGGCCAATTGTGATGAATACCGACGCCGAACTGCGGCAAGCGATGAGCCAGTTGCAGAGCGGCACCTTTATCCAGCACAAGTGAGGCAGTTGGCACAGAGATCGAGGTTAGGAGCTGAAAGCCGGCAGGCTCCAACTCCTAGCCGATCACCTGCTCCTGGACCTCATTAGGAGTAGCCCCGTTCAGGCGCATGGCGCGCAGGCTGAGCGCATCGTGGCGCTTGGCCAGCCGCCGTCCATTCGCATCCATGACAAGACGGCAATGATACCACTCGGGATCGTTGAAGCCCAGCGCGCGATTAAGCAAAATCTGCCGCGCGGTGGACTTCAGGAGATCTTCGCCGCGCACGACCTCGGTGATCTTCATCGCCGCGTCGTCGGCCACGCAAGCTAGCTGGTAACTCGGATTGCCATCTCGCCGCCAGACAACGAAGTCGCCGAAGTCATCGCCCGCCACAAACCGCTGCCAGCCGAGATTCCGGTCCTCAAACTCGATCACCTCTCCATCGGGGACACGAAAGCGCCAGGTAAAGCCGCCCTGTTCGACGATCTCGTCGTTCGTGTCATAAGACGCCTGCGAGGATCTGCCCTCGAAGAGCCGGCAGGTGCCGGGATAAACGGGCTCGTCGTCGAGAACTTCCAACTCTCTGTTTCCTTTGGCGTCTGACCGTAGGCTCTCATACGGCGCACTGAGCGCGGCTTCAAGATCTTTACGCGAGCAGCGGCAAGGAAAGAGATAGCCACCTCGCAGCAGCTTGCGCCACGCATCATAATAGAAGGCTTTGCGCTCGCTCTGCACATAGGGCGCGTAAGGTCCCCCGACGTCGGGGCCTTCCTGCCAGGAGATCCCCATCCAGCGCAAATCGTCCATGGAGCCTTTGGCGTAGATGCTGCGGCTACGCTCGGGGTCCAGGTCGTCCATGCGCATCACCAGAGTCCCAATGGCGTCACGCGCTCTCTCGAAGGCCGTCCAGAAAGTGCGTGCATGACCCACATGCAGATAGCCAGTGGGCGAAGGCGCAAGCCGCCCACGGTAACTCGACCGTTGCTTTGATGAGTGACTTTTCATGCTAACTACTAGTTTAGCCAACTCAAGCCATGCTGTAACTGGATATAGCCCGCCCCAGTTTCTTTTGTAACTTTGGAGTAGCTTGTTCGCTATTTGAACGCCGGGATGCGAATCTTCCGCAGCCAGAGCCTCTTGCAAAATTGCCTTCAGGATATCGCTTGTGTCAGGGCACGACTTTAGTCGTGCCGCATCTGGCCAATTTTGATTCCGGCTTTAGCCGCTGCGGAATTGCAAAATAGCTGAAAACAAAACCGCAGGGGCTAAAGCCCAGCATGAATTTGCTGCTCTTTCGGCACGACTAAAGTCGTGCCCTGACACATTTTGCAGTCTCGATTGAATTTCGCAAGAGCTCTTGATTACTGGATTATGACCACGTTCATGCTCCAGGGAGTGAGGGTAAGCGTCAGTGGAAGGCTTTGTGCGCCTAGATTGGTGTTGGACGGCGCGACCCAGGTGTTGGTTCCTGCGGGATCAGGAACACTCCCCGTCGGTGAACCAGACAGGTCATAGATGGCCTTGTCGTAGGTCATGACCGTGACGCCGGAAGAGTTGGTCTGAGATGAAAGCGTAACCGTAACCGGCTCGCTGGTAGTTTCGTTACGGTTGAAGAGCACGAGAGCCGTCCCGCCGCTATGGGTTGCCGCATACGCAACCACGTCCTTTGTATCGCCCGAGACGCTCGTGGTCAGCACGCTTTCGCGGTCGACGGCCACCTGGCTGAAGAGTTGAAACGCGCGCGCTGTCGGCAGCAAGACACCTGCCGCCAAGGTTTCGTGCTCGCATTCATACCCATCGGGTAGGCCGTCGGAGAAGACCATGTAGCCACCGAAGCTCTGCCAGCCATAGAGCGAACTGGAGAAGTTTGCGCCGGTTCCCGCGGCGGTATCTTCGCAACCACCGAAGCCAATCCACCAGGTCGCGCGTGATACCCCAGCGTTCATCATTTCGCCCAACACCTGGCCAGCAAACAAGGCTTGGGTGATCGATACGCTTTGTTTGCCGGGATTGGTGTAGACCGAGCCCATCTCGCCCACGTAAATGGGCGTGTTTGGCGTCCCCCACTTTGCAAGTTCAGACTTGATCGTATTGAGGTTCGTAGTTAGCTGTTGCGCATCGGACTGCACAAGGGTGGTATCGCTTTCCTGGCCTGGCGCCTCCGGATAGTAGTGGTACTCCACGAAGTCATACGGAGCGCCCGACATTACATCTTGATCCCATGGCGCATAGTCGGGCTCAACCTCAACGCCGACCAGTGTGTTCGGCGAGGCCGCCTTGATGAGCGCATAGTAACCGCTGGTTCCGGCAACCGCGGCGGCATAGGTTGGACCGTTGTTTTTCAGGGTGTGATTGTCGGTCTCCCAGCTTCCATACTCCTCGTTGCCCACTGTCATATGGCTCACGGTGACATTGAGCTTCAACGCTTCGGCCACCCATGCAGCGGCCTCGGCCGGGTTGCCCGGTCCCATGCAATTCTCGCCCGTACCGTAGTCTGCCGTCAGCGCCAGATCAAGGCCCGCCGGAATGACAAGGTTATTGACGAAATCAGTGAAATCGTCATCTGTGTTAGCAGAGTTGCCGCACTCGGTATTGGTCTCCCAGTTATAAGCGTCAGACCACGAGCCGCCCGGCCACCGCACCGCCTTGATGCCCGCAGTCTGGAATGCTTGCTTGATCATCGGGGCGTTGGTCGTGCTCGTGACGTCATACCAGGCGGCCAGGTTCATTCCCAGAATCTTGTCTGTTACGGCCGGACCAGTGCTCGCCTGGTCCACGATGATCGCGGCCGCCACGCTCTTTGACGGAAGGGTATAGTTGGCCGTCACGGTCGTATTGCCATTCAACGTCACATCGCAGGTGACGGTGCTCGCGCTGGTGCATCCTGTCCACGACGCAAAGGTGTTGCTGCCCGAGGTAGCGGGCGCGGTGAGGACGAGCGAGGCGCCAGCCGGGTAGGTCACCGAGAAACTCGTGGTGCCGCTGGTTATGACGTTATTGAGGGAATTACCGTAAGAGATTGCCACGCCGCTGGAAGGGTTGGCAGAATTCACAGTGAGAGTGTAGGTCGTCGGGGAGGGAGGTTGATTTGTGCCGACATTGCCGCCGCCGCAAGCTGTCGCAACTAGGCTCAATCCCATAGCAATACAAAAAGCCGCGCTCCGCCTCAAGTTTCCCATGCCCGGTGCTCCGATGCCTTTAAGAATCCCGCCATTGCCGGGTCTGGCCTTCGGGGCGCCCTGCAAAAGCTTACCTACGCAGTATGAACTTCCGCCCTGAAAAATGATATTGTCACCGGCCTGCTGCAGAGAACAAAAACGGTGCAGGACAGCACAAGTTCATGCGCCCATACGAAATAACTCGGACCCGAAATTTCAGAACAAAAATGGACGAAGGCTTCGCTTCAGAACAATTCGGGGATGGAATGAAACGCAATGCGCGTGGGAGCAGCCTTGAAAGCTGTCAGCATGGTCGCCGGTGCCAGCGTGCTCAAGCCGTACTTGTTGTTGATCGCGTCCATCGCAGCCAGCAAGCGCGTCCGGCTTTGTTCGTCCTCTGTTCCGTCGAAGAGGTTGAGTGAGTGCAGACGGTCGGGGACGAGCCCATTCAAATGCACGCCGATGAAGTACGGATGCGCAAAGTCCTGGCCGGACGGGCGGGATTCCCATAGACGAAGTAGAGCGGCAATGAGCGTCTGATTGTCTTGGCATTCGCTTAGTCGCACTTCGCCCTTCCATCCCCGCGTCGGCACTCCAAAGCGGCTGACCGGAGTTTGCTCGCCGCGAGGAACGGCAAAGCCGATTGCCAGCCCGATACTGCTGGCCCACAAGTTCCCCGCCCGCAGACGCATGGCCGCCTTGTGCAGCAGCTTGTGCGCCACGGCCCAAGCCTTCTCTTCCGTGCGCATCTCGGGTGCGAGCACATGCTGATGGCTCAGCGACTTCAGGTGCTCGGTCTCCGCCATATCGAAATCTTCACCGTGAAGCCAGTGCCAAAGTCGCTCGCCCCAGACCGAGCCCCATAACTCGCCGGCTCCGTCGGCGTCGAGCGCCAGCAGTTGTTCCATGGTGTGGACGCCCTTCTCGTTCAGCCGCTTCTCCGTCCGCGCGCCGATCCCCGGCAGGTCACGCAGACTAAGCTGGCGCAGAGCTTCGGGCAGGATGTCCAGGGGCAGCGCAACAAGGCCGTCGGGCTTCTCCATGTCGCTGGCCACCTTGGCCAGGTAGCGATTGGTCGCGAGGCCGACCGAACTGCGCATCATCGGGCCAACTCGCTCAAGAATGCGCTGCTTCACTTGCCGGCCGAGCGCCATTGCGCTGATCAGAGGACGTTCCCGGCCCATCAACCGGCAGGCCATCTCGTCGATTGAACAAACCGCCGTCACCGGCAGGCAACTCTCCACTGCGTCGACAATGCGGCGATGATAGTCGACATAGATCTCATGCCGCGCCTCGACCAGTTCCAGCCCAGGACACATCCGCTTGGCGTCGGCCACCACGGTCCCGGTCTTGACGCCGAAGGCCTTGGCCTCATAACTGGCTGCAATGCAAACAGTTGTGTCGGCCATCATGGGGACTATGCCGATGGGCCGTCCGCGCAACTCTGGCCGAACGTCCTGCTCCACTGAGGCAAAATAGGAGTTCAGATCGACAAAGAGCCAGTTCAGATGCGGGCCGCTCGCAGGGTCCACGTCAGTCTCTTTCGGGGCGCGTTCCTGCGGCTGCTCAAGGCTCTGAGGTTCGTCAAGCCACTCACCGGTTACCAAAGGCTGTGCTGAATTCAGATCCATTACCATCGTGTCTATATTCGCTTTTTATTCTCTTGAGCGCAATGAAATTTTCGATAATAATCGCCAAAGAAATTCTTGCTGGGCCCGCTTTCCTGCCTCGAATTCTCTTCGGGGCATCTAAACCAATTGATGAACAGCGATATCCCTGGAATGTACTTTAGGTTGGCGAATATGCATAGCCTGATTGAGTGGTTCAAGGTCTACGAAAACGCTCTCGCGGTCATAGCGACAGTCGGAGTAGCGGTCTTGCTGTTGTGCTGCCTGGAGTGCACGAACTGCTCCTGCCGCGACAAAGACGAGTTCTTCCACCACCACGGAGTCTAAAATTTTCTCGGGAAATGTGTAGACCAGAATTTTAGACGTCTGGGGCTGCTGCCCTCATATTCCTAGGGAGCTGACTGACCAGCTTCGTCGTCATCCGTCGGCTTGAGATATTGCTCAAAGTGCGCCAGAATGCGGTTGAAGAGGTGCGTCCGCACATCCGGTCCGGCGATCGAGTGTGTCTTGCGCGGATAGATCTGAAGGTCGTAGGGAATCTGGGCCTCGATCAACCTCTGCACAAACTGCACCGAGTTTGCCATGTGCACGTTGTCGTCGCCTGTTCCATGCACAAGCAATAGCCGTCCCTTCAGCTTGGCGGCCGAGTTGACCACAGAGAACTCTTTATAGCCTGCGGCAAATTCCGACGGCTCGCTCAGGTAGCGCTCGGTATAGATCGAGTCGTAGTCGCGCCAGTCGGTCACGGGCGCCACGGCAACCCCGGCACGGAAGCGATCTGAGTGCGACATCGCGTAAAGAGTGAAACTTCCGCCCCAGCTCCAGCCCCACCAGCCCAGGCGCTTGGGGTCCAACTGAGGGATCTTGGCCAGGGCCGCATCCACCACCGTCAACTGATCTTCCAACTGCACCGCGCCGAAGTTGTGATAAGCGGCCTGCGCAAAGACGCGGCCTCGGCCGCCCATGCCGCGATTGTCAGTATGCAGTACCGCAAAGCCATGCTGCACCAGCAGTTCGTCGAAGAGCAGGTTGTCGTTCCAGCGGTTGATGACCGACGGTGAGCCTGGCCCACCATAGGGATTCACAATGAGCGGAATGGAGGCTGTAAAGGCGGCAGCCGGCTCCAGAAGTTCGGGCAAGAGCAGCGTTGCGTAGAGAGTCGATCCGTCGTGAGCCTTGACCTCCATTGGCTCCGGCACTCGCAATTGGTAAGACTCCAGTGCGTGTGTTGCCCAGAATGTGCGGCAGGCCAGCGTCAACTCGCACAACTTGAACGTCGGCGGCTCCATGCGCGACGAATGCCGGTCTGTAAATCTCTTGCCCGATGGGGCGAAGGTAGCGCCATGGTTGCCAGCTCCGGACGTTAATTGCTGACGCTCGGCGTTGAAGCCGACCTGCCATACCTGCTGATCGAGCGGACTGCTCTCATTTGAGGCGTAATCGACAAGCTTGGCCTCCGGGTCCACGCGCAGCACCTCGCTCACGTCAAATTCGCCTTTGGTCAATTGCCGCTCCAGCTTGGCCGTCGTGTGAGACAGGTCGTTCTCGTCATAGCGATAGAGATAGAGGTGATTGTGGCCGTCTGTCCATTGCGTCAACACAATCGCGCCTTCGCCCACTGAAATGTCGTAATTGTCGTCGAAGAACACCTCGTCGGTTAATTGCAGCACGGCGTGCGCCTGACCTGTCGAGGCATCGGCAAAGTAGAGATCGCGATGCTTCTGGTCCCGGGTCAACGTCTCGATCCAGAGCATTTTCTGGTTCAACCAGCCAAAGCGCGGAATGTAATCCTGCCCCTCGTGGATCGGCAGCTTTATCCACTCCGTATTGCCGCCATGCGCGCCGACCACGCCAACGCGCACCGCAGGATTCGGATCGCCGGCTTGCGGATAGCGCTGTCCCTCAACCTGCGAGTGAACGGGAAGCCAGTCGGTGATGGGATAGAGCGGCACGTTGGACTCATTCATCTGCAGATAGGCCAGCTTCTTCGAATCCGGCGACCAGAAGTAGTTGCTGCGCGTCTCCAACTCCTCTTCGTAGACCCAATCCACCTCGCCGTTCAACACCGACTCCTTGCCTGCAGACAATGTCACCGCAGGTTGGCCGGCAACTTTCAACTCCACCACGGAAAGCCCATGGTCGCGGATGAACGAGATCGATTCGCCGTCGGGCGAGAACTTGGGATCGTCGCCTGAGGCGGCACCGGAAAAGCCAACCTCTACCCCAGTTCCGTTGCGCAGGTCATAGAGCCAGAGACGGCCATTTGAGTCAAAGAGCAGGTGCGCCGAGTCGGGCGCCCACAGATAGCTGGCCATCTTGTAGCGGTCGCGGTGGTCGCGATCCGTCTCAGAGGCTTGGGCGCCGGTGAGCGCAGCCAGCTTTGCGCGGCTCACCAGCACATGGGCATCACCGGATTCGGGGTTCATGTCGACCAGCTCGCCGCCATCCATATAGGTCAGGTGCTTGCCATCCGGCGACCAGGTCAGCTCATCGGGCGGATGTCCAATCAGCGGTCCATGCGCATAGATCGCCTCGACAGTGAGCGGTTTCGCAGGTGCCGGAGGGTTTCCCAGCTCCTGTCCCGCGGCCAACGGAGGGATGGAAAGTGACAGCGCGGAAACGGTTGCGATTAGAACTGCGGCTGCACGGGCCAAGGAAAATCTCCTCAGGGGAGCGAGGCCTGCCGTTGCCTTGCAAACGCCAGACTTCCTCCGAGCAGTGTAACTCACAATCTATTCGAGAGTTGCGCACTACCAGCAAAGAGTTGTATCTTCCGGGTCATGCACTGGGCAACTCCTCAAGAACGTCGGTCTCTAGGTCAGGCGCGGCGCAAGCAGGTCGGCCGCCAGCAGCATAACGAACTCAACCCCAAGGCGCGCAAGACTCCTGCGCTCGAATTGCTGGCCCGTTCGATGCACGGCCGCGTGCCCGCGCTCATCAAGCTCAAGTACAAGCTGATGGCCGAGTCGCCCTTCGGCTATTTTCGCGGCGCGGTCCCAGTGATGGCTGCCGATTTGGCCGTGTTGCCCAACGCCGGCATCATCTGTCAGCTTTGCGGCGACGCTCACGTGCGCAATCTGGGAGCCTATGCCGCTCCAGACGGTCGGCTAGTCTTCGACATTAACGACTTCGACGAAACGATCCGCGGCCCATTCGAATGGGATCTGAAGCGCATGGCCGCCTCGCTGGTGCTGGCTGGCCGGGCCTCAGGCCATAAGGATGCCTCGGCCCGGCAGGCCGTGGAGAAGTTTGTTGCCCGCTACGCCGCACAGATCGGCATCTTCGCCAAGATGCCCGCGCTTGAAATTGCCCGCATTCAGGTCCATCGTTTGGGCCAGGTTGCGCCCGTCCACCAGGCACTGATGCAGGCCGAGCGGGCGACACCCCAGCACACTTTGGAGCAGCTCACCGAGTCGACAGTCTCCCACCCTTTTCCCAAAGAGCGGGAAAAGGATGGGGCACCCAGCGCCTCAGATCGCGTCTTCAAAGAGGTAAAGCCTACTCTCACCCGCGTCACCGGCCAACAGGCTGCGGCTGTTCTGGCGTCACTTGGTCCGTATCGCGAGATGCTCGAGCCGCAGCGCCAACATCTGTTGTCTTTTTATCGCCCGGTGGATGTGGCTTTCAAGGTCGTCGGCACGGGCTCTGTGGGACTGCGTGACTACTGCATCTACTTTGAGGGCAACGGCCCCGCTGACCCGCTATTTTTGCAGATCAAAGAGGAGCCGGCATCAGCCTATACGCCCTATCTTCCCGACGCGCAACCGCCGCACCACAACGGCCAGCGTACCGCTGACGGCCAGAAGGCGATGCAGGCGCAATCAGACCCATTCCTTGGATGGACCCACTTCGGCGGGCGAGACTACCTCGTTCGCCAATTGAACGACCACAAGGGGTCCATCGATTTGGAAGACCTGGCCGGCAGCGGACTCGAAGCCTACGCCGAGGTCTGCGGCGAACTGCTGGCCCGAGGCCATGCCCGCTCCGGCGATCCGCTCATTCTGGCTGGCTACATCGGCGCTGGCGACGGCTTCGGCGAGGCTCTCGCCAAATTCGGCTCCACCTACGCCGACCAGACGGAAAAGGACTGGAAGGAGTTATGCCGTTCTGCCAAGGCCGGGGCCAAGGCGTAGTGTCTGCGCCACCCACCCTCGATCTGCAATACTTTCTGTCATGAATCGGAAAGCAGTCCTACAGGTTGCATTGGTTGCCGTGGCGGCTCTCGCTTTTCCTACGACCGCACTGGCCGACGATACGGCCGTCGCCATTGCTGCGGGAGGCTTGGTTTCACGCCGCGAGACGCGCATCATTATGGCTAAGGAGGTTCTGCGCATCAGTGACAAAAAGGTGGTGGTCGATTACGACTTCCGCAACGACACAGACGAAGACGTTACGACAGAGGTGGCCTTCCCCGTGCCGCCGTATGAGAACGAGTTCCCTGAAGGAGATGCTCATACACAGTCCTTCGAGAGTTTCCGTCTATGGGTCAATGGCAAGCCCGCTCGCTATCAATCGGAAGTAAAGGCGACCCTCAAAGGAAAAGATGTTACGGGTCTGCTTGAAGCGGATCACATCGATATTCCAACCTTCGGCCATGTCGACGATACAACTGAGGATGCCCATCACGTCGCACAGATACTCGTGCCTGATTTCACTCGGCTGCCCAAGGCAGAACAAAGTCGGCTGTTCAGGGAAGGGCTATTCGAAAACCAGGCCGAAACGGCCTTCAGCCTCTATAAAGTCCATCTGCAATACCACTGGACGCAAGCCTTCCCGGCCCACTCAACTGTTCATATCCGGCATGAATACGCGCCCGTGGAAGGATGGATAGACGATATGCCGGTCGATGCTCTTCAGCTTGCTCTTACTCCTGGAACGGCGCAGAAGGATGCCAAGAGTTGGAGTGATTCAGGGGCCAAGGAGATTGCCCGCTTTTGTCCTGAACCGGAACTCCTACAAGGCATGATTCGCAGATTTTCTGAAGACAAGAGTACGTTCGACAATGGCAAATATTTTCAAACCCACTGGGTTGACTTCATCCTCACCTCAGCCAATGCCTGGCGAAGACCCATCGAGGACTTCACTCTCATCATCGAGCGTCCGCAGTTGGAGCAGGACCGGAAGACCCTAGTCAGCTTCTGTTCACCTGAAAACGGCAAGGTGGAGAAACTCGACGCTGATCATTTCCAAGTTCATCTGACGAACTTTGTACCGACGGCGGAGTTGCACATTGGATTCTTTGACGTTCCGGTGGCCAAGTTTGCGCGACCATCAGCGAAGTGATAGTGCCGGGTGCCCCGGGTCCGGGTCTTCGGACTTGGGAAACGATGAACCTCAATTCGCCGCTTTGTATCAGGGCATAACTCCGAATTTCTCTCAAGCCGCCTTTTACTGCCTCAAGAATATTGCAGAAAATTACAGTCGTTTGGCGCACCCTATGGATAGGGAGAATCCGCCATGCCCACAAAATCCACCTTAGAACTCAAATCGGCCGAGGCCAGTCCACTCCCAGCGCAAGAACCCAACTTTGGACCATCCCAGAACTCAATCAAGTCCGATTGCGCCGCAACTCGGCCCGGCCACGAATGCGTATCCGCAAGACGTGCTTGCCTCCCTCAATCGCGAACCAAACCGCAAAAGTGCCCCTGGCCCCCACCCCCCTACCCCTACGAGGCCATTTCCTGCGAAATCATCATTCGCAACTCTCACCGATCCATAAGCTTACAGATTTCAACCCATGAACTAAAGAGTAAACAAACCCCTGGATTATTCCTCATTTCCTGCCCCAAAACCCACTGTTCTTGACCGGGAAAAGCCCGCTTCCTCGCACTTTTGAGGGCAAATCGTCCCTGGCACATTTCAGTCCTTAGGAATACCAGCACTTAGGCAGCGGCATCGGGGGATAGGTCGCTTTGTTCTCCACGTCCAGCTTGTGAGGGAAGACGCGCTGGGGTTTTGTGGAGCTAACCCGGCGCTTGTTGATG
>Ga0181535_10004595_pt1 | contig 15259 bp, 14 predicted proteins | sample PEATcosm2014_Bin_44_FD_119774 | JGI IMG/M metagenome (GOLD analysis project Ga0181535, IMG submission 119774) | Peatland microbial communities from MTU Mesocosm Facility, Houghton, MI, USA - PEATcosm2014_Bin17_30_metaG | ecosystem: Environmental > Terrestrial > Soil > Wetlands > Peat | place... | reverse complement strand
TAACGAAAACGCCTCGCGCCTCACGATCGTCAAGCTGGGGGGGAGTCTCGCGCATTCGCTGCACCGCGCGGCTTGGCTCGACGCCTTGGCCGCTTGGGGCGGCCCGCTCATTCTGGTTCCGGGCGGCGGCCCGTTCGCCGATTGCGTGCGGGCGGCGCAAGCCGCCATGCGCTTCGACGATGCCACGGCCCACCGCATGGCCATCTTGGCGATGGAGCAGTACGGTGTCGCGCTCGCCGCGCATGCGAAACCGTTTGCCTTGGCCGCCTCCCGCGATGAATTGGCGAGCCGTTTGCGGGCTGGTCAAATTCCGGTCTGGCTGCCGTCACGGATGGTGCTTGCCGCGCCGGAGGTGCCGCAGACTTGGGAAATGACATCGGATTCGCTCGCAGCCTGGTTTGCGGGGATCCTTGGCGCTGACCGGCTGCTGCTGATCAAAGCCTGCGGCCTCAAGGCTCCGGTTTCGGCCGAAGCTCTTGCCGCGGGCAAAATCGTCGATCCCCTGTTTCCGCGCTTTGCCGCGAAAAGCCAGGCGGAGGTCTGGCTCGCGGGCCCGGAATCGCTCGATGGCGCCGCGCGCCTATTGCTATGCGGTAGAATGCCCGGCATCAAACTCGCGGTTGCCTGATAGGATAGAGAAGCTTAGGCAAGACGCGCCCGCCCCCTTTTGAAGAATAGGATTTTTGATGAGCAAGGTCGTCACGCCGCGCTGGGGTTGGGCGCTCACCGGTTCCGGTCATTTCTTCAACGAGAGTATCGAACTCGCGCGCGAGCTGGAACATGTCGATCTCTTCGTCAGCAAGGCCGCCGCCGAAGTGTTGCGCCAGTACAAGCAAAAGCTTGATCTGCCGAAGACCGCCCGTCTTTATAAGGATTCCGCTGCGAGCTCGCCGCAGGTCGGCTATTTTTATCACGGCGTGTACCACACGCTTGTGGTGGCGCCCGCAACCTCGAACACCGTGGCCAAATTCGTCATAGGAATCTCGGACAATCTCGCAAGCAATGTGTTCGCCCAAGCGGGCAAATGCCGGGTCCCGACCATCGTCTTTGCCTGCGATACGGCGCCAGAGCTTTTGACCCGTTCGCCCGACGGCATGGTAAAAGTTTTTCCGCGCCGGATCGATCTTGAGAATACTGAGAAACTCAAAGCTTTCGAGGCAACGCAAGTGGCGGAGAGTTTGAGCGAGCTGAAAGCGTTCATCGCCGAGCGGAGGAGCGATTTGAAAGTGGCATGAGCGAGCGCCTTCTCTTCCTCACCGGCCATCTCGCCTATCCGCGCCTGGAACGGCTTATGCGGTCCATGGGCGAGACGTCTTTCAGCTGGGAGATACGCGATATCGGGGTGAAGGTGGCCGCCTTGATGACCGAAGCCATCATCCTGCGCCGCCTCGCGCGCCCGCTCGCGGCGGACCGCATTATTTTGCCTGGCCGCTGCCGCGCTGGTCTTGCGAATCTTTCGGAGCATTTCGGGGTGCCGGTGACACGGGGGCCGGATGAATTGAGCGATTTGCCCGCCTATCTCGGACGCGGCGGGCAAGCAAAAGATCTGTCGCGTTTTTCCATTCGCATTTTTGCCGAGATCGTGGATGCTTCCGCGCTTCCGCTCGAAGCCTTGCTTGCCCGCGCGGCGGCATTGCGCAAATCCGGCGCCGATGTGATCGACATCGGGTGCCTTCCCGACACGCCTTTTCCGCATCTCGAGGAGAGCGTCCGCGCCTTGAAAGCAGTTGGGCATGCTGTCAGCGTCGATTCCGCCGACGGCCAAGAACTTGCGCGCGGCGCCAAGGCCGGCGCTGATTTTTTACTGAGCCTCGATGAAACCACGCTTGACATCGCGGAGGGCACGGCTGCAACGCCCATCCTTGTGCCGGCGCAGCATGGCGATCTCGATTCGCTTGTCCGCGCCGCGGATGAAGCCCTGCGGCGCGGGCTTTCTTTTATCGTTGATCCGATTCTCGATCCGATCCATTTTGGCTTCGCCGCGTCGCTTGCCCGCTATATCGAAACAAGGCGGCGCCTGCCAAATGCCGAAATGATGATGGGAACCGGCAACCTCACCGAATTGACGGAGGCGGATTCAGGCGGCATCACCGCGATTCTGACGGGGCTATGTTCTGAGCTTGAGATTCGCAATGTGCTGACCGTCCAGGTGAGCTCGCATACGCGGCGCACGGTCGAGGAACACGATTCCGCCCGGCGTCTCATGTTCGCGGCGTCCACGGACGGCGCCTTGCCCAAAAACTATGACGCAGGGCTTCTCGCGCTCCACGATCTTTCGCCCTATCCCTCATCGGCGCAAGAAATAGCCGGTCTGGCATCAGAGGTGCGGGACGCGAATTTTCGAATCGCGACGGCCGAGGATGGCATTCATGTCTTCAACCGTGACGGGCATCATGTTTCGCGCGATGCCTTCTCCCTCTATCCCAAGCTCGGTGTCGAGGCGGATGGCGCGCATGCCTTCTATCTCGGCGCGGAACTCGCCAAGGCCGAGATCGCTTTCGCGCTTGGCAAACGCTACACACAGGACGAGCCGCTCAATTGGGGCAGCGCGGCGGACAAGCAAGAGGAAGCCAAGGACCGTTTGCGCGAGATCGGCCACACATTGCGCGCGAAAGTTTGACGGGCGAAGCGGCGTGGCCGCAAGCCGGATAAGGCATATATGTGTTTGCGTGGAGTGACAGCAACGTGCCGATGATCCGCGAAGCCATCATCACGACCATCGATCAATCAGGGCTTGCCCATCTCGCGCCGATCGGTCTCATCGAGGACGGCGACGGCTGGATCATCGCGCCGTTTCTTCCCTCCGTGACACGCGACAATCTCGTGGCAACATCCGTTGCCGTCGCCAATTATACCGACGACGCCCGCATTTTCGCGGGGCTCGTCACCGGCCGCCGGGACTGGCCCCTCGTGCCCACGGCGACGATTCCGGTGCCCCGCCTTGCGGCAGCGCTGGCGCACGCCGAACTCAGCATCACACAGGTTGAAGAGCATGCCGAGCGCCCCCGGTTTCACTGCAAGATCGTGCACCAAGAACAGCATGCGCCATTCGTAGGGTTCAACCGGGCCGCCAACGCCGTTCTCGAATGCGCCATCTTACTCACAAGGTTGCAGCTTTTGCCGCGCGACAAAATCGAGCGGGAGATCGCTTATCTCGCCATTGCGATCGATAAGACAGCGGGCTCGCGGGAGCGCGAGGCTTGGTCCTGGCTCATGCAAAAGCGCGAAGCATTTTACGCGCGCAATTGAGTCCCGGCGAGGAGTGCGACAGCCGCTGCGGGCGCACAATCGCAGGCCTTGCTGCGCGCGTCCGGGACGGCATCGATCACACAGTCGAAACTGATGTAGGGACGGCCCATTCTCCCCGCCAGCTCGCGGATCACGCCGCGCCCGATGCCGGCGCCGACAACCGGCGCGCTTGAACCGATGAGACCGCGCGATAAAACGAGCGCGGCCGCGTCCATGATCTCGCGCAATTGCGCTTCGGCGAAGTATCGTGCCAGCCGTTCCCAGGCGGCGGCGTCCACGTCGATGCTATCGCGCCCAATCATCCGCGCCAGCCGTGCGCATGAGGCGGCCTTGGTCTTTTCGCGCCCATCGGGCGTCTCCATCAAATCGGCGTCGTCCGGCAATTGCCCGAGGATGCGATGAACATCCGCCGTGCTGGCGAACCATTCGTTCATCAAGGGCGTCCATTGACCGGCGAATGGCACCAGCCTTGGACCCGCCATCAAGAAGCTCCGCGCAAGCCCGCTATAGACGAGCTCGCCATGAATAAGGCGCTCGGCGTCCGTTGCGCCAAGATTGACGGGCTTCCCCTTCGCGATCGGAATAATATCCGTCGTCGTCGATCCCATATCGATGAAAAGAGCCGAGGGCGCCCGCATTCCGGTTAGCGCCGCGCTGGCGTGCCAATTGGCCGAGGCGATGTCGGTTGCGTGGCCCGCGATGCCCTGTTCCCCGGTAAAGCCGGAGCGGCCCGCGTAAAATACTGTGCGTCTGGCGCCAAGCAGCCGTGCCATGATCGCGGCCAGTCCGGCGACGCCTTCTTCGCGGGTTGCGAAGGCATCGCATAATTCGCCTGTCATCGTGATCGCATTCAGGGATGCATGGCCAATCGCGGCCTTGGCTTCATAAAATGCACGGTCGAGTTCCGCTACTCCAAGCCAGAGCGGGCACGGAACCTGCACCGCCTGTATGATGACGCCATTTTCCGCGCGGGCGGCTTTCAGATGCGCGCCCCCGACATCCCATCCGATGATCTGGTTCATGCCTTTATTATTATACGAAATTCCGGATGGGCTATGGGTAAAAGAAGTCATGCATGCAAGTCCGATCGAAGTCATTCCGGTAATCGATTTGAAAGATGGCACGGTCGTGCGTGCCCGTTACGGCTTGCGCCATTCCTATGCGCCGATTTCGACACCCCTCGCGAGAACAAGCGCGCCGCTTGACATTGCCGCCGGGCTTTTGACGATTCATCCCTTTCGCACAGTCTATATCGCCGATCTCGACAGCATCGAGTCGCGTGGCAGCCAGGAGTCAACTCTCGCCTCGCTCAGCGCGGCTTTTCCAAGCGTCGTTTTTTGGGTCGATGCGGGCGTGCGCGATGCCGCAGACGCACGGTCTTGGCTCGCTCGCCATAAAGGCGCCCACCTCGTCCTTGGAAGCGAATCCCTTAAAAGTCCCACGGTGCTCGCGGAACTCGCGCCCATGGACCGCCTGATTCTATCGCTCGATTATCGCGACGGCAGCTTTATCGGGCCAAAGCAATTGTACGATGCACCGACTCTGTGGCCCCAGCGTGTCATCGTCATGACGCTGGCGCGCGTCGGCAGCAATGCCGGACCCGACATGGATCGCCTTTTGGAGATCAAGCGCCGCGCGCCGGATGTCATGCTCTATGCCGCCGGCGGACTTCGCGGCGCCTTCGATCTCATTCGGCTCAAACAAGCAGGCGTGAGCGGCGTGCTCGTTGCCTCGGCGCTGCATGACGGCCTTCTGACCAGCGCCGATCTCAAAGGTTTGATGTGACGCATGATCTTGTCCGAAAAGTCCGCAACTTTCCGTGATCACGATCTTGCCGGGCCCGGAGGCGCGAAACAGGCAAAATAAAAGGGGCCTAGGGCCCCTTTATGTTTTTTATGGCAGAGTGGCTCAATTCGGCGCGAAAGGATGTTTCGCGACATTGCGCTGAGCGACGACATAGGCGGGCGTCGGCTCGCCGCTGACCGCGCGCGCGATCGCCTCTTTCGTGGCCTGATAGTTGAAGTCCTGAATCTTCTGATTGTCCTTGGCGTCCCAATGGATGAACACGCCGACGGAAATGAACAGATTGTCAGCTTCGGCAACCGGGATCACGCCGGAGGCGACGCTGTCGGCGACAGCCTTGGCGACGCCATGCTGGGCGGGGCCGAACATCTGCACGGCTTGGGTCGCATTCTTGATCGTCACCTTGTTGAACAGGATGGTGGCGGGCTTGACGAGCAAATTCGGGGCGATCACCGCGAGCAATGTGGTGAAACCGTCCTTATTGTTGACAAGCGCATTCGCAAACGCCGTTTCGGCCGGGCTGCCACGCGGTCCGATGATGAGGTCGATATGGGCGACTTCATTGCCATCACCGACGAGCGATTCGCCGACGCGGAGCTTGTTTATCTTTGCCATGCTAAAAACCCCCATAGTTGATTTCCTCCTAGGAGAAACTTGCTCCGATTTGCGTCGGAAGTGCCGACACATGCCCGACGCACAACCTTGTTGTCAACGCCGAACATTTGGCCGGATAGGAAGGCGGCGGAGATTTCCGCCGCGGGCGCACTCAACCATCATTGCGCCGGTTGATCAAGATCCGAGTTAAGCGGTCGGCGAAAACCGTCGCCACGGTGAGATCCGCACTTGTGCCGGGATTTAACCCGGAGGATTTTAATCTCCGGTCAAAAGTCAGCAGATCCTGAAGCGCGTGTTCGAAATTTGTAGTGTTCCCGAAGCGTTCTTGTGCGTCGCGTGCCTCGGCCTGCACCTGCGCCGCCGCAGCAAACCCATGTTTGCGGGCGATATGGCTATCGGGAAAGCCCGCGAGAAACGCGAGATAAACGCCGGCCACCGGCCATGGGGCGGCCCAGCCCTTCCCCCGCGCGGCTGCCAAAGCCCCCCCGCCTTTTTCGAATACATCCACAAAATCATATGCATATTGAAAAGCGATCCGGTCGCGGCCCGCCGCTGCCTGCATCGCTTCCAAAAGTGTAACCTCGGCTTTCTCATGGACATCATGGCGGGGTGCACTGCCTAATCCCGCCGGCATTGCATGACGGATGGCACGAAACGCAAAGTCCGCATCCGCAAGGGTCAATCCGGCAAGACTCTTGCGCAAGGCCGTGTGAAGATCCAGGCCGGTCTCGGCTGCACGCGCGAGCGGCGCACAAAGAAGAATAATGCCGAGATTGGTGTTCATGCCGGCCGCCGCGAAAGTCGCCTCCACGGCGGCGAGGATGCGGGCCCCGACCGGCAATGAAGGATTGCTCAAGGCCGGCGCGGCGGCCTCGGCACTGCACAAGAAATCTTGCACGGTCATGCCGTGGCCATCGGCGAAGATATGGACATTGCCGGGCTTCGGCGCCTCGATCTCGTCGCGGCAGGCGGCGATGAAAGCCTCGGCGATATCGTTCACAAGGCCGCCTTCGCGCTTGGCCATTCCGCCGGCCACCCGAGGCGGGACAAAACATCGGCGGCGATCCGGTCCGCGATGGAAAAAGGCGCGACCTTCTGCAAGCCGCGCCATCCTGGCATGCTGTTGACTTCAAGAACCTGGAGGGTATCCGCCGCATCCCGGATCATATCCACGCCAGCGAAATCGGCGCCCGTGGCCGCCGCCGCACGCAAGGAAAGATCGGTCATCACGGCATCCGGCACGCAGAGTTCCGGGCGCCCGCCAAGTTTGACATTGGTGATCCAATGGTCCGCATGGCGCGTCATCGCGGCGACGACCCGGCCCTGCGACACCAAGACCCGAATATCGTGAAATCCGTTGCGTTCCGCCGCGATATAACGCTGCAGATAATATACGCCTTCGACGGCCTCAAAAGTCGGCAGATCGGATTCGCGCCGGATCAGTTTCAAGCCATAGCCTTGGGCGCCGAACAAGGGTTTGAGAACAAGCGGGCCGCGCCCCGCCTCGCGCCGCACAATCTGGCGGGCGGCCTGTTCGGATTGCGCGGTCCAGGTCGGCGGCGTCGGAATCGCATGACGTGCCAGCATGAAACTCGTGGCCGCCTTGTCGACGCAAATTTCAACGGTTCGCGCCGAATTGAATACCGGCACGCCGATGGCACCAAGACTGTGCAACACGTCAAGACGCAAGGTCACGCTCTCGAAGGTGCCCGATCCGATCGCGCGGACAAAAACCGCGTCCGGCAAATCCGCGCCGAACCCAGGAATGGCAAGGCCGCTTGGCCGCCTCGTGTCGAAACCGCATTGCGACAGGCGGACCGGCACGGCAAGCGCGCCCGTCCGCGCGAAAGCCGCCGCGAGATCCCGCGCATGCCAATCGTAAAGATCGACAACGAGCGCGATCTTGGGTCCGCTCGATCCCTTGCGGGCGGCGTTCTGCTTATCCGAAAGAGACATCGAGCAAGGCTTGATCGATCCGGCCCGCATGAAAAGTCTCGCCGGTCTCGACCGCCGTCACGATGGCGCGCGCCGGGCTAAACAGCATTGGGTCGATTTTATAGAAATCGCCTTTGTAGGCTTTGAACACTTCGGCGAAGGGGCGGCCATAATCGCGCGATGTCGTGCTTGGGAGCTGTTCGGCCAATGCCTTCGCGTCCGCTGCTGGCCCGGTCACGAAAAGATGCGCCTGCCCGCCATAGATGATCGCGTCATTGGTGCGCCCCATGGCTTGAATAAAATCGGGATGCGGCGGCGACAGCGGCGCCGAGGCCACGCCATCGACAATGCGCGAAAGCGGAAATTTCAGCTCATGCGATTTATGCAGCGCGACTTCGAGCACTCTGGCGACCACCTGCACCCCGCCCGCGAGACTTTGCGTCGGCGCAAAGATGAAAATAACGTTTTCAGGCGAGACGCCGCAATCCCGCGCGACTTTCGCTGTAATTTCGGGTGGCGGCGCCCGGTCGGATTCAAGCACGAGAGTGGCGCGGGACGCCGTGTCGCGATAGTCCAACTCCGCAAACAGGGGCTCCTTGCGCGCGAGTGCCCTGCCGGGACCCGAGCCAAGCGCGAAAAACGCTGATTTGCCTTCCCCATGCGAGAGCGCCCAGCCCGCATATTGGCTGGCAAGGCAGGCGATCACCGGATCAGTCGAGCGGACACAAAGCTCAAACGGCCATTTCGGATTGGTGCCCGTCGGCGCGAGGCTAACGGTGCCAAGGCCGCCGAGGCAGATTTCGGCGACCGCCAATCCTGCCTCGATGCCGCCCCGCACGGACTTGCCGGCGTCGATGATCGTTTCACCCGCTTCGCCTTTGGAAACCGTGATCCGTAGCCGGGCGGCATTCACCACCAGCCGGTCCACCGCCTCGCCGGTCAACGTGTTGATACTGAGATCGCTGTTGCTCAATGTGCTGTTTCCTTCCCCATGGGTGCATTTTCGTTTTGGATTTGTTCCAACCGGCCGAGCATCCAATTGGTTCGCTGAATGAGGAGCGCGCGGGCGCGGGCGGGGTTTTTGGCGCGGGCCTTTATCGTGCACAGAGGTTCCTCTGCCCGCAATTGGCTTTGCGCTTTCTGCCGGTCGGCTGTCCAATCGGGCCAGTCGATTTCCGGCATGCATGCGATTTCACGGCGGGCATAGGCTATTCCCGCCGCCGCGGCGCCAGCGGATGCGAGCGAGAGCAAGGGCAGACGGCCCCGGCAGGATTCGATATGGGCGCGGAAAAGGGCGCCGCCGCGATCATCGAATATGTCGAGGGTCGCGCCCGGCCGGGGGTTGATTTCGATCAGCGTGAAGTCGCCGCCATCGACCAGAAAATCGATACTGTTGAGACCGCGAAGCCCGCATGCTGCCGTTATCGCTTTCGCCACCCGCCGCAAGCATCCGTCCAATTCGCGCGAGAGACCGGCCGGGCGAAGGCTGCCGCCGAAACGAAAGGGTTCCGTCGCCGCCGGCGCCGCCCATTGCCGGCTCAGTCCCACGATCCGCGCCTTCGTGCCATCGGCGACAAACAGGATCGAAACAGACGCGCCCGCCGCCTTGCGCTGGAAATAAATGTTTTCGTCTGCTGCCCCGATGAACGCCGCCGGCACGACATGGCTGCCGCCCGCGCCGCCGACGGTTTTAGCAAGCCAGTGCTGGCGGTCGCCTGGCATCTTAGCGCTGATTTTTGGATGCGGAATGTTCAAGGCCCCGCAAAGCCCGGCAAGCCGTACCGGATCCTTGACGCGGCGCACCACATCCGGAGTGTTGCCCAGAAGCGTGAAGCGCCGCGCGGCAAGCTCCAGGAGTTCAGGGCGATCCTCGAATCCGGCGCCATAAACGAAGCCGCAGGGCGCTTCCCCATTCGCAAGGGCGTCGAGCGCGGGAAACAGAGTCTCTCCGGTAAATCCTCTCGCGAGCCCCTCTTCGATAGGCTGGTTCGCGGCGCAAAATCCGCGCGTATCCAAATCGTCGAAAAAGTCGGCAACAAGCGGCCGGAACCCGGCACGCCGCGCAGCGCCCGCCAAAGCCCGGCCTGAGGATGCCGCGATCAAGATCGCGGCACCGGCTTTAGGCGATCTCACGCGCGAAACTGAAGGCATCGCGAAAATCGAGGCTGATCGCTTTAGGAGAAGACGCCATCCGCTGAAACAATCCCGATTCCGTCTTGTATTTCACATCGCCAATCGCGAGCGGCCCGATCCCGAGACTGCCGCCCGCCAGTTCAACGCCATTCGCCATGAGATCGAGCCCCTCGATCCCCGCTGGCGGCACCGCATTGACATCGGCGGAAACGAGCAAGGATTTGGCCGCACCCAGCATCGATGCCGACAGAACCTGCACACCGGCCGCCGCCGCGCAAAGCGCGACTTCCTTGCCGGCGAGAGCGGCAAAAACCTCTTCCGGAGACTTAGCCTGGGCGGCATGGACGGTCAGGCCGAAACGCTGCTTGATCTCATCCGCCTTGGCTTGCACTTTGCTCAGTTCGCGCGCGGTGAGCGTCACATCGGCACCCTCGAGCGCCGCGATCACGCCGGACGTATAGCCGACCGGGCCCGTCGCCCCAAAAATCACAATATGCGTATCGGCAAGCGCTTTGCCTTTCTTCAGTTTCAGAAGTTTCTCTACGCAGGCGACCATCGCCGCCGCGGTGGTGAAGGATCCGGCCGGATCTGCAAAAGCGGAAATCTCGAACGGCTTCAAAAGCGTCTTGCGCACTTGCTCCAGCATGTCGAGGGCGAGAACGGCATCCTTGCCGCCGATGAAAACCCCCGTGTGGACCGCATCCCTCGGTGACCGCGAAAACATGGCGTCCTGCACCAGCGGCATGACTTCCTCGAGCTTGACGTCGATATAGGGCACAACCGCGTCAAATCCCGCGTCGAGCGCCATATTCACGTCGAAAGGGCTCATATGACGGAGCGGACTGAGCATGTGCAAAATATTCTTGGCCACGTAATTTACCCTCTCTTATCGCTGATATGTGACTGCTACTTAATGGTGGCAAAACTGTCCCCTTCGACGAGGACGCCGTGATTAACGCCCTTGCAGATCGCGAGGCCGAGGCCGGACGCGGCTGCCGTTTCCGCGACGAGATCGCACAAACGCCTCGCCTCCTTCAAATCGGCGGCGAATGCAAAGCCGGTCGGTCCCCAGGACGATTGGCCGATCCCCCTTGCTCCATGCTTGCGGAGTTCATCCATCACCCGTCCGACGGCGGCGCTCGTATAAGGCGCGCCGCCTTGAGCGGGGGCGAAATAGTTTCCGGCAATCTCCTGCAGGCGCGCGATCGCGTCGCCGAAGGCACCGATATCCTGTTCAGCCAGTGCCGGCAATGCCTTGATGAGAACCAGCCGGCAGATTTCGGCGGCCAAACTTGCCTCGAGATCCGCGAGCCGCTCGAAAGCGGCGAGTTCGGCACCGCCATGCACGCCTTCAGTGCGCGGGTCGAGGACGATAATTACCCGCCATTGCGGCGGGAACTCCAGGCGCGCGATAACCGGCGGCGTCGTGGTCTTCTCGCCATGGCCGCCATCGACAATAAAGCCACCTTGTTCGAACAGGCCCAAGCCGATCCCGGAACGCGCCCCGCGCCGCAACAAAATCGCATCATTGGTATGATCCGGGAGCATACCTTCGAGACGCCGCACGGCGGTCGCCACGGCGAGCGCGAGCTGGGTCCCCGAGCCCAAGCCCGCATGGGCCGGAATGGCTTCATGCACGGTCAAACCATAGGCGGCGGTCAGATTGAAGGCGCGGCTGAGAAGGACAAGATAATCTCCGGCGCGTTCGGCCTCGCTTCCTTCGGCCGAGAATCCTGACGCGCGGCGGAGCGTCAAGCGGGTCGCGGGGCGGTCGATCGCGAGCCCAAGGCTGCCAAAACGGCGGCCAAGCCCGCCATTCAAATCGAGAAAACCAAGGTGCAGACGGGCGGCCGCCGTCACCGTGACGCTGTCGAACATGATCCCCTCTTTCCAGGAGCGCCGGGCCGCCCCTTGGCGGATACTGCTCGCGCTTTAGCGCAGGATCCTCGAAAAGTCGCGGACTTTCCAAAGATGGTCACGCGGCGGCCAGAGAGATAACGCTCTCCTGGGCCGAGTTCTAGAAAAACTTGCGGCGGCTTTGGAAAGGATCAGGCGGCAAAATACACGCGCGGAAGCGATGATCGCTACCCGTCGTAGCGGTCATGGGACAACGACGGGCCATGGCAGAAGCTTAACACCCGTGGACATTGGTAAACAGGGCGTTTCCGGCAGGCCCTCGAATGCCAGCTGTTGCGCCTTCGTTCGCTCCACGAGGCTCAGTTTGGAAGCAATGGCATCGCGTACCCTGGTCCATGGCACGCGCTCCGGGCCGGCCTTGGCGACCGCAAGATTGACCAGCGCATAGGCGGTCACATAGTCCTGCGGCACGCCCTGGGCCTTGTCATACATCAGCCCCAGCTGGTACTGCGCCTCCGCAATACCCTGCTGGCTGGCGCAACCGTACCATCCCGCCGATACGGCAAAATCTTGGGGCACGCCTTTGCCATTGGCGTACATATAGCCGAGATAGGTTTGCGCCACGGCGTTGCCCTGCGGGGCGAGGTCCGTGAAGATGCGGGATGCCGTCACATAATCGCGCGCCGCAAAGGCCCGGATGCCATCGCGCAAGCGGTCCGCGCGGGCGGGATTTGCGAAAAGCGCCGCGCACATCAGCATACAGGACGCGGCCATCAAATGCCGCCAGCGGTGCCTTTGCGCCGGTTCGCCCTGGCCCGGCGCGATGCTGAAAGGTCTCATGGCCATTCTCTCGTTGATCATGGTCTAATCCCGCAGCCACAGCGCCCCGATGAACCAGCAAAACCAAATCGCCGGGGCGAAAAAAAGCCCGAAAGGCAATTTCGCGGCCGCCTCCAAGGGACGCCGGAGGACGAGCTGGCTCCCGCAATAAGCGACTATCGCCAGGAGCGCGGCGATTTCGATCGCGGCCGGAATGAGCGCCCAGTCGAGCCAGACGCCAGCCACACCGGCGAGCTTGACGTCGCCAAGGCCAAGCCCCTGGCGGTGGCGCAGCCGCCGGTAAATGTCCCGCAGGGCGAAAAACGCAAAAGCCAGGACAAATCCCCGTATCAAGGCGATGGTGATGGCGTCCGGACAGTTGTCAAAACCTGTTGCCGCCGCATCGGCCAATCCAAGCAGGAAAGCGGCAAGGGTCAGCCGGTCAGGGATGCGATATGAGCGTGCGTCGGCGGCCGCGATGGCGATCATCAAAAGCCCCAGGGCGGCTCCAAAGAGGCCCGGAATGCCAGGCGCAGCCACCAGGCTCACCAGGCTCGCGATCGCGACGCCGCCAGCGAGCGCTATGAGCGCGGCATAGGGGATGAGCTTTCGTGATATTGGTTCCGCCATCCCGCGCTCCGCCTCGCCCACGGCCCCGCTTAAGTCTTTCGCCGGGTGGGCTCCCTCAGACCGGACCGCGAAGCCGGATTGGGCAGGTTGAAGATGCCTCGTACAGCTCATTGAACGAGCCCAATAGGATAGGGGGTGACGGCACCTGGCGGATGCTCCGTACCAATTTTGTCACCCCGCATCTTGGAACGAAGCTCCTCGGCGACGTTGGAAGCATCGACGCCGTCGTGGATGACCACCGGTCGTATGAAGAAGATCAGCTCGGTGCGGGCGACATTATTGCTGTTGGTGGGCGAGAAGGCTTCGCCGATGACCGGAATTTGTTCAAGGACAGGGATACCCTCGCGATTCTTGTCATGCTCCTCCTGGATAAGGCCTGCGAGCAGCACGGTCTGCCCATTCGGCACTTGGATCTGGCTCTTGACGTGGCGGTCGGTGAAGGACGGCGTGAGATTAGGCGTTGTCGTCGAGCAATCCTGGCATGCGCTGATCTCCTGATCGATCTCGAGATTGACATTACCGTTGGCGTGAACATGCGGCCGGAAGCTCAAAATAATGCCCGTATTCTGGTAGGAGATGGAATTGAAGACAGTATTGGAGGTGGAGGTGGCCGAGTTCAATATATTCGCGCTGCCTGTCGTGATCGGCACTTGAGTGCCGACTTGCATGGCCGCCGTCTGATTGTCGAGCACCACGAGCGATGGATTAGAGAGGATCTTTGTCGTCGTATATTGATTGAGGGCACTGATTATGACATGCGGGGTAAGCTGGTTGCCAAGCAGAAGATTGAAGCCTGGTTGGTTGCTCGGATTTGCTCCCGCCACCGCCGCTGGCGTGTTAACCGCCTGGACGCCGACCTGGTGGATGGATGGGAGATTGATGCTTCCCAAAAAGAACTGAACGCCATAACTGAGATTGTTGTTCAGTGTGACTTCGGCGATCGTAACCTCGAGTTCGACCTGCGCCTGCGGGCGATCGAGCTGGTTCAGCGCCCTTTCGATGATCCGGTAAGTGTCCGCATTGGCATAGATTACGATCGAATTGTTCGGGACATCGGGTAGAATCCTAACCCCTGGCAGAATGGCCCGCCCGCCGCCGCCAAGGCCGCCACCCGGGCCGCCTGGTCCTGACGCGTCAGCCCCGCCGGCACCCGCCGCCCCCTGACCCGGGCCGCCGGCTAAAGCGCCAAACGGCCCTCCTCCTTGCCCTTGGGATTGACCAGCACCCCCCTGGCCGCCGCCACCGCCTAATCCTCCAGCAGAGCCCAAGCCACCGCCAGCACCCAATCCTCCGCCACTGCCCGCACCCAAACCTCCGCCGGCCCCCCCGCCTGCGCCGCCGCCTCCGGCACCTTGAGTAAATCCCGATTGCATCGCACCACCCCCCTGTCCGGAGAGAGCCGTGGCCCCGCCGCCGGGCGCGATCTGATTGGCGGCCGATTCGAGCGTGCTGCCGCCGCCGCCGATGAACAAATCACTGAGCAGCTTCGCGATCTGGCGGCAATCGCCATAGCGGACCTTGTAGACCTTGACGCCGGTGCTCGCCGCCGCCGAACCATCGAGACGGTTGATCCATTTCTCGGCGGTGCGCAGCAATTCGGGCTTGCGCGCCACCACGAGGACAGCATTCATGCGGGCGATGGGTTGCAGCTTGACCATATGCTGGCTGAGGCCCTCTTCTCCCGAATCCAGGATTTTTTCGAGCTCCGCGACCAAAGGCTCCGGCGTGGAGTTATGGACGGGAAAAATACCGACCGATTGGCCGCGCATCCAATCCTCATCGAAACTCAGGATGGTGTCGACGGCGGCGCGGCGTTCAACGCCATTGCCAATCACGAGGATCAGATTTTTCGACGAATCGGCCCGGATCGAACCCGGCCTCGTCGCGAAACTTTCCAGGAGTTTTGTGATCGTTTGCACTGAGACATGCTGCAAGGGGACAACCGAGACGCCATAACCGGGCTCCGTATTTGTCTCGCTTTCCGAGCGATCGATGCGGCCGCCGCCGATGGCATCATCGGCCGGCACGATCCGGTAACCCCCGGCATCATGCACCAAGACCGCGTTGGTGGTGCGTAAGGCGCTTTCCAGGATGAACAGGAGTTGCGATTTCGGAACCGGCCGGCCCGATGATAGGCTAATGGTTCCCTGAACGCGCGGATCGATCGCATAGCCGACCCCAAGATAATCGCCGAGAATGACCTTCGCCACGGCGGTTA
>Ga0181535_10004593_pt1 | contig 15264 bp, 11 predicted proteins | sample PEATcosm2014_Bin_44_FD_119774 | JGI IMG/M metagenome (GOLD analysis project Ga0181535, IMG submission 119774) | Peatland microbial communities from MTU Mesocosm Facility, Houghton, MI, USA - PEATcosm2014_Bin17_30_metaG | ecosystem: Environmental > Terrestrial > Soil > Wetlands > Peat | place... | reverse complement strand
TGTTCCTTACAAGCTGGTTAATTGTAGGCAAACTCTTGCCTCCTTTAAAAATTTTTGCGTTATTAAAATAAAAAAAGACGGCAGAAAATAAACTCTTAACCGTCTTTTGGTATTCATATTAATATAACCAATTAAATCGGCTTAAAAGAGCCTTTTCTAAAAACGCCAGAGTATTATAATAAAAAAACAGCTTTTGTCAATAATATTTTTCAGTTATTTTCACAAAACCATTAAGTAAGGAACCCTAAAGCCCGCCAAAAAAACATCTTTCTAATAAAGCTCCTTATTTTAAAGGGGTTTTCTTTGTTTTTGCGAAGCTCCAAATAAGTCGTATTTGTATAAGAAAAATAAGAAAACCGCCCGTTCCTGTTTTTTACATCGCAAAACCAAAAAATATATATTTATTTATTTTTTTATATTACGGTCTTATTTTAAAGGGGTCATATTCAGGATTTTTCCCGTACCAGAGTCTATCACATAAAGTTCGTCAACTGAATTAACATCTTCGTCCGACCTTGTTATTACCGCTATGGAAGATTCCGATATCCACCTGTACTCGTCGATAAAATCCTGCGTCTTAAATATTGTCTTCTTGTCAACAACAAAAAGGTCGCGTATAAACCCGCCGTCCCTTCCATGCCTGTCGGAATCAAGCCAGGAAACCTTTTTCCCCGAAGGCGAGAGGGCCGGCCATTGCATTTTGGACCAGTCTTTTTTTCCGGTAATATCCTTTGATCTGTGGCCCGCAAGGTCTATAAGTATAACGCCGTCGTTTCTGCCGGATGAACCGGCCATTGCAGCAGCCATTCCCGTCCGTCCAATAAATATCTGTGATATTTCATCCGTGCCCCATCCATTATATTTAAACAACGTGGAAGTATTTCCTTTTGGATCGATCGATATTATCTCGCGTGAATTATCGTCGGGCCACTGGCAAATTATGCCGTTGCCCTCTCCCCAGGATACATACAAGCCTTTTATATCCATCCGCTCCGATTTCCCGGATAAAAGATCATATACAAAATAACCCTCGTCAGCAGCCGGACTGTTGCCGTCGTCAACCGCGGGCTTTCCCTGCAGCGATTCGTCATCATTGTCACTGTCATCTTCAACTATATGGTATAACAACCGCGTCCCATCCCGCGACCATCCGTTTACAAGCGCTTTTCCCATGCCGTTCTTTGGCGCAATCTTTTGTTTTTTTACTCCGGATATTTCGGTGATCCAGAGAATATTGCCGTCGCAATATGCCATATGTTTTTCATCACCGGAAACGTTGGGCAGTGTGCTGCCGGAATACGACGATTCCCAGGCTGCGCCGGTTGATAATTGCATCAGCGTTTTTGTTTCCCCGTTCTCAAATACCCTGTAAATCCGGCACAATCCATCGTTTACTTTAACCGGATAAATAATATGGGCGCCCCTGCTTTTTACCGGGCAAAAAGCCTGCACATAGCACAGCGACAGGGCTATGATAAACAATACCCCGAATGTTTTTTTCATTTTATCCCCTGTATAAAAATTTTACTTTTTAACAAGCACGATGACCGCGCCGACCGCGATAAGGACGAGTTCCATCCCCATTATCACTTTCATCTGTTCCATCTCGGCGCTCATTTTTTCCATTTGCGGCCCGACTTCCGAGAGCCCCGTGTAGCACTCATACTGCGCGATTTTAAGTTCGTCATCGCTTGGCACCAGCTTGAATTTTGGGCCCGTTTTAATTTCCGCCGATGCCGCCTGGCCTGAAGCCGCGGGTGTGGCAGATGGCATTATATCCTGCGAAAGTTTTTTCTTTATGCCTTTCAGGTTTGCCAGCGGTATCTTTATGTTCCTGGTCCCGTCGTTTACGACGATCTCGGTGGAATTCTGTTCCACCATGTATGCGTCGAGGACCTTTCCGTCCTTCAGGTAAATAAGGTCCGCAAAGGCATCGACGGATAAAAAGGCAAAAATAAGGCAAAATATCATGTATTTTTTCATGGCCGGATGATCCCTCCTCATTTCATTTACAATTATAATCAATATATCCCAAAAAACAAGATTTTAATCGCCGCCTTTATGCCTCCGCGTCATTTTATCGCGGAGAACTCGATGACAGCGCTGTCATAAGGGCCATTGAATCTCACAGTTATGCCATTTTTCATGATCTCCGCTCCGGACGACGACCGGGTCCTATCCTGCGACGTTATGCAATAACGGAGCTTCTTTTTCAGCGCGCGGGGAAAAAGCTTGACGTCGCGCCTGCCGCCGAGATTGTAGGAAAATATCACGCCCCTGCCCGAGTCTTTTGTAACATACATCAACGACGGTGTCCCGGACCCGTACGGGGAAAGCAGCCTGTGGAGGTCCCCGAAAAATACGATATCCCTGATCTTTTTATACTTTATTATGGCACGTTTGAGCATGTCGAAATCTTCCCTCTTCCATTTCAATATGTTGGCCTGTATCCCGAAATTCCCGGACATTGCCGTGGCGAGCCTGAACGAAAGCGGGATATCCCTTTTTGTGAACCAGTTGGGGACGTCGCTTACATGGCTGTCCATGGCCCTCGCCGGATAAAAAAGGGAGACCCCGTACTGGATGAACTGCCGGTCCCTTGCATCTGTGTTGTCGCTGGTCCATATGCAATCCGCATATTTGAGCATGCCGCCGTCGAACCTTCCGCCCCCGCCGGCGCAGCCTTCGATGATGATGCCGGGTTTTGATCCCCTTAATTCTCCCATGAGTTCATAAAGCCGCCTTGTATGTTCCACCCAGACCGGTATTCCGCCTCCTGGATTATCAGCTCCCGCCTCGCTTATATACCTGTTCATGTCCCATTTTACAAAATCGGCGCCGTAAGCCCGGACGATCTTTTTCAGGAGTTTCCTTATGAAATCCCGGACTTCGGACCTTGTGATATTCAATACCAGCTGGTTGCGCATCAGGCTGCTTTTTATCCCCTTGAACCCATAGGCCCATCCGGGATGCGCCCTGTAAAGCATGCTTTTGGGACTTATCATTTCGGGCTCTATCCATATACCGAATTTCAGTCCAAGCGACCTTAAATACCGCGCTATGTGTCCCATTCCCGAAGGGAATTTTTTTTCATCGACTTCCCAGTCGCCCAGAGATGTCGTGTCGCCGTTCCTTTTCCCGAACCAGCCGTCGTCTATCACAAGCGCCTCGGCCCCGGCCGCGGCCGATCTCAAAGCAAGCTCTTTTACCGCCTTTTCATTTATATTGAAATAAAACCCCTCCCAGCTGTTCACCGGAATGGGGGTTGTTTTTTTCCTGTTTTCCGCGGGCATGACCTGTTCCCTGTAAAAGTCGTGCAGGCTGCGGCTCATGCCCCCCAGCCCCGATTCCGAAAAACCCAGCAAAAGCGGCGGTGTGGTGAATTCCCCGCCGGGTTCCAGGGTGATAGCCGAATCAAAATCGTTTATCCCTCCGTTGAACACGACGGCGCCGTGGAACCTTTTTTCAAATACGAACTTGAAATTACCGCTCCATAAGAGCTGGCCGAAATACACGTCCCCTTTTTCCTCGGAAACCTCCCCGGCACCGGCGATAAAGAAAGAAGGATTGAACAAATGACTTGAATTTCCCGTCCTGCTCTCCAGGACTTTTTTGCCCGGATTGATCCGCTCAACTGTCAGGGAACATTCCCTGGCCCAGGCCCCGGACAAATAACCGAGGTCATATTCCGCGGGCGGCAGGACAAGGGATCCGGAAAAGCAGTTATCAAGGATGACCGTGGATCTTTCCGATGTATTGCGTACCGTTATGGACTTTTCCATAAGGCCGTATCCGGGCCTTGCCATATAATGAAGGGTTATGTCCAGCCCGCGCCCTTTGTCGGCCATGACAATGTCGAGGTTATCGCCCTTTATCCTGTGGCCGCTGTAGACGCATTTTGCCATGCGGGTGTTGCCCGAAAAACCGGCCTTAACCGTGTTCTCAAAAACATTCCTGCCGTCATATATCTCGGCTTCCGGCAGAATGTTCTGCTCCCGGTCGGAATCGTGGTACCCGAACCAGGGGAACCTCGGCGGTCCGTATTTTTTTATTTTTTTTCCAAAATAAAGATGCGCGAGCGCTCCGTCCCTGTCCACGCAAAAACTGTATATGAACCCGCCGCAGGTAATGCTGAACGCCTTTTTTCTCGAGTCATATTCGATTGTTTTCATTGCATGCCGTCGTTTTTCTTTTCCTTATTTTGTTTCCACATCATATACAGAGGCAGCCCGAATATGAGGCATAATCCGGCGCCGACCACAAGATATATGAAACCGCCGGCAATAAGCGAGACGGCCATGTCGTGGGCGGAAGGGTGCGCCGACACCTTCAGCTCCCTGAAGTACCCTATGACCGTCCCGGCCGCGAAAAAAAAACACGCCAGTATGATCAGTATCTTTTTCATACGGTCATCCCCTTTAAGCAAAAGGGCCCGGTTTTCACCGGGCCCCTATATCAAGCTCTTTCTTATTCGTCTTTGCTTTCTTCCTTCAACTCGTCCAACTCCGGCGCCTCTGCCGTTTCCTCGTTCTCGGCCTCATCGATCTCTTCCTTCTTCGACCTTTTTACCTTTTTACGCTCGACCTTCTTGAATTTCGCGAATTCCGCGACTCCGGTGCCGGCAGATATCAGGTGGCCGATAATGACATTTTCCTTGAGCCCCTTGAGCATGTCGGTCTTTCCGTTGACGGCGGCGTCGATTAAGACCCTGGTCGTTTCCTGGAAGGATGCGGCTGAAACCCATGATTCCGTCGAAAGGGCCGCCTTTGTTATCCCGAGAAGGAGCGGTTTCGCCTTTGCCGGCGCCTTTTTCTCCTTCTCCATCCTTTCATTCTCTATCTGGAACTCGAACCTGTCCACCTGTTCGTCGATGAGGAATTTAGAATCGCCCGGGTCGTCTATCCTGACCTTTTTCATCATCTGGTGAATCATGACCTCGATGTGCTTGTCATGTATGGTAACACCCTGGAGGCGGTAAACTTCCTGCACCTTGTTGAGCAGGTATTCCTGGACCGCGTTCTCTCCCTGAACCTGCAATATGTCGTGCGGATTGATGTTTCCGTCAATGAGCTGTTCTCCGCCGGAAACTTCGTCGCCTTCGCGGACGTTGACATATTTGCCGTGTGGTATCTGGTATTCCCTCTCGGTGCCTGAATCGTTCCTGATTATTATCTTGCGCACCCCGGATGACGACTCCTCGAACCTGACCTTTCCCTCTATTTCGGAAATTATGGCGGGGTTCTTCGGCCTGCGAGCTTCGAAAAGTTCGGCAACGCGCGGAAGGCCTCCGGTGATGTCGCGGGTCTTCGAGAGTTCCCTGGGGAACTTCGCGAGTATCTGGCCTGCCGTTGCTTTCTGTCCGTCTTCGACCTCAAGCCTTGCGCCCACGGGTATTGAATAGGAGGCCATTACGCCGCCTTTGGCGTCAAGGATGTTGACGTGGGGATATTTCTTCTTGTCGCGCGATTCGACGATGAATTTTCCCAGGGTGCCGGTGGCCGCATCGGCCTGTTCTATCATGGTCTCGTTCTCCAGGATGTCGTCGAACTGCACTTTTCCCTCTTTTTCGGTGAATATCGGTATATTGTACAGGTCCCACAATCCGAGTGTGTCGTCCTTTTTCACGTGGGCCCCGTCTTTTACCTTAAGGATGGTGCCGTATGCTATGTGATGAAGTTCGCGTTCGACATGCTTGTCGTCAAATATCGATATCTCGCCGTTCCTGTTTGTGACGATCATGTCTCCGGCCGCGTTCAACACGTATTTCATGTTCGCGAAGCTCACAAGTCCGTCGTGCTTGGCCTTCAATTCCGACTGTTCGACGACGCGTGAAGCCGTTCCGCCGACGTGGAAGGTACGAAGGGTCAGCTGCGTTCCCGGCTCTCCTATCGACTGCGCGGCTATGATGCCGACAGCCTCTCCGAGCTCGACAAGCTTTCCGGTCGTGAGGTCGGCGCCGTAGCACTTCGAGCAGCATCCGGTCTTTGCCTCGCATGTAAGAACCGAGCGCACCCTGATCCTCTCATAGCCAGCCTCTTCTATCTTCTTGGCAATATCCGGGGTGATGAGCTCGTTGGCCTTGATTATCACTTCGTCCGTGATAAGGTCGACGACGTTATCCACCGCGGCGCGCCACACTATCCTGTCGGAGAGCGGCTCTATCATTTCGCCGCCTTCCTTTATTGCCATGACGTTGATCCCGTTGATGGTATGGCAGTCGTTCTCGGTGATTATAACATCCTGCGCAACATCGATGAGCCTTCTTGTCAGGTATCCCGCTTCAGCGGTCTTTAAGGCGGTGTCGGCAAGTCCTTTGCGCGCCCCGTGTGTCGATATGAAATACTCGAGCACGGATAGCCCTTCCCTGAAGTTCGACCTGATGGGTGTCTCGATGATCTCGCCTATGCCGCCGGTCATTTTCTTCTGCGGTTTGGCCATGAGTCCCCTCATGCCTGCGAGCTGCCTGATCTGCAGTTTCGATCCCCTTGCGCCCGAATCCACCATCATGTGGACGGGGTTAAACCCGTCCTGGTCCTGGGCAAGTTCTTTTATCATGAAGTCCGCCACCTTGTCGGTAGCGGTAGTCCATTTGTCGATGATCGTGTTGTAGCGCTCGCCCTCGGTGATTATACCGTCGTCGTACCTCTTGCGGATGGCGAGCGTTTCCTTGTCGGCTTTCTTCACTATCTCGTCCTTTTCCCTGGGTATCAAAAGGTCGTTGATGCCGATGGTAAATCCGGCAAGCGTCGCGTGCTTGAACCCGAGTTCCTTCATCTTGTCAAGGACCTCCGCCGCCTCTTTTGAGCCGTAACGCTCGAAAATTATCCCGACAAGCTTTCCTATCTGTTTTTTGTCCATCTTGTCGTTTACGAACTCCATCTGCGGGGGAAGTATCTTGTTGAAGATTATCCTGCCCGGCGTCGTTTCGACCTTCTTGGACTTCATTTTCACGACTATGGACTCGTGCAGCCCTATTACCTCGTGGTCAAAGGCGATAAGCGCCTCTTCCGCGGAATAAAACACTTTCTTCAGGTCCGGCTTGTGCAGCCTTTCTTTGTTCAGGTAGTACAGCCCCAGGACGATGTCCTGGTTCGGCACGATGATCGGTTTTCCCGATGCCGGCGAAAGGATATTGAGCGGCGCAAGCATCAGCAGTTTCGCTTCCGTCTGTGCCTCGAAAGAGAGCGGTACGTGCACGGCAAGCTGGTCGCCGTCGAAGTCGGCGTTGAATCCGCCGCAGACGAGCGGGTGCAGCGTGATTGCGTTGCCCTCTACGAGTATCGGTTCAAATCCCTGTATCGAGTGCCTGTGAAGTGTCGGTGCGCGGTTGAGCAGGACGACATGGTCGACGAGTATTTCCTCGAGAATGTCCCATACTTCAGGCCGTACGTTCTCGACCATCTTCTTGGCGCTTTTTATCGTGTAGCCTATCTCCTGGACCTTGTTGATGATGAAAGGCTTGAAAAGCTCAAGGGCAATCTTTTTCGGGAGTCCGCACTGGTAAAGTTTCAGCGTCGGTCCTACTACAACGACCGAGCGGCCCGAATAATCCACGCGTTTTCCGAGAAGGTTCTGCCTGAAACGCCCCTGCTTTCCTTTCAACATGTCGGAGAGCGATTTGAGAGGCCTGTTCCTCGCTCCTCTCACCGGGTGGCCGCGCCTGCCGTTGTCAAAAAGCGCGTCTATGGCTTCCTGTATCATCCTTTTTTCGTTCTTGATGATAAGTTCCGGCGAATTTATCGAGATGAGCTTCTTCAACCTGTTGTTCCTGTTTATTATCCTGCGGTAAAGGTCGTTAAGGTCCGATGTTACGAACCTGCCGCCGTCAAGCTGAACCAGCGGGCGAAGCTCCGGCGGTATCACCGGAATGACGTCCAGGATCATCCACTCGGGTTTATTGAGAGATTTCCTGAAAGCCTCGACGACCTTGAGCCTCTTGATTATGTCCTTTTTCTTCTGGAGTGAAACGGTCTTTACAAGCTCTTTTCTCAGGTCCTTGGCGAGCTTGTCTATGTCCTTTTCCTTCAGAAGGGCCTTGATGGCCTCCGCGCCTATCTTCACATTGATTGTATCGGCGTATTTTTCCTTGATCCTTATGTAATCGTCCTCGTTTAACAGTTCATATTTTTTAACGTCGGTGGCCGTTCCCGGGTCTATTACTATGTAATTCTCATAATATATGACCCTTTCCAGGTTCCTCGCGGAGATGTTGAGGAGGTAAGCAAGCTTCGAAGGAATGCCCTTTAAATACCAGATATGGACGACGGGCACCGCAAGCTCTATGTGCCCCATGCGTTCCCTTCTTACTTTTGCCTCAGTGACCTCGACTCCGCACTTGTCGCACACAACGCCTTTGTAGCGCTGCTTCTTGTATTTTCCGCAGGCGCACTCATAGTCCTTCGTCGGCCCGAAAATCCTCTCGCAGAACAGCCCCTCGAATTCGGGCTTGAATGTCCTGTAGTTTATTGTCTCGGGTTTCTTGACCTCTCCGAATGACCACTGCCTTATCATTTCCGGAGACGCAATCGATATTCTTATGGCGTTAAAGTCCACTTCCTTGACCTTACCCGGCTCTTCTTTACCCTTTAATAACTCGCTCAGGTTAAGAGGAGCGGCAGGTGCTTCAACGGCCATGTCGAGCTTGATGCCTTTGTCTTTTTTCTTCGATTTTTTGTCTTTAGCCATTTATTCGCCTCTCCTTCCCTTAATTTTCTTTTTTGCCGGTCTTTTTCTTGACCAGCTCGATGTTCAGGGCGAGGCCCTGCAGTTCCTTCACAAGCACGTTGAAGGACTCCGGTATTCCCGGTTCAGGTATGTTCTTGCCCCTGACTATGGCCTCGTACAGGCGCTTTCTTCCCTCTACATCGTCCGATTTGACCGTCAACATTTCCTGGAGGGTATATGCCGCGCCGTAAGCTTCAAGCGCCCACACTTCCATTTCTCCGAACCTCTGTCCGCCGAACTGCGCCTTGCCGCCGAGCGGCTGCTGCGTAATGAGCGAATAGGGCCCGATGGAGCGGGCGTGTATCTTGTCGTCGACCATGTGGATGAGCTTCATCATGTACATGACTCCCACGGTCACGTCGTTCGCGAAAGGCTCGCCCGTCTTGCCGTCGTAAAGGGCGGTCTTTCCCGAATCATGCATTCCTGCTTCTTTCATTATTGTCTTGAGTTCCGATTCCTTCATGCCGTTGAAAACCGGGGTCTCGTAAAACTTCCCGAGCTTGCGCCCGGCGAACCCGAGGTTTGTCTCCATGAGCTGTCCCACGTTCATACGCGACGGGACGCCAAGCGGATTTAAGACAACATCTACGGGGGTTCCATCGGAGAGATAAGGCATATCCTCGACGGGCAGGATCCTGGATATTACTCCCTTGTTCCCGTGCCTTCCGGATATCTTGTCCCCGACCGATATTTTTCTTTTCTTGGCTATAAGCACTTTCGTGAGCTTGATGACGCCCGGCGGGAGATCGTCGCCTTTTACCTGCTTCTTCTCCCTGAAATCCGCCTCGATCTTCTCCTGCATATAATCAAAGTATGCCTGCTCGCTCTCTTTAAGCCTGTTCTTCTCGTCCTTGTTCACCGCGCTTGAATCGATCTCTTTCAGGCGTTCTTTAAGCCTGATATCGAGGTCCTGGATCATTATGTCCCTCTCCTTGCGCAGCTTGGAGAGTTTTTCCTCTTCTTTGTCTTTTCTTTTTCCGCGTTCCTTGCGCGCGAAGACCCTGATGTCTATCACGATGCCCTCGATCCCCGGCGGAACGCGCAGGGACGTATCCTTCACGTTGTCCGCTTTGGAACCGAATATGGCCTTTAAAAGTTTTTCTTCCGGCGTCAGGTTTGAGCCCGATATCGGGGTCACTTTTCCGACGAGTATGTCCCCCGGTTTTACCTTCGCGCCGATCCTTACTATTCCCTCGGCGTCCAGGTTCTTAAGCGTGTCCTCTGAAACGTTCGGTATGTCGCGGGTGACTTCCTCGGGCCCGAGCTTCGTATCCCTTGCCTCTACCTCATATTCCTCGACATGGACCGAAGTATAGGTGTCTTTCTTGAGCATGTTCTCGGAAAGCACTATGGCGTCCTCGTAATTGTATCCGTTCCACGGCATGAATGCCACTATGACGTTCTTGCCGAGCGCGAGTTCGCCGTGGTCCATTGACGGTCCGTCGGCTATGATATCGCCTTTCTTTACCCTGTCGCCTTTTGCGACGCGGGGCTTCTCGTTGATGGTGGTGTCCTGGTTTGTCCTTTTGAACTTGCGCAGTTCATAAACATCCATGCGGTCCTTTAAAGAGCCTTCCTTGTCGTCGCGCAGGATTATGATGCAGTCCGCGTCGACAAAAGCCACTATGCCGGCATGGGTCGCGGTAACGGCCCTGCCAGAATCAAGGGCGGCCTTGCGTTCCATCCCGGTGCCGACTATCGCGCCTTCTGTTTTCAAAAGCGGGACTGCCTGGCGTTGCATGTTCGAGCCCATGAGCGCCCTGTTGGCGTCGTCATGTTCCAGAAACGGTATGAGGGAAGCGGCGACCGATACGACCTGCTTAGGCGATACGTCTATGTAATCCACCTTGTCGGGTTCCATCATGATAAAGTCGCCCTTACTCCTGATCAGCACGGCGTCGTCGAGTATCTTTCCCTTTTCGTCAAGCTTGACGTCCGAGGGTCCGATGCGGTAATTGTCCTCGAGGTCTGCCGTCATGTATTCTATCTTATCCGGTCCGGAAACCACGCCGTTCTTTACCTTGCGGTACGGGGTCTCGATAAAGCCGTAATCGTTCACCCTGGCATATGTGGCCAGGGATGTGATCAGGCCGATGTTCTGGCCTTCAGGCGTTTCGATCGGACAGAGCCTTCCATAATGGGTGTAGTGGACGTCGCGGACTTCGAATCCTGCGCGTTCCCTGTTCAAGCCTCCGGGCCCGAGCGCCGATATACGCCTTTTGTGCGTAAGTTCCGCAAGCGGGTTTACCTGGTCCATGAACTGGGAAAGCTGCGATGACCCGAAAAATTCCTTGATGGCCGCTATAAGGGGCTTCGGATTTATAAGGTTTGCCGGGATGGCGTTCTTCATGTCGATGATCGTCATCCTCTCCCTTATCATCTTCTCGACCCTGACGAGCCCAGCGCGGAACTGGTTTTCCACCAGCTCGCCGACCGAGCGCACGCGCCTGTTGCCCAGGTGGTCGATGTCGGATTTTTCAAAGCTGTTCGCGTTAATGGCGAAGAATTTTTTGATCGTCTCTATTATATCCTGCTCGTCGATGGTCTTTGTCGATTTTTCCTTGGTGATCTCGAGTATCTTGTTGAGCTTGTACCTTCCTACCACGCCCAGGTTGTACCTTTTGTGGTCAAAAAAGAGGTTCTTAAAAAGGTTTTTCGCACCCGAAAGGGTCGCCGGCTCTCCCGGCCTCATTTTCCTGTGTATCTCGATGAGGGCTTCCTGCTCCGATTTGATGGAATCCTTCTTTATCGTCTTGATCATGTTCAGATAAAGATTTTCCTCGTCGAGCACGGCGAGCTGCACTTTTTTTACATCCGCCTTTTTCATCTTATCAAGAGTTTCTTTTGTCAGCGGGCTTCCGGCCTCCGCCAGTATCTCGCCAGTCACTTTGTCGATGATATCCTCAAAAAGTATCCTTTTTACTATATCTTTGCCCTCTATGGAGACGGTCTCCTTTTCGAAGAATATGGCAAGGATATCCTCGGTCTTTGAGTATCCCATTGCGCGCAAAACCGTGGTTATGGGGAACCTTTTCTTCCTGTCGATTTTGGCGTAAACGATCTCATTGATGTCGTATTCGATCTCGAGCCAGGTGCCCCTGTAAGGCACTATCCTCGCCACGTAAACCGGAGCTCCCATCAAACCTTCGCCCTCTTCCTCTTCCTCGAATGATACGCCGGGTGAACGGTGCAACTGGCTGACTATGACCCTCTCGGCCCCATTTATGACAAATGTGCCGCGGTCCGTCATCAGGGGTATGTCGCATATATGGACCGCCTGTTCGGGCGCTTCCTTTAAGGACATCTCCTTGGTCTTTTCATCTATTTCCTTTATTGCCAGCCTGAATATTCCCTTTAAGGAGGCGGCAAATGTTTCGCCTCTCTCTATGCACTCATCAACAGAATGCTTCGGTTTGCCGAATTCGTAACCGACGAACTGAAGCGTGTAAAAACCGTTATAGTCGGATATGGGGAATACGCTGTTGAATACTTCCTGAAGCCCCTGGTTCTTCCTTTTGTCAGCGGGCGTATCCAGCATAAGAAATTCCTTGTAGGATTTCTTCTGGATATCCATCAGGTCGGGAATTTCCAGGACTTCTTCAACGGTAGACTTTTCTTTCATCCTTCCCATAGTTGCCCCTTCCTGTATATTATTTTTGAACTAAGGACAGATTACTTCAACTCGACGGTGGCTCCGGCTTCCTCGAGTTTCGCCTTGATCTTGTCCGCGTCGTCCTTTGATACGCCGGTCTTGACTGCTTTCGGCGCGGTGTCGGCTATGTCCTTCGCTTCTTTGAGCCCAAGGTTCGTCAGTTCCCTGATGACCTTGATGACCTGTATCTTTTTGTCCCCTGAATTTGTCAGGATAACGTCAAAAGACGTCTTTTCTTCCTCGGCAGCCGCTCCTGCGGCCGCGCCAGCTCCCGCGGCCATCATAGGCATCGCCGCTGAAACTCCGAATTTCTCCTCAAGAGCCTTTACGCGCTCGTTAAGTTCAAGTACGGTCCAGCTTTCTACTTCCTTTAACAAATCCTCAGTTGAAATCGCCATGATATGGCACCTCCGTGTGGTTTTTTTTGGAAAATTTAATTTCCATTATTTTGTTTCTGTTGCCGCTGTATCCGACGGCGCCGCCGGGGCTTCCGCCGCTTTTGTTTCAGCAGCTTCGGCTTTTGGTGCGTCCGTTTTTTCAGTTTCTTTTTCCTTTTTCGAGGCCCTGTCAAGCACGTTTACGAACCTTTGTATGGGCGAGTTGAGCAGCATCACGAGCTTCTGCAGCAGTTCCGGCTTCGAAGGCACGTTGCTTAAAGCCGTTATCTCCGCGAGCGTTACCGCCTTTGCCTCGATATAGCCCCCTTTTATCTTGAACTTTTCGTTGGCCTTCACAAAAGCCGTCAGAACCTTGATGGCCGCCATGTAATCCTTGCAGAACACAAGGCCCGTAACGCCCCTGAACAGGGGCTTAAGGCTCGCGTCTATTTTAAGGTCGTCGAGCACCCTTTTTGTAAGGGTGTTCTTTATTACCTTATAAGATGCGCCTGCTTTTTCAAGCTTCCTTCTCAAGTCGTTTACCTGGGTCACTTTCAACCCCTGGTAATCGGTGATGATGATGCCGCTGGCGTCCTTGAAGCGTTCCAGCGTGGCGTCTATCACAACTTTCTTTTTTTGCTTGTTAGTTGACATTGTTTTATCCACCTCTTTACAAGTACTTTTTAAAATTAAGGGACATCGAAACGCCCATTGTGGTCGAAATGTACATGGCCTTGACGTACTGCCCCTTGGTCGCCAGCGCCGGCAGTTTCAGGAACGTCCGGATGAAATGCTCCACGTTCTCTATGATGTCGGCTTCGGGGAACGAAGCCTTTCCCACAAGCACGTGAACGACGCCTTCCTTATTGGCCCTGTATTCAACCTTGCCCGCCTTGAAGTCCCTGACGGCCTTGCCGACGTCCAGCGTGACCGTCCCCGATTTCGGGTTTGGCATTAGCCCTTTTGTTCCGAGTATCTTTCCAAGTTTACCCACGTCTTTCATCATATCCGGGGTCGCGATGGCGATGTCAAAATCCATCCATCCGGCCCTGATCTTTTCGATGAGGTCCTCGGCGCCAACGACGTCGGCTCCGGCTTCCTGGGCCTCTTTTTCCTTGGGCCCCTTTACGAATACGATGACGCGGACCTTTTTGCCGCTTCCCTTTGGGAGGGCGACCGTGGTCCTTATCTGCTGTTCGGCCTGTACCGGCTTTTTTGCGAGATTCACGGAAATGTCTATCGACTCGTTGAATTTCGTTGTGGCAGTTTTCTTAAGGATCGCCACGGCATCGGCTACTTCGTAAACCTTTGCCGGATCCGTCAGCGGCCTTAAAGCCTTGTGCCTTTTGCTTTCTTTGGTTTTCATAAAAAATCTCTCCTTTTGCTCATATCGGGCCTTTTGGCCCGCAGGATAAAACTTTATTCTACCGTGATTCCCATGTTCCTTGCGGTCCCTTCGATCATCTTTACCGCGGATTCTATCTTCGTGGTGTTAAGGTCGGGCATCTTCAATTTCGCGATCTCTATGACCTGCGCCTTTGTGACCTTGGCCACTTTTACCTTGTTGGGTTCGCCCGAGCCCTTGATTATGTTCGCGGCTTTCTTTAAAAGCACCGAAGCCGGCGGCGTCTTGATGATAAAGGTGAACGAACGGTCCTCGAAAACATCGATGACAGCCGGAAGAATAAGGTCTCCCCTGTCCTTTGTCCTGTCGTTGAACTGCTTGCAGAACTCCATAATGTTGACGCCGTGCTGTCCGAGCGCGGGCCCCACGGGCGGCGCCGGGTTGGCCTTTCCGGCCTGGATCTGCAGCTTTATCTGCGTCATTAACTTTTTGCCTTTTGCCATTTCACTTCTCCTTGAAATATTTTTACGATCCACACGGAAAACCCTTGCGGCCTCCGCTACGCGATCTAAAAGCCGTTGCTTATACTATTTTCTCCACCTGGCCGAATTCGAGCTCCACGGGCGTCGGCCTTCCGAAAATGGTGACCACAACTTTCATCTTGCCTTTTTCCGGGGAAACTTCCTCGACAACTCCGTTAAAGTTCATGAACGGGCCGTCGTTTATCTTGACGTGCTCGCCTTCCTCAAAATAAGAGGCCATCCTGGGCTTCTTCTTCCTGTCTTCCATAAGGTCCATTATGGACTGCACTTCCGGGTCGGTCAGCGGTATCGGCCTTGATTTAGTGCCGACAAAACCCGTGACTTTAGGGGTATGCCTCAATACATAAAGGATCTCTTTACCCTCTTCGCTGTCTATATCGATGTCCATTTCCACCATGATATAGCCGGGAAAAAACTTTTTGTTGCTGATTACCTTCTTCTTTTTCTTTATTTCCGTCACGTTCTCAGAAGGAATAATGACCTGGGTTATCTTCTCGTTAAGATTATAAGTCGCTATCCTCTGGTCCAGGTTCTCCTTAACGCTGTTTTCCTGACCGGCGTAAGTGCTGACAACGTACCATTTCTTCGCCATCATGGTTCTCCTTAACCAAATATAATTTTCAC
>Ga0181535_10004592_pt1 | contig 15268 bp, 10 predicted proteins | sample PEATcosm2014_Bin_44_FD_119774 | JGI IMG/M metagenome (GOLD analysis project Ga0181535, IMG submission 119774) | Peatland microbial communities from MTU Mesocosm Facility, Houghton, MI, USA - PEATcosm2014_Bin17_30_metaG | ecosystem: Environmental > Terrestrial > Soil > Wetlands > Peat | place... | reverse complement strand
TGTTGAACGGCACGCGATGCGGATTGGGCCGGAATTCCTGGATTGCTTTGCGCAGCAATTCGAGATCGGGCGTTGTGGGTGTGGTCATAAATTCAGCTCCTTTCTGGTTTTGCTTGGTGGGGGAGACCGCAAACCGTGTCCGCGCCGTTTATTCGCGGGGGCGGACGAGCGGCGGCCAGGGACTCCCGAACTCCAGTTCGTCTGGCCGCCGGTCGCCACGCGTAATGGACTCGGACCGCCCACGCGAATAGGCGCGCCAAGGGCAAGTCGTGCGGCAAGATAATTGCAAGATGCGGCCTCGTTTATGGCGCGGACATGCGCGTCCGCTCGCGAGTTGTCTTGCGAGCCGTCTTGACGGATATTCGGCGGCATTGCCGTTGCCGCTGTCCGGCCATTGCCGGGAAGTTGCGCGGAAATGACGCGAGATATTTCGCCGGATGTCTTACCGGATCTTGCGCGTCCATCGCGCGACCGTCTCGCGGGACTTCGCGCAATTGTTGGCGAGCTATTGGCGAGCCGTAAAATCCTTGTCCAGACAAGGGGTAAGGCTTGCACCCCATAAAGGCGGTAGCCAACAACCGTGCTCCTGCACGATGTGTTGAACATTTTTGCACCGGGTTTACCGCACTTCGTGAATCTGACCATGCAAATTGATGGTGCAATTTGTGGCGTAAAATTGAACATGTCTGTCGGGCTAAGGTCTTGCCGGAGACAGGGACCGTGTGCTAAAATTAGCAGCATGAGCAGCATTGCTGAAATTGAGAATGCCATTGAAAAGCTGCCTGCCCCGCAGGTGGATGAACTGGCTGGCTGGCTGGAAACATTGCGAGTCAAGCGTGCGACACCCGCAACGGTTGAAAACTGGCTGCAATGCGCACGCGGAGCCACCCGTTCTGGCGAGACTACGGCAAATGTGATGGCGCTTACCCGGGGCGAGGAATGAGTCTTTTTGATACGAACGTGCTGCTGGACATCGCGACTGCCGATCCGGTGTGGCTGGCATGGTCGGAAAAGGAATTTCGCACGGCCGCAGCCCAGGGGCCGATTCTCATTAACCCGATCATCTACGCGGAATTGGCTCCGGCTTTTGCCAGCGCCGCTGACCTGGACCGATGGCTTGATCCGGCGGTTTTTCTGCGGTTGCCTTTGCCTTACGCTGCCGGGTGGTCGGCGGCGCAGGCTTTTCTGAAATACCGTCGGGGCGGAGGCACTCGAACCTCGCCGCTGCCGGATTTCTATATCGGCGCTCATGCTGAAATTGAGCAGCGGACACTGGTCACGCGAGACGCCACCCGCTATCGCACCTATTTTCCGAACGTCCGAATCATCGCCCCGTCGTAACGGTGGCAGATTTTCGAATGCGGTTGCTGATCGCATGAGAATTCACGGCCGCTTTGCCGAGTTGACGATGGCGAGAATGGCGGCCTTCAGGGGTTCGGAGAGTTTTGCCCAGGCAGTGACTACTTGGGACAAATCGCGCCCCAAGGCGACTCGGTTTTGTGCGTCTCTTTGTGCGTCACCATCTGGATTTGCCAATGAAACCTGGGTTCCACACAGGTTCGAATCCTGTAGCGCCCACCATTCTGACCCTGCCGATTTTCACGGTGCTGGCGGACCACGCGCCAGCGTCTTGGACGGACGATGGTCCTCCACCGTTTTGGAACACGCCCCCGCTTGCTAATCAGTGCCACCATGGTTCGTTCGCTCGGGGCGCGCCTTGGCGCGAGCCGTGAGACGTTCACCCGTAACCACGCTGGGGCAAGATTCAATCGCCAGTTGGTTGGCAATACCCGCGCCGGGCCACAGCGCCGGGGGGCCGGCGCTCCAGGGAATGGGGGCGTGGCGAGAAGATCGTGGGCTTTGGGCGCGCGGACCGAGCAACTCTCGGCGCTCCGAAGAACTCTTCGCGATCAATGGTGCTTGCGGATCACGCGGCAGCGTCTTGGGGCAAGGGGGCCGCGACCGTTTGGAAACACTTCCTCGCCTGTCAAAGTGCCCCTCTCAAGCCAATCCAACGCGTCGCTTTGCAACCACGCTCTGGTCGCTCCGCTGCGCGTCATCAAGGACGCCATCCGCTCGTGATCGCCCAGGCCTGCGAGGCGCCCCGCAACGCTCGCGGCGCGCTCGGAGAGACACGCCCCACCCGCCGCCTGGCAGGCGCGGTGGTAGGGAGTGTGCGAAGCCGACGTTTGGCCTCCGAATGCGTCCCCGCTGCCAACCGCCACACGCAAATGAAAATTTCGGTTGCGCGGACGCGCAATCAGGGTTACATGACATTGGCAGTTTTAAATATGTCCATAGTGCAAAGCGTCTTATGAATTGTCGGCTCTTGGTTTCATTTCTTTCCTGCGTTTCCCTCAGCGCCCTGGGCGATAGTGATATCGAACTGGGTGGAAAGGTCACCACGTTCACGAACCTGCAAGGGCATGTGTATGAAAACGTGCGCTTGGAGCGTGGCACGCTCGACGGCCTGATTTACTCATTTACCAACACGGTGGGCGGCGGGATGGTGAAGTACAAGGACCTGTCCACGGAATATCTGACCAGCCTGAACATCCCTACCAACCGGATTCAAATCGCGGAGGATCGGGAGAAGGTGCGGGCGGAGCAAAAAGCACAGTACGATGCCACCGTGCGCGCGCTGGCCCTGCAACGGCAGGAGGAAGAGGCCGTGGCGGCTTCGAACGCCCTGGCGCAGGCCCGGACCAATGTCGCCACCAAGACCGCCAGCGCCAGTAAGCCCGCCAAGACCACCGTCACGAAGCGCGTTGTCCGCCGGTGGTAAACCGGCCTATTGCAGGCGGGGCGGCATTTCGTAGATGTGATCGTAAAGCTGCGCCAGCGTTTCGCCGGTATGCTGGGTGCGCACGTTCGGACCGAACTTGACCGTGGCAGAGGCGGCAAAATCCTTGAGCAAGAGGCAATAAGTGCTGTTGACCATGAGGCCCAGGATCTGCCCCTTGCGGCTCAGAACCACGTCGCCGCGCGAGGGGTTGAACTTGCCAAACAACCCGCGTATGAGGCTGCGATCCAGCTTCACATATTGCGGCGCATTCAGGTCGATCTGAAAATCGCACTGGCCGTAGTACCCGCCGTCGGCACCGATCAGCACGGCGTCCTGGAATTTGTACGGGTCGGTGGCCAGCCGATAAACCTTGCCGCCCACCTGCTGCGCTTCCGCCAGGGTCAGCGGGAACATTACCAGCCGGGGATCGGCCCGGTGAAAACTCATGGATTTCACGGCCACGTCCGTGGGCCGGCCGCTCAGGGTGCCCTGCAACGTATCCCAGTCCGTGCCCGGGTTCCACAGCGTCAACGGGGTGTCGTCGGCGTGGCAGATGGCGAAGATGTTGGTGCCGTCGGTCACGAGCATGGCCACGGTGCTTTTCTCCTTGTTCACGCCCATACCCAGGAAACCGCTGCGGGTGGCGGAAATGTTGAGGCGGACGCGGTTGGTGACGAACTCGCCGAAGATGGTATTGGGGGCCAGGGGGCGGTTATCGCGAATTTCCTGGGTCAACTGGCTGGAGTTGGTGGCCAGCGACTTGATGCCCTCGGAAAGCCGCGCGTTTTCCGCCTGAGCGGCCTGCACCTCCTGCTGCAACAGCCCCGCGCGGTCCAGGGCGGCCTGGCGCTGCGCCTCGAGCAGTTGGAGTTGTTCCGCCAGCCGGACTTCCTCGCCCTGGGCGAGCTGGTTGCTGCGGGCATACTGGTCCATCTGTTGTTTGAGCGCCGCGGCCTGGGTCACCTGTTTCTGCTGCTCGGCCTCCGTGGCGGCCAGCTTTTCCCGCGCCGCCTGGGCCTGGGCGGTGCTTTCCTGCAACTGGCGGCTCAAATTTTCCGCCCGGGTCTGGGCGGTCGTATATTGCTGTTGCAACCCGGCCGTTTCCTGCTTGAGCCGGGCGTTTTCCTGGTCGGCATTGGCCAGCGCCGCGTTCCGGCTGTTGGCGGCCGTCAGCTGCTGCTGCAATTGGTCGCGGCCCTTGCGTTCATCGGCCAGCGCCTGCTTCATGAGCACCACCAGGTCCGACCCCGGTGCCGGCGCGTCATTCGTGGCCACGTCGATGGTGGCCAGGCGAGGCGACTGGTCGCTCGCCACATGGTTGAGGTCCGTGGAGAACGTCAACAGGCTGAGCAGCAGGAAATCGCAGATGACAATGAGGATGCTGCGGTTCATGGGGTCAGGGCGGAGGTGGCCAGCGGCGGGCGGGCCGGGGGCACCGTGGCTGTGGCGTCTGCCAGTTCCGCTTCCAGCAACAGTTTCCGGCGGGCCGGACGCAGGTGAAAGATTTTAAAGATGACCACGAAGATGATGCCGAAGCTGGTGGAGGAATAAGCGGCCATCAGGCTGAATTGCACCAGATGCAGCGAAACCAGGATGAGCGAGAAGATGGTGCCCACGAAGCCGAGGTAGAGGCCGGCGTCGAAGAGATGATCCTCATTTTCCAGGAGCTTGAGTTTCACGCGCGGGGGCACGTGCTGGCGTAGGATTTCCGCCAGCTTCAGCAGGCACGAGAGATAAATCAACGCCTGCAGGACGAAGAACACCAGCAGCGTCAACCAGACGGCTGGATTGTTGAATTGGTCTTTGAATTGGTCCATAACATTTGGTTTGTGGCTGGGGAGGCCGGCGGAGGCCGCGCCGCCCACCATGGGCGCGTGCGGCGCCGGAGCGGTCCGCTCCCGCTGGCTTTCCGACGCGAGAAACGGCTCGCTCAGAAGAATGGCCAGCAGCAGGAATCCCAGCGCAAATAAAAACTCGCGGAGCAGATGAAACCCGCGCACCCGCACCGCCATTTCCAAGGCCGAAACGGGCGGGTGGGAAAAGTGCAGCGCGGCGGCGAAGCCAAAGCCCGCCCCCAGATAGAGCAGCCACTTCACCAGCAGCATCAACTCCGGATGTTGCAAAGAACGGACGGCGGCAAAGTAATACAGGCCGCCCAGCGGACTATGCGTGGCCACCCACCCAACCCGTTCGGAAGCGTATAAACGCCGACCGCTGGCCGTCAGCTCCTTCACGCCATCGGCACCATACCACAAGGCGGCCGAGATGTCCTGAAATCCGGTCTTGGGATAACGGACATTATAGCCGGCCACCGCAGCGGGCGTGCCGGAAAGCTGCACCGCGACAAACAGCACGGGCAGCCGGTGGCCCGCGCCAGTCGCTTGCGCGGCCAGCTCATGCAGTGTGGCCGCATCGGGAATCCGTACCAGGAGCGCGGTCAATTGGTCCCAGGTAAAATGCTCGCCCAGCGAGCCGATATCCACCAGGGTCTGTTCGAGTGGCTGGGAGCCGCCACCTTGCAACGCTTGGTCCACCTGGTCGCGGAGGTTGCCGCTCAGCGTGCTCGTCAAACGGCCGCCCTCCAGGAGCAATCCGCCTTCGGCCAGCACGGCATCAAACGCCTGGCCGGCGGGCGATGAGGAAGGCGGGAGCAACACGGTGCGCTCCAGCGCGCGGCAGCGCAACAGGTCCTGCACTGCGCCGGAAGGGGACTTGGCCAGATACGCCAGGGCCGCCTGCCGATTTTCGCCCTGCACCATGAAGGCCGAGATCGGGCCCCCGCCCGGATGCGCGGCAAAAACGCTTTCCACCTGGGCGTCGTTGCCCCAATAAAGGGCCGCCGGGTGGCGCTTCAGCGAATTGGTCACCGCTTCCCCCAGGCGATCCCAGCCGGCCATGCCGACCAGCCGCGCCGCCTCGGCATAGAGTTGCGCGGAGCCCGCCCGGCCGGAGTCCAGCAATTGCCAGCCGCGCTGGGTGAGGGAGTCGCCGCTGCGCCCGGCGCTGAGCACAACGCTGGCGTCCACCGCGCGCAAATGCGCCGGCACCAGCAGTCCCGCGCCCAGCAAAACAAAGCCGAGCGCCAGGCACACGCAAACCCATGGCCACCGCGATTTCATCATTGTAATAAAATTTTGGCGCGACGTGTTATCAAACCGGTCCGCGCCCGTCCCGGGCGCTGAGGCGTGATTTTGAGCCAGCCGTGACCCAATCGCACGCCCCGCAACGAACGGTCATTTCATCACGACTTGCTCAATTGTCCAACGGCCGCAACGCCCGCACGCCTCAGCGGCCGAGGACGGCCGCGCTCCGGTCCAGTTAGACCAACACGCCGTTACTCTACATTATTTTGACTGGCGGACAAAAGTCTACGTTCGAAATTGAAACTGCCGGCTTTTGGCAATCGTCCACCAACCATTCCCGCTCAGTCCTCATCCACCGACTTCACCGCCCAATCCGGGTACGGTCGGGAGCCCATGGTGGCCCGCCAGAGGATGCGGTTCAAGATGTCCTCGTTGCATTGGTCGGGCTTATCCAGGGGCAAGCGCCCGGAGACATAAGCATCGTGCCGGCGTTCGGCATCGGGAACGTGGCGTGGCGGCGGATTGGTTTCAGCCAGCGGCACCTGGTTGGTCACCGCGGCGAAGACGGCAAAGTCCGGCGTGTTGGTGAAACAATCGAACATCGGCGTGGCAGTGGCATCGAACTGATTCATGGGCGGCAGGCCCAGGATCAATTCCATGGTGCGCAGGAGGCTGGTGGAATTATATTGGGTGTGCACCACGGCGCCATGCCGGGTGTACGGACTCACCACATACGCGGTGGTGCGATACCCACTCAAGTGGTCCCAGCCGTTTTGCGGATCGTCCTCGATGGCAAACACGCACGTATTGGTCCAGAATTGCGAACGGCTCAGCGCCTCCACCACCTGTCCCATGGCCAGGTCGTTATCGGCCACCTGGGCGCGCGGGGAGGGCGCCCCGGCCTTTGTACCGCTGGTATGGTCGTTGGGGAGCCAGAGAATCGTGAGCGCCGGCAGGTCGCCGGTGGCCTCGCGGGCTTTGAGCCAGGCCGTGAACTTGGCCGCCCGCACCACGTCGGGCACGTTCAAATCCCAACTGGGAAAGTCCGCTTCCATGTACGGCCGCAACGAATCGATGTCCGGCTGGCCGGTGTACGCGATGGCGTGTCCGCCCGTGACAAAATCGTGCCAGACATCCGCAAAACCGATTTTCCCGGTTTGGGTCGGGTCCTCCCAATGTTTGGTGGTGGTGATGTACTCGCCGAAGTCGTGGAACGTGCGGCCGTGCGCCAAGGCGTCGTCCCAGATGAAACCGGCGGGCGAATAGGCCAGGGCATCGGCGCCTTCCAGGCCAAAGCCGCCGGCGGGATAGCTGCGCGCCCAGCCCGCAAACGATCGTTCCAGGTAATCCGAGGCCAGCGCGCTATCGGTCCAGTTATGGCCGTCGGCGCTCAGGATGCCGGAACAATACGTGTTATCCAGCAGCACGAAACCATGGACGAGCTGGTGTTGATTGGGGGTGACTTGGGCGCCAAAGCTGCACAACTCCGGGGCGCCATTGCCCGTGGCCACGTCGCCCAGCACTTGGTCATAACTGCGGTTTTCCTTGATGATATAGAGCACGTGTTTGAACACGCTGGTTTCCCCGGCCCGTTCCGGCACGGGCACCGCGGCCCGATTGCGGCGCGGCGGCAGGCCGGCCTGCGCCAGCAGGGGATACCGCAGATTGTCGAGCACCTTTTGGGAGAGGAAGGCCAGTTCCTCCTTCGCGGGCAGGGGAATGAGCGAGAGCGAACCGTCAAACTGCCTGCTGTTGAAGCCCAGGCCGGTCGCACCCACCTTGGCCTTTTCCACCTTGCGGGTGATGTCCTTCAAGTTGGCCACGCAGATTTTCTTGTCGCGGGCATCATAAACCACGGCGCTGGGAAACCAGCCGGTGGGAATGCACCCCAGTAACCGGGTCTGGCGCGGTTCAAAATGGAAGACGGCCACGGCATTCTGGGTGGCGTTGGCGCAATACAGGGTTTTGCCGGTCGCATCAAAGGCCAGGGCATCCGGCTGCGCGCCAAACAAGTCGGCCGGGTTCTGCCGGGCGGTGATGGACTCCACCACTTCATCGCTGCGGGTATCGATCACGCTGAGCATATCGCTGCCGGTGCTGGCCGCCACCAGCCAGCGGCCATTGGGCGACAACGCCAGCGCGCTCGCATGCGGACCCAGAATAATCTCCCGCGCCGGCAGGGTGGCTGCCGCTCCGGCCTCGAGTTCGATCACCGTCACCGACCCTTCACTGGCCACCCCGCGGGCGTCGGTGCGCACGAAGGTGCCCTGTCCTGCCGGGCCCACGGTGCTGTCGGCGCCCGGGCGGCGTCCGCCCCAATTGCTCACATACACTTTGCGCCCCGCCAGCACCACGTCGAACGGCGCCACGCCCACGTTCCAGGTGCGCAGGACTTTGCCGGTGGCGGCGTCGAGTTCGAGCAACCGGTTCGAGAGATTGCCCGCCACGTACAGGCGGCGGCCATCCGCCGACACCGCCAGGCCCGCGGCGATCTCATTGGGGCGATTGGTGTTGGCCACGGCCGGTAGCGGGAGGGAGAAGAGCGGCGAAACCGTCAGGTCGCGGGCCACGCCAAAGACCTTGATATCCCCGTTGACGTTGGCGAAATAAATCCGGGTGCCATCCGGGGAGAACTTTAGCCCGGTGAAACTCAATTGCGCTTTCTCGTTCGGGTTTAGGATGGCGGAAACCACCGGTCCCTGCTCGGTCATGGTATCGGTGGGCAGCACCACCTGTTGCCGCACGCGGCCGGTTTCCGGGTCCAGCACCCAGAGCTCGTGGGTGAGACCGGCGGTCACCAGGAGTCGACCGTCGGGGCTCAAGGCGAGCGCATTGGGCCGCACCCCGGGCAGCTCCACCAGGGTGCCGGTGGGTGTGACCAGCTGGTTGACGGGGGTGACCAGGGTGTCACCGTTATGGCCCACCGTAGCCGTGGTGGCGGGAAAATCGTCCCCCCACAGCGATCCCGGCGCCGCCGTAATCGCGGCCGCGGCTAGGAGTATCGCCCCGCCGATGTTCCATGGTAAATTCATCCTGTTCATTATTGGAAGCAGACGTCCCCGACCGCAAGCCACGTTACCACAAATCTTAACCGAGCGCTGAAAGCGCGGCACATCCCGACCGGAGCCCCGAGCATTGCTCGGCTGGAGCCGATTTGAGCAGATCACGTTTCTGTTTGGCAGTGGTTGGTTTCGTGTCAAGCGGGCCGAGCAACTCTCGGCGCTCCGAGCCGAGGCCGCGCATTTAGTCCGCGGCGTCTCGGTTGCTGAGAGGTTCAGGCGTTGCGGCCGCTGGCACATTGAGCGCAGGGTGATGAAGCGGATGTTCGATCCAGAGAGTCGCGGTCAATGGCGACGGGCTGATCGCGCTCGGAGCGCGGAGCATTGCGCGGCCAGCCGGAACCCGAACCTGGTTAACGGCAAAGAAGGAAAAGTGCATGTTAGTTTTGACCGGCCCTGACGGTGACTGTACTTCGAAGATTATCCTCTTAGACGAACATCAACTCGTTTATGAAGGAACCAGCGGCGAAATCGTCAAATTGCACCGTTGAACCCGATGGCTAATGCATTTCCGGAGCCAGCACTGCCCACTGGAACAGTGGAAGATTTCAGCACGAACCATTTCACTTCTTTGGCGCCATCGTCCGCCGCGCCGGGGGGTGAGACAAAATTCTGAAAACGCGGGGAAAACCCATAGAAATGCGGTTTGTGTGCCTATGAAACGCCTATACTCACGGAGACAACGGCCATTTTCTGGGAGATGAAACGCAGGCTCAACAATAAACGCGGCTGGCAGCAGTTTCATTTTGTTTCGCCCTTACAGGGCTTGGTTTGCTTCGGGGGCGATTTACCCAAGGCGGCGCTCGCCGACTCGCTTTGCCCTGGGCTATCCTATTTTGCCCTTTCAGGGCAGAGTAAGAAATTTATCTCACACCCGCCGCGCCGATCCGTCCACTTTCGCGGTTGACGCTGCGAGTCTGGCTTGATTCACTTGGTGAACGCAAGTCGGCAATATGTCCATGAATCAAACTTCCATTCCGGACGAAATCACCTTTGTTGATTTTAGCTGTCCGCATTGCGGAAAACCTGTTTCTTTCCCTGTCCAATTTGTAGGACGGGCGGAGGAATGCCCCACCTGTTCCCAAATTCTGGTCGTTCCCAAGCCGGGCGAGGAGGTGGGGGCAAAACTCCCGATTCCTTTTGAGACCGCAAGACTCCGGTTCCGGAGGCTAACCCCTGAGGATTCAAGCGATCTGCTGGAAATCGTGGGCGACGAGGAGTTGGTTCGTTACCAGGACTGGTATGCCATGGACGAACAGGCGGTGCAAAAATGGTTGGTGGACGACCAAAAGCAGCAGCTCTTTCAGCCGGAACCCACCTTCTATCTGGCACTGGAACTTTTGGCGCAACCAAAGGTTATTGGATTCGTTGCGCTGACATTAATCGAAATGGGAAATTTCGAGGTGACCGTGTCAATGGCGGTTTTGATAAACCACAACTGCCAGCGCCAAGGTTTTGGGGCGGAAGCCTTTCGCGAAGCGATGGAGTTTGTCTTTAACGGTTTGAATGTTCGCCGTCTATGTTGCTGGTGCGATAGCAGGAATCTCGCGGGGGTGCGCCTGCTTGAAAAGTCGGGCTTGCGTCACGAAGGACATTTTGTCAAAAACAAGTTCATGAAGGGCGAATGGGCGGACACTGTTCAGTTTGCTTTATTGCAAGCGGAGTATTGCTCAGCCGCATGACATTTTACCGGAGCCACCGCCGGTTGCACCGATCGGTCCGCCTTCGCGGTTGAAAGTCTCGGTCCGGCTTGGCTCATAACCATCTTTGGGTTTGGGTCATTAGTGAGGACCCCTTGTCGTCCGCCCGTACCTAAATCTACGCCGGGGCGAGGACCAGCACTTGGCACGCGAAGGCCTCACTTCTCGGCGGTGATCGCCAGCGCGTAATTCAAATACAACTCCACCTGCCGGTCGTCGGACTGGCGGACCATGACCGGGCTGGCGAGACCATCCACCTTGACAGTTCCGTTCGTAATGGCGAGGGCGCCACGCGTTTTGGCGATGTCTTCGGTGATCAGGTTCAGTAGTTTGCTGCGATATTGCTCGGGGTTTTCCACGGCGAGCTGCAAATGCCCCAATTCACAGCGCGCCTTGCCTGGAAACTGCAGTGCGGCAATCAGCCTGGCTGCCACTGCGCCGCAAGTATAAATGTTAGTATTCCCCCGGGAGAAGGGGACCAGAATAAAAATCTCAGCCGACGCCGCCGGCTCGTTCCATGAACCGGAACTGATACCGTAACTGCTTCGGTATTGGGTCAGCGACACCGCGCCGGGCGAAATTCGCACTTGACCATCCTGGCTGGCTTTCTGGCGAATCAAGGCCATCGACTGACGCAATTCCTCGTAGGCCAGCGCAGTATCTTTTTGATCGCTGTAAACGCGCACAGGCACCGAAACAAAGTCCGCAGGCATGCCCAGATACACGGCCACGGTTCGCGGTTCCGTGGCGGCGAGTGTTATCCAGGAGCCATCGCTCAATCCGGAGCTGATGCCGGCCAACATCGGCAGTGCTGCCAGAGTTATCGCCAATGTTGTTGCAAATTTTTTCATGGTTATTCGAGTCAATGTTGCTTGGCTGTCCCGTCATCGCCAGGAACTGAAGCCAGGTTTCCCCCCGCGACACCCTCGTCAGTTGTTCGGCGATGCCGGTGCTGGAAATCTAGCAGCCTGCCCCGCAGAGTTGCCATTGAAATTTATCGCAGGATTATCGATTGTCTCAATGCGCAGCCAGACTATTAGCCAAGGCCGGGCCGGACGGAATGGTGCCGTGGAGCTGGAATAGGCGCGGCCTCCACTGTAACCGGACGGAGCAGCTAAACTGCATTTGTACTTTACATATAGACGTCTATGTGTAAAAAGTGGATGCGATGATTGACCGACCTTTTTGGGCTGGGCGGCTGGCGGCCGCTTGGAAACAAGCCCCCATCGTTTGGCTCACCGGGCCCCGCCGCGCGGGCAAGACCGTGCTGGCGCAAAGTCTACCAGACGCGGAGTTCCTGAACTGTGATCTGCCGAGCGTGGCGGACCGGCTGAGTGATCCGGAGAGTTTTTTCCGGTCGCTGAAGCGGCCGTTCGTCGTGTTCGACGAGGTGCACCAGCTTCCCGATCCCAGCCGGCTGTTGAAGATTGGGGCGGACGGATTTCCCCGGCTGAAAATTCTGGCAACCGGGTCCTCCACCCTGGCGGCCACGCAAAAATTCCGCGACAGCCTGACCGGCCGCAAGCGGGTGGTGAAACTGGTCCCGGTGCTGTCTGAGGAATTGGCGGCCTTTGGCGTGGCGGATTTACGGGAGCGGCTGCTGCGCGGCGGCCTGCCGCCCGCGCTGCTCGCCAACCAGTACAATCCCGAATTTTACGCCGAGTGGCAGGATTCCTACTTCGCGCGGGACGTGCAGGAACTGTTCCGGCTGGAAAAGCGCGCCGGATTCCTGCGCCTGCTGCAATTGCTGTTGCGTCAGAGCGGCGGGATGCTGGACGTGTCGAAGCTCGCAGCCGAAAGCCAAATCAGCCGTCCCACGGTAACGAACTGGCTCGAGGTTTATGAAATCACCCATGTCGCGCACCTGGTTCGTCCGTTTTCCGCGGGCGGGCGGCGGGAAATCGTGGCGCAGCCCAAGGTTTTTGGCTTCGACACGGGCTTGATCTGTCACGCGCGCGGGTGGGATCAGTTGCGCCCGGACGATTGCGGCGTGCTATGGGAGCATCTCGTGCTGGACACACTCATTGCCAGCGGCCTGGAGAAAATCCATTTCTGGCGGGACAAACAGCATCGGGAGGTGGACTTTGTCGTGCCACGAGGGCGTGACCACGTCGACGCCATCGAATGTAAATGGAAAGCGGACGCATTTGAGGCGCGCGGGCTGGCGGCGTTTCGGCAGCAGTATCCGAAAGGGAGAAATTTTGTCGTGAGTCCGCTCGCCGGTCCGGCCTACGAGCGGGTTCGGGAGGGCATGAGCCTCTCGATCGTCTCGCCCCGGGAATTGCGCTTGGCCATGGCCTGAGAAATTCGGCTCGAGTTTAACCTCTCCCAAAGGTTTGACCGAAGCGATCGGTATTGCCTCACTGCCGGTCGATGGCAGCGAGCAGGGCCAGGCGACGGATGCTTGCCGTCTTCCGACGGTCCTTTGGGATGTCGCGGTGACCCCACGCCGGCGCCGGGCACCGGCCAGCATGGCGGGCGTAGGGGGAGGCCACAACTCTTAACGAGGTTGAATTCAAACCATAATCGTTTACCATCCTTGGTTCGTAGTTATGCCATCAACTGAACATCCGATTGAACTCCTGCGCTTCAACACCTGCGGCAGCGTGGACGACGGGAAGTCCACGCTCATCGGCCGCCTGCTTTACGATTCCAAGTCGCTCATGGAAGACCAGGTGGCGGCCCTGGAACGTTCCGCGGACATCACCGGCGGCGGCCAGATCAACCTGGCCAACCTGACGGATGGCCTGCGGGCGGAGCGCGAGCAGGGCATCACGATCGACGTGGCGTATCGGTATTTTGCCACGCCCAAGCGCAAATTCATTGTGGCCGACACACCCGGGCATGTGCAGTACACGCGCAACATGGTGACTGGCGCCAGCACCGCCAACCTATCCATCGTGCTGGTGGATGCGCGGCAGGGGGTGATCGAGCAAACCCGGCGGCACACGTACATTGCCGCGCTGCTCGGCATACCGCATTTGATCATTGCGGTGAACAAGATGGATTTGGTGGAGTGGAAACAGGAGCGGTTCCAGGAAATCCGCGATGAGATCGAGGGATTCCTGCCCAAGCTCGACGTTTTTCGTGACGTGAAGTTCATTCCCCTGAGCGCGCTCAACGGCGACAACGTGGTGGACGGCTCCAAGCACACGCCGTGGTACGAAGGCCCCACCTTGCTGCGGCACCTGGAAAATGTGCACATCGCCAGCGATTGGAACATGAGCGCCTTCCGTTTCCCCGTGCAATGGGTGAACCGGCCCAACCATCCCACCGACAAATCGCTCCACGATTTTCGCGGGCTGAGCGGCATGATTGCCAGCGGGATTTTGCGCAAGGGCCAGCAGGTGATCGTGCTGCCCGCGGGCATCAAGACCACCGTGAAGGATATCTGGACGTACGACGGTTCGCTGGCGGAGGCGTTCTGTCCGCAATCCGTGACCATTTGCCTGGAGCACGACATAGATGTGAGCCGCGGGGATATGCTGGTGGGCCCGGAAAGTTTGCCGGGGCAGGAATCGGACTTGTCCGCGCGGGTTTGCTGGATGCATCCGCGGCCGTTGCAGACGGGGAAGAAATACCTGATGAAGCATACCACGCAAACCGTCCAGGCCATGGCCACGCACATCGAGACCAAGATCAATTTCGACACGTTGGAGGCCGAGCCGGTGCCCACCACGCTGGCCATGAACGACATTGGCGGCATCCGGTTGCGCACGGCCAAGCCGCTGGTTTTTGACGGCTACACGACCAACCGTTTGACCGGGTCGTTCATCCTGATTGAACCAGGCACCAATGCCACGGTGGCGGCAGGCATGCTGGCCACGCCCAAGGAAGCCGTGAAACCCGAATACACTGATTTTGCCATCTGAGCGGGCCGTGGGGCGGACGGAAGACATTTAACCGCGAAGGGACGCAAATTCACGCGAATGGGAGGAAAGACTGACCTCAGATCAGCAGACCGATGGGATAAAGCGGAAACAAGTCAGTGTAACGACCACCCTCACCCCGTCCCGCTCCCCCCAGGAGAGGGTGACTTTGTTTCCGCGTCTCTCAAAATGATCGCGAGGGAATGGCGCGGACGTTTCAGGCCAACCTACAGCGATTCAGGTTCCGAAGCTCGGTCCCGGTTGGCGCCACCCGAGGGCCCACCAGCCCGTTCCGACGTTGACGGTCCGGAGCCGAGCATTCGTGTCAATTCGTGCAATTAGTGTCTCGGCTTCTGCTTGAGGTGGGGGATTCGGTTTTTGGGTTGCCTTCGCCGGGGCGGGCGGCTGCGTGAAAAGATTGACGGCCCGCACGTTTAATCCGAACTTGTCTTTCAATGAAGGCCAGCCAAAACGAACCACGCCGGACACGCAGACCCAGACTCCTCCTATGGGCGAGCGGATTGGTGATTTTTTACGCCGTGGCGGGATTCCTGATCCTGCCGCCCATCGTTCGCCACGTGGCCGTGAAGCAACTCGCGGGGCAACTAAACCGTGAAGTCTCCATCCGGCAGGTCAAAATCAACCCGTTTACGCTGTCCACCACCATCCGCGGCCTGCTGATCAAGGACCGGGACGGCCAGCCCTTTGTTTCGTGGGATGAACTCTACGTAAACTTCCAGCTTTCGTCGTTCTTCGGCCACGCCTGGGTGTT
>Ga0181535_10004591_pt1 | contig 15268 bp, 9 predicted proteins | sample PEATcosm2014_Bin_44_FD_119774 | JGI IMG/M metagenome (GOLD analysis project Ga0181535, IMG submission 119774) | Peatland microbial communities from MTU Mesocosm Facility, Houghton, MI, USA - PEATcosm2014_Bin17_30_metaG | ecosystem: Environmental > Terrestrial > Soil > Wetlands > Peat | place... | reverse complement strand
TCATCTCGCTGGGAGTGGCCGGGGTCATCGTAAGGCGCGTTCCCTTCGCGGGATTGCGAGAGGCCTATCGCAACCTGGAAATGAGGAGCCTGTTCCTGGCATTCTTCTGCTTAATCGTTCTGCATGCCCTGCGTGCCTACAAGTGGCATCGTTTAATGACGGCTGCCGGCAAAAGCCATGTACGCCAGTCTTTGCGCACCCTGTTTGGGGGCTTCGCGCTGGGATTGATCACGCCGGGCCGGCTAGGTGAGCTGGGGCGCTGCGCCTTCGTTCGCAGGGAGGAACGCGCGCAGGTGGCGGTCTTGACGGTGTTTGACCGGTTGCTGGATTTCTGGGCGTTGCTGACGGCGATGAGCGCCAGCCTGTTCCTCCTCGCGCCCCGCCCCGCCGCTATATTTGGAATCGCGGTGTGGCTGGCCTTGCTTCCCGTGGTAATGGGTTTCCCCGCCTTGGTTTCGCACCTATCGGCGCTCGCGAAAAAGTCGCGCCGTTTCCGTGGGCATTTCGTAGAGGCGGCAGGAATGCCAATGGTCGAGACGCCGCGTTTTGCGCTCTTGGCAGCAGGCGCGATGTGGGCGGAGATGGCTTCGTTCTATTTCCTTCTCCGCGCGTTCTTCCCGACCGAACTCAGCACGACGCTTGCGACTTACCCGTACATCGTGTTGGCCGGAGATTTGCCCTTGTCCTTCAGTGGTGTTGGCGTGCGCGAAGGCGCCGCGGCTCTGCTGTTGGCGCCTTACGCGGTTCCCACTACCGCCGCCGTCGACGCTTCCCTGATGTGGTTTGTCTTCGGGGTGCTGCTGCCCGCAATTGTGGGAGTCGGCTGGCTGGTGGCTGATCGCTTGAAGTCGCAGGTGCGAAGGTGGCAAAGCGCCGCGGCGGGCGCCCCCACAACTTGGGCGCCCGTGGCCGTCTCTTCACCGGCAGATTCTCTCCGCCCTGAAATTGCCGCCCCTCAATAGCGCCTGGGACACGGCTGTTTTGACCGACGCTCAGGCGATCGTGGCTGTCCTTGTCTAGGACAAGAAGTCCATTTGTGCCCTATATTTGATCGGCGATGCTTAAAGGACTGCTTTCACCCTTCGTTTTGCCGGGGATAAACATCCAGGCGATGGCGTCGGCCAAACAACTCCCCTTAGTTCCCCACCGCTTCGAGCAGTTCCCTTTCGATGGCGCGAAACTTCTCCGGGTCGCGGACGTAGTCGGTCAGCCCGGCAACGGCTTCGTGGGCGAGCCGATTTGCCGCGGCGGGGTTTTTCGCTTTCAGCGCCACCAGCATTTCATAATCCTCGGTGCCTTGCAGCATGGTTTCGAGGCGAATAGAGGAATACACCGACTTCCGCTCGCGGTCGGGATAGACGATATACGCGTCTCCCGACGGCAGCAATTCCGTATTGGCGTCAATCACCGGCTGGGTGTCGAGCACCGGGTCAGGCGTCCAATAACTCCAGCCCCAGTGCAGGAAACCGGTAAAGCCGTAGCGGAAATCGAGCCACTCCAGCAGCCGCGCCTTGATCAGCGGGTAATCCATAAGCCGATTCATGTAGCGTCCGTTGGGAAAGAGGCACACGTAGAACCACACTTCGCGGCCGCTCGAGATGCGCTGCTGAAGCAAATCCATCTGCGCGTCGAAGCGGCCGAGTTGGGGAACCCAGATATCGCAATTCTTCTGCAGTTCGTCGGGCATTTGCGCCGCATCGACGGCGTCCATGGTGGGAACGCCGGGCAGGTAGCGGTGCACCAATTCCGCGAAGCGCGCGTAGTAGGGTGGCTCAGCGCCGTGGGCCTCGTCCAGAATGTGTTGATAATAAATGGACTTCCACCCTTTCTCTTCCAGGTGGGAATTGAGCGCGGCGAGGAATCCGGCGAGAAATGGCTCCACGCGCGGGTCGTCGGGAGGCAGGGTTTCCTTCGCCACCTTGCCGTTCTCGATTTGAAACGTGTGCACAACCAGGCCGGCATCGTAGCTCCCCGCGCGGTCGAGCAGGTGGGAGCCTTCGATGTAGCCGATGGCGCCGGTGCTCTTAAAGGTTTCCACCCAACGGTCGAAATTACCGAAGTCGTAGGCCAGGTGGTCGCCCTCGACGCGCGGCGCGATGAGTTCCATGAGCGGCGTGATGACGACGTTTTGTCGGTGCTCAGCCATGACGGCGCCGAGGTTAGCCATCAGCGTCCACCAGCTGGACGAGAATTGCGCGACTTGGTAGAACTGTTGGGAGGCCGCGTCGTCGAATCCGAACCAGTTGGTAACCTTGAGCGTGCGCGCGCTGGGCACCGTCGCCGCAACCACGTTGACGCGGAATTCCCGCTTCGCGAGCTGCCGGTTGCCTACGTGCACCACCACCGCGCCCCGATAACTCCCCGGCTGGGCGTCGGCGGGGACGGCTACATTGATCCACAAGGGTTCGGTGCGGTCTGCTTCGAGCTTCACGGGAAAATCCCATACGGGGTCGGGAAACCAGCCGGGCGTATCGCCCACCCGCTCGTCGTCCGGCGTGTTCCGGCTGTGCGAGCCCACCACCACGTAGCCTTCGGGGCGCACGGTGATGCCGTCCAGCGTCGTGCCGGCAGAATCTTTGAACGGACCCACCTCAGCCGTCACGCCTTCGATAGCCCGTGGCGATCGCACGGCGAGTTGCAAGCTCACGTGCTGGCCGCGGGCGGCCACGAGTTCTGGAAGGGATAGCGACGAGCGCACACCGAGCTCGACATCCACATGCTGAACGTGCCCGGACAACGTCTTTGTTGCGACGAGGCGATGGGTTCCCACCGCATCGCTGGGGAAAATCTTGATCAGCGAATCCACAAACCACGCCTGCACACCCGCGGTGTCCGCCGCCATCCCGGGCGCCAAAGCGAAAAGGCAAAAGGCTGTTAGAAAGAAAAAAGCAGCGCGTTTCATCATGAAAGTCCTCGCGAGTATTAGCTGCACATTTACCAGGCGGAGATATTCTCACCGAGGAAGGAGAAGCGCAAGAAGGAACCTGCCATAAGGCCAGCTATCGGCGCCGGCCGCGGCAATACTTTCAGCCGGAAAACTGTAAAGTTTAAAGGGTAAACCTGGCGCACCACGGCGCGATTGTCGCGGCATCTCGGCAAAGGCTTCACCACAGAGGCACGGAGGGCACGGAGAAAATACGCTGCGAAAACACTTGGGCGGCGTCGGAACGCCGAACGGCCATCGGCGTGGCACAGCCACTCCTGGCTGTGCCCAAGGCTGCAGCATTCCATGCCGTGCGCACAGGCAGGAGTTCCTGTGCCACGTGCTGCCGCCACTTCGGACCGACGATCTGACACCCTGACAAAGATGGTGTCCGCGCTCGGCGGGAAAAGCCGCAAGGCCGGAGAGCCGGCCTTGCGCTACGTATGCCACGCAACCGAACTCTTCTTTTCCTTAGCTCGATTCAACGTCATTTCCGACTCGCCCCAGGGGCCTTCGACCTTTAACTGGATCGTGTCGCCGGAGACCGTTCCGTGGTGCTTTACTTCGTTGTTGTCGAAGTGCGTTGTGAACGAGATGTGGTCGCCATCCACCTTCCCTTCCTCGATGGGGATCTCGCCGTTGGGTGACTCCACCGTGCCGGTCAGTTTGGCGCCGTCGACTTTGAAGTTGAATCCGATTTGCATGTCGCCATTCGGACCATTGATGCTGCCTTCCCATCGGCCGTTGATGTCAGCGGCGTAACTGACGGTTGCAAACAGTGCGCTTAGAATTGCGGCCATCCCAATTCGTCGAACCATATTTTCCTCCTTGCGATGCTCATTCCCTCTCTGGTTGGCTCCGAGACTACCCCCGGCGCAAGGGACAGTCAAGGTGGCGTATGTCGCGCAGCTTTAGAGTGCGGCAGCTTGCTGCCTCCTTTCCCCAAGCCAACTGGCTGCCGACGAGTTGTTCGCCGATTCGATATTCACGCTACCGAGCGAAAGCGGCAGCAAGCTGCCGCACTCCAAAGCTGCGCCCAAAAATAACAAGACAGCAACCCTTCTTGGAGTATGATGGCTGCCCGAAGCGGCAGGCACTGGCGTTTTGCTTGCTCCATCTTTCGCACCTTTCCCCTTGCGCCGCACTTGGGAAAGCACCTTCCTGCCGGCAGACCTTGGAGCGAGGGACACGGAAGGGTTACATGCCGGGCCAAAAAGGCCCATTCATCAGAGAGGAATCATCATGCGCGCCATACTCAGGACTATCATCATCACTTTCATATTCGCTGCTGCCACCTTTTTTCCGGCAGCCTGCGCTGCTCAAAACGCCAATACGGATCAGGCCGCGGAGCTGGCAGCGCTTACCGGCCAGCTTCGCATCGGGACAGAATTCTTCCTGAACCGGACGGAAACAAAGGAAAGCGTCGAGCGCCATTTTCGTCTCATGCATGAAACAGGACTCACGCTGGTCCGCATTTTCATTATCTGGGACGACATCGAACGCACGCCCAACAACTGGAACTTCGAGGGCTACGACTGGATTTACGATGCCGCGGCGGAAAACGGCATCAAGATTGTGGCCACATTGTGTGCGGAAGATCCGCCGGGATGGGTGAAGAAGACGCCCTTTTACCACAATCGGACGAATCTCAACGACCCGGAAATCCGCGCCCACGCGGCGATTTACATTCAGAAGGTCGTCGATCACTTCAAGAACCACTCCGCGCAAGGAGTGTGGTTGCTGGCGAACGAACCCACCAAGTACGACGTCGAGCCCGCCACGTTCCAGGCCTTTGGCGAGTGGCTCAAGGTAAAGTACGGAACCGTGGACGAACTGAACAAGCATTGGTTTGAGCCCCTGGACAATTTCTCTGATGTTCAAATCCGGCCCGACGAATTGAACGAATACTGGAACGATTACCACCGCGTGGTCGATTGGAGAGAGTTCAACACCGATAACCTCATCAACGTGCTCCTTTGGACCAAGGCGCAGATCCAGGCGCTCGATACCAAGCACCCGACGCACATCAACGTGACCGAACCCACCGGCGGCCCATACGGTCAGGACGTTTTCAAGGAGAAACGCATCGTCGATATCCTCGGCGCCTCAATCCACCCGGCGTGGATATTCCCCAAAACCTCGCCCTCGACGGAGTATGGCGAGCGGTTCGCTTACCGGCTCGATATCATCGGCGGGCCGGCCGGGGATCAGCCGTGGTGGGTCACGGAACTGCAAAGTGGACCGACCATCTTCACGGGCGGCTTTCCCCTGAATCCGACGCCTGAGGATATGACCCGATGGCTTTGGGACGCGTTTGGCGCCGGGGCGCGCGGAGTCATCTTCTGGCTGTGGCATCCTCGCGTGGGTGGGTCGGAAGCCGGTGAGTGGGGGTTGGTGAGTATCGATGGAGCACCGTCGGATCGGCTTCCCGCGGTCAAAGCGGTAGTCGAAGGGTTGAAGCGCAACGACGATCTGGCGGAGGCGAAACCCCAGCCCGCCAAGGTGGCCATTCTCTATAACCGCGAGGCTTCGATCATCCACAGCCTCGACGACCGCACCCAGAAGCGCGGCGATGAGGTGGAAGAGTCTTTGATGGGGTGCTACATGGCGCTCCGCCGCGCGCACATTCCCACCCGATTTGTCGATATCGACCAGTTGCGCAGCGGAGCGCTCGGCAACTACGCGGTTTTGTACATTCCCTATTCGTACGCAATCGACGACCAGGCCGTGGTTGGCCTCCGTGAATACGTGCGCGACGGCGGCACGCTCTGGGCGGATGGCCTGACGACATGGAAGAACGAAACCGGCGCAATCCGTCCGACCATTCCGGGGGGATTGACCGACCTTTTCGGGATTCAAGCGTCCGACATTTATCCGGTAAAGGTTGACGAGCCCTATTCCGTCACCAGCCAGAATGAACGCGGCGGCGAATTGTGGAAGCTCCCCCTGGAATTAAAGGGCGCGGAAGTGGTGATGCGCGACCGCCAAGGCAAGCCGTTCGCCACCAAACATCAGTTCGGCAAAGGTCAGGCTCTCTACTTTGAAGCGGCGGTCACGCTTGGATATTTCAAGCGCGATAACCCGGTGGTGCAACAGTGGATCACCGAGCCGGCCGTGAAGGTCCAGGCCAATGCTTTGGTGCAGGTCAAGAACGCTCCTGCAACAATCGGTTTCCGCGGGCTCGAATCCAAGTCAGGGCTCGCGGCGATCCTGACCAACTGGGGCGGGATGGAGAGCGTGACCGTGAGTTTCCGTGGGAATTACACCGTGGCTGACCCGCTCGCCAACGCACCCGTCGAGGTTACTCACGAGCAAGGCGCCACGCTTGCCACGATAAGGCTGCAAGCCGGAGCAGTTAGCTTGTTGAGAGCAAGGAGGGCGGCGCAATAAGACTGACAGTTAATCAATTCTGCGTATCACGCGTCAGTCGAATCGCTTTGAGGTACCACGTCGAATTCGGAACGCATGTTTTGATGAAATGATTGTTGATTTCCATCGAGGCCTTTTCCAAGCCACCGAACTTGCAGAGGCCGATATTGGGGTCCAGGAGATAGAAACGGGGAGGGAGACACAGCAACCCCAGTGCGTGCCGTCCGACCTGCTGTCCTTCTCTCATTTCGACGCTCAGCAGATAGGGGACGGTATCGATGAATTCTACCCAATCAAGGATTTTGGCAGTTTGATCCTTGAACTTATCGGTCCGGGGTGGGAATCTCTCCTCCTGTGCAATCGTCCACAACACCATACTCTTTTTCTTAAACATCTTGTCCTCGGGAGTGCGCGTGTTAGCAGCACCTCCATTGGGGCCGGGCGCTATCATCGTCTGCCGAATGGCTTGCTTAAATTGGGACATCATATACTTGCCCTGGAGTAGGCGGGCGGAACCAATCTCCACGGGGCTCTCCGGATCGCTGGTGGACAGATAGTTATAGGCCCAGTTGCAGACCATGCCGGCACAAACGCCATCTCTTGTAGCGAGTTTGTATCTTCGGAAGAGTCCATACTTCACTTGTTGCACCGCAACCTTCTCGGTGACCCCAGAGCTCTCACAGACCTCTTGCGCCAACCGCTCAATCTTGGTGACATCCGGCACGCCAGTGGTTCTATTGTTGGTTTCATAGACCAGGTATTGATTGAGCGGCATGGCACCCTCCGAATGCGGAATAAAATTGTCTTGGGCTTCCCTGCCCCCGTTGACAACTCACTCATGATTCCCATTTTGGCAGCCTGAGCCTGGACACCTCAGAATACGGGAACACCCTTCGTGTGGCAACCTTGCCGTTGAACACGGGCACACAACTTCAAAGTGAATGCCGGGGTCCTTCGGACGTAGCGCGGGCGTCTCGCCCGCTGGCGCGGGAGCGTCCCGCTCTCGTGGGAATGCGCGGGCACGATGCCCACGCCCCGGCGGGCGGGACGCCCGCGCTACGACGGCAATCTGAGGTTCAATGGCGTTATCGCGCCGAGGGCACGGGCACTTCCCGGGTTTCGGCATTGCAGGCGCTGGCGGTTACACTGGCACTCGAGCGCGTGGCGGGGTCGCGCCAGAGGACCTTGTAGTCCAGCGTGCGCTCTTCTCCGGGCATCAGCCAAAGATCATTGTCCGTACCGTAAAAGGCCCGCTTGGTTCCGGCGATGTCAACATGGGCATCGAACGCCGGGCTTGTCCCGGTGTTGCGGACTCGCACGCGAAAAGTGCTCTCGCTTTCGGCCACGTCCTTACGAGAGATCACCGCGAGGTCGAGGCTGGTGAGCACCGCCGCCACTTGCGGCCGCAGCCACGGCCCATGTTCAAACTTCAGCGAAGGCTGGGGGGAACCACGATACATGGCCCGGAAATCCGGATCGTTCATCAGCTTCAAACACCGCGGCCAGTAGACGGATCGCGACACCAGTTTGCCGTCCGGCTGCTTGGCCTCGGCGATCACGAAAAAGAACTTGTCTTCCAGGCTGTCGGGAATCGTAAACTCACCCAACTCCAAACTTTTCGCGGATGGCCCCGGCGGAACATCCATCTGCCGTTTCTGTTCCCACACGGAGTGAAACCGGTCGTCGAGAATCTGCACGGACACGGTCAGCGCCGAAAGACCCGTGGGTGGGGCGTGAACCACGCTGATCCTGATCGGGACCTTTTCGCCCTTCGCCCAAACCAGTTCCGGAAGCCTCACCACAACGTGCGTGGGCTCGTACACCCGCTTGAGCGTGTAGAAGGAAGACGTGGGCTGGTCGAGCCCGTCGACGAACATGAAGAACTCAATGGGCCAGGGCACGGTAAACGACCACGGCATCAATCCAGTGGTGACAGGGTAATTCGTTTGCGTGAGGTCCGCGAGAATCTGGGTGAATTCCGATGCCGCCATTTGGCTAGCGCGGGAGAATCCGGTCACATCAACCTTGGTCAGATCATCCATCTGCGAAGCCCGGCTGAGCAAAGTGCGGGGCTCCTGTCCCCCGTATTCGAGCATGTGGTGGATGAACTCGGGATGGGCGCCGGCGTACTCCTTGTCGAAGATGCCCTGAAAGCCACCGGTCAATTCCTTGGGATCGACCACTTCCAGGAGCGACTGCGGCTCCGGCATGTTGTAGATTCCGGTCTCGCTGATGAACGGCGCCCAACGATACCGATGACCGTACCACGTCGGGTCCTGGTCGGCGTAAATGTGGACGTCGCCGGGGTCGGGAGTTGTGCGCAGGAACATGCGGGTGCCATCGAAGTCGCGCACCGAGCGCTCGACGATGCCGATCGACGCGGTGTTCCCCGTATCATAAGGATTGAACTCATTCCCACCGCACCAGACGGCGAGGGAAGAATGATTCCGCAGGCGGAAGATGATCTGCATCACTTGCGCTTCCCAAACGTCCATCGGCCAGCCGGGCGTGTCTTCATTGCCGATCGGGAAATCCTCCCACACCATGATTCCAAGCTGGTCGCACTCCTGGAAAAACTCGTCCGTCTCGGGGTTGCCGCCACCCCACACGCGGATCAGTTGGATATGTGCGGCTTGCGCGGCCTCCAGCAGCCAGCGGTATTTCTGCGCGGGTAAGTGAAGAAGGACGTCCAGCGGCCACGCCCAGTTGACGCCCTTCATGAACAAGGGGCGCCCGTTCACCACGAACTGCCAGTCGGCCCAGCGATCCTGGGTTTGCGGGCCGGGAGTGCGAACTTGTTCGATGGTCCGAATGCCGTAATCGAACTCGAGCCGGTCGAGCGTCTTTTCCCCCTGCATCAGCGTCGCGCGCGCCCGGTACAGGCTGGGGGCACCCATGCCGTTGGGCCACCATAGCCGCGGCGATGGGACCACCACTTGCTCGGATACCCAATTGCGGCCTTCGTTTACCGTTAGCGGCCACTTCTGCTTCAGCACAGATTGGGACGTGGTTTTGTCAGTCAACTCCATTTGCAGCGTCAGTGGCGGCTCGACCGCTTTGGCCTTCGATGAGTCGGGGACGTCCGATAGTTGGGTCCCTATCCAGGGGTGCACCTCGGTGCCGACGGCGGTCGTATTCGCCAGGACCTCAACCTTCAAGAGGAGCGAGGCTGCTGCCGGAGTGGCCTTCGTCGTCACAAGAAATGGCCTGGCGAGATGCACCTTCGCTGTCATTTCCAGACGGACGCTTTGCCAGATGCCGAGGGGCTCGATCTCACGCGGGTCAATGCCGCTCGCCATCGTAACGTACTTGGTTCCACCCGCACTGCCCCAAGGCAAAATGACTTTTCCGGTGGCATCAGGGTTGTAGTTTTGCACGCCGAAGCTGCCGGCCTTTACTTCCACGACGACCTGATTGGACTGGCCAAATTTCAGCCACTGGCTCACCTCGACGTGAGGACCACCGAACATGCCTTCGTGGCGGCCAATCAGAGTGCCGTTCAGCCAGATCCTCGAGTAGTAACCGACGCCGTCAAAACACAGAAAGGCGTAATCGTCCTTTGCCGCGGCCGGAACTTCAAACCGGCGCCGGTAGTACCAGACCTTGTCCGGTACCCAGGCGTATTGGCGCGTGTCGAGGTGCGCATAGGGATAGGGCAGGACGCCGGCCTCATAAAGCGCCCATTGAGCTGACGTGGGCACGTCTGCGTGGATCCATTTCTCTTGCTCCAGATCGGCGGCCGCCGTTATCGCAGTGTCGCGATAGCCCAATTCCCAGTCGCCATCGAGGGAGAGGTGCTGCTCGCCGGCTCGCGGATCCACGTAATACGGTTGCCACAGAGTCTTGCTGTCTGGCTGCTGGCCCATCAGCGGTTCATTGCCTAAAACGGGTGCAAGAACTACCAAGAATGCCAAATAAAAGGCTCGCGTTCTCATTTGCGCTCTCCATAATTTGAATGGACCATCGCGCTCAGATCCTTCAGATGGTGACCCACTCCGCCACTGGCCGCGGCGTGGAAACAACTGGGCGCTGAATGCTTCAAGGGAGCGCGAGCACTTGTCGTTCCAGCCCGCAAAAACATTCTAAGCGCCTGAAACTAAGAGGTCGTGATGGGGATATTGGCTTTCACGGTGCGATTTTCCACGCAGGAAGCAGTTGGAACGAAAGAAGGGTTAAGTTGCGAGCGGTGAAGGCGACGGGTCAAAGCGCCTTGGCGAATCGATCGGAGCGGTATTCAAGTTCCGAATCACGGCGGGTCCGCGCTCGTCGGCGTCAACGAACGTACTCGACTCCGTAAAACCGGCCGGCCTTGCCCTCCGCCGACCAGATGACCTTTCCCAGCGTTTCCATGGGCGCCTGATTGTTCGCGTAGGGCAGGATGATGTAGATGTCATCTCCGGGAGAAAAGCGCTGACTGCTGACGAAGCAAAGCCCGGCTTTGGACACGTTGCGGGTCTGGGCGATATCCATAACGCCCCAGGGATTGCGCACACGAAGGTGCATGGTAAGGTTCAGGCGGCGGGTGCGGCGAACCTTTTGCTCTCCCCTGTTTGGCTTCGCGGATTTGACCAGCATTTCCGGAGTTACAACTTGGGAACTGGGCTTCCAGCGGGTGGTTTCGTTGCAGCGCTCGCAGTGCCGCGAGATCAATCCGGTGGCCAGCAGCACGTCGAATTCGACGCTCGAAACGACGCTTTGCGCGGCCGTCTTGCAAGCGCCGCATTCAATCAGCACTTTGGGTTGGGCGCTGTCCGCAGTCGGGGTAAACTCCACTCCCCAGATGCCGCTATTCGGGTTGAGCGCTTCCACGCCCCATTCGCGGCGGCTGCCAAAAACCTGTTGGAAAGCGCCGACCACCCGGAACTCTTCTTCGATGTCGTTCTCGATGTTGCGGAGCAGGATGACATCGTCGGGCAACAGGGAGTGGACCAAGCTGATCCGCGCGCCTTGCTGATTGAAGCTGACGGTCACGGTCTCTTCCGCGAACGAGACTCCCTGCGCGTCATTCCCGATAACGCGAATCCGAACAGGGGCCAGGATTCGCTCCGTGCGGCGTCGCCCTAGGATGTCCATGAACTCACTACTTACATCAGGCGTTAGTTGATTGGGCTTACACTTCCGCTGCCGCGGGGCCGGCCTGCTTCTTACTCTTTACGTCGCGCTTGGCAGGAATGGGACCTGCTCCGTCCGCCATTTTCTGCTGGTTCAGTAAAACCACGGCCGCCGCCTCGTTGGGGGCGAGCACAAAGAATTGCGTCAGGTTTACGTCGTCCAAGATCTTGCGCACATGGGGATTGATGCCGGACAGGACAATCCCCGCACCGGCGTTTTGCGCAGTCACCCGGGCGCCCGCAAGAAACCCCAGGCCCGTCGAGTCGATGTACGGCACCTCGGCGAAATCGATGATGAGCTTGCGGGTTCCCGCGTCCATCAAGTCCTTGACCTTCTGCCGCAGATAAGGGCCGTCGCTGCCCGCCAGGAATTTCCCACTCAGACTCAACATCGCGACATCATCTTTGAAATGCATCGAAATGATCACAATTCACCTCACCGCTTGCACCCGGCCAAATCCCCTGCTTTTCACCGTGCCCGATTGTGGATACTCTGCAAATCGTCGACACAGTCCGCAAATGCTCGCTAGGGGGGCCACTTTGAATGCTACGGGAGGGGCGAACTGGTGTCAAGTGGGACAACCGCAAGGAAGGCAGCGCGAGGACCACACGAACCTTAAGTGCTAAAGAAATCAACACCATTTTGTCCGAACCAGGTAAAACTTGTCGCCTTTCCTCCCAGCCTCCAATGTTGTGGCGAGGTGGTTTCCATCCAGTCGAGCGGCTCGGCTTCCGGCTGGACGCGAGCGGCGGTGTGGAGGGCTTCTTTCAGCAACGTCTTCTCTTCCGCTGTCGTTTCAACAGGATTGGCGGAAATAAAGAGCGCGGCGCCGCTTCGGGCCACCAGGTCGAGCCATTGCCGGGTCATGGCCAGGGGGACGGTCTTTGAAACCGGGGCGCAGTCGGGGTCCATCAGGAAGAAAGCCCGGTGTTGCGGCATTCGGAAGCCCATGGTATTCACGCCCATCTTGCGGGTGCGGTTCCAATCGCGGCCGCTAGTGTCGTCGCCGGTGCGCTGCGATTCAAAAATCCCGGCGCCGAGATGGCCTACGGTGTTGCAGCCGAGCAAGATGCCGCCGCCCACCGCCTCGCGGAGGGCGCGATAGAATTGCCGCACAATTTCCGCCGTGGTCTTACTGCGGTCGGCAAAGTGCCAGCCGCCGGACGTCAGCGCCGCTCCCATTTCCGGCCCCCAGCGGCCCAGGATGTCAAACGTTGAATAGTCGTGCTTGACCAGCTCGTAGCCCCACCCGGTAATCCTCCGCAGCCCCTCTTGAATGTACGCGAGAGCATCGGGCACGCTGGGGTCGATGACAAAGGGCGACTCGGCGGGCGTTGGCTTCCCCGCCCCGGCAAGCGCCCAACCCTTCGCCGCGGGGTCCACGGTCAGGAGCGGCCGCACCCAGATTCCCGGCCGCACGCCGCGCTTCTTCATTTCGGCGGGCAAGCCGGGCACTTCCGCGATGCGCAGATGGTCCTCCGTCCAGGGGCCTTCCCCCTCCCGCCCCTTGGCCCATCCCATATCGATGACCATGTAGGGGGCGTTCTCCTGAACCGGCGATAGCTCAGCCAACTGATCGACGTCGGCCAGAACGACTTCCGCCGTCATGTTTTCGCCGTAGAGGTAATACCAATTGTTGGAGCCATAGAGGGGCTTGGCGGGCAAGCGCGCGGGCCCGGCGAGGGCGCGGCAAAGCGCGCAGGCGGCGCGGTAGGGAGATTCCTCCGGGCGCCCCCGCAGCGCCACCACCTCGGCCGCCGCGAGGCTACGGTCGCCCAGCCGCACGCCGCTGCCGCCGTTGCGGACGTCGAGCCACAGGGAAATGCCCTCGGCATCGGCCTGCCAGAAGCAAAAGGCCCCCGCGCCGGTCTTCACTCCGTAGCCGTGAGTTCCCCGCCCCGTAGCGGCCAGGAAGTACCAGGGCATCACGCGGTCGGCGTCAAACCCGCGCCATTCCAAGTCGCCGTAGGAGCGTTCCCACTGGTCGCCGAGGAAGCGCGAGCCCTCGGGCAGGCGGCCCCACCAGCGCAATTCGAGGCGCTCCAGCGGGCTGCTCGGAGAGGCTACCGAGAAGGCCAGGGTCCTCGCCCCGGCCTGTTGCTTCGCCTCGGCGGAGACTTCCACGTCCGCATCCTGCCAGCGGCTGCCGGATTTCGCCAGCGTTTTGCGGCCGGCGCCCTCCACATAAGCCGCGACGTAATCGGGCGGCCGGATAATGTCGACAAAGGTCTGGCCCCCGTCGGCCGCGAGACCTCGGGGGGCGCCGGCCGCCGCCGCTGCCGCCACGCCGGTTTGCAGGAAGGCGCGGCGAGACGGGTTTTCAGAGATGCGCTTCAATGCGATTCACCACCGTCTTCAGGGCTTTAATGCGCGCAAACCATTTCCAGTTTCCCTCCACGATGGTCCAGGGAGCGTAATCCGTGTCGGTCTTCTCAAACATTTCTTCCAGAGCTGCGATGTACGCATCCCACTTTTCGCGGTTGCGCCAATCCTCGTCGGTCAGCTTCCAGTTTTTCCAGGGATCCTTCTCGCGCTTCTTAAAACGCTCGAGTTGCTCCTTCTTGGAAATATGAATCCAGAATTTCACCAGCACCAAGCCATCGTCGGTCAGCGTCTTCTCAAATTCATTGATCTCGCGATAAGCGCGCTGCCATTCTTCTTTCTTGGCGAATTTCTCCACGCGCTCCACCAGCACCCGCCCATACCAGGTACGATCGAAAATGCTGATTCGGCCGCGGGCGGGCAGGCGCAGCCAGAATCGCCGCAGGTAATGCGCGGATTTCTCCGCCGGGGTCGGCGCCCCGATGGCGTGCACCTCGTAACCGCGTGGGTCAAGCGATTCGGTCACGCGCTTGATGTTCCCCCCCTTGCCCGCCGCGTCGCAGCCTTCGTAAGCGATGGCGACGGCAATTCCCTTCTCAATAATCTTGCGCTGCATTTGCAGCAGCCGGAACTGATACTCCTCCAGCAGTTCTTCGTATTCTTTCTTCGATTCCAACTTCTGGTCGAGGTCGAGTTTATCGAGGTAGCCCATTGATCAGCCTCCTGAAGGTCGAAGCGTCTGTTGCCCGAAAGTCTGAGCGCCGCGCCGGAGAGCGCCCGAGGGCATTTGTGCGCATGACTTAACCTTGGCGTAACACCAGTGTCATCTCGGCGCGGATTCTACCAGAACCCCTCGCCGGGCCGCAAAGGGTTTTCCCTGAGCTCTTTCGGCCGGGTAGACCCAACGTCGCATAACCGATTTGTCCCGCGGCGGGCCAAGGAACCGACTTACTCCTTCCTCGGGGGCGTTCTTGCCTTTGTGCTGACCTTCCATGCTGAGCCTGTCCAACTCGGGCTTGCCCACTCGCCATCTTGGTGGCTCGGGTGCCGGCTGGAAGCCGGCGCTACACCCGAAACCAGGACGGCTCATCCCTCGCAAATGGGCTATATTATGCACGCTGAAACCCGCGAAAAAGCAAATCGAATTGCTCTGACAAACTGTCGTTCCGAATCTGCGTTTTTCTGCAAAAAGAGTGTCGATTCGACGTAAATGTCGAAAATTAAGACCTAAAAGTCTGTTTTTATTCGGGCATTGTGTCTCGTTATCCTTTGTTTTCATGCACATTCCGGCTTCGAACGTATAATTAATAATTCTTTCTTGCTCCCGTTGCCGGGAAATGGGCCGCGGCGGGGTTCACTCCGGCCCCCGCGTCGAGCCCTCAAGGGCGTTGAGGGCGGTCGACTCCGACGAACAACTACCTTTGTTTTCATCAACATCGTAGGTATACAGAGATAAGTCGCTTGTTTTCATGAACATCGTAGGAGTAGCCCCGGCGGACGTTTTCCCTCCGTTTGTTTTCAATAACATCGTAGGAGTAGCCT
>Ga0181535_10004586_pt1 | contig 15279 bp, 14 predicted proteins | sample PEATcosm2014_Bin_44_FD_119774 | JGI IMG/M metagenome (GOLD analysis project Ga0181535, IMG submission 119774) | Peatland microbial communities from MTU Mesocosm Facility, Houghton, MI, USA - PEATcosm2014_Bin17_30_metaG | ecosystem: Environmental > Terrestrial > Soil > Wetlands > Peat | place... | reverse complement strand
TGGCTCATTGTTGAGCCATAGTTTCCTTTAAGTGGATCTGTGAGCATCCATAATTGAAATTTCTTCCAAGAAATAAAAGTTAAAAAACTAGAGAAAAATGCCACGATATTTGGGTATTATGCCCCAAAATATGAGCATGTTTACAATGTATATACATTGTAAACATCGATAAAAAGATGATGCCTTTCCTCAACTTCCTCCGGCCGGCGTTCAGAATCGTCCGGCAATTTTTTGCCGACTTTGCCTTTCATTTTTTGAATCTCATGAGTTACCTTTGTCGCAATTTTATCGGCATATTGTCTGCAAACGAAGTCGCGATGGCATCGGCGCGCTCATTGTGTTCGATCCCGCTATGGCCGAGGACGACTTTCCATTGGATGTCTTTTCCTTCGGCGACCCTCAGCAATTCTTGCCATAGATCCTGATTCAAAACTGGTTTTTTTGCCGCCGTGCGCCAATTTTTTGCTAGCCAACCCTTTATCCAGAGCGTAATCCCTTTTACCACATATTCAGAGTCGGCGATAAGTATCACTCTTGAACCAGTCGGCACAGCATTGAGCCCTTCAATCGCCGCTTTGAGTTCCATTCTGTTATTCGTAGTGTGGTCTTCCCTGCCGCCGATCTCTCTTATTGTTTCCAGGCCGTCTTTCGTTCCCGCCCCTGTATTCTCATTTTGCCTTTTGCTTTTTCCATTTTCAATTATTATCGCCGCCCATCCGCCGGGTCCAGGATTGCCGCGCGACGAGCCGTCTGTATATATGGTGAATTCTTTATCCATAAAAAGCATTTTATCACAAAACAAAAGCTCCCACCCGGGAGCTTTAGAAAAACCTTGCGTCCATCAAATCCCACTGAGCATTTGATAAGCGTTGCCGAAATGCGCTTCGAGCGATTCTAGGTCACGAGGATGCTCGCTGACACTCTTGTGCCTGACAACACTGCTCACGACAACAGCATTGGGACCATCGCCATCGAGGAACATCGTGCTACAAAAATGTTCATGCGTCGGTTTTGGCTCTTGATCATCCATCCTGTCTTGGATAGGATTTGCCACATTTGAACATGATTTATTCATGAAAAAATCCTGGTTGATTGTTTGTACTGCCTCTATTATTGTACATCCAAAATCCTGACGCGCAACTCTGGATTTCGCTTGAAAGTGGATCTCTCCAAAGAACCGATAATGGTCGCTTTTGCACCGATCTCGAGCTTGACGGCAAAATCTTCTGATTTTTTAAAGAAAGCGATGGCTGAGATTGTGCCTCCGCTTCCGCTAATCTGTGGGTCTTTTTCCAAAAGAAGCTCCAGATGATTCTTCTCCTTGCCAAAATGTTTGACCGCAGCAATGGTCGCGTCTTTTATCATAAAAATCGGCCTTGGGTTGTCCATGCCAAACGGCGCGAATTTGTTCACTTCATCGAAAAGAGCCCAAGTAATATCATTTATATTAATAATTCCATCGACAAAATTTTGCTCTGAATTTTCTTGGTTCTTTGAATTTTGATCTTGGATCTTGATCCTTTCATACGCTGCGTTCAATATCTTCTCGAGATCAAAGACGACCTCTTTGCTCACAGTGAATCCCCCGGCGCCCATATGCCCGCCGAATTGGGTAAATGTCAAAGCGGGAGCGGCAGTCATGAGCTCGACCAGATGTATCGCGTCACCATTGCCAACGCGGCAAGAGCCCTTGTACAGGCCATCTCCATCTCGTCCCCACAAAAATACCGGGCGATTGAATTCTTCGGCACATGTGTTTGCCGCCAGACCCAGGAGCGATGGTCGCCAATTCGGACTGCCGAGAACCAGAACGCTGGGCATAGAGGTCGCCATGCTCGCCGGTTCCTTGCCATATCTTTCCCTTATCTTCCTCTTGACCTCTTTGACCAGACTAGCGACGACGCCCTTTCTCTCGTTATTTATATGATCGAGATGTTCGGCCAAACGCTCGGCCTCATTATCGTCTTCCGCCACGAGGAGCGAGAAGGCGTCCATGGGCGCACCCATTCGCGAGGCGGCATTTATGCGTGGAGAGATAGAAAAACCTACGTCATCCTCGACTATGTCTTTTTGTTTTACGCCGATCTTTTGGAGGAGATGGACTAGCCCCTTTCGCGGAGACTTTCGCAGAACAGCCAAACCATAATATGCCAGGATCCTGTTTTCGCCAGTGAGGGAAACCATATCCGATAGAGTGGCTATGCCTACCATGTCGAGCAACCATTTTTCCTGGCCTTCTTTCATGCCAAAGCGCTCTTTTTTTAAAATCGCTTGAATCAGCTTCCATCCGACTCCCGCGCCGCAGAGATTTTTTTCGGGGTAGATGCATCCGTCCTGCTTTGGGTTGACGATAGCGAAAGCTCTAGGCATTTCGGCTGGAGGAGCATGGTGATCGGTGATGATCACATCTATTCCCATATCGCACGCGGTATTGACAGGACCGACATCGGTGATGCCGCAATCGAGGGTGACGAGAAGCTTTGTGCCGTTGTCAGCGATCTCCTTGACCGCATCATCGTTTAGACCGAATCCCTCATCGTGTCGATGCGGTATATAGTTGTAAAAATTTTTGAATCCGATCTTTTTAAAAAAACCATGGAACATTGCCCCTGCCGGGATGCCGTCCGTATCGTAGTCGCTATAGATGACTATCTTCTCTCCTTTTTTTATGGCAAGTATGATTCTTTGCGCGGCCTTTTCCGCGTCTTTCAAGAGGAACGGGTCATGCGAAGCAGAAAAATCTGGTTGGAGAAATGCCTGCGCCGATTGTCTGTCGTCTATATTTCGGTTCCACAGGAGCCGTGCTGACAGATCGGAATATTCTATCAGTCTCTTTCGCGCGTCTACCGGAATCTCTGGTTGAAGGGTGTATCTCACCTGGGGATTATATCACGCCGCCGGAACAAAATTTTCTTGACATATATCTGTAGCGGAGTATAAAACTGGTTCAGCGACTTGCCGTCTATTCTTCAAGAAATTCGTCATACAGAAACAAATAAGGGCGTGATAGAGAAGACATCATGACTATACATCCCAATAAATCCGATCGAGGGGGTTTTATTGACTTATTTGAAAAATAATGGTAGGTTATTTTTCAGAAACGCTCGCATAAGCGAGCTAAAAATAACCCCGAAGGAATTTGTTATGAGCAAAAAAAATATGAGAGATCTAAATCGATCGGTTGATGATCTAATACGAAGAATCGAACGGCTAGAGCGATCTATGCTTGGGAAAAATCATGCGAGAGAGCCGGTGCATGTCGACGAATGCGGTGAGGATTCTATAGACGTCGTCCTAGAAGTCACTTGCAAAGTGTGGAAAGTGATGCTTAAACAACTCCTGAGCAAGAATCGTACCACACATCTAGTGAATGCACGGGTATCAGCTGCGCACTTATCATACAAAGACTACGGTCTTGGGAACACCAGGGAAATCGGCGACCGGTTCGGGGGACGGGATCATTCCACTATATCGCATGAGGTTGCGTCAGCAGATAATCTACTAGCGACCAATGATCTTGCGTTTTGCGAATCGCACAATAGGGCCAAGGCCATCTTGGACGTCCGTTTTAATCTAATAAAGAAGAACGGTATCCCCATCAACTACCAGATTTGATCTACCAAGCCCCGTGCGAAATACGGGGTCTTTCTTTTTATAATGGCGAATAGGCCTTCATATATCATGTGTGAATCAGAGACATGTGATAAAATATATCCATGCCAAACTGCATCTTCTGCAAAATAATAAAAAAGGAAATTCCAGCGAACATCGTTTATGAGGACGACGATTTTTTAGCGTTCCTCGACATTCATCCACAATCTCCTGGACATGTCCAAGTAATTCCCAAAAAGCATTATCGCTGGGTTTGGGACGTTCCGAATATCGGCCAATACTTTCAGGTGGTCAAGAAAATCGCCGTTGCTCAACAAAAAGCATTCGACACTGAATTTATTTTAAGTAAAATCGTCGGCGACGAAGTCGAACATGCGCATATATGGGTTTTTCCGAACGACAAGGTAAAGGGAGATAAGATGGATTTTGAAGGAAATAAAATTAAAATAACAAAAAACCTAAAATAAGATGACTTGGATCAACAACCTCTTTGTGTCAATCGCTGTCGCCGTTGGATCGATATTCGGAATGCACTTACAAACTATCACCAACAATGTTGAGAACATTAATGGAAATACCAGTTCAGCGGATGCCCAACAGAATATGCAAGCCGCTACGAGTGCGTCTCCAACTATGAAACAATTATCGACGACTGCACTCGAGCAAATCTCGGCTTTAGAACAACGGAAAAGCAATCTCACCCCGGTTGAACAAAAGATCGATTCCCAGCTCCTCTATTATATGGACATGCAATCCGGCATTCCCATCACAAGAGAAGTGCCTGTCCAAAGAGTGGATATAAGCACCGACGCGCAAGGACGAGTATTGGTCGACATAACAGCCACTGACACCGATGCTCTCCTGCAATACATTCAAGGTCTGGGCGGAGAGATCATAAGCAATTTTCCGCAATTTGATTCTATTCGCGCAGGCATTCCGATAAACGGAATTAAAAATGTAGCGGCAATGAACGAAGTAAGATTCATCGCTCCGGCAGTCCAAGGAACAATTAATTAAGCGCTAGAATCCCTGGCAATGTTCCCTTCGCCAAGAAATCTAGCATGGCCCCGCCGCCCGTCGAGACAAAGGTGAAAGATTTTTCGAGTGATTCGCCGCTGGTCTGCTTCAATTCCACAATAGCCGCGAGAGTGTCGCCCCCACCGACGATCGATTCTGTACCATCATTAAAAGTAGCCGTCGCGATCATTCTAGCCAGCTCCTGCGTCGGTCCCTTATATCCGTTCTCATAATTGCCGAGCGGGCCGTTCCAAAGGATGAATTTAGCGGCGTCTATCTTTTTTCCAAGCAGAGCGACGGTCTTTGGACCGGCATCAAGGATTCTCTCTTCTTTTCCGAGCTTATCAGGATCGAGAACCTTCTGCGAACCGGCAGGATCGACGACAATAACGTCAACAGGCAAGATTATTTTTTTATTAGAAAGCATCCCGTCAAAGTCTATTTTCGAAACAGAAACAGTGGACTTTCCGACTTCAAACCCTATAGCCCGGAAAAAATCATTAGACAGAGCGCCGCCGATGAAAATATCATCCGCCTTATCCAAAAACTTTTGTACAAGCGGCAGTTTCGTATCAAATTTCGCCCCGCCAAGTATGAAGAGGAATGGGTGCGATGGATGGAAAGCTCGCGATAGGTTTTCAACCTCGAGCACAAACTGGAATCCGGCAAAATGAGGCAGAAGCTTTGGCACGCCGACGATAGACGCATGCGCTCGATGTGAGACAGAAAAAGCATCGTTTATATAAATATCCCCGAGATCGGCGAGTCTTTTCGCAAAAGCGGGATCATTGGTCTCTTCACCTGGATAATTGCGGATATTTTCAAGTAAAGTAAATGCGGCTTTTTCTTGCCCTGTTTTTTCCAAAGATATTTTATGTGCTTCTTCTATTGTTTCGGCAAATTCGCACAAAAAACCGAGCTTGTTCAAAACATCGACCACAGGTCGCAATGTTGGCTCGTCTTTCGACCCGGCAACTTTGTCGATATGGCTGACAATGAGCACATTCGCGCCCTTCTTCTTCAAAAAATCAAGCGTTTGAAGCGTTTTCCTTATCCTAAAATCATCTATGACCATGCCATCCTGCACTGCCACATTGAAATCCGCACGCAAGATGACGCGAGTGCCGGCTTTTATTTTTGCTTGATCTATAGTTTTCATGCTTCATCCACTGCCTTGGCTAGCTCGACAAAACCCGGCACGTTCACGCTCTCGCGACCGACGAGCAGTCCCTCCACTCCGCCGATACGAATGATGTCGCCGGCGTTTCGCCAATTGACCGAACCGCCATACAGAACCGGCAGTTCGAGACCTGCATCACGCCCAAAAATATCTGCGATGACTTTCTTTATGAAAAGGGCCATCTCGCGGATCTGTTCCGGCTTCATCGCCTCTTTTGCTCCGATTGCCCAGATCGGTTCGTAGGCGATCACGATCTTTGACACCGAAGTTTTTGAAACCTCCGGCAAAGATTTCTTTAACTGTTCCTTTATGACGGTCAAATATGCGCCGTCGGCATCGTGGACGGCTTCGCCTACGCATATGATAGGGCAAATGCCTGCAGTTATGGCGGCCAGTGCTTTTTTTGAGACGATCTCGTCCGTTTCGCCCATCTTTCTGCGCTCGGAATGGCCGACAATGACATATGAAATACCCATATCCCGCAACATCTTTGCGCTCACCTCGCCCGTAAAAGCACCTTCGCTTTCAAAAAAGACATTCTGCGCGCCAGCGATTATGCGCGCCGGACTCCTTGACCTATTTTTTTGATTCTTTTTCAGGGAAATCGCGGACGACAGATAGACAAATGGCGGGCAAGCGATAATAGAGGTGTGTTCGAGTTTTGCGGACACTTTTTTATAAGCGGATATAATGTACCGGGCATCTTCCATCCGCGCTGGGTTCATCTTCCAATTGCCGACGAGAAGAATCTTTGATTTTGATGGCATAGGATAAGTATAAGGCACAAAGCCGAAAGTAGAAAGTCCCGAATCTCCAGTCAAAAATCCAGTCGCGTTGATCTTCGACTAGACACTTTCTATTGAAAGATTCATCCGTTTACCTATGTAAAATATACTAATGAAAGAAAAGCGCGATGTGATTCTATTGGATCTGTTTCCATGATGCCATTTGATATTGGGTAGAGGCAAGAGGAAAATTCGGTGGCGGACTATATAGCAGATTGGCGTCATAGTTCAGATTACGGTTTGTATATCCAGTGCCATCGGTATATGCAAAACCGTAGCGCTGATTCGTAGCTATCATTCCATCCAGATTTAGCGTCGACCGATCGTAATAATATGCATTCGAAGAACTGCTTGGGTAGCTCGGGTCTGTTATGTTGCAATATGAGGAATAATAATATCTTCCAACGCGGCCATTTTCTGCCATTAGGGCCGCGTCAACAGTCACATTGTCCGGACTTTCGAGCGGCACATTTATGTTTCCTTGGGCAATGAGACCTATAGTATCGTTTCCATTGAATTTCGTATAAAGGAGACTGCCGTTGTCTTCATTATTGACTCCACCGACATTTATGCTCGGATCATAATTGATCCCCGGATCAGGCAAAATACCTGCGGCGATGGTCAAGCGAGCGCCATTTATTTGACCATCAACCCACAGATCGTCTTGGAAGAAGATGACCCCGTTTGAAGGAAGCGGGTATACCCCGCTTGATTGGCTCCCGAGCGTATAAGGCACTTCTGATTGAATGCTTCTCGTATCCCATTGCGGCTCACCGCTGGCTGTAGAGTTGCTACTGCAACTCGAAGACACGCTAACGAGAGCGGTCACAACATACAACGTAAAATATCCATTAGGATAACTGGCATTCGGCGGGCTCAAAACCATGTGATAGCCGAGGCCGTTTGTGGTCACCGTGCGCTGATTGCGTCCTGATCCTGTCGTGTATGTGTATTGCGATTGAGGAAAATTATATCCGTCAGAGTTTGCTGTGGTCTCTAACTGCTGGAGATTGACGGTGAGCCCGGCAAAATCAGTAGCAGGTATCGGATATTGCCTGCCTGCAGCAAAGACAACGGTGTTGTTTGCCGCAGCGCTAGGCGGCGATGGATCAGCAGGGCTAACGCAAGTATGGACACCATAAGAAAGATTTGTGCAACTGCCGCCATTGTCATTGCTAACGCCACTTTGATAATCTGGATCAGTATAAGTCGCCATTGCGCTCGATATGACGTTGTTTGCTATGCCGTCAAAATGAATGCCTTTGTTTGAAGTGATCGGTCCGTTTACCACCGTACCTGTACCAAATCGCATATAATCGTTAGACACCACAGCATATTGCGCCAGAGACGGCTCGGCAAGGATCGCTTGCACTACTCTCCTGACGCTTTTGTTAGAAGTAGTCGTCCCGGTAGAAATTATAGTGACTTCTGTAGAGCCGAGCGGCGGCGGCGTTATAGCCAATGAATAGCCACCGATCAGATTGCCGTTTTTGTCGTAAAAATTATGATAATAAGGACCGGATGTCGCGGTCCCGTCCTCATAGTCAGTCGGATATTGTGCCAAATGCCATCGATAATAGTCGATGCCTGCCTCGGCGATTTGAAAAGCTTGTTCCTTTGCGGTCGTAGCGCGAATACCGGCAAGCAATGTCGCTCCCCAGTTTACAAGACCGGTTAAAACTGTCACCGCCACTGCGGCAAAGACTAGAACGGATATTAGAATATCTCCATTGTTCAAAAGTATAGGACTGCTCTTTGTTTTATAGGGAAAATCAGACATGATAGTTAGTAGAAGGTATCATATCAAAAGCCAATGCAAACAATCCTGACTTCAAAAACTCACTGCTCGGAACTTTTTGCCTTTTGCCTTCAATTTTTTTCATAGATTTGTTTTGAGGTCTCGCAAACTGACCGAGGTGGTATATGTGCGCACCGCCGGTGCTTGATTGACCAAAACATCCAATGCCAAGCTGATTTTTATCAGTCGAATGGCTGGAATGTTTATGGGCAAGGAAAGCGGCGAGCTCGTGCCAGTATAATTCTGGTCGTAATATTGAAAAACGGGTGTCGACGAGGAATTTCGCACATTGGTCAAAATGGATGACGTCGCCTGATTCGCCATGTTATACGAGAACGGTGATCCAGAGGCCTTTATTACGGTGCTATACAGCGTAGAACCGATCAAACTATATGTCACTTCATCCGTTAAACCATCATTGTTCACGTCAGAAAAAAATGTGATGCTAGATGTACCGGCAATAGCTATCGGATATGCTCCATTCACTGCCGTCGATGCTTGTCGGAGCTGTGTGAGCATTGTCTTTAATATGACTTGCGCATCCTGTGCTGTTTGAAAAGATCCGGAAGCTGTCCGATTATTCGAATAGATATTGATTAAAAAAGCAGTGATTGCCACCATGACTGACACGAATATGGCGAGCGAGATGAATACTTCCACGAGAGTAAAGCCAGAATGAGCATAGAGTGTGAAATGGAAAGCAGAAAGCCGATGCGACTTGTATTTACTTTCTATTTTTTGTCTTTTTAAAAGATTCATATCATCAATAGTATACCATCCGATTTCCGACTATGACCCGCTCGCAAGTTGTACCGTTTTGCTCTGCCAGCCGCTCACTATAGATATCGTCGAAGTAGATGTTTTGTACCCAGATTCAGATATAGTCAAAGTATATGATCCGGCAGGTATGCCTTGGAATAAAACTTGCCCCGGGGGAATACATCCTGAAGTGAAAGTGAAAGAAACGTCGTTTATTGCCGGTGTGACTGTAGCGACCTTTGTGCTCAAGTAAGCCAAGTAGCGGGCATACTCAGTATTATTGTTCGTTGTGCTTATGGTAGTGCCGGGCGAATTGTAATAGCTATTAGAGGTTCCATTTGGTCCGACAAAATTCCAAGGTCCGGTCGAACTTGGAGAAGTCGCAAACTGGAAAGCAACTGACGTCGAACCAGATTGGCTCAGCGGTGTCCAATTCAAAGCGTAGAAATTGCTTGTTGTACCAGTATCGAATGTCGATGATTGTAGAGTGCCTGTCGCATTGGTGTTATACGGCTTTGTTCCACCACCCCAGAATAAAAGTATGCTTCCAGAAGAGGACGCCGTCTGTGTGTCGACTCCACTGCTTTGTGCATATTCATTCGAAGTACTATAACTGAATGTCTGGCTTCCAGATCCTCCAGACCAATCCGTCTGGTCGAAATATCCCTGACCAGTGATTTGAGTTTGACCAAAGCCGGATACGCCAGTCAATTGAACGCTCGCTCCAGAAAGCGGCTTTGCCGTGTTGCCGTCTTCGATCGTGACGAGCAAGCTATTTTCGCTCGCAGGAACAACGACTAGCTGTAAATTTTGGGCACTGCCAGGATTTAGGGCAAATGGGCTGAAAGGTGTGATGCCATTGACATCATAGCTTGCGCTTTTTGGCGTCAATGTATAAGTATCAGGGATCATTGAGGGCAAGCTGAGCGAGCCGGCTGAATTAGTCGTCAAGTTTTGCGAGTAGAGAGGACTACCGCCGGATGTCTTTGATCCAGTCAAGTTGAAATTATAATTCCCAACAGCAGAACACGTCGGCGAAACGCTAGAAATTGTTAGAGTGCTCAACTTGTCGATCTCCAAACTAACGTTCGTGAGCTGACCCTGTACGACGGTGATATTTGGACTAGTTGAGGCAGTCGAGTATCCGGTCGAACTAGCGATTACATGATAGACCTGATAGCCGGCGGGCACGCCGATGATATTCAGTATGCCGCTATTGTTCGTTATATCGCTGTCGGTTATGGACGAGGTGGCAGTGCTCTGCATAAAGACATTGGCGCCTTGCACAGGATTTCCATTCGAATCAAAGACAGTCACGCTGATAGCTCCGCCAGAACCGGCAGATTGCAAATTTGCAGGCGAGACTTGACCGGTTAACGCAACAGGAGTAAAGCTTCCTTGACATGAAGCACATGCCACATCCACTTCGACTAATTTACTAGAAGCTTGAACCGTAGAAGTAGATAGATTTTCATTTCGGACGATCAAAGTCACGGTAAAAGTAAACCCGCCGCGTGCTAGAGTCTGCGTCTGCGGCAAAACCCCTTGGGGTATCCCGTTGGTCAGACCGACATTCGTGTACGGCATATTGCGGATAGTCTCAAATTGCTCATCAGCCAATTCGACAGCCAAAATATCCGCTTGGCTAGCGTTAGCCAATCTCAAAATCCCTATAAAAGCCCCATAAGCGGCCAATGCAACGATCAAAAAAATCGCCGTGCCGATCAAGACTTCGATCAAAGTGAAGCCCCGAGACTTTTTAGTGGAAAGTGGAGAGTGGAGAGTGGAGAGTTTCATATTGATTTTATTAATCCAGCAATAATTCTTGAGCATCCAATGGATAATTCTTTTGATTTCTGCCAAGCATCGAGTTCTTCAAGAGTTTTTATGGACATTTAATTTTTTACTTTTTTACCTTCACTCTCTGCCTTCTGCTTTATGCTTTACCCTTTTATTGAATCACATTCACCAGCGAATATATCGGAGAGATGATCGACACCGCAAAGAATCCGACAGCCGCGCCGATGACGACGATCATTATCGGTTCGATGACCGTAGACATGTCTTTTGTCCTTTGATTTACGTCGTCTTCATAAAAAGCGGCGACATTGAGAAGCATTTCTGACATTTTGCCCGTCTCCTCGCCGACTGAGAGCATCTCAGCAAAAAATACCGGGTAGAGCTTGTCATTCTGCTCGAATATCTTTGACATGAGATCGCCTTTTTTTATGGCTTCCTCGGCATTCTTTAATACAGCACGAAAATAGACATTTTGGATGACTTCGGCGGTGATAGATACGGATTCAACGACCTCGACGCCGGAATGGAGAAGGGAGGATAGCGTGCGGGCAGTGCGAGCGGCATTCACTTCTTGGGCAAGAGGACCGATGATAGGCATTTTCAAGATGAGCATGTGTATGACTTTCTTGCCAGATGGTCTTTTCGACCACCAATACCACACAAAAGAGATTACTATCAATACAATCAGTATGAGAATGCCGTCTTTTTGAAAAATATTGCTGGTATCGAGGATGAATCTGGTGGTCGGCGGCAAAGATTCTCCAAAGCTTTCGAATGTAGCTAAGAGAGTCGGCACGACGAATATCATCATCAGAACACCGATAGTGATCATGACACATAGAATGACCCCGGGATACATCATGGCCCCGCGGATTCTCCGAGTCAGGGTATAAGTGCTGTCCATTTGATCGGCTACGGCTTTCAATGAATTAGAGAGCGTTCCGCTTTGCTCGCCCGCATGGACCATGGATATAAAGAGCGCCGGAAAGACTTTTGGGTATTTTTTCAAGGCCTCGGCAAAATTCGTTCCCTTGTTGATGTCTTCTATCAATCCGTTCAAAATCTTCTTCAGGGCCTTGTTTTTTGATTGCTTCTCCAAAACTGCCAGAGCTCGCGCCAACGCTAGTCCGGCCGTCAGCATCAATCCAAGATTTCTGGCAAAGTTTATCTTGTCCTGCGTCTTTACTTTTCCTCCGATCGAAACATGCAAAATGCTTCCGAGCGAAGCTCTCTTCTTTTCTTCAACCAAGAGAGTCTCCAACCCTTCATCTTTCAAGAGCTTGTAAAGCTCGTATTTATTGACGGCCTCACGCTGGCCCTTGACGTCCTTTCCGGCAGAATTTTTTGCTTTGTAGGTAAAAGTAGTCATGATATCTTCATATTATTTATTCACTAACCACCCTTAACACTTCTTCGATCGTCGTTATCCCCATCACTGCCTTGAATATCCCATCCTCGAACATCGTCAGCATGCCTTCCTTTTTTGCTTGGATTTCGATCTCGTTGGTCGTAGCGCTCTTGATGATGAGCTCTTTTATGGTTTGGGTGACTTTCAAAACCTCGTGTATTCCGATGCGACCGCTGTATCCCTCGTCTTCATTGTCTCCTGCCGGCTTGTAGAATGGAATCTTATCCCAAGAATCGCTCGGTTTAACGATTTTTTCGGCTTTTAGTACGTCCAACACTCGATTTAGATCGACTGATTTACCCAACACGGCTATCTCATCCTTGGTCATAAAGTATTTTTCCTTGTTCTCGTTCAATTTTCTCACCAGACGTTGACCGATGATCACATCGAGTGTCGAAACGAGAAGAAACGGCTCGATTTTCATATCGATGAGCCGAGGCATGGCTCCAGCGGCTGAATTTGTGTGCAAGGTCGACAGAACCAAATGTCCGGTGAGAGAAGCGTTCACTGCAAGGGACGCTGTTTCATTGTCGCGAATCTCACCGACCATTATTATGTCTGGATCCTGACGGACGAGAGTGCGCAGACCATCCGCAAAAGAAAAGCCGATCTCCGGGCGCACTTGGGTCTGATTGATTCGTTTCATCTGGTATTCGATCGGGTCCTCGATCGTCGATATATTGACGTCTGGCGTGTTAACGATGTCGAGGATCGTATAGAGAGTAGTCGTCTTGCCCGATCCGGTTGGACCTGTGGTCAGAATCATGCCCGTAGTTTTTTTGACCGCAGAATGTATTCGCTCTAATCCTTCGCCGTGAAAACCGAGATATTCCAGAGTAAATCCGGAAACGTTTTCGCGCAGAAGGCGCATGACGGTCTTTTCGCCATAGTATGTCGGCAAAATAGAAACGCGGAACGAGACTTTTTCGCCGTTAGCGTCTATCTTGAACCGACCATCCTGAGGCAAACGCTTTTCGTCCAGCTTTAGATTGGACAGAACCTTTATCCTGGCGCTGATGGAAGATTCCGCATTTCTCGGCAAAACCATCGCATCACGCAATATGCCGTCTATGCGATATCTTACGAGGAGCTGATCTTCCATCGGTTCTATATGTATATCGGAAGCATTTTGTAGAATAGCGTGTTTGAGCAAGGTATCGACGATGCGCACGACAGGCAGGTCCTCGGCTATTTTTTTCAAATCGTCTTCCGAGGATGGCTCGCCATTTTTGCCGCTTTCTTCGGTGATTGTTTTTAGAGTTTCTGATTCTTTTTGGATTATATCTCCAAATTCTGCTTTGAGAGATTTTTGATATTGGATTATGGCGTTCTTTATTGATTCTGTGTCAGTCAGGCGAGACAAGACCTTCAGATTGACCTTCTTTTTTATGAAGTCGATGGCAGATAGGTCCTGAACATCCAGCATAGCAACCTCCAACGAATCATCGTTCTTTTTGTAAGCAACAATGTTGTGGGCTCGCGCCACCGGTTCCGGTATGAGTGATAGCGTTTCAAAAGGAATCTTTTTTGTCTTGAGGTCGACAAAAGGAATTCCTAGCACATAAGCTTGCATCCGACGCAGATTATCCTCGGTTATCTTGCCCTTGCTCACCAAAATCTCGCCGACACGCACGCCCTTTTTCTCTGCTTCTTTGTTCGCGGCATCAAGGTCGCCTTTGGATACTAGTCCAGAATCAAGAATGAATTTATTGAGCTGGGAGTCCTCGATGTACATGACAGTAGTATATCAAATAATCTAGAAATACCCTCTGGTATAAGGGGAAAACAATGCTTTACCTTCTCATTTTTTTATATTGATCGCTAACAGCAAGAACCCATTGAAATATAAATATCTTTTTGAACAGGAAAGGACATCCATATTGAATTCTTCCTCAAAGGTAGAATTATCATATTTAGTACTATCGGTCTTTCTGCTATGGTGAGTATTATCTATGTTTAGATTAGAACAATCAATTTCCTCCTACGACAGTCAGTGATCTGGGCCACAGTGAACCGTATTGGTATGATGTTCCGCCCGATCCATTGTTGGTAGCGCTCCATTGAACGGAGATGACGTGTTTATTGGTGTCGGAGATCGTGACTGGATAGGTAAAATTCACGAGGCCGCCGTACATCACGGCGTACAAATTGTTGCCAGCTACCGATCCGGAGCCCGAATTCGTGCCCTCGTCTAGATCCATTGGCGCCGTATATGCTATGGGGTTGCCATCCTCGAGGAATCTGAATTGCAAGAACGTGTTCTTGTTGATGGAAGCATTGAAGGTAATCACATAAGTGGCCGCCGTAGCGCTACTATTTTGTACAGTTACGGAAAGAGGCGATGTTCCTCCGGCGCCCATATCATCCCAGGTATTTCCGCTCGGAGGGTTGTAACAATCATAGTTGAAGTTAGATGTGCATGTGCTCGCCTCAGCGTTGCTCGCAATGGAAATATTGTCAGTGCCTACAGCAGAATATGTCTTAGTGCCGCTCCCACCGCTCCCCCCCTCGCAGATCTGCCAGGCCGCCGCTGTGTCGCTATCAGATACTTCATAATAATATCCTGGAGGCACTACAAAGGTGACGCTGTAGCCGTTATTGTTATACACAACCTGATTTAATGTATTCGAAGTTACACCTATAGAACCAGCTACGCCATAATAATTAGTTCCATCGTCACCCTGGGAAGTGTTACGTGCAATTACGATCAGTTTATTATTTGTTGTGTTCTGATATACGATAGCATTATTCACTACTGTTGGTGTTTCGACACAACTACCACCATTAGATTTTGTCGGCGCTTGCCAACTCGCATTCCCAGCTCCATCATTGGTCAGAACACTGCCTGCTGTGGTAACGGTTCCGCTCGCCACGTTCAGATTGACAGCGACCAAATTCTCGAGCGTAAGAAGCCCTGTCT
>Ga0181535_10004583_pt1 | contig 15289 bp, 13 predicted proteins | sample PEATcosm2014_Bin_44_FD_119774 | JGI IMG/M metagenome (GOLD analysis project Ga0181535, IMG submission 119774) | Peatland microbial communities from MTU Mesocosm Facility, Houghton, MI, USA - PEATcosm2014_Bin17_30_metaG | ecosystem: Environmental > Terrestrial > Soil > Wetlands > Peat | place... | reverse complement strand
CAAGATCATGCGTCAAGATAAAGAGAGCATGATCCCAAGAAGTTGCAGACTGTTTCCAAAGCCAAGCTATAAACCGGCCTAATGGCTATAGTCGCCGGGGATAAGCCGCCCCCTCCGGCTGAGCACCGGTCTGAAAGAAAACACCGGGCGCTGCCACGTGAACATGGAAACTCGGTGGCGGGTGTGGCAGCAGCTCGACCGGAGTCTAACCAGATCCGCTGCCCGGCCGGGGGTAAGCAGGAGTGAGAGACGATAAGTGCAGAGGCACAATATCTTGCCGCTCCGGCTTTGACCTTATCCGCTATTCATCATCTGGCAGGCCAGCTTCGCGATTAGGATTCTGTTTCTGGCGAAGCTGGCTGCTTGGTTGCTATTGCGGCGGTTAATATTTGAAGGTGATGCCTGCGCCTGCGGCCCAAGGGTCGAGCTGAACATTGGCCCGGATCGGGATGTTCAAATTCAGGAGATCACCGTTCAAGACAGTCGAGTAGATCAACTTCTTGATGTCCACGTAGACGCCCCAGTTTTGGGTCAGCATGTAATCGGCACCGGCTTGCATAACAAAGCCGAAATTCTGATCGATGCCGAGATTCGTGAGGATGCCGTCGTTGATATTGCCGAAATTGATCACATAGGCAGCGCCGGCGCCGACATAAGGCTGAAAGGCACCGAAGTTAGTGAAGTGGTATTGCGCGAGTAGCATGGCCGGCCCATAGCGCACGCTTCCCAAGAGATTCGTGCCGAGGAACGGCGTTAGAGAGAGGCCCGTCGTTTTGAGATGCGCAATGGGCGGCACGCCGGCCGACAAAGCGACCGCGATATTCGGCGTGATGAAATAGCCCGCCTCCAAGCCCAACGTATAATCCGGCCGGCTCACGACATTCCCGATCAGGCCCGAGACCCCTGCAAGAGGTGGGGTGGGCAGGAAGTTGAAGAAACCGCCTCCGGTCGACTCCGCGTCGATCTCCTTGAAAACACCGAGGGCGCCGACATGGACGAAGAAAACCGGCGCAGGCGGCGGAAGCGGTTCCGGCGTCGGGGGTAAATCCGCAGCATCGGCTCGTGTGATGGCGAGTGCTGCGACGAGCGCAACGGCCCAAACTTTGATAGCACCGGTCATGAACTCTCCCTCCATCTTTCTTATGAGGCTAGGGTTCACGCTTTATTGAGTTTTTGTCAAACGATCGGTGCTTGCCACAAGCGTTTGGATGCGCACTATGGCTTTTATGCCACGCTCTGACGCCGTCGGCCAGCGCTAAGGCCTATTTGATTCAGAACAATATGCGTTCAGCGGCATTGCTCTAACAGTTAACCAAAAGCTTATAACGTTGGTAAAAGCATCCTGCGCCATTGGAAACGCCAAAAACGAGGAGCTATCGGTATGAGATCCGCATTCGGCCGGAGATATGGGGGCCAGGCTCTGCTCATATATTTTGTTTTATTGCTTGGGTTTGGCTTTGGGATCTCCGGGGTCGCCGCGCATTCACGGCTGGTCCGGTCGGATCCTCCGGCACGTGCGGTGCTGGACACGGCGCCGAAAGAGTTGAAGCTGTGGTTCAATGAGGCCGTTGAGCCGGCCTTCGCTAAGATTTGGATCGATCCCGAACAAGGCGCGCAAATTGCGTTGATCAGCCACGGTGACAGTAGCGATCAGCGCCTTCTGATCGTCACGCTTCCCGATAATCTGCCGGCAGGGCCGGTGAATATCGGCTATCATGTTCTATCCGTCGACGGCCATACGGTCGAGGACAAGCTCTCCTTTACGATCAAGGCTCCGGCTTAGGGGCAATGCGGTCATGATCGATGCCTTAGCAATTGTTCGAGCCTTTGGAACTTTGGGCGCTGCGGTTGTCGTCGGTTCCGGGGTATTAATTTGGTACACCCGCGATGCCCTGGAGCCGGCGGGCGGTTCCATTTGGCGGCACCGGGTGGTGCTATCTGTTTTGGCCGCCTCTTTCGTCAGCGCCATCGCAATCGCGGTGGGAGTGATTGGGGCCGCCGCCGCGGCAGCCTATACATCGTTCTTTTCGGTCAATGGCACGATCATCCAGACTTTTCTCTTCCATACGGGGGTGGGCCGGATCACGATCGTTGAACTTGGCTGCGCGATGGCGGCTTGTATTCCTGCCGTTATTGCCTGCGTCACCTTCAAGAGATCATCGACATCTGACTTGGCTTTGTTGGCGGCCGCGGAGATCGCGGGCATTGGCCTCGCTACATTTCCCTTCAACAGCCATCCGGTAACACTTAATCAGCAGGTGGCCGGTCTATTGGCTTCGATTGCGCACCGGCTTGCCATGGCGGTTTGGGCTGGCGGCCTGCCCGCTCTGATTATGCTTATCGGCACCGGACCCGTTCCGGATGACACGCGGCGATTGGCGGTGGTCGTCCTGCGCCGTTTTTCGCAGCTCGCATCGATTTCGATGGGTGTCCTTCTGGTGAGCGGGGTGCTGTTGACCTGGTACCTTGTCGGGAATTTTCCGGGCATGATCGGAACCGAATACGGACGCCTCTTACTCCTCAAGCTTGCCATGCTCGGCGGTGTTCTTTTCATAGCCAGCGGACTGCAGCGCCAACTTTTGCCGATGCTTGAGCGGAAGCCGAGCGATTTCACGTTCCGGAGCTATGCCAACCGGGTCAAATTCGAGACCGTGCTCGCCGTCCTCATTATCGTTATCGCCTCCGATATGGGGGGATTGGCACCGCCCGAGCATGAGAACATTGTCTGGCCCTTGCCATTCCGCTTTTCCTTCGCGGCAACTTGGCTCATCCCCTGGGTCCCGACCCGTTTCGTCGGCGGCAGCGCGCTGATTTTGCTTGGTCTCGCGGTCCTCGTCGTAAGTCTTCTTCCAGCCCTCCGGCCGGCTTGGTTCCGGTTTCCCAAAAACGCCAGCCTTGGCGCGGGCGTTGTGGCCGTGCTGGCTGGCGGTGGGATCGCTTTTCCGGCGATCTCGGTGCAGGCCTATCCGGACACGTATCTCACGACGGATATTCCCTTTGCCGCGACATCGATCGCCGCCGGCCTCAAGCACTATGAAGACAATTGCACGGCCTGCCACGGTGTCAGCGGTCATGGTGATGGTCCTGCGTCTGCCGGCTTGCCGATCAAACCGGCCGATCTGTCGGCGCCGCATACAGCGTTGCACACCGCTGGCGACCTCTATTGGTGGATCACGCATGGCATTACCAATTCCCCAATGCCGGCCTTTGCCGATGTGCTCAACAATGACGATCGCTGGGACATCATCAATTTCCTTGGCGCTTTCGCGGTTGGCTACCAGGCACGCATCATCGAGAACAGGGTTCAGCCCGGGCAATACTGGCTGGGCCCCCCGGATTTCCAAATCACCGATGAAAATGGTACGAGCAGTCTACTCAGCGACTATCAGCGGAAGTCCGCTTTCCTAGTCGTGCTTTTTGCGTGCACGCCAGGGTCCATCGCGCAGGACACGGCGAGGCTCGAACAACTCCTCGCCGCCCGCGAGCGGCTGGCCGAATTCGGTGCCAAGATCGTTCTGGTGGCGCCAGGCAGCAAATGCGAGCCCATGCGCGCTCTTGCAATGGGCAAGATTTTTGTTTCCGATCACGACACCGCGGACGTGGCCGCCACCTATGGCTTGTACACGCGCAGCTTTCAAAACCGCCAGCAGACTTTGGTCAGGGTCCCTGAATTGCACGTCGAATTCCTCATCGACCGTTCAGGCTATATCCGGGCGCGCTGGCTTCCCGTGGAGGATGATAGCTGGAGCGATCCCGGTTTCATCGAATCCCAGCTTGAACTCCTGTCGCGCGAGCCGCCGGAACCGCCACCGCCGGATATTCACTCGCAGCACTAGATCACGATGAATTCGGATTGAACCCGACGCCGGCGTTTGAGTCTCCCCATACCTATGCCTATAACATTGCGGGCAGCACCCGATCCGGCGGGCGGTGGCCATCCATGAAAGTCCTAATGTTGATGATGACCTTCTCGCCCATGTCGATGCGGCCCTCCGCCGTCGCCGAGCCCATATGCGGCAACAGTGTGACCTTGCCCGCGTTGGCCAGTCTGACAAGCTTCTGCGAGACGGCCGGCTCATGCTCGAAAACGTCGAGCCCCGCGCCGGCCAGCTCATCCGTCTCGAGCATGCGGGTGAGTGCGGTCTCGTCGATGATTTCACCCCGCGCCGTATTGACGATGATCGCGTGCGCGCCGAGATATTTTAGCCGGCGCGCCGAGAGCAAATGATAGGTCGCGGGCGTGTGCGGACAATTGACCGAAATGATATCCATGCGGGCGAGCATCTGATCGAGAGATTCCCAATAGGTCGCGTTGAGCGCTTCCGCGATCGCGGCGGCGACGGGGCGCCTGTTATGGTAGTGTATCTGTAAGCCGAAGGCCTTGGCGCGCTGTGCGAGAGCCTGGCCGATGCGGCCCATGCCCACGATTCCGAGCCGTTTGCCGCTGATCCGGCGCCCAAGCATCCATGTTGGCGCCCAGCCGGTCCATTCGCCAGCGGGAATAACTTTTGCTCCTTCGACGATGCGCCGCGCCACGGCGAGGATCAGCGCCATCGTCATATCGGCCGTGTCGTCGGTCAGCACCCCCGGTGTATTGGTGACGGTCATCCCGCGTGCCATGGCGGCGGTTACGTCGATATTATCGACGCCATTGCCGAAATTGGCGATGAGTTTCAACTGAGGCCCGGCGAGTTCTATGAGCTCGGCATCGAGCCTGTCGGTAACGGTTGGCACGATCACCTCGGCGGTGCCCAAGGCTTCGGCCAGAGTGCTGCGCGGCATTGGCTTGTCGTCGATATTGAGCCGCGTATCGAACAGCTCGCACATGCGGGTTTCAACGACACCGGGTAATTTGCGGGTTACGATAACGAGCGGCTTTTTCCGGCCCATTCTCCCTGTCCTTTAGACTCGCCGGATGCGATTTTCAAAAATGTCCGGATCGTGTGAAGGGATCCCAACTTCCCCTGGGGCGATCGCGTCGAGAGTGCTTGCCAACCGAATGAAATCCTCTGATCGAAAAAGATTCGGTCAGAGTCAAAGACGTGGAGCATGTCCTCACCGAAAAAGTTGAGCGGCTTTCACAGAACACGCTCCAACCGGTCTTCACCTGGCGTTAACACAGGGGAGGCACACAAGGGGAAGGCATCTCGTTTGCGTCTTAACTCATGGCCTCTGTAGCAGATGGCAGGTCAAAGACAAGAACGCTGGCGGAGCCCCGTTTCCGCTGGTCACGGTCCATGGTATGAGCCAAGCGCATTGCGGCACCGCAACAGGAATGAACCTCTGAGCCAATGACCAGAACGTTTTCGCATTGTATCGGTCTCGTCGTCTTGGCTGCCTTCTTCTGCGCTTTGGCCGCTGGCGAAACCGCACAAGCAGAGCAAATGGGTTCTGCGAGCGGCTTGCCTGTTCCGCGGTATGTAAGCCTAAAGTCCGATCGCGTGAATCTGCGTGAAGGTCCCTCGAAGGACCACCGGACCACATGGGTCTTTCAACGTGCCGGACTTCCGGTCGAGATCACCGCCGAATTTGAAATTTGGCGAAAGGTTCGCGATTCGGAAGGCACGGAAGGCTGGGTACTCCATTCGCTTCTTTCCGGGCGGCGGACGGCTCTGGTCGCGCCATGGAAAAAGGGAATCGATACGATCCTCTACACGAAGGCGAACACGAAATCGGCGCCGGTCGCCAAGTTGCAGGCCAATGTGATCGCAAGCGTGCGCGTCTGTGACGGCGCCTGGTGCCGGGTCTCGGGTGACGGCTTCGACGGCTATATCGAGCAATCGAATCTCTGGGGCGTCTATCCGAATGAAAAAATAGAGTGAGCGAAGGGCCAACGCAAAGCGAAGGACATATTCCGGTTTGTTGAACGGATTATCCCGGCGCGCGGGCTGCCTGCCGGAACCCCGGTTTTCGTTCACCCACGCGCTATTGGCCGGGCGGCAAACTCAATCAATTGTCTTTGGCGTGGCCAGTCAAACTCGCCCATTTCTCCTGGAGTGTGGCCGATAGGGTCTTGATATTGTGACCGACCACGTCCCAATTGACGAATGGACGGTCGAAGCTTCCTTCAGCGCCACTGGTATTGCGGATCGTATCGGACACGTATGCCGCACCGATAGTAAGAATAATTCCAACTATTATCCCGAAAAACATGCGCATCCGAGCCCCTTTTTGCCGTGATTCGCTTAACCCCGGACTTTCATCTGAGTCTAGCTTTTGTCTTTGCTTGTGGTCAAGCGCGATGTGTCTTTTTGCAACGTCGCAACATAATGGTAGAGGTTACGCCTCTCATCTCAGTATCGGAAGCGAGCATCAGGCCAGGGAACGGAAGCGCCATTGTTGCGTTCACCGATAGGCGTATACGGCATGCGGAATGTCCTAATACGAGTTCCTGTCTATGAAGACGGCCGGATTCTCGGGAGGTGCCTTCGCATGGGGCCGTCATTGTCACGACGGATGAGGACATATTATGACCGCTGAAACTGTACGGCGTGAGGTCCGGTCTTCCGCGGAGCTTCAAGAAGTCTGTTTGCGGACCTTGAAGAAATGCCCTGGGTTCGAACGCGTCGATGCGATTGTGATTCAACCGCGCGACCATAACGATGGAGCCGCAAACTGGACCGTGGCGGCGGTCCGGCCGCGTGTCGATAATCAGTTTCTCAGGGGCGCGCGCGAGACGATCGGGCTTTTGCAGCAAACCTATCAGTTGAATCCGGTCGAGGTGCAAACGCGCGGCGCCAAACGCCGCGGCTAGAGCCTGATCCCAAACAGTTGCAGAGTTTTGGGCAAGGTCATGCGGCATTATTTCATGCGGCAATATTATGAACGCGTTACCATGCGCAATTCCTCATGGTGTTCCTTCGTTTGATTTGCAGCTTCGTTGTCACGAAACGATGTTCCGTTTTCAGGACACATTGCCGCGCTTCCCGTGCGATTTTGACGCGGGGGAGCCGCTTTATTTCAAATTGTGAACGAATATTGATGGTTGCCCCCACCTTCTTCAGGGAGATAGGCTACGAGCGGCTGGCATAAGCTGCCGTTTAGGCTTATCCATTTATCGGTGCTGGCTCCCCGAGTGTTTCCCGATCGCATGGGATTTCCGAATCGAAGCGGAATTGCTCGAAATCATGGCGTTGGAACGCGCGGGATTGAGAAAAGCTTAGCGGCATTTTCTGGGTGTTCGAGAGCGCTTGCCCACCTGAGGGAATCGGCTGATCGAAAAGGAATCGTTCAGATTCAAAGAGTTAGAGCATGTTCTGATCGAAAAAGGCGCTTAGCTTTTTCGGATCATGCTCTAGGTCTCCGTTGCTTTGGCAAAAAGGGGCCTGGGTTTTGATCAACGCGCATATTCTCGGGACTGGCGCCTATGCTCCGAAGCGGATTTTGACAAACCAGGATCTCGCGGAGCTGGTCGATACCACCGATGCCTGGATTACCGGGCGCACCGGCATTAAACAGCGCCGGATCGCGGCGGAAGGCGAAGTCACTTCGGATATGGCCGTTATCGCGGCGCGCCACGCGCTGGCGATGGCTGGCACAAAGGCCGAGGATCTCGACATGATCATCGTCGCCACGGTCTCGGCTGACATGCCGTTGCCGTCTTGCGCGGTTATCATTCAAGCCAAGCTCGGTGCCGCGCGGGCTTTTGCCTTCGATGTTTCGGCGGCTTGCGCGGGTTCTCTTTACGCGTTGAGCATCGCCGACCAATTCATCAAGACCGGCCGAGCGAGCCGCATTCTCGTCATCGGCGCCGAACTGTTAAGCCGTCTCGTCGATTGGAGCGACCGCAACACCTGCGTTCTGTTTGGCGATGCGGCAGGCGCGATGGTTGTCGGGCCGGCCCCGGACCAGGGACGCGGGCTCCTCTCGACACATCTTCATTCCGACGGGACGGCTGCTGGCATTTTGTCGATCCGAGGCGGCGGCAGCCAGCATCCTCAGTCTGCGGACGTGCTGGCCCGGAAGCTGGATAAGATCACGATGAACGGGCGCGAGATCTATAAGTTCGCGGTCCGCGTGCTGCCGCAGGTCATTCTCGAAGCGCTCGATGCGAATGGGCTTTCCGTTTCCGACATCGACCATATTGTCCCGCATCAAGCGAATGCGCGGATTGTCGAGTCGGTTTTGGAGAGACTTGGCGTTCCCCTCGAAAAATGCTGGATGAACCTCGATCGCTACGGCAATACGTCGAGTGCCTCGCTGCCGATTTCGCTCGATGAGGCGAATAGGGCCGGCCGCCTGAAACCCGGCAATCTCATCGCCATGATGGCGATCGGCGCCGGTATGACATGGGGCAGCGCTTTGATGCGATGGTAGTAGCTGGCCCCAAGCAGGTACCCAAGCCGTGGGGAACCCAAGTGGTGTTTGTTTCGAGGCCGGTTATTTGGCGACGACGACCTTGCTGGCAGCAGCGACGATGGCTTTCTTGAAGTCTCCTTCGATCGTCACCGCGAAATTGTAATGGTATTTGGAAAACGGCGCGGTGCGGAACGGTTTGTTGCTGCGCCAGCCGACCAGGATCGCGCCAATTGCCGGTTTATTCGGCGCCATGACGAGAGCGCCGCCGGAGGCGCCGTCTCCGGTTTCGCAATCGAACGAAAATTCCCGCGTTCCTTCGGCGCCTACTGCCAGCTGATCATGCAGGCGGCATTTTTCCATCGACAGTTTGCGCCCGTCGCCCCAGTCGATGTGGCCGCGTGCAACAAATTCAACCGGTGTGTTGGGGCCCGCCGTATCGGCGAGGCTGAAGGGCGTGACATCATCGACTGGATGCGTCAGACGGGCGACGGCCCAGTCATGAACGGCCTCGATCGCATATGGATCGGTGCTGCCGGCAACGATCGAGCCAAGGTCGATCGGCACCCGCATCTCCTTGCCATGGTTCTCTAAAGCGAAGTAGCAGGTCTTGGCGCGCGGCGCCCCTTTTTCATCGAAAAATACATGCGCCGCGGTGGTAATGATATCGTTGGCGAGCGTGAGCTGGCCTGCCCCATGCGCCTCCCCGCATTCAACGAGCCCGGAGCCCGAGAAACGGGTGCGGAGCTCGGCCGCGTTGAGTTTTTGCTCGGCGGCGAACTCTTCCACGCTGCGCCGGCTGTTTCTGCCGAAGACGACAACCGGCACGATCTGGTCTGGCGCCACCTCGGGCCGTTGTTGCGAGATGAGCGGTACGGCGGACGCGGGGACGGACGCACCAAAAAGGAAGACGCAAACGGCTGCGGTGTGCATGCCACCCCTTTGGACCATCTCGTTTTCTCCTGTCATTATGGATGCGGCGCGAGCTTAGGATAGCGCGCCGCCCTCAATCAAGCGGAGCCGGGATCCTATTTGCCCAATGCGAAAACAAAAAGGCGGGATCCTGGCGGTTATTGTTCACGGATAATTCCCAGTAAATTTTGGTCAGTGGCATCTCTTCCGGCCGGCCTCTGTGCCTCTGGTAAGGCGCAAGCGGCAGACTACGCCCGCATCCTTTTGCGAGGCTCGCGCGGACGCTCCGGCTTGCGTTTTCCGGCAAAATTAAGACAAATGTGGCAAGCGCGCCGGAGGCCGGCGCGCCGATGTTCCAGTGCCGGGCCGCTCCACGCCAGGCCTTGTCTTCGAGGCCACGGTGTCGCTTTCGCTCCTTGCTCAATATGAAGACATGGTGACCGCCGGTCACCTTGAGCGAAACGCCAATCAGGAAGATGTCTTGTGCCGGCTGGAGGACTTGCGCGTCTTGCTGAGCTTCGAGTCCACGCGAAACCCAGGCGTTTTTGGCTGGCTCACGGGCTCTGGACGCAGAGAGCCGCTGGCCCGCGGCCTCTATATCTGGGGTGACGCCGGGCGTGGCAAGACCATGCTGATGGATCTGTTTTTCGAAGGCACGCCGGTCGCGCGCAAAACCCGCGTGCATTTTCATGGTTTCATGGCCAATGTTCACGCCTTCATCCACGCTTGGCGCCAGGAGCGACGCAAGGATTTAGCCAAGGGCGACGATCCGGTCGCGGCGGTCGCGGAAGCCATCGCCCAAAAGTCCTGGCTTTTGTGTTTCGACGAGCTCAGCGTCACCGACATCGCGGATGCGATGATCCTTGGCCGCCTGTTCGAGGCTTTGTTCGCCCGTGGCGTCGTGATCGTCGCGACGTCCAATGTGCGTCCAGACCTCCTCTACCAGGATGGTCTCAACCGGGCGCTCTTCCTGCCATTCATCGCCATGATCGAAGAGAGAATGCAAATTGTGTGCCTAGAGACAAGCGCCGACTACCGGCTGCAAAAACTGCGCGATCACGCGGTGTATTTCGTGCCCCCGGACGCCCGCGCGGCGGCGGCGCTCACCAGCGCTTTCCGGCGTCTGACCGGTAAGGAGCGCGGCGCGCCCCTGACCCTCGATGTGCTTGGCCACGCGGTGCACGTGCCGGAGGCCTGCGCCAATGTGGCACGCTTTGGCTTTCCCGATCTTTGTGAAAGGCCGCTCGGGGCCGCCGATTTCCTCGAACTCGCGCGGCGGTTCCACACCGTGGTCCTCGATGCGATCCCGGTCATTGCCCCGGATCGGCGCGACATAGCCAAGCGTTTCATCACGCTGATCGACACTTTCTACGACCGGCATGTGAAGCTGATCGCCTCCGCCGAGGCGGAACCCGCAGAGCTTTTTCTTGGCACCGGAGGCTTTGTCGCCTTCGAGTTCAAGCGCGCCGCCTCGCGTCTCATCGAAATGAGCTCGGTGGACTATCTCGCTTTGCCGCATGGCCCGGTCGCATCCATCGGCTCCGGCGATGCGAGCGGCCTTGTGGAAACCTGAACCGGCAGGCCAAATGATTTCCGCGTTTGACTTAATTTGCGAGCAAATTATTCTCTCCCATGGCTCCGTTCACGGTCTGGATCATGATCGCTTCACGTTCGGCGGCTCATGGTCTAGAGTTTTCCGTGGATGGCGAAACAGAAGGACGGATGGTTCATGGCGCGCAGCAAAATCGCATTGATCGGAGCCGGTCAGATCGGCGGAACCCTGGCGCATCTCGCGGCGCTGAAAGAGCTGGGCGACATCGTTCTCTTCGACATCGCGGAAGGGACGCCGCAAGGCAAGGCGCTGGATCTTGCGCAATCGGGTCCGGTCAACGGTTTCAATGCGGCGCTCGCGGGGGCGAACAGCTATGAGGCGATCGTCGGCGCCGACGTCGTCATCGTGACCGCCGGGGTGCCGCGCAAGCCCGGGATGAGCCGCGACGATCTGCTCGGCATCAACCTCAAGGTCATGGAAGCGGTCGGTGCCGGCATCAAGCAATATGCACCGGGCGCCTTTGTCATCTGCATCACCAATCCGCTCGATGCGATGGTTTGGGCTTTGCAAAAAACCTCGCATTTTCCGCCAAACAAAATCGTCGGTATGGCCGGCGTATTGGATTCGGCTCGGTTCCGCCATTTCCTGTCCGAGGAATTCAAGGTCTCGGTCGAGGACGTCACCGCTTTCGTGCTCGGCGGCCATGGCGATGACATGGTGCCATCCGTGCGCTATTCCACCGTGGCTGGAATTCCCCTGCCCGATTTGGTCAAGCTCGGCTGGACGACGCAGGCAAGGCTCGACGCGATCATCGACCGGACCCGCAAGGGCGGCGGGGAAATCGTCGGCCTTTTGAAGACGGGGTCTGCCTTCTACGCGCCGGCCGCGTCGGCGATCGCCATGGCCGAGTCCTATCTCAAGGACAAGCGCCGGGTGTTTCCTTGCGCGGCGCAGCTCAACGGCGAATATGGGGTCAAGGATCTCTATGTCGGGGTGCCAGTGGTGATCGGCGCCAATGGCGTCGAGAAAATTGTCGAGGTCACCCTCGATCCTGCCGAAAAGCAGATGTTTGAAAAATCGGTTGCCTCCGTGCAAGGCCTGGTCGAGGCGTGCAAGACGATCAACCCGGCCCTCGCCGGCTGATTGGGCTCGGCGGCCGAGCCGGGAAAAGGTGCGGCACCCTTCCGGAGCAGACAAAAGTTCACGCTTGTCGGGTACAAAGATCCGCCAACCCCGGTTTTCTTCTGCTTGGGCACTTCTTGCGCATATTCTGCTGCCGCAAACCGCGTTGAACTGGCGCGAAAGCTGCTAGGATAGCGTCAACCCCCAGAGAACCGTCTACCGGCAGAGGTTCGGCTACCCGCCAAGCGAACAGCCGGGAAAAGGGACCGGACATGAATATTCACGAGTACCAGGCAAAAGCGGTCCTCAAGGAATTCGGTGTTCCGGTCGCGCGCGGGATTGCGGTGCTGCGCGCTGCCGATGCCGGAGCCGCAGCGGCGGAACTCGGCGGTCCGGTGTGGGTCGTGAAGTCGCAAATCCATGCGGGAGGGCGCGGCAAGGGCAAGTTCAAGGAGCCTGAGGCGGGCACCAAGGGAGGCGTGCGAATCGCCAAATCCGTGGCTGAGGTTGAGAGCTTTGTTGGCGAAATGCTCGGGCGGACCCTCGTCACCGCGCAGACCGGCCCCGCCGGCAAGCAGGTCAACCGGATTTATCTCGAAGACGGCGCTGCGATCACCCAGGAGTTCTATCTTTCCCTCCTGGTCGACCGTCAGGCCGGCCGCGTCGCTTTCGTGGTTTCGACCGAAGGCGGCATGAACATCGAGGAGGTCGCGCATCATACACCGGAAAGAATCACCAGTTTCACGGTCGATCCGGCGACGGGGATCATGCCGCACCACGGCCGCGCCGTCGCCAAGGCGCTTGGCCTTTCGGGCGATCTCGCCAAACAGGCGGAGAAACTAACCGCGCAGCTCTACGAGGCCTTCGTCGCCAAGGATATGTCGATGCTGGAAATCAATCCGTTGATCGTCTCGGCGGACGGGCGGTTCCAATGCCTCGACGCCAAAATCGCATTCGATTCGAATGCGCTTTACCGGCATCCCGAGATCGCCGCCTTGCGCGACGAAAGCGAGGAGGACCCGCGGGAAATCGAGGCGTCGAAACATGATTTGAACTATATCGCGCTCTCCGGCACGATCGGCTGCATGGTCAATGGCGCCGGGCTTGCCATGGCGACGATGGACATCATCAAAACCTATGGCGCCGAGCCCGCGAATTTCCTCGATGTCGGCGGCGGCGCCACGAAGGACAGAGTGGCGGAAGCCTTCAAGATCATCACCGCCGACAGCCAAGTCAAAGGCATATTGGTGAATATTTTCGGCGGCATCATGAAATGCGACGTGATCGCCGAGGGCGTCGTCGCCGCGGTCAAGGAAACCGGCCTCGAAGTGCCGCTCGTCGTGCGGCTGGAAGGAACGAATGTCGAACTCGGCAAGAAAATCATCGCGCAATCGGGCCTGAACGTCATCCCCGCCGACGATCTCGACGATGCCGCCCAGAAAATCGTCACCGCGGCCGGGAAGGCGTGACGCCATGGCGATCCTCGTCAACAAGAACACGAAGGTCATTTGCCAGGGCTTTACCGGCAAGAACGGGACGTTCCATTCCGAGCAGGCGATCGCCTATGGGACAAGGATGGTCGGCGGTGTCTCGCCCGGCAAGGGCGGCGCCGCCCATCTCGGCCTGCCGGTCTATGATACGGTCGCCGAGGCGCGTGAGGCGACCGGCGCCGAGGCCAGTGTCATCTATGTTCCGCCGCCCGCCGCCGCCGATGCGATCTGCGAGGCGATCGATGCCGAAATTCCCTTGATCGTCTGTATCACCGAGGGCATCCCGGTCGCCGACATGATCAAGGTCAAACGGGCGCTCTCGGGCTCCGGCTCACGCCTCATCGGGCCGAACTGCCCGGGCGTCATGACTGCCGGCGAATGCAAGATCGGCATCATGCCCGGCAATATCTTCAAGCCCGGCTCGGTTGGCATTGTCTCGCGCTCGGGAACCTTGACCTATGAGGCGGTCTTTCAAACGACGCAGGAAGGGCTTGGCCAGACGACCGCGGTCGGCATCGGCGGCGACCCGGTCAAGGGCGCCGAATTCATCGAGATTCTGGAAATGTTCCTGGCCGACGACGCCACGCAATCGATCGTCATGATCGGCGAAATCGGCGGCTCGGCCGAGGAAGACGCCGCGCAATTCATTGCCGACGAGGCAAAACGCGGCCGCAAGAAGCCGATCGTCGGCTTTATCGCGGGCCGCACCGCGCCGCCCGGACGGCGGATGGGCCATGCCGGCGCGATCATCTCGGGCGGCAAGGGCGGCGCCGAAGACAAAATCGCCGTAATGGAAGCCTCCGGGATTGCCGTGTCGCCTTCGCCGGCTCGGCTCGGCAAGACGCTTGCCGGCATGCTGCGCGGATCACCCAAACCTTGAGAAAATCGGTAAACGTCCGCATGGAGAGTGAAAAAGGTTTAACGCCTTGGGTCCAATAAAAAGATAAAACCCGGCTTTGATGGAAGCCCAGGCGTTGCCTGCTGGCGCGGCAAAGGCCACGCCAGGTGTTGATTAGCAGTCTGGATTTGCCCCGGCGGGAACCAAAAGGTTCGTCTGTCAAGACTTGAATTGCAAGATTTGAATCGCAAGCTTCAAAGCAACTCTTGGATTGGAACTCTTGGATCGGCGGGGATTAGTCCCGAAGGAGATGATGATGGCGCGGCGGGATGCGACTGGAACACCCAATGGTTCGGGCGGCGCCGCGGGCGGCCGTTCGGCGCCGAACGCGGCCTTCGCGCGGACGGCGTTTCTGGATGGCGGCAACGCTGCCTATATCGAGCAGCTGCAGGAGAGCTTTCGGCGCGACCCCGCCTCGCTCGACCCCTCATGGCGGGACTTCTTCGGCGAGATTGCCGATGATGGCGCCGCGGTCGCGGCGGCGGCGCGGGGGCCCGCCTGGAAACAGACTGGCTGGCCCCTCGCGGGCAGTGGTGAACTCGTGTCCGCGCTCGACGGCAATTGGGCGGAAACAGAGACGCGGATAAGCACCAAGCTCAAGGGGGAAACCGGCGAGCGCGGCCAGCTTTCGCAGGTCGATCTTCTCCGCGCCACCCGCGACTCCATCCACGCCCTGATGATGATCCGCGCCTATCGCATGCGCGGTCATCTGCACGCCAATCTCGATCCGCTCGGGCTCGAGCCGCCAAAGGACCACGAGGAACTGCATCCGGCGGCCTATGGATTTTCGGAAGCCGATTACACAAGGCCAATCTTCATCGATGGCGTGCTTGGGCTCAAATATGCCACCGTCCCCGAGATGCTCAAGATTTTGCGGCGGACCTATTGCGGCACCATCGGCTTCGAATTCATGCATATCTCCGATCCCTCCGAGAAGAGCTGGCTGCAGCAGCGGATCGAAGGCCCGGACAAGGAGATTAGCTTCACCAAGGAAGGCAAGCGCGCCATATTGACGAAGCT
>Ga0181535_10004580_pt1 | contig 15298 bp, 10 predicted proteins | sample PEATcosm2014_Bin_44_FD_119774 | JGI IMG/M metagenome (GOLD analysis project Ga0181535, IMG submission 119774) | Peatland microbial communities from MTU Mesocosm Facility, Houghton, MI, USA - PEATcosm2014_Bin17_30_metaG | ecosystem: Environmental > Terrestrial > Soil > Wetlands > Peat | place... | reverse complement strand
GTAATTCACAATGTGCGTGGCCTCGTTGAACGCGGCGTGAGAGACGACAGAGCAATCGAGATAGCCTCGCGCATGATAGGCGTCGTTGACCGCCAGAAGAAACTGATCGAGCGGCCTGCCGGACCCGACCTGATACTTCGCCAGAAATTTCTGAACCTCTGCCCGCGAAGCCAGTGCGTCTGCCGGATAGTTGATGGTGCCGAGCTTGTAAACTCCGCCCTCTTTGACCGTGACCGAGAACGGAATCTCGATCGACGAATCCGAACCCCGGCCCGACTCGACCGGCGGATCGGTCTCGCTCACCTCGACTTCGACCGCCGCATAACCCTGGTCCTGGTACAGATCCTCAAAGGCGTGCTCGAGCCCGATGGCTGTGTTCTCTGTATCGAACTCGTTTCCGGTCTGGCCGTCGACAAGAGTATTGACCTTCGCCTGCATGGCGGGCGAAACGCCTGCGAGTTGGATCGCGCCGATGCGCACCGGCGGCGATGCGATCGAAAAGTTCATCGCCGTAATCTTTTTGGGGCCGAGGTCGCTTGTGAGGCTGGCTTTTACAGTCGCCTTCACGCCTTCACCCCCCAGCATTTCTTCAAGCGTTTCGCAGATTCCATCGTCCGTCGAGCCGCTGGCTGGCAAGAGTCCGTGATAGAGCGGGAAGCGCGCGTGGATTTTGTCGTCCAGATCTTTGCCCGGCTTGAGCGGCAGATTGTCAAGATGCAAAGGGTAGAGCTGGCTGGCGGGAGTCAACGTGAAGAACAGCCCCTTGCTGTCGTTGCCGAACTTGACCACCGCAAAGAAGCCCGTATCGTTGAGCTGTTTGGCGTGCGATTTTATGTCGGCGGCGTTGAGGCGCGCGCCCGCTTTGATGCCGGCGGCCGCGAGCAGTTCATCCTGCGAATATTGCGTCGCGCCCTGAAAACGGATCGCCCTGGGCGGAGCCTTCTTTTGCGCCAGCAACTGAAGCGAGCAGAGAAGAAGGACAGCGGCAATCGGTCGAGCCTGTCGGATCATGTTCCGCCAAGATTAGCAAACCACGCACCCGCGGCGACAGAGAATCGCAGTCAATCCCCCGCCGCCTGCGGACGCAGCGACGCGATTTGCCGCTGCAACGCATCCAGCTTGGCCAGCAGCTCGTCGTGCTGCTTGTCGGCCACGGAGGGTTCAAAGGCCTCCACATAAAACGTTCCATTCGGCTCCAGCTCGCACCGCTGCACTTTTTGCGCTTTGTCGAATCCTTGGCGATGGATCACGTCGAGGAGCTCCTGTTGGGAGAGCGACTCGCGCTTCAGCGCCTTCTGGTCGACTTTTCCGTCGCGGATCAGAACCGTGGCGCGTCCCTCGAACATGCGCGTTAGCTTGGGCGAGCGGAAGAGGGCGCGAACCACCAGCCAGTTAACGGCCAGCAAAGCCACGGCCCCGATGATTCCGCCGGAGAGAGAATTGTCGTTGCCGATGATGGCGTTCTGCACGGTGTTCGAGAGCGAGAGCAGAACGACAAGGTCGAACGGGTTGAGCTGCGCCAGCTCGCGCTTGCCGAAGATGCGCAGCAGCACTACCAGCGCCAGGTAGACGATGGCGGGACGAAGCAGCTTCTCCAGAAACGGAAGCTGCATTTGGAACATGTCGTTGAAGATCACGGAGTGGGGCATGGAATGAGAATAGCTGCACCTGCCTTTTCGCCGAAGGATTCTCCGCACAAAGAGGGTCGCTGGGCAATCGCCGGAAGCTGCCGATTCGTCTGCTACATTGAGGATGACTGAGAGGGCTAAGGCAACCTCCATGAGCGCGCCAATTTCTGAACTCGCGCCGTTTCGCATCGATCCCGTATTTACGGCGCGGGTGTGGGGATTCCGCAACCTGCGCCCTTGGTATGACCGCGTTGCAGAGGGCGATCCCATTGGCGAAGTCTGGCTGACCGGCGACGATTGCACCGTTGCAACCGGGCCGCACGCTGGCCAGAAGCTGAGCGCGATCTTCAGCGAACAAAAAGTCCCGCTGCTTGGCGCCGACGCGCCACCCGCTGGGTCTCCGTTATTGATCAAGACAATCTTCGCGCGTGAGAAACTCAGCGTCCAGGTACACCCTGACGACGCGATGGCGCGAAAGTACGGCCAGCCGCGCGGTAAGACCGAGTGCTGGTACACCCTCGCAGCTGAACCGGGAGCGGAGGTTGCGGTCGGAGTGAAACCTGGCACGACACTCGGCGAAATCAAACAAGGCATTCACGCTGGAACACTTGAGCAGAGTCTGAATAGGATTCCGGTGTCGGTGGGAGACATGATTTATGTCGATGCCGGGACCGTCCACGCCATCTGGCCGGGGTCGATTCTTCTCGAGACGCAGCAGAACTCCGATGTGACGTATCGCATGTACGACTACGGCCGCCCTCGCCAACTGCACATTGAAAAGTCACTCGAAGCGACGAAACTCGTAACGCGCGCCGGAAAAGTAGCGCCGCTTGAGCTTGCTGACCGCACGGTACTGATCGATGTGGAGGACTTTCGCATCGAGCGAATTCCAGTGAACGGCAAGCTGACGTCCGAATGTCTGCGCGGCGCGAGCGGCAAGCGCGGTCTCGCCTACCTTTTCGCCGCCAGCGGCACTGCGCAGTTGACCGGCACCGAATTTGAGCCAATCGACCTGCCTGCGCGCGGGATTGTGGCCATCCCGGCTGCCTCACCCGAATTCATGCTGGAAAACCTGAGCGGGGCAGGCGAGAGCCTCGAGCTCATCCGAATCACTCCCAACTGGCCGGCGCGGGCTGTGTAAGTTTCGAGGTCGGTTTCGGACTTGAATGAGCCCCAGCTTCGATAAAGGAGCCTGTCTTCTGCAACTTTTGCACAATCTTCAGCGTTGCAACCACGCAAATGATGCAGAATCTAAGGTGATATGAGCTTCCGACTCGCAGTACCCTCCGATCTTCGCGGCTCCGTGGACGCGGCAGCCGCTGACTGGCAAGCCAACAATAAAGTTGACCGCTTTTGGAAGAAGGATCCGTCCCTGTGGACTCGCGATGGCGAGGAGAAGTGGATGGGCTGGATCGACATTGTCGAGCGGCAGCAAAAAGATCTGGGCACGTTCGCGGAGCTGGGTGGAGATATCGAGACCTCCGACTTCCGGTCCGTGCTTTTGTTGGGGATGGGCGGATCGAGCCTGTGCCCCGAGGTGCTGGCCAAGACATGGGGTCCGCGGCCGGGTTTTCCTGAACTGCGCATCGTTGACTCCACCGACCCAGCGCAGGTGAAGGCTGCATGCGACGAGGTTGACCTGGCCGAGACGCTGGTCATTGTCGCCAGCAAGTCCGGTTCGACGCTCGAGCCGAACATCCTGAAGCAGTTTTTCTATTCCGAGATGCGGCGCGCAGTGAACAACGACGACGAGGTGGGCAGCCACTTCATGGCCATCACCGATCCCGGCTCAAAGATGGAGCAGGTCGCAAAGGCTGACAGCTTCAGAAGCATCTTCTATGGCGATCCCGAGATTGGCGGGCGCTATTCGGCGCTCTCGAATTTTGGCGTCGTGGCGGCGACCGTGATCGGCCTGAACGTTGAGACGCTGCTGGCTGAGGCGGCCAAAGCGGCAGCCACCGCAAAGCTGCCCGTGGCTGACAATTCCGGCGTGCAGCTCGGCCTGCTGCTGGGAACTGCGGCCAACGCCGGTCGCGACAAAATCACCATCTTCACTTCGCCTGAGATTGCCGACCTGGGCGCGTGGCTGGAGCAGCTGATCGCCGAGTCGACCGGCAAGCAAGGGAAGGGAATTACGCCGGTGGACCGCGAAGCGATCGGCGCGCCCGAGGTATACGGCAAGGATCGCGTGTTTGCCTACGTTCGGCTGAAGGACACCGCCGACGCGAGCGCCCAATCGGATCTCGATGCCAAGGTTGCGGCTCTTGAAGCCGCCGGTCATCCGGTCGTGTACTTCGAAATCGCCGATCGGTACGAGATCTTCGGCCAGTTCTTCACCTGGGAGATTGCAACCGCCGTGGCGGGCTCGGTGATTGGCATCAATCCCTTCAACCAGCCGGACGTGGAAGCCGCAAAAATAGAGACGCGCGCGCTGACCACCGAGTATGAAAAAACCGGCAAGCTGCCCGAGCGCACGCCTTTCCTTGCGGGCAAGGACGATTCAGGAACCCCTTTCGCGCTCTACGCCACCGACGCTTACGCCGCAAAGCTGACGGGCGCCGCGCCGAGCCAGACGCTCGCCGGAATCCTCCGCGCGCATCTCGGCCAACTGGTCGCGGGCGACTACTTTGCGACGGTCGCGTTCCTGCCCATGTTTGAGGAGCACGTGGCGGCCATCCAGAGCTTCCGGCATAAGGTGCGCGACCAAAAGCGCGTGGCCACTTGCGTCGGCTTCGGCCCGCGCTTTCTGCACTCCACTGGCCAGGACTACAAAGGCGGCCCAAATACCGGAGTCTTTCTGCAAATCACCGCGGACCACGCCGACGACATGGACATTCCCGGCCAGAAGTACAGTTTTGGCGTGGTCATCGATGCGCAGGCCGCGGGCGATCTGGCGGTGCTGGAGTCGCGCGGGCGCAGGGCCCTGCGGGTGCACCTTGGTGCCGACGTGGCCGCGGGCCTAAAGGCTTTGGGTGCAGCAATCAACGCCGCACTTGCCTAGGAAACTTTTTCTCCCGTGCCGGGTTTAACTCGTTAACAGCGGTTCCGGGATTGCCATATCCGGAGCCAATGCAGATCGGTCGCCCCGGCCCCAGGGAGGGACGACCCTGTACGAATGCTGGATAGAGTACTTCTATCCTGGAACCGCTCTAACAGGCTCAGGCGAGTCTCGTCTAACCGTTTGAGTCGTTGACGCGCTTTGAAGATGACCGCCTGTCCGGCGTGAGTTTTTGCCGCCGGCCATGACGGGAGGAATACGGGAGAAATCGAAATGAATCGTAGCGAAATAAGCCTCAAATGGATGAAGAAAGTGGGCCCTCGGGTCATGGCTTCAATGGGATTGGCCATGCTATGCGCCGTGGTCGCGTTGGCGCAGGACCCAGGTGCAGGGCCGCAGCCGCAAGCTCAGCCGCCGGCGTCACAACAGGGACCGCGCACCGACGGGCAAATTGAGATGGATGTGGTGCACGCTCTGGACGCATCGGCGGCGCTCAAAAACGATCTGATCACTGCCGCGACGATTCAGGGCGAAGTTACGCTTTCCGGAACCGTTTCGACCGATGCGTCCAGGCAACTGGCCGAGTCGATCGCTTCCCACGTTGACGGCGTGACCAAGGTCCACAACAACCTGCAAATCGGCAACCCCGGCTCGGACGGGCAAAGCCCGCAGCCGGCTCCCGACTCCAGCGAGATGCCGGATGCCGACCAGACGCCGGCGCAGCGGCAAATGGCGAACCTGCCGCCTCCGGGCCCCGCACCAGACGCGAATCCACAGGACCAGGGCCCCGATCCGGCCGCGGTCAACAACCCGCAGCCGCCGGCTTATCCGCAGCAACCGGCCTACCCGCAGCAAGGTGGGTATCCGCAACAAGGCGGTTATCCTCCGCCTGCGCGGCCGCAGTACCAGAACCCGCAGAGTTCGCAATACCCGCCGTATCCCCAGCAACCCCAGGGTCCTCAATACCAGCCGGCGCGCGGTCCCGTGACCATTCCGCCGGGAATGTTGTTGCAGGTGCGCACCAGCGAGCCGGTCGATAGCAAGAGAGCCAAAGACGGCCAGCCGGTGCAGTTCACGGTCATTCAGGACGTAGCCGTTGGGGGCGTTCTGGCGATTCCACGCGGCGCGGTTGTGCACGGCGTGGTGACGGAAGCAAAGGAGTCAGGCAGGTTGGCTGGGAGCTCAATCCTGGCGCTCACGCTCACGTCGCTCGATTTGGGTGGGCAAAGCTACCCGCTCACCACGAACGAGTTCAAAGTAAAGGGGCCGAATAAGGCTGGCCAGACAGCGAGCAATGCGGTGGGCGGAGCAATTATCGGCGCCATCATTGGCTGCGCCATCGGTCGCGGCCCCGGATGTGCCATCGGTGCTGGTGCCGGCGCGGCCGGAGGCACAGCCGCTTCGGCAGCTTCAGGCGGACCGCGAGTCTGGATTCCCGCCGAAGCTCTGGTCACCTTCCACATTGCTGCGCCGCTCACGGTTAACCCGGTGAGCCCGCAGGAAGCAGCGCGGCTGGCCGAGGGTCTGTACCCTGGCGGTCCCAGCCTGTACCGGCGCGGACCTTACGGCTACGGCCCGCACTACGGCTACTATTCGGGCTACGCCTACCCGTATCCACCGGTCTACTACCGGCCTTACTTCCTGGTCGGCGGAGTGTACTACTGGCGGTAAGAAAAGACACGGACCAGGGGATCGAGGCAACAAAGACGGGCATTCCGTTCAAACGGAATGCCCGTTCTGCGTCGGGCCGTTTTTGTCCTCCCCTGCGGCGATCCATTGCGCGCAGGCCACTGCACGCCGTCGTCTATAATGACAGAGTCGCATTCAGCGAGAATCGCGCATACGCAGGCGCGCCGCGCATCGAGCAGAATCCATGCTGCCGCCCGCTGGCCAGGCTTGCCGCGCTCAGAGGGTTGAAGTCCATCCATGATTCGTTTCCTGCAAACAGACAATCGCATGGTCAAAGCGCTGATCGTGGTCATCATCGGCGCAGCCTCCGTCACCATGGTGCTCTACCTTATTCCGGGCCTCGGCGGCGTGGGCTCCTCATCGCCTGACACGTTTGCGGTTGTTTATCCGCACTGGTATAGCCGCATTCTTTCCTCCGGCGACCCGATCAGCCAGGCGCGCGTGGAGGAGATCACTGAAAACCAGCTCCGCCAGCGCGACCCGCAATACGCTGGCAACCCCATGATCGTGCAGATGTTTGAGCAGCAGGTCGGCCAGCAGTTGGTCCAGGCGCAAGTGCTGCTTGAAGAGGCGCACAAGCTGGGCATCTACGCAACCGATAACGATGTGCGTCATTATCTGCGCACCGGGCCCACGGCCGAAGTGCTCTATCCCAACGGTACATTCATCGGTGAAAACGCCTACAAGCAGTTGATTGACGATCGCCTGCACGAGTCCGTAACGGAATTCGAGCAGGAGATCAAAGACCAAATCACCATCCAGCGGCTGCAAGCTTTTATTACCGCCGGAGTCACCGTCAGCGATCAGGAAGTGCGCGACGCCTACCTGAAGCAGAACGTCAAGATCAAGTTCGATTACGCGGTGATCTCTGCCGACGATTTACGCAAGACCATCAATCCATCGGACAGCGACCTGGAAGCGTTCTTCAAGACGAATGCCGCGCGGTACGCGCAGGCAGTGCCCGAGGAGCGCAAGATCACCTACTTCGCGTTCACCCCGAGCCAGATTCCCGGCGGAGTTCCACCGCCCAGCCAGCAGGCCGTGCAGCAGTATTACAACGAGCACGTCGCCGACTATTCTGTGCCGGAGCAGGCCAAGTCGCGCCACATCCTCATCAGCGTGCCACCCAACGCCAATCCCGCTACTGACGCCGCGGCCAAGGCCAAAGCGCAGATGGTTCTCAAGCTGCTCCAGGCCGGTGGAAGCTGGACCGATCTCGCCAAGAAATACTCCGACGATCCAGGCAGCAAGGACACAGGCGGCGAATTGGGATTCGCGCAGCGGGGCAAGATGGTGCCCGCATTCGACAATGCGATCTTCAACCAGAAGATCGGCGAGATTGACATCATAAAGACCAACTTCGGCTACCACATTGTGCAAGTCGAGGAGCGGCAGACCGCGCACACGCAGCCGCTGAGCGAAGTGCAGGCAAGCATTGTTGCATCGCTCTCGCGGCAAACTGAAGCCGCCGCCGAAGACAATTATGCCCAGCAGTTGACCAGCGAGGCAATCAAGAACGGAATGGATAAGACAGCCGCTGCGCACCACCTGGATCTGGTGACCACCGATCCCGTGGCGAGCGACGGTGTGATCGCGGCCCTGCCTGATAGCGCGCAGATTCTGGCCAAAGCCTTCCATGCCAAACAGGGCGATCCGCCGCAATCGGCCACCACCGGCGAAGGCTATGCCGTCTTCCAGGTGACGGGGATTGTGCCGGCGCACGCGCCTTCTTTTGCCGACTGGAAGAGCCACGTGCTCGACGACTTCCGCCAGGAGCAACTGCCGGCTTTGCTGGGCCAGAAGACGAAGCAACTCGCCGATCAGGCGCAGGCGACCAAAGATTTGGCCAGGGCGGCCAAGGCCGTGGGCGCAACCGTCAAGACCAGCGATCTGGTGGGCGAAAGCGGACAGGTTCCCGATTTTGGCGAGGTTGGCCAGGTTGCGCCGCAGCTCTTTGACATGAGTGTGGGCGCCATCAGCGGCCCCATCAATGCCGGCCGCACCGGCGTCGTAGTCAAGATCGACGACAAGCAGGCGCCTACTCCCGACGAGATCGCGAAGAATCTGGACGAGGCTCGCGATGAAATTTTGGGCCAACGCCGCAATGACGCCTTCAGTGTCTTCGTGAGCAACACGTATAACGACTACAAAAAGCGCAAGCTTGTGGTCATCAATGCCAAGCCCAAAGGACCGCAACTGCCAGGCATGTAACCACGAATCGGATGTAAAGCGAAACGCCCGCAACCATATCGGTGGCGGGCGTTTTGTTTGTGAGCGTAGTGGAGTCAGCGCAAGCCCGCGGTCGCAAAGGGAAGCCCCGTCTGCGGCCACCGATCGGGTTGCGCGTCCAGATTCGGCTTGACCGATGCGGCCCCAAACGATGCCGGCGTCACCGTCACATTCCACCCATCGACCACAATCAGGGCAGCTTCACCCTTGAATGCGCTTGCAGCGGCCTCCATCTCGATGGTCCTCGTTTCGCCGGGCACAAGGGAGACGTAATTATCGCTGTAGAAAACCGGCAGCACGCGCTCACCCGATTTTCTGCGCAGTTGCACATGCGCCATCAAAGCGACGCTCTTTGTTGGGTTGTGCAGAATCACGCGCAGCCTGCGTTGGCCAGGCACACTTTCTTTTGGCGCTTCCACGGTCGCGGTCAGCTTGACCATCGGCATTTGGTTGAGTGTTGTCAGGTTGTCCGGATCAGCCGCCTGCGCGCGCCAATAGAAATTCGTCGACAGCAATTGTCCCCCGGCGTCGCGCAGATCGAGTTTGATGAAATGAACAGCCGAAACCGTCGCCGGAAAGTCGATTGGCCCAAGATCCGTGGCGACGTCGGCATCGGCATCGAGTTTAGTCTCATTCTCGTACGCGAGCGATCCGTCCAGGTTATAAACACCAATGTGCGCGCGCAGATTCTCCACAGGCTCAGGCTTGTTATTGATCACCTGCACGTCGCCTGTCGCTTCATTGAACTGGATGTGAACAAGCTCTGACGCGTGCATCACCGCAAAATACGAAGACATCGGCTCCAGATCGTAGTGATAAATCTGCCACACAAAGCTCGGCTGCGCGGGGTTGCTCATCCACGTGATGACGGCGGTCGTGGGATGGAAGAGCAGCGCGTTGCGGCCCTCGTACATCGCGCGGAAGGCTTCGTAGTTGGCCATCTGTCCCTTGCGGGCAAAGTCGGCCAGGTTGGCGAACTTGCCGTAGCGCCCAGCGAGGATGAGCGGGTACAGGTCGCCGTGCTGGTTGCCTTTCGCTAGGTCATGCGCGGCCCAGTCGTCGTTGATCGTCTCCCAATCCTCCTCGGGCATCATGCCGTGGATGGATTCAAGCGTAGGGATCGAGGCGCTGCCCGTCTCCGTCTTGAAGAAGTCGTCGGTCACGGTGTAGAACTCGCGCGGCGCGCGCCAGTAGTACGGCCCGTGAGAGCGCACCCCCGGGCCATCGGTCGAATTCGGCCAATAGATTCGCGTGGGATCCACTTCGGCAAGCAGCGTGCGCAGAGCGGTGTCGATCTCCGGCGGTGGGTCACCTTCGTTGCGCGCGCACCACAAAAGGATCGCAGGGTGATTGCGGTAGCGCAGAACTTTGTCGCGCACATTGGCCACGTAGGTGGATACATCGTTGGGATCGGGACCGTCGAGCGGATTGGGCTGGAAAAATTCGTCCCACACCAGCAGTCCATACTTGTCGCAAAGCTCGTAGAAATCTTCGCCGGTGCTCTGGCCTACCCAATTGCGGATCAGATTGAGGTTCGCCAGCTTGTGCAGGCGAATCTCGGTGTCGAGCCGCTCGCGCGGAATCCGCTTCAGCGCTTCATCGAGGCCCCAGTCGCCGCCGCGAATGAAAATCAGCACGCCGTTGACCGAGACCGTGAGCGTGTCGGTGCCGGGAACGGTGTAGCTGATCTTCCTCACGCCGAAGTCCACATCCTTCGCGTCGGAAACAATCGTCCCCGATCTGAATTCAAGATGCAGTTTGTACATCGGCTGCGCGCCGTAGCCGTTCGGCCACCACAGGCGCGGATGCTCCATATGCAGCGCCGGCGTATCCTTCACGTCGAAGGTGATCTGCTGCGAACTGTTTGGTGCCAGTGTGACTTGCCGCTCGAAAACAATGCTCCCGATCGTGCCCCGGACTTCACCTGCGACCGGTTGGTCGCTCACGTTTTCAACCGTTGTCTCAACCGTCACATCGGATGAATCGGTCCTGGGCAGCGGCAGGTCAGTTGTGACAAAGGGGTCTTTCAACTGCACAGGGCCCGTGGCGGAGAGAAATACCTTTTGCCAGATGCCTGTATCGCGATCGCGCACGGCATCGAGCCAGTCCCACCCAAGGGTCGAAAGAAACGTTGGCCCATCGAGCGCCGTGATGCCGCCATTCGGGCCGACGCCGTTGCGAAGCGTATGCTCGTGCGGAACGCCGGGATGCGGCTCCGGAGTCACGAGCACGGCAACGACGGCAGGCTCGCCGGGTTTCACTTGTGCAGTAACGTCGAATTTGCCGCGCACAAAGGCGCCGCGCATCGTCCCCTCCTGCGCGCCGTTCACCCAGACTTCTGCCGAGAAGTTGATGCCGTCAAAGTTCAGCCACACGTGGCGATCTTTGTAAGCGCTCGGTATGTGAACGACCGTCCGGTACCAATACGAAGTGTGAACGAGGCTCTCAGGAATGATCTCGGGGCGTTCGTTTTCGCCGTAGAGCGGCTCGGGATAGACGTGATCGTTCACCAGGCTCGTCAAAATCGTGCCCGGAACGGTGGCCGCGTACCAACCCTTGGTGTCGAAGTTCACAGCCGAGACCATCGCGCCGGCTTGCGGCACTTTGGCCACGTCCTGCAACTGCCAGCCTGCGCCGAGTGTTACAGGCAGCGGTGCGGTGACCGCCGCGGCGGCCTGAGAGGCGAGCGCGGTTGAAATCGAAACCAGGGCAGAGACGCAAAAGCAAAACCGGGGCAAACGATTCTTCAACAAAGGAAGGCCACCTCGTTCGGTTGATCGCAGCAAAAATCGGTCCGGGAACACGCCCAACATTGTCTCAAATGCGAGCGGCTCGCGGCGGCCGCCGGCCCACTTGCAATAATTGCTTCATGGAGTTCCAACGATCGTCCGGCATTTTGCTGCATGTGAGCTCGCTTCCTTCCTACGGAGGCATCGGCGACCTGGGTCCCGCCGCGCACGAGTTTCTCGGCTTTCTGGCGCGCGCAAAGCAGCATATTTGGCAGGTCCTGCCGTTGTGCCCCACAGGGTACGGCAACTCGCCCTATGCCGGGTCGTCAGCCTTCGCTGGAAATCCGTACCTCATCAGCCTGGAGTACCTCGCTGACTGGGGATGGATCGATGGCGCGCGCATCGCAGGCCTGGCAGGCCGCTCCGGCGCTGTGAACTTCGATGAGGTTGAGGCGCGGAAGCTGCCACTGCTCCATGAAGCGGCCGGAAATTTCCTCGATCATGGGCTGGACTCGCCGGCACTCGTCGATCAATGGGCCGATTTTGAGGCATTTTGCCGCGACGAGGCGCCCTGGCTCAACGACTATGCGCTTTACGCTGTTCTGCGCCGTGAGTTTAAAACGGGTGCGTGGACCGAATGGCCGGAACCGCTGCGCCGGCGCGATCCGCAGGCGTTGGCGAAGGCTGAAGCGGACTACGTGCGTGCTGTGGCCGTCGAGCGCGTGCTGCAGTTTGCTTTTTCCCGGCAATGGGACCTACTCCAAAAGACTGCGGCGAGCAGCGCCATCCGAATCCTCGGCGACGTTGCCATTTTCGTGAATATGGATTCGGCCGACGTGTGGGTTCATCCCGGAATCTTCGAGCTTGACGACGACTTGAAGCCAATTCGCATCGCAGGCGTTCCGCCTGACTACTTTTCGCCCACCGGACAGCGCTGGGGCAATCCACTTTATCGCTGGGATGTGCTTGCCGCCCGCGATTTTGATTGGTGGATCGATCGCATTCGCCGTTCCGTGGAGCTCTATGACATCGTGCGCCTCGATCACTTTCGTGGATTCGAGGCCTATTGGGCGATTCCCGCAGATGAAGAGACCGCGATCAACGGCGAGTGGATCAAGGCGCCGGGCCTCGAGTTGTTTCGCGCGCTTGAAGCCGCGCTGGGACCTCTGCCGCTGGTGGCCGAAGACCTGGGCCTCATCACGCCGGAGGTCGAAGCGCTGCGGCAAGAGCTGGGAATGCCGGGGATGAAAGTGTTGCAGTTCGGTTTCAGTAGCAAGGGCGCGCATATGCACCTGCCGCAGCAGTTCACGGCCGGCACCGTGGCCTACACCGGCACGCACGACAACGACACCACACAGGGATGGTGGAACGCTGCGAGCAAAGCGGAGCGTGCGGCTGTCGAAGCGCTCGTCGGGCCGGTTGCGGGCCGGCCCGTCTGGCCGCTGATTCGCGCAGCCGAGGCGAGCGTGGCTGAGCTGGCGATCGTGCCGGTGCAGGATCTGTTGGAGTTGGGATCGGAGGCGCGCATGAATACGCCCGCGGTGCCGGCAGGCAATTGGAGCTGGCGCGCGCCAGAAAATTGCTGGACCGATGAGCTGGCCGCGCGTCTGGCCGCGCTCGCTGACGTCACTGACAGAGATAACGACCCGCTGGAAATAGAGGAAACAGGGAACAAGGAATAGGGAAAAGCGGGTTTGCGCAGCGCCTCGAAGTCCCGCACTCAGGAGGCTTGTCATTCTGAGCGAACGGGGCCCCAAACGTTTTGCAGTTTGGGGTGGCGAGTCGAAGAATCTGCGGTTGCCTTTCATCGGGGTGCGAGACCGCGACAAGTCGAAGGTTATCGATAGCTCGCATCGTCAAACCGGCTCATATCCATCGAGTCGTCGAGTACGCCCAGAGTAACCACCGCGAAGGTAAAGACTGATGTCTCCGGCTCGAGATGGCCGCCGAAGGCCTTGTCTCCGTTGACCAGCGTGATGTGCGGATGCGCGCGGCCGTTCATCACGATCCCGCTCATGCCGATGATGTCGGCTGGCGCGTTCGGGTTCTTGATGAAGAGCAGCTTTGCCGGCAAGTCGCGATTCGAGACCATGTGCACCTGGTAGCCGCGCACCGATCCCACTGCGCCAAGAATCACGGCGTTCTTGATCTTTTCCTGCGCAATCATTTTGTTCAGGCCCGCGAGCAGGTCGGTGCCGAACTTGAAGCGCAGCACAACAATGCGTTCCAGGTGGCCGCTCACCGCAAAAACGTCGGGCACATCGGGGCTGTTCGGCTTGGAGTCGACGGCCGGATTTCCGGTTGCGTCGCTCACTTCACGACGGGTCTCCTGCGCCGGCAACGCCATGCAAGCGGCGAGCAGCGCAACGGCAAAAAATATCTTCATTCGGATTCTCCCTGGTGACAAACGCCGGCCCGCAGAAGGCAAGAGCCGCCCCTATCATGCGGCGGCTCTTCCTGATCCCTGTTCCCTAATCCCTATTCCCTGCTGTTAGAACGGAATGTCGTCGTCGGAAATTTCAGCCGACTGTGCAAAGTCGTCCGCGCCCGCGGGCACGCGCTGGTCTTCGTTTACCGCTGCGTTTTGAGAGCTCGACGAGCGCGTGTATCCACCCCCGCCCTGCGAATCGTCACGTCCCGACAGCAGCGAAAGATCGTTGACCAGGATTTCGGTCTTGTAGCGCTTGGCCTTGGTGTCCTTGTCTTCCCAGCTGCGCGTCTGGATCTTGCCTTCGATGTAAAGCTTCGACCCCTTCTTCACATAGTCGCGCACAATTTCCGCGGTGCGCTTGAAGGCGACTAGGTTGTGCCACTCGGTGCGGTCCTGCCAGTTGCCCTGCGCGTCCTGAAAGCGGTCGCTTGTAGCCAGCGAAAAGTTAGCCACCATGGTGCCTCCAGGTGTGGAGCGAATCTCTGGGTCCTTGCCTACGTTGCCTAGAAGAATAACTTTGTTAACGCTCTTGGCCATGTTCTTGCTCTCCTTCGTGTCCCATTGCCGGCGCGGCGGTTCTTCCGCGAAACCGGGCTCTTCCTGATCGATCACTTCGACGTTCGCAGCCAATCGCTTAGCCGCCGGCGCAATCCAGGCAAAATCTTAATATACCTCTCGCTTCAACATTCTGCCCGCTCGCGACTCGCAGCCTTGCGCCAAATCCGGCGCTGATGCGCCCGCGCTCTAGCTCATCCGCGCCTGCTCGCGGAATTGGTGCGCCACGGCTTCAAGAAAAGTCTCCACGCTTGTGTCCTGCGGAATCACCAGTCCCGACTTCGCGCACAGAGCCGTGGCAATACGGCCAGCCAAAGCAGCGCGCGTCGTCAGGTCCATATCCAGGCGTCGCGCGAAAAATCCTTCCAGCACTTCGAGGTCGGCAGCAGATAGCTTCGCCAGCGCCGGCGCCGGCAACACCACGCGCAAATGCGGCGGACCTCCCCATGGACCGGCGTCTGTCGATCCCGATGCAGCAATCGTCGATTCCGTAACCATCGTTGGTGCCGTAATCGTGCGCCCGCTGCTCTCGCCCCAGTTCGGCGAATCGATTTCGCGATCGCGAACCACCAGCGTCCCGGCCACCATATCGCCAAGGCGTTGGCTGCGCTTGCTCAGGAACATCGCGACGACGCCGATCGCATAAAAGCTCGGCGCGGCATCCACAAAGCGCACCAGGTTGCGAGCCAGCGCCTCAACAAAATTAATGCCGCGCCCCGACTGATGAATCACGCGAATCTTCGCCACGCGCTTGCCCGGCGTGCGCCCATTGCCGAAGGCCTCAAACAGTGCGAAGTAGCCCCATTGCAAAAGGAAAACGATAAGAAGCGCGATGCCGATGGCCCAGTTGGCTGAAACGCCGCCGAAAAAATGCAGGGCGGGAATAATGATGGCCGCCAGAAGGCCAAGAATCAGAAAAACAAATCCCCAGATCAAATAGTCCACGAGAATCGCGATGAAGCGGCTGCCGAGGCCCGCCAGCGGCAACTCGATCGTCACCAGCTCCGGGGTGTCGATGTTAAGCTGATCTCCAATCGGG
>Ga0181535_10004577_pt1 | contig 15301 bp, 17 predicted proteins | sample PEATcosm2014_Bin_44_FD_119774 | JGI IMG/M metagenome (GOLD analysis project Ga0181535, IMG submission 119774) | Peatland microbial communities from MTU Mesocosm Facility, Houghton, MI, USA - PEATcosm2014_Bin17_30_metaG | ecosystem: Environmental > Terrestrial > Soil > Wetlands > Peat | place... | reverse complement strand
GCAACTGAAACACAGTCTGGAAGTGGAGTTGGGAGTGCAGACGGAACGCTACGTAATGCCGCTGCTGACCGGCAGTCGCGCTCCACAATACGACGTCAGCGGATGGATCGGAGTGACGTACCATCCAGAACACAAAATACAATACTAGAACCAGTCTCTGCAGTTGAACGGAGCACACCAGAGCACAACCAGAATGCCACGTCCGACTCACAAAATGGTTTATTGCGTGGCCGCTGGGAACTGGCCGATGAACCATGGGAAGTGGTGGAACCGGTGCTGCGTCCGGCTCGGCGGGTCGACAATCGCAGCCGGCCCTGGCATGATACGCGCGCCGTTCTCAATGGCGTGCTCTGGGTGCCCGGCATCGGAGCGCAGTAGCGCGAGTCGCCGAAGAAGTATCCGCCCTTTCAGGCCTGCCATTGCAGGTTTCAGCACTGGGTGCGCAGCGGAAAGCCATCCGACCCACCCGCTGCCCCGCCGTAGTCGAGAGTGTGGGGAAGTGGAAAGCGTCTGGGGAGATCTGATTGTCACCCGTCACGTCTTGCCGCCACTCGTCTTGCGGCTGCCAGTCTTGCGGTGCATTTTACGTTCAGCTTCGGACCTCGATGAGGAGCCTGAAGTTCTCGCGATCTTTTGGCCCAGTTTCTCTCTCCTGGTCCCTTCCTGATCACTGACGCGGGGCTTAACAGTCGTGTTTGCCAGACTTTCACTGAGTTCTCGCAACTTGATCCGTGTCTCCAAATCAGGCGCGTTCCGCATCATTCTGCGGAGCTTAATGGAACTTATATATGCGCGTTTCGTGGAATCTTTGACCACCTCCGCGGAATTCGTTGTTCCGGTAGGACGGGAAGACGACCCTGCGAAATTTGGGCTCGCTCCCATCTTCAAGCGCGAGGCGGCAAGGCTGCTTGACGGATTGAGCACGGAATTTGCGCGTAACCAATCTTGCGTTCCCTGGTTCATGTTCGTGGTCCGGTCAGCCAAATTCGAAGTCTCGGTCGGCCGAACCTCCCCCAATGCCTGAATGGCGGCGCCGGAAGCCGATGAACTCGGACACTCATTTGAATTCTTTTGGATCGTCCCCGAAGGCTGACCGACGGCAGGGCCCGGGCCCGTCTGCATCCCAACAACGCCCGTGGCGGCTTGGGCAGTATTTTGCCAGCCTATCCCTGGTTGGAAACAGAGCGGAGACACCTTCCTGGGAATCGCGCCCAAAGTCCGCGTACTTCCGATGTTGTTGGCGTCATTGGAGGGTGTGGTCTTGAGGGATTTCTTTTTGGGAACGGCCAAACCCGATTGCGCCGCGCCTGCAATCGCGCTATCAATGGCTGCGACCGAGGCGGACGGGAGGCTATCCGCACTCGCTTGTGCCAACGCCAGTGGCAACGGCGCGACACACACAAACAAACCCGCAAAGAACAGTCCGCGAAACCATCCCATGAGCGTGGCCGAATCCTCCAAAGTTTTGTGCCGCGGCACCTTGGACCGCTGAACCGCCGCACATCGAGTGGTGCAAAAAATGCGCTGCCGGCAGCCGCGCCTTGGTCGAGCGCGAAATGTCGCAAGTAGTGTATTACGAAAGACGTTGCTGCCGGGTTTAATGATGGACCCCTTCGCGGCGCACTACCTTGACCGCAGTCATGCAGAGGATGTGGAAGTCGAATCGAAAAGACCGTCGTTGCAAATATTCATAATCAAATTGTACCTTGACTGGGATCGGCAGTTCGTCACGGCCGTTGATCTGTGCCCACCCGGTAAGCCCCGGGACCAGCAGGTGAATGCCTCGCTCGGTCCTGAGCGCAATTAGATCGCTCTGATTGAACAGCGCCGGGCGTGGCCCCACGAAACTCAAGTCTCCCACAAGAATGCTGAACAACTGAGGCAATTCGTCGAGACTGGAACGGCGGAGAAAGCCGCCTATGGGGGTCAAGTAGACCGAAGGTTCCGACAGCAGATGAGTGGCAACCTGTGGGGTGTCGTTCCGCATGGTACGAAACTTCGGCATTCGAAAGATGCGATTGTTTTTCCCTACGCGATCGGACCAATAGACGACTGGCCCCTTGGATGTTGCCTTGATGAGCAACGCAAGGATGAGGAGCAGGGGCGACAGCAGCAGTATGAGCAACAACGAAAGTGAAACATCGAAAGCACGCTTATGACAAACCACGGAAATTCTCCAAAATCCCGTCGTTTACCCGCTCAGATTACCGTGTTGCCCGGCCGCGCAGGAAACTCACCTCTCTGCGCATACCTTCAGAAAGCGATATTGCAGGACAAAAATCGACCGCAGCCTCAAATTTGGATCCATCGTAAACATCGTCACGAATAAATTTTAGCAGCCGTTGGGCGAGTTGCCCCGGATCGCCTAATCCGCGGGATATGGCTGCGGCAGCCTTTAGAAGAGCCGACGGAATCTCGAGACGGGGAGCTGGATGGTCAAGCGCCTGACAGATGGCTGACACGATCTCCCGCATGGTCGCAGGCTGCGCGGTAACATTGAAGATCTCGGTGCCGGATACCGTGCGTTGCAGCGCCCGAAGACAGGCATGCGCTGCATCCTGCTTATAGATCAAACTCTTTTTGTTCAGGCCGCTACCCGGCCAGATAAAGTACCCGTTCTCAAGCGCGCGGATCAGCTTGGCCACATTGCCGCGGTCGCCTTCCCCATAAATCGTGGCAAAACGCAGAATTGTGAGAGATCCCAGCCCCTTTGCTACGCGCTCGGCGGCCTTGAGCTCGCCCCGCCATTTGCTGATGGCGTAGGGACCCTGGGGATGGCAGGGTTCGGTCTCGTCGCACTTCGTGCCCAGATAGCTACCATAGACCGACACAGAACTGACCAGGACGATATGAGACACGCCGGACTCCAGCGCCGCGTCAACCACCTTGCCCGTACCGGTTTCGTTCACTGCGTTGAACAGCGTCGGATCCTTGGCTGCGGGACCGAAAACATGCGCAAGCCCCGCCGCGTGAATGACGTCCGACACTCCTTCGCAGGCCTTGCGAAGCCCCGCGGAATCGGCGATGTCCCCTTTGATTGTCTCTACACCTTCGACCTGCGTCCGCAGGTCCCGATCGAACGCACGCACCCGCCATCCCGCCGCGCGCGCCAGACTCACAATCTCGGAGCCGAGAAACCCGGAGGCCCCCGTTACCATGAGTTGTCTGGAGAAAAAAGTCACTCGGCCCTCAGACTTTCAATCAGCGATTGGTAGATTTGAAGTATATGGCCACTGGTGTATTTCGCTTCAGCGGCCTTACGTGCGCGCTCACCCATGGATCGGAGGCGGCCGGGATTGGCTTTCGCTTCGCGTAAAGTGGAGGCAATGAGATCAGGGCGATCCGGGGCAATGACCCAGCCGATTTCTTCTTCTCTTACCACGGCAGCTATCTCGGAATCGTCCTCACACACTGCGAGCAGCGGTTTTCCGGCGGCCAGCACGTTATAGATCCGGCTGGGCACGGAGATTCCGCTCATGCCGCTCATAACAGAAATAATTGCGACGTTGCATGCATTGAGCCCGTCGCAAAGATCATCGCGTGGAAGGGGATCGAGAATTATCAGGTTCTCCAGTCTTCGTTCCTGTTTTTGCTGGACTGCCCAGACCTTCTTTGCGCCCCAGCCGATCAGCAGAAACTGAAACTCGGGATCAGGGGCCAATAATCCGGCGGCATCCACTAAATCCTTAATGCCATGCGTGCGGCCGATGTTGCCACAGTACTGGACAACGAAGCGTCCACTCAGATTGAGTTTGTTCAGCAACCGGTTTTCGGAAAGCGGCTGGGGGAAAACGGCATCGGTGTCACCCCAGTTCGTAGCGATAACCACGCGGTCGCGGCGGGCATTGAGCTTCTCGGCGGTAAGGTCCCGCATATCCCGCCCGAGAACGATGATGCGAGCAGCGCTGTGATACAGCCAGCAGCTTGCGCGATCCAGCAACCGGACGGGAATCGATTGGGGCTTCAGGACACCGAGACGAGTGAAAATCTCGGGATAGACATCGTGAATCAGCAGAACAAAGCACGCGCCCCTCAGCCGGCAGACGAGCGCCGTCAGGTAAGGCAGCAAGGGCGGATTGGTAACTGCAATCACGATATCTCTTCGACGAAAACAAAACAGCGCCTTCCAGAAAATGGACAAGCTTATCGTGATCAAGTTGATGATTTTGAAAGGCAGTTTGTTCTTGTCGAAGGTGGTTGCCCAGCAGCGAAACACATCCACCCCATGGAGTGTTTCGTGAGACGGTGCACGCACTCCTCGTGCCAGGTAGCTGGGCTGGCCACATAAGGCGGAAACATCGTAGGCTGATGCGAGTCCTTCGGCGATGCCCGTAAGGAAATAGCCAGTTGAAGTTAGTTCCGGGTAATACAATTCGGAAACGATCCAGATGCGCTGGTTCTTCGACACGGCCTGCAAAGCCTCCGACTCGTTTCTTGAGGAATTCTGTCCGGACAATCGACGATTCGGACGCTCAAACTGCCTGCATTCCAATCATGTCCAGTTATGACAACCATCATAACCTTCGATAGGTCTGCAGCACGCTCGACTGTCATTGTCGAAGAGGCAGTGGAACCACACCGTTGATGATTCAACCGCACGCGCACCGCCCTGTACTGTTCAACTTATGCCTTACCCGAATTCCCCAGAGCTTCTCGATAGTGCGCCAACCGTCTTCTCGCCACGGAATCCCAGCTAAAATCTTGTTGTATCTTCTCCGCGCCGCGCTGGCCTAAACGATTCCGCATCTCCGGCGACTCCAACTCGAGCAATTTCGCCACCAGGTCATCCAGATCGTTTTGATGAAAGACCAGCCCGTTCCCATCCACGTGGTCGCGGTAGACAACGGCATCACTGATGAGGATCGGAATGCCGCAGGCCGCGGCATCAAGTTGAGAAGAACTTTCATTGCCGGTCCAAACCCCTACTTCCGAAGCGCGAAAATAGGCCGCGAGTTTGGAGAAATGCATAAAGTCCAGAACACGGCAATGAGGCATCGTTTCAATCTTCTCTTTCTGCGCGCCATTTCCAATAAAGACGGCCGAGTAGGGCTTTCCCAGTTCGCGCAACCGGCCGACTGCTTGTGCCAGGATCAGCGCATTTTTCTCTTCCGTCATTTTACCTGTATAAATGCATACGATGTTGCTGGGACCTAAGCCCAGGGATTCCCGAACCACCTCGCGCTCACTCTTTTCCTTCACTTCGCGAACTGGATAGAAAGAATCCGTATCTACGCCGAGGTGCATGATTTCGACTTTCTTTTTTTGCACACCGTAGTAGCGCCATGCAATCTCCGCGCAATCGACGGTGACGGCGTAACATCTCTCCACCGCATAGCTCGTAAGTCGTCCAGGAGTGAACCGCTGCACCATCATCTTCGTCCGATTCTTAAAAGTCTTTTCTAATAACACGCCGGCCGTGCTTCGAGCATTGTGGTTCCCGGTGAAAAGTTTGTATCCCAGCCCCAACTTCATACACGCGGCGTCTAAAGGTATCCATCCGATGGACGCAAAACACTGGACGATGTCAGGCCGGATGGACGCGAGCTTGTTTGACAATCCCATCATGCGGGGATAACCAAGAGTCATTCTATGTCCCAGCACGTGCAACTGAAACCCGTCAATCTCTTCGGTGCTTCCTGGAACCAGTAGTTCCGTGAATCCTTGGAACATCTCCCTCGATCCAACCAAATTATAGTACGGAGACAAATCCGTGGAGATCACGTGCACCTCGGCCCCTGAACGGGCCAAGTACTTTGGCAGAAGGTACTGTATGGAACCCGTCTGGCGTGAAAACGTCTCAGCTAACAAAGCGATTCTCAAGTCAGGACTCCTGTCTGTTAAAGGATCTTGCATTGCGGCGTCCGTGAATCATGCTCAGGCGTAGCGTCGTAGATACCCATCAGACGGAGGTAGTTGGCATCTGCGCTATCGTCTGTGGCCTTCGCGAGCGCGGCATCCCACTGCTCGTGCCATCGGCTCTCCCCAATTGACTCTGCAAGACGGAACGCGTGGGCCAGAGAATCCACATCAGATGGTTCATACGGGAAGCCGCATCTTCTTTGGCCCATAATCTCCGGAAATGCGGCGAGATTGGGAACCATGGCGAGGCGCCTTAACACGAATCGCCGCGATCAGCACCATGCAGAAAGTTTCATGCCACCTAACTCCCTAACTGCGTATCCGCGCCTGAGGCGGCACCGATCATGACGCAGTCGTCGTATGGCTGCAGCACGTCAACAGTGCTGTTGCCCAACCGCCCGTCCAGCACGATGCGCTCGGGTCCGGATCGTCTGGGCGCAACACCCTTTCCAGGCGTCCCGCCATGTACGATTACCCGTTGGAGATCGCCTTGATCACGGTAACAAGCGGTTGATCCCCGCCGCTGTTCGTGACGATTCCTTTGAGCCGTTTCCACAGCACAGGCACACATTCCCTGCTGCAGGAACCGCTCCTGCAAATTGGTTGGAATCAACTGCACGGACAGATATTACACTCTCTGGCCAAAGCTTGTCACACTAGGTGACTGGCAGCCTATGCTTTGGAAAAAAATGACGCTGTTAGGGGCGGCGCTTGTTCTCAGCGCATGGGACTCGGGTAATCTTGCATTGCTCTGATCCTGACAATGAGCCAATCGTGCTTGTGAATCTGTTATATCTATTAGACTGTACCCACATCAAACCGGGCTGGGAGGCCGATTTGGGCAACGCGAAGCAGCGTGTTGTAGTGGTCGGCGCTGGAGGCCATGCCAAAGTTGTTTTGGAAGCGCTTTGGGCGATGGACGCATTCGACGTGGTTGGTTTCACCGATCCCAATACCCCAGATCTGGAAGTGCTGGGCGTGCCGGTTCTAGGCGGGGATGAATTATTGCCCGGTCTTTATGCGCAAGGCGTGGCGTCGGCGGTGGTGGCGATCGGGTCGAACCGCCAGAGGCAGCAGATAGGACAATACCTGCTGGCGCTGGGCTTCGCCCTTCCGGTGGTGGTGCATCCGACCGCTCTCATCTCACCAAGCGCGAAGATCAGTCAAGGGGCCGTTGTGATGGCGAGAGCTGTTGTGGGGACGCTGGCCAGAATTGGGGAGTTGGCGATCATCAATACGGGCGCGATCGTGGAGCACGACAACCAGATAGGACAGTCAGCCCACATCGCCCCGGGAGTGGCTCTCGCGGGAGGAGTACGAGTAGGAGACCGGGCCTTGGTGGGCATCGGGAGTGCGGTGCGGCCGGATATCTCGATCGGAGACGATTCCATCGTCGGCGCAGGCTCCGCCGTGGTCGCGGATGTTCCTTCGGGAGTTACCGTGGCTGGCGTACCGGCGCGGGAATTGCGCAGCAGATAGCGACGGAATACTTTCCAAGCCTCGGCGATTACGTGCCAGGCGGGGCAGAGCGGGGATTCGCGACAAATTTCGTAATATCCAGCAAGAGGCTGCCGAGCTCTCGCTGGCGACGCTTGAGCTGCGCGAAGGTTTCCTCCTCACCCAGCTTCTGCGGTGGATTGACGAGCATTTCGGCCATTTTCGCGGCTAGATCCTCCGCCGATCCAGCCGCGAAGAAGCGCACAACTCCGATGTCGATTTCGCGATTCACCGGAATATCCGAGACGATGCTTGGGGTTCTGGTGGATACCGCGTCGTACACGGAGCCTCCGCCGGGGCCCCCTTCGAAAAGGGTTGGCTGGATGACGGCCAGCGATCCGCGCATGATCGCCAACTGATCGCCCTTGGGGATGAGCCCTAGAATGTGGACGTACTCTCGCAGGTTGTTTTTCTCGATGATGGCCTTGAGATTGTTGAAGTGCTCCGGCCGCCGATAGTCGGATGTATTGCCCGTACATACGAGGTGGACATCGTGGCCGGCATCCCGAACCAGCCGAAGCGCCATAAACGCAGTTTCGTGGGACTTGTGGATCCAAAACTGGTTGGAAACCATAAAGTACTTCGCGGGCAAATGGTAGCCAGCGCGCACCTCCGGATCCAAAGCATCCGAAAACCGCTTGAGGTCCGCCGGCGGGCAAAATGGCAACGCAAAAAGACGGGCCCTGTGGTTGGGATAGAACTCCTCGATGTCCTGGACAACGGCGGCTGCATTCACGACCACCGCCGGGGCTTCGGCGAGCATTCTGGAAAACACCCTGTCCCGATGCCAGCGTTCCATCTTGGTGAACCAGTGCGGTAGCCGCTTGTGCTGCAAGTCGGTAATGTAGCCAATCCAGGGAAGCGGAAAAGAGCGCCCCAGCGACCTGGTACATGGGAACAATGCTTCGGCGCGGCATTGGCGCATGGCGCTCGCCAAGCCGGAGGCTGCATCGCGATAGCCGATCACATCAACCTGAGACCCGGAGTTTGTTATAGCGTCAATCACCTCAACGTTGGACATCCTGGGATAGGTTTTCAAACCGACCAGCGTCTTAAGCCCACGCTTGGCCAGCGCAGCCAAGGAGCGCGCCACGCTGTTCGACGGAAGCAGGAGGCTCCAGCTTGTTCCAGGGGAGACGGAGGTGAGTGAGTTGACGAGAAAGCACAGGAGATCAATTCCTCCTGCCCAACCTGCAAGAGAATCGCACAAAATAGCGATGCGTGGAGCAGAATCCGATCGCATTGAATTTGTCACAGACCTGCTCACCCCTCTTCAAGTACGCTGCCGGCGGGCGGATCGAAGTAGGCCCGGATGACGGCACATATTTCCTTTACCGATGACTCCTCAAGACCTGGATAGCTCGGCAAATTGATTCCCCGCCATCCGAGACTCTCTGCTACCGGTTCACGCTGAAAGTCTGAGGAATACATCGGCATGCTGTGCACGGGATAAAACAGGGGACGGGTCTCAATTCCCCGTTCCCGCAGAGCGCTTCGCAAGGGATCTCTGTCGGCTGCCTCTGGAACCAGTATCGATACCATCCAGTAGGAGTGCCGCACATCGCCGACCTCGTCTTGGAAAGTGACCGGCGAGCCTTGAAGCTCCCGCTTGTACCACTCCGCGACCTGGCGCTTTTTCGCGATAAAGCTATCGGCCTGCTCCAGTTGAGCGAGTCCGATCGCGGCGCAGATATTTGTCATGCGATAGTTGTATCCAATGACGTCGTGCCAATACTCGCGATATTTGGCCAAACCCTGCCCTTTGAAATGCGTCATGCGATCATGCAGCGTCTCGTCACCGGTGACCACCATGCCGCCCTCCCCGGTTGTGATGGTCTTGTTCCCGAAGAAACTGAAGGTGCCGATGTCGCCGAACGTGCCAACATGGCGGCCCTTGTAGAGGGACCCAAAGGCCTCCGCACAATCCTCCACCAAGAAGAGATTATGCTCATGAGCAATCTGCATCAGATCGTCCATCTCGCAGGGATGGCCATATAGGTGTACGGCTAAAATGGCCCGTGTGCGGGGGGTTATTTTCCGCCGGACATCGTCGGGATCCATCTGCCAGGTGCTCTTGAGCGAGTCACAAAACACGGGCTTGGCCCCAGTGTAGGCGATCGCATTCACAGATGCGATGTAGGTTAGAGTCGGCACAATCACTTCCGCTCCCGGCCCAACGCCTAGCGCAAGCAGCGCCAGGTGGATGGCGACTGTGCCGTTGCAAACGGTCGCGGCGTGGCGCGCGCCGATATAAGCCTTGAAGCCTTCCTCGAATTCGGCAATGAATTTCCCTTTCGAGGATATCCAGGTCGAATCGAGACACTCATTCACGTATCTCTTTTCGTTGCCTGTCAATGACGGCTGATAGACGGGATACTTAAACATAGTGGATGGTTTCCTGGAGATTTGGATTGTCGAACTCACGGGGTGCGCAGTTGCCCCAGCCCCAACCGCTGGATAAAAATAGGAATGCACAGGAGCTGGGTAATTCGCAAAACAACCCGTACGCAGCGATGATAGCCCAAGGGACTTCTACGATACCTGAGTGATAAACGCGAAACACTCTCATGTTAACGCATCCAATTCCGAAACTGGAGGCAACCATCTGCTGAAACCGTATCCCCCGTAGACGCAGCTCCGGCTTTCGTGTTTGCTTATTCGTGAACTGCTTGGGTTCGGCCGGGAAATCAAGCGTTCGCCGAGTTGTCTGCATCGTCAGGCTGGGAGCGGTGTCCGCACCCAGTGGCTGTGTGGCCGGGTAAAATACCAGGGATGAAGCTTACCGCGATTACAAGACTAGACCGCAGTTGCCCCCGTCATCTTCTCCAGCCATTCCTTGCTGTAAACCGATTTTAGATCGCCAAGCCTGACGGTTTCGCCCGTCTCAACATTGACCACGGGCAATGTTGAGATGTGTTTCAGCCGTTCCATCCCGCCGATATAGTTCAGTTGCCCGGACTCATCTCTTGATTCGCGAAAAAAGGATGGCAGCGCCTGGATATGCTGCAGCGAACTGTCCACAAATTGCTTTGCATAGTCTTCGCGCACAAAGAAAGCATTATTGCCAGGGGAGTTTGTGCCGACGAACCGATATCCCTTCTGCGCAGCGAGCGAACGGAGCGCTGCGATCGAAGCACCGAAGTACAAGTTGCTATGATGGGCTTTTGTGCGGTCGAAGCTGCTGTCGTACGGCGTGCAAATGGGATACACATCTCCAAAAACCGCGTTGTATTCGCAGACGCAAATAATCGGACGGACGGTAAGAATGGCTTCCCAGATCCAATAATCATTCCCATCGATATCAACACTAAGGAGCCCGATGTCACCGCCAAAGCCAGAACTTGAAATCAACTCATTAATGTTCTCCCGCGTGATGAAAGCAGGCCGAACCGTGAGGGCATGTGCCCAAGCCAGATTATCCTCTTTGACTGTAGCAACCATCGCCGTGCCACAGTCCATGATGAGTCCCCGCCAATTACGATTTTGCAGAAGGAATCGAGTATTAGCTTCCCGGTAGGTTCCCACTCCGAACTCAATAAACGATTGCGAGACGGGAGGGATTTGGGCACGCTCAATGAGCCAATCGATGATCCCGTCTTCTCCCCACTGTGAACTCACCTTAAATTCGGCGTCCCAAAGAAAGGAGATGGCTTTCTGGGATCGGATCTGCAAACTCGCCATGCGGCCCAGGAGTTGCAAGCTGTCTCCCACAAGCCATGGCTTTAAGCGCTTCAGCACATTCTTGATGGTTTCCTTACCAAACATTTCAGCTTCTCCGATTCCATTCTGGATTCTACTCGCGCCAATAGCTGGGAGGATAAAATACCTGAGGAGTTTTCCTCTTTCTTCTCTTCTCCGCTGCCTACCCTCCGCCTGCGTATAGCACTTGATCCGACATCAGTCCTTCCCGCACCCTGGATGCCCAAGAGCTCCAGCGGCGTAGCCGTCCGCACGGTCGTCGGCTTCGGCCGCCACCTCTCACCATACCCAGGCAAACAGGCATCGCTCACATCAAGCCAACGCAACGTCAAGAGCACCAAGTTTTCTTTAGAAAAGAGGCATACCCCGGTGGCGGCATTGTTCCAAATGATGATTCCATCCGCCGACTCAAAGCGAGTGCACACAACCACAAGTAAGTATCCTCCGCCAGAGCCGGAGGCTTTACGGTTGCTGGCCCCTTAAAGGGGCCTGATCGCAACCGATCAAAGTCAAAAGCACAAGACCCACGCAGTCCAGGCATCCTTCAAACGCGCTTAGAAATAAAGCTGAGACAAGGGGCCACTCCTGGAACTGTCAAACTTCGTATGCCTCCCCGGCGGAGCCGGGGGATCTCCCTACGGATTAAATCGGCTTTATCCAAATTGCCGTGTCCCAGCAGCCGTTGCTCGTCCAAATAAGCCGCCATGTACGGACCAACTCAGCGAACTCCGCCCAGATGGGGGATGGTGGAGTTTTCCCTTCGCCAAGTGAGAAGGGAGACCTTGTGGCATGCGGCAGAGTCCTGTTTGCGTTGTCTAGTATCAGAACACCGCCTGGCTTCAGCTTGGGGGCACAGGCGAGCGCGCACTGATCACGCTCGGGGCCATCTACAAGAATGAAGTCGAATGTATGGTCGGCCTGTGCCTTGATGAAATTGACATAAGGCCCTCCCAGTGAGAGGCAGTTGTATTCGACATTGCCAATGTGTTGGTCCTGCATCATCCGGGATACCTTTTCGTGCCAAGGGGCATAGTGCTCGAGACTGATCAAGTGACGGACTCGCTTAGCGAGCCAGACCGTACTTCTCCCCGATCCCATTTCAAGCCCTACGTCGTCTGGACGCAGCAAAGTGGTGAGAATCGCGATAGAATCTTGAGTGATCCAAGGATGATCGGGGTGTTGTGATTCGTAGATCATTCGGAGGACCCTGTCGAAAATATATCGCGGAGTCCAATGTTTCATGGGTTTCATTCTGTAGCTTCTTGCCTCCTGTTCGTGGCCTGCCCGAGATCAAAGGTTAGCGGTGGTCCCGGTAGTTCGGACAGATTTCCTTGATTCTTCGTAATACCCTTTTAAGCGGGAACCTCCTTTTTCAGCTCTGATTCGCCTGAATTTTACCGCTGGTGGCTGGTTTTGCAAAACCAAAACTCTCCTCTGCGGATGAAAATCTGAGTGATTCGGTGCCGTTGCGGCCTCCGATGCGTCATGGTGAGCATTTCCCATCGATTTCACCGACACTTTTCCCTCCCAAGGATTTTCAGCGATTCGTTTACGTTCTCCACCGCCAGCCGTTAGCTCGACGGAAGCGGCAGCACCGCGATCCGCCGCAGCATCCTGGCGTCGCCACCATCATAACGGCAACCGCTTCAACTTCAAAAAGGAAATCCGGGGTGATATATTTTCCGCCCACCCAATATGTGAAGCGCCTTTACAGATTGGCCCTTGTAGGATATCGTCGCGTGTCGAGAGGAGAAAAGCATGATAGGTTTTCCTGGCAAGAAACAATTGCAAGGGGAAACGGCTTACATAACGGCTCTCTTCCTATCTTCCGGCTTCTTACTGGGGCTGGCGAGTGCGCAAGTGCCGTCACCGCCTCCGTTGCCCATTACTCAGACTATTTCCATCTCCCAATTTGGCGCCAAGGGTGATGGCCAGACAGACGATACCAAGCCGTTCCTTGCCGCGATCACGGCGGCCGCCAATGCCGGTGCGCGTTTACAGCTTGGGAACGGCACGTATCTCTTAACGGGAACGCTGCGAATACCCAAAACCAAAAATCCAATTTCAATTACTGGCGGCGAGTTCACCAAGCTTCTGTTTGCTGCGGACCACCCTCTAGACTACGGCTTTGTGATCGCAGACAACTCGGGGGTCGAGCTCAGCTCACTCACCATTCATGGCTCAGGTGCAGGTCTTGCTCACGCAATTAACGTCATTGACTCTACGGATATCCGGCTGGACCACCTTCAAATTGAGAGCATTCACGGAAAGGGAGTTCTGGCACTGGCGGCTATTCTGCTTGGCGCCGACGATCAGGTCTGGATCACCAACAACACATTCACGGATATCGGCGCGGGAGCAGGAAAACCGGCGTTCGTCATCGAGAACTACTACAAGAAGCACTCAGAGCGTATCTATATTGAACACAATCAAATGTCGGGCAACACCGCATATATTGTAATTGGCATGTTCGATACCGAGCACTCGGTGATTGAGAACAATACCATTGACGGAGGCAACATATGCATCGAACGTTGCAACAATAACGGCTATGGAGTGCTGTTCTACCTTGCGGATTCCCACGGCTTCCCGCCTGGTCATGCGCCCAAAATCGTGGGGGATACCGTCATCGGCAATCGCATTACCAATACAGCCGGCAGTGGGATTTATCTGGCAGGCGTAGCCGACGCAGAGGTCTTCAACAACACGATCACGCAATCGACACTGCAGATGGATGACTCGTCACTTCCTGGTTGCGCGATTGCCTTGAACGGCGCCGATAACGCACACATTTATGACAACATCGTCAGGTCAGATGGAAAGGGCGGCATCTGCCTCGCTACAACCAACGATACCTTGATCGAACGAAACCAGATTCACGATTCACGCAAGTGGGGTATCCACCTGCGCGTCAAACAAGTCCGCACGACCATCAGGGACAACACGATTGACGGTGCACCGGTAGGCGTCCTGATGGAGCATGATGCGGCCGATACAGAGCTCGATAATAATGTTCAGACGAGAGTGCCACAGATGATCAAGCATAACCCTGGGCATTAAACGAAGTCACTGTCTAGAAAATTGCGCGGCATGACGACAAACAAAAACATAAACGCCATCACGCCGCCGCCCAGAAATGCCGTAAACAGCGAAGCGTTTGTCAGGGAGATCGTACACATCGTCAGCGCTGATGCGGAAAATGCGAGCGGGTATTTTCGGGCGCAACTGTCGAGAACCGAGAACATGGCGGCACAGATAACGCCCATAATCGGAATCCCAGGCAACCCGAAGCCGGCAATCCCGTCGAACGCGAAGAAACATGCATTCGCGTTCATGGGGCCGTTTTCACCGCCTCCGCCAATATAAAAGGTGCTGATCTCCTGGCCCGTCGGCAACTTGTATTGAGTGGGAAAAAGCAAATTGATCCCGTGGACATGGCCTAAGTATGTATGCGGAAAGTTCTCGAAAAAATACTGATATTGGCCGACAAAGAGTCCCGGCAACGCGAAAGTGCGTAGCAGCGTTGCGGAAGCCATGTTAAAGAGTATCCCCTGGTTTGTTCCAATCACCAGCGTTGTGAGAGCAAAGAAAAGGATGGTGATAATGAGACCTAACTTGGGCGCCCACCCTCCCCGGTCTTTTCTAAGCGAATAGTAGAACGCGATGATCAGCAATGGGGAGATCAACACCGACTTCATCGCCGCAGTTGCATAAACCACAACCTGGCTGGCGGTACCAAGTGCGATCAACGAACGCCGTCGTGTAATCAGTCCATACGCAATCAAAAAAGGGTTCATCATGGCACTGAGTAAGCTGGCGATGTAACTAATGCCCGCGTTCTCCGTGCTGATTTTTGCCGCTCCAAACCTCTGGCTGTAAACCTCTTTCACGGATGCGAAATGCAGAGTGCTGCGGAAGACGATCAACAGGGTCGCATTGAAGAGCACAAAAAAAACAACGAACAAACCCCAAAACAAGTACCCGTTGAGCGGATATCGGGGCAAATTCAGTAGTCTTATCCGGTACGAGAGTGCAATCAGAAGCATTCCAGCTGTCATGCTCAACTGTAGCAGTAACAGCGTCAGACTTTGATCGAGTTGCATGAAGAGAGGAACAAACAGTCCTGGTATAAAGACGCAAAAGTACAGCAGCCAGTAGGTGACTTGGCTGGGCCGCCGGATTCTCAGCGGAGAAACCGCACAGAGTGCCGCGGCCAGAACATATCCAAGGAACAACAAAAATGGAT
>Ga0181535_10004576_pt1 | contig 15305 bp, 9 predicted proteins | sample PEATcosm2014_Bin_44_FD_119774 | JGI IMG/M metagenome (GOLD analysis project Ga0181535, IMG submission 119774) | Peatland microbial communities from MTU Mesocosm Facility, Houghton, MI, USA - PEATcosm2014_Bin17_30_metaG | ecosystem: Environmental > Terrestrial > Soil > Wetlands > Peat | place... | reverse complement strand
TTTGTTGTTTGTCCATCGTTGGCCTGGCCCGCAGCGAAGCCCTGTGCAGCCCGTAGGGCGGAACGTTTAGGGCGAAGCGGAGGGCCAGGCCAACGATGCCCGCTCCGCCACTGCCGCTTTTTTCTGCTGCCCCCGTCGGGCCGCTTCTCGCCAGGGATGATTCGCAGGCGGTGTCCACTTCCGCTTCGCCTGCTGCTCTCTAAAACGATTCCCGTCCGGTTTCACGGCATACTCCTTCGGCCGGGCCGGTGCTGGGATCTCGCGACACGGCAGCGCCCGCCCTCGGTACTCGATGGTGATGCCGCCATATCGCCCTTCACACACCGTCACCTTGCCCTCGGCCGGCGCGCAAGAGCGGCTCTCTAGTTGGAAAAAGCGGTTCTCGTACCTCACCACCCAGTCCTCGCTGATCGTCCGCTCCCTCTCCAGTCGGAAAGTCCGGTCCAGTTCGCTCGCCCGCGGCGCGCGACGGTGATAGTCCTCCGCCTTCGCCGCCTCTCTGGCAAACCTCCCGTTGTGTTCCGGCAGATAGTCCCGCTCCAAATACACATTCGCTTGGGCGTGACTGCTGATCTGCTTCCGTCGCAGCTTCTTCACCAGGCGGTCCTGATGGGTCCCGTGAACCCGTTCCACTCGTCCCTTGGCCTGCGGTGAGCTGGCCGCGATCAGCTCGATCCCCAACTGCGCGCACATGCGCCCAAACTGCGTTATTGGCTCCTCTCCTCGCAGCCACTCTTTCGGCGTCGCTCTCCGCTTGTACAGGTTCTTCCAGTCCACATAGAGCGCCAGCGGCACTCCGTAGCGTTCGATCCAGGCCCGCAGTCCATCCGCCACCGCCCAGATCGTCTCTTGCTCTCCTAGTTGCGCCCACGTCTTGTTCGTCGCATCGTCGACCATGTCGATCAAGCAGCCTTCCGGTCCGCGCCTCTCCAGCCAAGGGTGAAAGCTCCCGTCCATCTGCACCATCTCTCCAAAGTGCTCCTTGCGCTCGCGGCGGTGGCGGTGCTTCCGCCGCTTCCGTTCCCGACTCCATAGTCCTGCTTGCAGCATCCAGAGCCGCAGCGTCTCGGCATTCACCTGCAGGTTGTCTTCGGCGCCCAAGTGCTCGGCCGCCAGCGTCGGCCCGAAACGCTCGCCCACCGCCCCGCCGTACTTCTCCCGCACCAGATCGAGTACCTGCTGCCGAAACTTCGACCCACAGGCGCGGTTGGACACTCGCCCCGCGTTGCGATGCTTCAGGCCCCCGGCGCCTTCCTCGCGATAACGCTTCCATAACCGCTTGGCCTGCCGATAACTCACCCGCATTAAACGAGCCGCGTCGCTCACTCGTACCTGATGGCTGCGTACTCGCGCCAGCACTTCCACTCTCCGCAACTCCTCCTGACTCATCTCTGTCCGCCCCAATCTGACCTCCTTTCGGAAGTCGTATTAAGGGGACATTTCTATTTTGGAGAAAAGGGGACATTACTATCTTGGCGCAACACTTCGAATCGCCCTGGCCGCGGTTGCGTTCGGTGCTTTCAGGTGGACCATTTATGAGATTGGTTCGAGTGACTAGTGATTTGTGAAGAGCGCGCTAACCCTCGCGGAGTTTGTGGCCGGAAAGATTTCCCAGGCCGTCGTAGGCGGCGTATTTGTACATTTCGGAGAGCGTCGGGTAGTTGAAGACGAAGTCAATGAAGGCGTCGAGGGTCATCGCGGATTCCAGCGCCATCATTCCCAGATGAATCAGTTCGGTGGCGCTTTCGCCGATGATTTGTACGCCGAGCAGGCGACGGTCTGACTTTGCGAAAATCAGCTTCAGCAAACCGGTCAAGTCGCCCACGATCTGGCCGCGCGTGTTGTTGGCGTAGCGCGCGCGTCCAACCGCGTATTCAATTCCCTTCTCCTTGCAGGTTTCTTCGGATTCGCCCACGGCGGAAATTTCCGGGATGGTGTAAACGCCCATCGGCAGCATGGAAGCGAGGCGCTGCTTGTACTGGAACCCGAAGGCATGACATACGGCGACGCGGCCTTGCTCCATGGAAGTGGAGGCCAGCGCGGGAAATCCGATCACGTCTCCGGCGGCGTAGACGCGCGGCGAGGCCGTGCGGTAATTTTCATTTACTTCGATGTAGCCGCGCTTATTGAGGGCGACGCCCGCTTTTTCGAGCGCCAGCTTGTCCACGGCGCCGCGGCGCCCCGCCGCAAATAGGGCTGCTTCGGTTTCGAGCCTTTTGCCGGAGTGCAGGGTGATGCGCACTTTTTTTTGTGCGCGTTCGATTTGCGTGGTGCGCTCGCCGAAGAAAAAGCGGACGCCAAGTTCCGTGAGCCGTTCGCGCAGGCAGGCGGAAATTTCCGCGTCGAGAAAAGGCAGCACGCGATCGCGGCCGTCCACCAGCGACACTTCAGCGCCTAGCGCGGTGAAGATGGAAGCGTATTCGCATCCGATCACGCCGCCGCCCACGACTGCGAGGCTGCGCGGAATCGAATCCATTTTCAGAATGGAGTCGGAGTCGAAGATATTTTCGTCGTCGAAGGGAATTTCCGGCGCGCGGTGCGGGACCGAACCGGTGGCGATCAGAATCGCGTCCGCGTGCAGCGGCAGATTTTCACCACTAGCCGTTTTCACCGAGAGCGTGCTGGCGTCTTCGAAGGAAGCGAGGCCACGGATGAGGTCAATGCCATGTGCCGCTAGGTTCTTGGCGAGCTTTTCGCGCTCGGCTTCGACCACCACATCCTTGCGGTGCATGAAATTCTTTACGGTCAAGCCTTCGCGCAGCGAATAATCGACGCCGTACAGGCCACGCTGGCGAATGCCGGAAAAATACAACGCGGATTCACGAAGAATTTTGCTGGGGATAGTACCGGTGTTGACACACGCGCCGCCCAGTATTTCGCTGCATTCAGCGAGAGCGACGCGCTTGCCGAAGTAGGCGGCCTGCGCGGCGCCTTTTTCGCCGGCCGGACCAGAGCCGATCACCACAAGATCATAATTTTCCACGCAAGCCCTCCCGGCGTCCTTCGCGCGACATTTCCAGCATGGCTTTCGCGATTCGCAGGAATATTTTCCGCGCACGCGAGCTACGGAAGCAAAGCGTTTACCTGGCGCAACTTTCCGGCGAAGCGTGCCGGATCGTATGCGGACGTGTCCTGCAAATCCTGGAAGAGCGCGCTGATGGCAGTGCGCAGCTCGGCGGAGCGCGGGAATTTTTCGTTGCGCTCATACGCGACGAACAGCGACTGCACCGCCATGGCAGCCTGGGCGGCAGCATGCTCGCCTTGCGCGGAGATGTTGTCCGCATCGCCCGAAATTTTCTGCAGCAAACGCAGAGTCGATGCCGGATCGTTCGACATCGCACCGGCCTTCGCGGACAAATCGCCCACGAGCCTAGCGCAGTTACCGGCGGAAGCGGCCACGGCTTCGCGGTCGGGATTCAACTGGCTCATCAGCTGACCCAGGCGCGCGAGTTCGGAATCCAGTTTCTCGGCGCCGTCGCCGTCCGCCTGAAAAATGACTTCGTGAAAAATCGTGTAACGCGAAGGATTCCACGGCGGATCGCCGGGACGTCGCCCGGAATACCCGCGCGCTTGCCGCCAGCTATTTTCCGGCAGCGTGAGGCTGTGATGGCACGCGTAGCACTGCAGTTCGGAATATTCGGGCCAGTATTTGCCGTGCGCGCGCGCTTCGAGACGCAGGAGAGATTGCCGCAGTTGCACAGCCTGGCCCGTCGTAAGTTCGTGCACGTCGTACCAGGGATCGCTGTTTTCGGGCTCGCCCGGCTCGCCGGGTTCTTTCCAGTGACGCGGCATGACGGCCGAGAAAGAATCGAGCTCGAAATAAAGGTCCGGGTGGCCAGCGGCAATCATTTCGTGGTCAACGGATTTTTCCTCGCTTCCCAGGTGGCAACTGAGGCATTTTTCGCTGCGCTTGGTGAGGTCGCGCGTATCGTACATGCCGGCCGCGATGGATTTTTCATGCGTCCAGTCGCGTTCGGTGTGCGGGCCGAGCCAGGCAGCGGCTGGACCGTGGCAGCTTTCGCAGCTTACACCTTCGCTCAGGTCAAAAGTGCGCGCGCGTTGTGTGGCGGGAACATTGAGCGCGTGACACGCCAAACACTTGGGCGCGGATTCCGCTTTGCCGATGCCGAGAATTGCGGCCATGCGCTCGCCGACATTGCCTTGCAGAGACGCATAGGCTTTGGAGTGCTTGTCCTTGACGATCCAGGTGCTGTATTCGTTCTGCAGCACGCGATTATCGGTGCGCGGCGAGACGCTGCCGTGACACGTCGTTGATGCGCAGGAACCTGGGCCGGTGTAGCGAGCTGCCGGAGGTGCTTGGGTCGCGCCGCTTGATTGGCCTGACTTATCATTGAGAGCAAACAGCCGGGTTGCGGTTTCTTGCGAGCGCGCGATGGGGCACAAAGCGAAAGCGGCCGCGAGCAACGCTGCGAAAACAGATGAACAAATCATAAGGCGCGAGCGTTTTGTGGCGAGCTTCATATCCATTTGCAATTTGGCGAGGCAGGATACCGTGCCGCACGGCCGGTGGAATGTGAAAATCCTGCGAATCAGCCAGCTTGTACTCTCGGATACTATCGAAACCAATTGAATTCAGCCGGATTTATTCGGCGCGCTTCGCGCAAGAATAACCGCACGCTGGCCTTCTTCCGAGGCTCGCGCTTATATCCCTATACGCAACACCGCTGCAGACTGATGGTTGTTTTCCTAGTCGCGAATGCATACTCTCCCCGGTGAGGATCTCTCCCCGTGATTTTTAGCGAGCTCAGGGAAATTCAACGCCAGTTCGGCTACCTGCCGGCCGATCAACTGAAAGCTCTCGCTAAAAAAATTGATGTGCCGCTGCATCGCCTGCACGGAGTCGCCAGTTTCTATCCGCATTTCCATTTGACACCACCGCCGAAAGCCGACGTGCGCGTCTGTCAGGATATGTCTTGCCATTTGCGCGGCGCTCGCGTGTTGCGGGCTGGTTTGGAAGAAACTTTCCGGCAATCCGCGGACACTGACGCGAAGATTGGCGGAGTTTCCTGCCTGGGCCGTTGCAATCAAGCGCCCGCGGTCGCAATCAACGAACGGATTTATACCGGCCTCTCGCAGGCGGAAATCACGGCGATGGTGGGCGACGTGCTCGCCGGCGGCGCACTGCCGGAAATTTCGCAGGTACATCGGAGCGTGCGGTGCGCTTCCGATCCTTACGGCGAGGGGGAGCATTACCAGACGATTGAGCGGCTGATTAAATCGCGCGATTGGGCGGCGACGTTTGAAACTTTGAAGGCTTCCGGGCTGCGCGGCTTGGGCGGCGCGGGATTTCCCACCGAATCGAAATGGCAGTTGGTACGCCAGGCGGCGGGGCCAGAGAAATTTATTGTGTGCAATGCGGATGAAAGCGAGCCGGGCACTTTCAAGGATCGTTTCATCCTGACGCATTTGCCGCATCTGGTGATCGAAGGAATGATTCTGGCGGGAGTGCTGACCGGCGCGCAAAAAGGCATTCTGTATATTCGCCACGAGTACGAGGATCAGGAAAAAATACTGCACGAAGAAATCCGGCGTTGCGCGCGGAATGGTTTGCTGGGGGCGAAGATCCTGGGAAGCGAATTCAGCTTTGAGCTGGAAATATTTGTCAGCCCCGGCGGTTACATTTGCGGCGAAGAGACTGCGCTGCTGGAGGCGATCGAAGGCAAGCGCGCGGAGCCGCGGAATAAGCCACCGTTCCCGGTGCAACAAGGGCTGTGGAACAAGCCGACGGCGATCAATAACGTAGAGACGTTCGCGAACGTGCCTGCAATTTTTTTTCGCGGTGTGGATTGGTACAAATCGCAGGGCCTGAATGGCGCGGCGGGTTTGAAATTTATTGGCGTGAGCGGCGACGTGGTGCGTCCCGGCGTTTACGAAGTGCCGATGGGCACGCCAGTATCCGAGCTGATTTTCAAATATGGCGGCGGGATCGCAGGCGGAAAACAACTGAAGGGCTTCGCGCCATCCGGCCCGTCTTCCGGTTATTTACCTGCGTCGATGGCCGACGTGCGCCTGGATTTCAAATCGCTGGCGGATGCCGGCTCGATGCTGGGCTCTGGTGCGCTGGTGGTGTGCGCCGAAGACCGCTGCATGCTGGACATGGCGCTGAATTCGACGCAATTTTTCCGCAATGAATCCTGCGGCAAGTGCGTTCCCTGCCGCGTGGGATCGCAGAAATTGGTGGAGATGTTGACCGGCTGGACCGAGGGAAAAGGTTCGGCGGCGGATGTCGCGCTGATTGACGAACTTTCCGCGGCGCTGCGGCTCACTTCAATCTGCGGGCTGGGGCAGGTGGTGCCCGCGCCAATCGCTTCGGTGCTGAAACATTTTCGCGCGGAAGTGGAGTCGCACATTCTGCAGCGGCGATGCCCCGCGGGCGTCTGCCCGTGCCACGCGCGAGCGAGCGAAAGAATAGCGCAGAGCTTCGCAGCCGCGAAACAGGGGCGCGCATGAGCGCAAGCCCGCTGGTAGAACTAACGATTGACGGAAAGAAGGTTTCCGTTCCCGCCGGGACCACGATTTTCGATGCCGCGCGCATGCACGACATCGAGATTCCCACACTGTGCCATCAACAAAACGAAAAGCCAGTGGGCGTCTGCCGCGTGTGCGTGGTGGACGTGGGCGCGCGCGTCTACAGCGCGTCATGCATTCGTCCTGTGGAACCGGGGATGGTGGTGAAAACCGCCGACGACGGAGTGAAGCGCGCGCGGCACACGCTGATTGAGCTGCTAATGTCCGATCATCCCAGCCCGTGCGCGCGCGAGCGGCAATCGAGCGATTGCGAGCTGGAAGCTCTGGCCAAGCAGGAGCAGATCACGGCACCGCGTTACGCACCGCGCGCCTCAAGGCGCGGCGCGGACAATTCCTCGATGAGCATCGCCGTGGATTTCGACGCGTGCATTTTGTGCGACCGCTGCATCCGCGGCTGTAGCGATATTCGCGAGAATTTCGTCCTGGGACGCATGGGCAAGGGCATCACTGCAGGAATCGCTTTCGATAGCAACGAGCCGATGGGTGAATCTTCCTGCGTTTCCTGCGGCGAGTGCATGGTTTCGTGCCCAACGGGCGCGCTGACAAATAAAATCGTGACGCAGACGGCCATCGCGCGTACGCCGGATTCGCAGCCGGTGGCGCTGGAAGAATTGCAGGAGCTGCCATTCTTCGAAGGCGTTTCTGGAACATTTCTGAGCCTGAACCGCAATGCCGTGGTGCGCAGGCATTTCAAACCCGGCGAAGTGATTTGCCGCGAAGGCGAATACGGATCCACGGCGTTTTACATTCTGGAAGGAAAAGCCAAGGTTTCGATTGCCAGCCCGATGGCGCACGTGAAGACCAAAGGAAAAGTTCGCAACTTTCTGGGGAAACTCTCCAGCAAGCTAACCCAGCGCAAGAACGACGAGCGCGAAGAAGAAACGTCGCAGCACTGGATTCACATTGATGCGCCGATGGACCTGAATTACGACAATCCGGTCGCGACATTGGGCGCCGGCGACCTGTTCGGCGAAATGACCTGCATGAGTTTGTATCCGCGCTCGGCGACGGTTCGCGCGGAAACCGCGTGCACTGCATTGGAAATGCTGCGCAACGTGCTGGACATTATGCAGCGCAACAAGACTTTCCGCGCGCGGCTGGATCAATCGTACCGGCAGCGCGCTCTCGACTCTCATTTGCGCGCGGTTCCGGTATTTGCGGAATTGACGGACGAGTTCATCGGGGGCTTGCGAGAAAGCGTCGAGCTGCTGCGTTTTACTCCGGGGCAGGTGATTTGCCGCCAGGGTGAAGCCGCGGACAGTTTTTATCTGGTGCGCATTGGCTTCGTGAAAGTGTCGCAGACGCACGCGGGCGGAGAAATGGTGCTGGCCTATCTTTCGCGGGGAGAATATTTCGGCGAAACGGCGCTGCTGGAAAATACCCTGCGCAGCGCGACGTGCACGGCGCTAGACCACGTGGAAGTAGTACGCATCAGCGCGCAAGATTTCGCCAGTATGACGCGGCGGTTCCCCGGCGTGCGCCAGAAACTGGAGCAAGTGGGCCAAGAACGCGTGCAAATGAACCGCGAAACGCTGGTGATGATCAATAGCACGCCGCTCGAAAGCTTCCTGAAGCAGGGGCTGATGGAAGCGCAGAGCCTGCTGCTGCTCGACCTGGATTCCTGCACGCGCTGCGACGCTTGCGTGAAAGCTTGCGCCGATGCGCACGACGGAGTGACGCGGCTGGTGCGCGAGGGATTGCGATTCGATCATTATCTGGTGGCAACTTCGTGTCGCCAGTGTTTGGATCCGCTGTGCATGGTCGGGTGTCCGGTGGGTTCGATTCGGCGTCGCAATTCGCTGGAAGTGATTATCGAGGACTGGTGCATCGGCTGCGGATTGTGCGCGGAGAATTGCCCGTACGGCAACATTAATATGCACCCGTTTAATGTTTTCACCGACGTGCCCGGAATGCCGGGGCAGAAAAAGGCCATCGTGAAGCAGAAGGCGACGTCGTGCGATCTTTGCTCGGACTTCGCGGAGCCGAGTTGCGTTTACGCTTGCCCGCACGACGCGGCGCATCGCGTGAATCCGAGGAACTTTTTCGCGAACTTGCTGAAACAGGGCGCGAGCACGACGCCGGAAAGTTAAGAGAATTATTGTGCAGCACGGGAACGCACGACACCTTGCGCATCGACCGCACACACCGGGCTTGGCTGATCGCTTCGCTGATTATTTTGGGCGTCGCGACCGCCATTTATGTGGTTTACGCTGCGAGTTCGCCAGCGGGTCCGAGCGGCGGCAGCGCCATCGGCTTGACGTTTGGGATCGCCGGGTCGCTGTGCATGATTTTCGCGGGACTGCTGGCGGCGCGAAAGAAAGTGCCCGTGTGGAGACTGGGCCGCGCGCAGACATGGATGCGCGGCCATCTGTGGCTGGGATTGTTGAGCCTGCCGCTGATTTTATTTCACGGCGGATTCAAGTTCGGCGGGCCGCTTACTAGCGTTCTGATGGTGCTGCTGATCGTAGTTGTCGTGAGCGGGTTGTTCGGCGCGGTTTTGCAGCATTATATGCCGCCGCTGATGACTACGCGCATTCCCATGGAAACAATTTTCGAGCAAGTTGATCGCGTGCGGGCGCAATTGCTGGCTGAGGCCGACGAGATGGTGGAAGCGGTGTGCGGCCCGCTGAATCTGCAGAACGTGGCGCGCGCCCCGAGGGCGCGATCAGCCGTGGCGACAGCTACGATCGCTACAACCGATACGCTGCCGTTGTGCAATTTTTATAGCCGCGACATGCGGCCGTTCTTACAGCAGGAACGCGCGCAAGACCGCGCTCTTTCGAACCAGATCAAAGCGGCCGGGAGCTTCCAGGGATTGCGTACGCTGCTGCCGGCTGAACTCCACGACACGGTGAAAAATCTGGAAGACATTTGCGAAGAGGAACGGCAGTTGCGGCGGCAGATTCGCTATCACCACTGGCTGCACGGATGGCTGTTGCTGCACGTTCCGTTGTCGCTCGCGCTGCTGCTGCTGGGATGCGCGCACGCGATCATGGCATTGCGTTACTGAAGCGGCGGGCAGCGGCAGCCCGAGGCACATAGAGGCGAGAACTGGTGGCACGAGCCAAGCTCACTACAAAAAACCTGGCGCAGCGGATTGACCTGGAATATTTCAAACATCCACACCCTTTCCGGCGCTTGCGTTTCATTTTGTCCGTCGCACTGCCGGTGATCGCGCTGCTGTGGCTGGGTTGGTACGCGCTGGCTCGCAACGACCGAATTTATAGCGGCGGAAGAATGTCCGCGTCGCATGGGGTGCTCAGCGCGCGATGCAGCGCGTGCCATGTGGCGCAGGTGGGCACGTTCAGCGCCAGGGCCACTGATAAAGGTTGCGATACCTGCCATGACGCGCCGCTGCATCACGCGAATCAACTTTTCACGCCGAGCTGCGCCGCGTGCCATGCAGAACATCGCGGGCATCCGCGCCTCGCGGTAACCGCGGACGTCAGCTGTACGCAGTGCCACGCGAATCTGCATACCACCGGAGCTGCCACGCACTTCACTTCAGACATAACACGCTTCGTCGGCGGCCATCCTGAATTCGCAGCCTTGCGCCCCGGCGGCGTTGATCCGGGGACGATCAAGCTGAATCACGCGATACACCTGAAACACAATCTGCGCGGGCCGGACGGCCCGGTGCAACTCGAATGCGACGATTGCCATCGCACGGCTAAGCCGGAGTCGCGCTGGAGGTTCGGTTCGAACACTCCAGCGGTCGAACCCGTCGCGCAAAACGCAATTCCGCCTTCGATGGATCCGAGCCGCGCGTATATGTCTCCGGTCACTTACGCACAACACTGCGCGGCGTGCCATGGATTGCAGTTCGATGCGCGTTTCCAGGAAGGCGTACCGCACGATACGCCGGATGTGATCCACGCATTTCTGCTGCAAAAGTTTCAAAAATATATTCCGGGGCATCTGGCGGAGCTGAGCGTGACGGCTCCGAACCGCAATCTTCCGCACCAGCCGATACCGCCCCCGGTGCGCGTGTTTACCGAGCAGCAGTGGGTGGCGTGGCGTGTGGCGGAATCGGAGGAACTTCTTTACCGGAAGACTTGCGCGCAATGCCATGCGCTACGCTTCGCGGCGAATGCCCCGCTGCCTAGCGTGGCGAAATCGAATATTACGCAACGGTGGTTTCGACATGCTGTGTTCAACCACGACACGCATAAGCTTTTGAAATGCGTGGAATGCCATTCCGGCGCGTTGACAAGCCAGGAAACCGCCGACGTGTTGCTACCGGGGATCGCTACTTGCGAGAAGTGCCATCGCGGCGGGCGGGAAGCTGCGGAATCGCGATGTTTCGAGTGCCACACGTACCACGACTGGAAAGGCGAGAAGAGAGTTAAGGGGACGTTCACGTTGTCGGCGTCGCTGCGCAGCAATTAAGCGGAAATTCCCGCCTGGAACCCAGGTGGCTTTGTTGACATCCTAAATCTTTGGCCGAAGCAAAAGCTGTGTCGCACCTACGGCGCTCGCTATGCTTTTGTGTATTTTCCCAGGCCTTCCGGCCTGGGCTAACGTATTTCGCGCCTACGGCGCTGGGTCGTGGCTCTGCGGATGCTTGGTCGAGGGGCGAGTCTGAGACCCGCCCCCAGGTTTCTCACTCGAGGTTTGCGCGGGCGCTGCCAGTGACAGCTGGCAAGTAGAAATCGACGTGAAAAGCTCGCAGCGTGTCGCGCTTTACTTCGTTTTCATCACGTACACGCCGTCCCATTCGCCTTCGGGGGCGCTTTGCGAGAACTCGATGGCGCGTTCGAGGAAAACCTGGCTGGGGCCGTCGTCTGGAAATTTCAGCAGCACGTCGGTAAACAAGGCGGCTGCCTCACGCCAATTCTGCGAACGGTACTCCGCCATGGCGCGGTCGAATTGGTCGAGCAGCTTTTCGTACTTGGATTTTTCGGCGGCCACATCCATTAGTTCGAAGATGTTCACCGGCAAATTCTTGCCTTTTACGCGAATCTTATCTAGTTCGCGGCAAACGAACTGGCTGGACACCTGGCGATAGGTGGCCTCGCTAATCACGATTTGCACGTGATACGCCTTGGTGATGCCTTCCAGGCGCGAGGCCAGATTTACGTTGTCGCCCATCACGGTCCAGGACAAGCGGCGCGCCGAGCCCATGTTGCCCACGTTCACGAGACCAGTGTTCAAGCCAATCCCTATCGAAATCGGAGGACGTCCTGCGGCCTGCCATTTCGCGTTCAGCCTTGCCAGGCCCGCCTTCATTCGCAGTGCACAGGTGCAACTGCGCGAAGCGTGATCTTCCTGCGGGTAGGGCGAGCCCCAGAAGGCCATTATCGCGTCACCGATATATTTATCGAGCGTGCCGTCGGTGGCAAAAACAAAGTCGGTCATTTGCCCGAAGTATTCGTTGAGGAGGTGCACCAACTCGTCCGGCGTAAGGCCTTCGGAAATGGTGGTGAATCCGCGAATATCGCTGAAGAGCACCGTAAGTTCCTTCACTTCGCCGCCTGGACGAATGTATTTTTCCGGATCTTTTTCGATCAGTTCGATCACGCCGGGAGAAAGGTACTGCGAAAAACTTTTGCGAATATTGCGCTTGGCGCGCTCCTCGCGAATCATGCGCAGGCTGGTGATGGCTGCGTAGTTCGCGGCCAGCGTGCCGGCGGGAATCACAAAGCTGAGCCACTGGCCTTTGTGCACGAAACTGAAATAGACAAACCAGGCGTAGGCCGTGAGGGTCAGCAGCACGGTGATCGTTGAATAAAGAGGAGTCACGCGACTGAACAGGAATCCGAAAACCAGCCCGAACAAAATGATGAATCCCAGGTCCACCATCTCTTCGTCGTAACCGCGCTTCAGGAAACCGCGCCCCTGCTCTTCGCTGTGCAGCAGGTTGTCTATAATGTTGGCGTGAACTTCGACTCCCATGTAAACACCTTCGAAAGGAGTGTTGCGGATATCGCCGATGGCCAGAGCCGTTGCTCCCACCAGCACGATCTTGTCTTTGAAGGCTTCCGGCGGCGTGTTTCCGCTGATTACGTCCCACATCGAATACTGCGCGTAGGTGTGGTACGGGCCCGAGTAGTTCAATAGCGCGCTGCCATTGGACGCGGGCCGCAATGTGTGGCGGCCCAACTGAATCCGTTCGATCCCCTTTGGCGCAATGTAGGCGGCAATTTGCTGGTCCGGGATCTTTTCGTACGCGCGTACGGCCTCTAGATCGAGCGAAGGGAAAAAATCCAGATCCTGGTAGCGGATCAACAGCAAGGCATGGCGCAGCGTGCCATCGGAATCCGGAACGATATTAATGAAGCCGAACGAGGCGGCTGAGTCCGCAAGTTTAGAAATGTTCGCTTCGACACCTTGCCTCACCAATCCGCCGTTGTCTATCCACACCTGGCCCAAGTCCACGGTCTGTCCGCTCTTGAATCCCGCGGGCAACACTTGAGGGAACACGTGCGCCCAGGCGATATTGAAATATTCCTCGGCGAGTTTCGGATCGGGCTGGGAGTCGAGAAAAATGTGGCCCAGAACAACGTTGCCGCTGTTTTTCATGGCGGCGGCCAGCGCGGCGTCCTGATCGCTGGCCAGTTCCAGTTCCTGGATCTGCTTGCGCAGGGCGGGCGACGCTGAAGCGCCAAGCTCGGCCTGTAATTTCTGCAGTGCTTCGCCTCCGGAATTGCTCTCGGGCGTCGGAAACGTGACGTCGAACGCGATCACGCGGGCTCCGCCCGCGTTCAATTTATTGATCAGCGTTGCGTAGTTTTTTCTGGGAAGCGGAAACGAGTCAATTTTCTGCAGCGTTTGTTCGTCGATGCCGACGATGACGATGCGGTCGTCATGCGGGCGTGCCCCGCGCATTTCGAAGCGCAAATCCAGCGAGCTTTGTTCAATGCTTTGCAGGAAAGCGAAACCGGCGCGTGAATCAATCGCGCCGATCCCGGAGAACCGGAAGAGCACGAGGCCGAGCAGAGTGACCAAGACGCCCAGACCCAGATCAACGTGGGCGAGCGCGAATCCTTTTAACCGTTCCCTCCAGCGGGGCCATCGCTGTTCCGGCGAGCTCATAGAAATCGCAACGCGCGATCAAATCGCGAGACCATTATGCCTTAGCTGAAGACGGCCCCGGCTTCAAGAGAGCGACATGTTCGCAACTCAGCCTCACGGAGCTCCAGTTACCGGCGCCCCGGGGTTAGTACCGACCGGCTTGCCGCCCCCGCGGGTTAGACCGACGCCGAGGCCGACCCCCAATCCCACCGCGACAGCCGTGCCAACAATAACCCAACGAAGCGTGTGTCCTTGATGCCCAACTCCGGCATTCGTCGGGATATCCGTATCGGTGAGGCTGGCTTGCAAAGCCGCAGGCGGCGTGTCCGATGCTTGGAAGCCTGAAGGTGGCACCTCGGTGGTAATTTGCACCATTTGGCCGGCGCTGACGGTCACGGAATTCGAAGCGGCGTCGGATTGGCCTGAATTGTTTGCCGCGTGGGCGCCGTTGGTTGGCGTAACGGAAACTTTGCCCTTGTAGCAGATCACTGTGGTCGTATTGTTTTCGAACGCGGCGTAAAAATCCGTGCCGATGACGCCGATCACGGCGTTGGGCGTCTTCACTTCAAATTTTCCGCCAGGTTTCGTGACCTTCACTACCTGGCTGCGCAGCTTGCCGAAATCCACTTCCAGCGAGGTCTGTTGAGAAGCGCTATCGTGCTGCACGATGCGCAGCTCGCTGTCCGAACCCAGGCTGAGAATCGAGCCATCCTTCAGGCCAGCACGCACGCGACCGCTATGTTCCGTCTTCAGCAGATCGTTCCAATTCAAATCCTCTTTAACCTTCGCGGGTTGAGAGTTGCGTGTGGCCGCCGGGATCATGGCATTAATCTGGCCCGCCGGCTGGTTGCCCGTCTGGGGCTCCGGCATCGCGGGCAGAGCCGTGAGCAGGGAGCTCAGCACAATCACAGTAATGCGCCTAAACGAATTCATTCGTAACTCCTTGAATAGATTTCTCGGCGTCCAGTGCAACGATTTTGACAGAGGCTCGGGGTGTGTCAACGCGTGGAGCCAGGGGGTGCACCAATGTGGTTAATAGTCCGGCGCGAAAGTTGGTCTTCCGCTCGCTAGATGTCCAGCCGACGCACAAGATGCTGACGATCTGGGACCCGATCCTTCGTTCCCAGACCCCATACCAGACGAAGACCCGTAGGTTCCATCGGCCGCTCGGACTAGAACCTTTTCTGTACCCTAGGACAGCTTGTGGGTTCCTCTGCCGCCGCTTAACCTCAGTTTAAGAAAGCACTTATTCCCGTTCTGGAACCACGAACAGTTTGGGAATCGCGCGACATAGCGCTTGAAGGGAGGCGCCATACATGAAGCCTGTTAAGCGAGTACTCCCGGCGCTTCTGCTCTGCTCGATTATCGCCATCCTCATGCTTCACACGGGCTGCGTCGGATACGCCGGCAAACCGGGAGTGGGAACGGCGGTGACGACTATCCCGTCTGTTCCCTCGGGCCTGGCAGCCGCACCTGGGAACTCGCAGGTGGCGCTCAGCTGGACGGTAAGTGCTGGCGCTGCCGGGTATTACGTGAAGCGCTCGACGGCTTCCAGTGGCCCCTTCACGCAGATTTCAGCGCCGTCCGCCGCGGACTACACCGACATGGGCCTGACCAACGGAACAAAGTATTATTACGAGGTTTCAGCCTACAACTCCGTAGGACAAAGCGCAGACTCCGCCGATGCAAGTGCGACACCGGGCATGCCTGCACCCCCAGCTCCCTCGGACTTGGGGGCTGTG
>Ga0181535_10004575_pt1 | contig 15307 bp, 12 predicted proteins | sample PEATcosm2014_Bin_44_FD_119774 | JGI IMG/M metagenome (GOLD analysis project Ga0181535, IMG submission 119774) | Peatland microbial communities from MTU Mesocosm Facility, Houghton, MI, USA - PEATcosm2014_Bin17_30_metaG | ecosystem: Environmental > Terrestrial > Soil > Wetlands > Peat | place... | reverse complement strand
GTCCAGACCGGACCGTCGCCGTCCCACAGGAACACGTCGCTCTCGCGGGGCAGCCGGCCGACCCAGGCGCACATGCGCCAGCCCGCCTGCGGGCAGTCCCGCTCGATCACCACCCGCGCCGGCCCGTCCGCGACCAGTCGCGCTAGCGCGAACACCGATCCGTAGGGCGAAATGCCGAAGCGCCCGTTGCCGGCCAGGTTGCCGGCCAGCAGGATGGCCGCCGCGCCGAGCAACGGCGCCGCCGTCGCGAGCACCGGCCGCCACCGCCGGCGCAACAGTGTCACGACCACCACGCACGCAGCGGCCACCACGAGATGGGACAGGTGCGCCGCGATGGCGAAAGCCCCCAGCACGCATGCCCAGCGCCGCTCGCCCGGACGCAGGCTGGCGCCGAAGCCGAGCACGAACAGGCACAGCACCGCGACCGGCGCGAAGATATCCGGCATCAGCAACGACACAAACCAGGGCGCCGCGCTGCCGGCGGCCAGCGCGGCGCACAGGGCAAGGTGAAAACCCGCCGTGGGCGGGGCGATCGCCTTGCGCGTCAGCCACAGCAGGTGCGAGACCAGCAGAGCCTGCCCCAACACGGGCAGCCACAGCGTCGTGCGGCCATGCCAGAGCAGCAGGAACGGGCCGTACACCCAGGGTTTGTCCCACACCATGGTGGGTTGGCCGGCCTGCACCAGGTAGGCGTGAGTGTCGCTGAACAGGATCGGATAGCGGTTCACGATGGCCGGCCAGCACAGCAGCAACGCCGCGGCCACGATGGCGCCGGCGGCGCGCCAGGCGCGCCGCTCCTGTTGTTGTGATACCGCACCGATCGCCATGGCGGGCATCCCGTGCGCCCCGCCCGCCGGCTAGCCGATCACGCCTGGGCTGCGGCGATGACCGGGGCGCAGCCCGCCGGCTTCTGCGTGCGCACGGTCGCAGCGGGAAATCGTGCCAGCTTGTCCGCCGGGCGCACTGGCCGGCGCACCAGTTCGCCGCCGCAATTCGGGCATCGCCCGCCCAGCACGCCGTCGGCGCAGGCGGCGCAGAACGTGCATTCGAACGAGCAGATGCGCGCGTCCAGACTAGCCGGTGGCAGGTCGCGATCGCAGCATTCGCAGTTGGGCCGCAATTCCAGCATCCCGGGTTCCCTCAGGTCAGGTAGCGCGCCGTCAGATGCGCCTCGAAGTCCAGCGGGTCGAGCGGCTTGCCGGTGGCGTGTCGCAACAGGTCGTTGAAGCCGAGCAGGCTGCCCATGCCGTGCACGTGCTCGCGCAGCCAGGCCACCAGCGGCGCCAGGTCGCCCCGCTCGAGCGATGTGTCCAGCGCTTCCACCTCACGCCGCGCCGCCGCCATCAATTGCGCCGCCGCCATGGCCCCCAGCGTGTAGCTCGGGAAATAGCCGAACGTTCCGTCGTACCAATGGATGTCCTGCAGACAGCCCTGGCCATTGTCGGGCGGCGAAATCCCGAGCAGCGAGCGCATGCCGTGGCTCCACGCGGCGGGCAGGTCAGCCACCATGAGGTCGCCCGCGATCATCGCCTGTTCCAGACGGAAGCGCAGGATGACGTGCGCCGGATAGGTCATTTCGTCGGCGTCAACCCGGATGAATCCGCGCTCCACATGGCGCCACAGCCGCGCCAGGTTGTCACCGGCATAGGGCGCCGCGTCGCCGCCGAAAAACAGATGCAGCTCGCGGCCGAGCCAGCCCAGGAAGGCATCCGACCGGCAGGCCTGCATCTCGAGGATCAGGCTCTGGCTCTCGTGCGCCGCCATGCCGGAGGCGGCGCCCACGGGCTGGCGCGCCCAGTCCGTGGGCAGGCCGCGTTCGTACAGCGCGTGGCCGGTCTCGTGTATCACCCCCATCAGCGCGGGCATGAAATCCCGCTCGTCGTAGCGGGTGGTGATGCGGATATCGGTCGGGGTACCCCCACAGAACGGATGGGCGGAGCGATCGAGCCGCGAATGCTCCGGCTCCAGCCCGACCTGGGCCGCGAAGTGCCGGCAGAGCGCCTCCTGCACCTGCGTGGGGAATGGCCCCGGCGGTCGCAACGCCTGCGGCTGGCGGGCCTGCAATTCCTCGGCCCGCGGCAGCGCTTCGCGCAGGAAAGCCTCGTACGCCGCGAAAACCGGCTCGACATCGGCGGCGCCGATGCCGTGCTGGTAGCCATCCATCAGCGCGTCGTACGGTGACAGGCCGAGCACCGAGGCAAGCGCTCCGGCCTGTTCGCACGCCAGCGCCAGCACCTCGCGCAGGGCCGGCGCCACCAGGGGGAAATCGGCGGTACGGCGTGCTTCGCGCCAGATCTTCTCGCAGGCCGAGTTGGCGCGCGTCTGTGCCTCCACCAGGTCGGCCGGCAGCGCGCTCGCCCGCGTATGGGCCTGGCGCATCAGCACCAGATTGGCGGCGGTCCAGGGGTCCGGGTCCTCGCCGGCGGCCTCGGCCTGGGCAAGATCGTCGGCCACCTCGGAGGCGACGAGCAATCCATGCGCCTGGCCGGCCAACACCGCGAGTTGATCGCCGCGCGCCGCGCCGCCGCCCGACGGCATCATCGCCGCGGCGTCCCAGGACAGCATGGCGGACGCCTCCTGGACCGTAGCGATGCGAGCGAAACGAGCCACCAGCCGCTCGTAGGCCGGCGCATCGGGCGCCGCTGCCGTCTCGCGCCACGTGGTCCTGCGTGCGACCGCCTCGGCCGCCGGTTCGAGGGGCTGCCAGAAGTCGTCTCCCGACGCCTCCGACAGCAGGCGCTCCCAATCCTGCGGCCGTTGCGGCCATTCCACCGGCGGCGGCGGCTCGGGCTCAGGCAGCGGCCGGTTGGCGCGGCGCGCATAGGCACCGAACACGCCCAGCAACGCCAGCGCGAGGCCGAACCAGGTGAACGCGTAGCCCAGATGGTTGTTGGGTGGACGCGGCAGGCCCGGCTGCGGAATCGGGTAGCCGTCCACCGGTCCCTGCGCCAGTTGCATCAACACGAACGGCAGCACCGGCGCGATGCCGAGCACCGCCCCGATGGTGCCGGGGTTCATCGTATAGAAGCGCCGCACCTGGGGCGCATCCGGCGGCGAGAACAGCCCTTGCTGTTCACTCGGCCGCAGCCAGCCGGTGATCGTCACGACACCGCCCGGGGATGGTATCTGCACTTTCCGCGTCGTCGGAACCCAGCCCCGGTCGATCAGCACGATGGTGCCGTTATCCATCTGCAGCGGCATCAACACTTGCGAGCCCATCACCGAGCCCTCGCTGGTGTCGCGCACCTCGGCGCCGTACCAGGCGAGCAGGTCCGGCAGCCAACGCCCGGCCACGCGCACTTTCTGCATGGGGCGCGGATCGAACGGCAGCGGCACCGGGGGGGCGGCATCGGCGGCGTCCAGTTGCGCCAGCAGTCCCCGTTTCCATTGCAACCGTTCCAGTTGCCACACGCCCAGCCCGATCAGCACCACCAGCATCACGGCGGTGATCGCCCCGGGCACCAGCAGACGGCGCCATGTGCTCACGACCCGCCACTCCCTTTCATCTCAGTGGCGCGGCGGCGGAACGGCGGCCCCGCCGGCACCCCCCGCCGCCACGATGGCAAAGGCCGCACCATCACGGTGCGGCCCTCGGGCCAACGCGCCGACAGGGGGCGGGCGTCTTCATTCCTGCGCGATCACGCCGTGACCGGCCCAGTAGATGCAGACGAACAGGAACAACCAGACCACGTCGACGAAGTGCCAGTACCAGGCGGCCGCCTCGAAGCCGAAGTGCCGTTGCGGCGTGAACTCCCCGCGGATGGCGCGGACGGTACAGACGATCAGGAAACAGGTGCCGACGATGACATGGAAGCCGTGGAACCCGGTGGCCAGGAAGAACACCGAGGGGTAGACGCCGCCGCCGCTGAACTTGAACGGCGCCCCGGCATACTCGATCGCCTGGAAGGTGGTGAAGCTCATGCCGAGCAGAACCGTCAGGATCAGGCCGCGCACCAGCGCCTTGCGGTCGCCCTCGATCAGCCCGTGATGGGCCCAGGTGACCGTGGTGCCGGACAGCAGCAGGATCATGGTGTTCAGGAACGGCAGGTGGAACGGATCGAAGGTCAGCACGCCCTTGGGGGGCCACATCGGCGTGTCGGTGCCGAGCACGTGCTCGGGCATCAGGGCGAAGTGGAAATAGGCCCAGAAGAAGCCGACGAAGAACATCACCTCACTGGTGATGAACAACGCCATGCCGTAGCGCAGGCCGAGGCGGACCACCGGGGTGTGCAGGCCGGCCGCATGGCTCTCCCTCAGCACGTCGCGCCACCAGAAGAACATCACGCCCAGCACGATCGCCAGCCCGAGCGCCAGGGTGATGTAGTTGCCATAATGCGCGGCGAGGATGATGCCGAGCACGGTCAGGCCGCCGCCGAGCGCGCCGATCAGCGGCCACGGGCTGGGATCGACCAGATGGTACGGCTGCTTCAGGCCGGAACCGGCGAAAATCGCTCCGCCCTGCGAATCGGTGCTCATGCGTGGTCTGCCGGAGTAAGTGGTTGCATCATCTCCCAATCCCCCATTGCTTCAAGTCACCGTACCAGCGGTCCGACATGCGGTCCGGCCGCGGCGAGCGCGCCGGTGCGGGCAGCGTCGTCAAGACTGCGAAAGAAAGTGTAGGACAGCGTGATGGTCTTCACGTCGGCCGTGCCGGGATCCGTGGCCAGCGCCGGGTCAACCCAGAAGCTCAGCGGGAACTGCGCATCCTGGCCCGGAACCAGTTGCTGCTCGGTAAAGCAGAAGCAGGCCGTCTTATGAAAATATTTGGCCGCCTTCTCGGGGGTGACGTTGTAGACCGCCACCCCGGTCACCGGCACCGCGGCGAGGTCGCGCGCGGTGTAGAACGCCACCTGCTCGGCGCCGAGCGGCAGCCGGACTTCCGCCTGCTCGGCGCGGAAGCTCCAGGGCAGGGCGGGGTCCGTGTTGGCGTTGAAGCGCACCACCACGGTGGCCGCGCTGACCCCGGGGCTGGCGGCCAGCCCGGTCTTCGGCGTGCCGCCGAACCCGGTGGCGGCGCAGAACATCCGATAGAGCGGCACCGCGGCAAAGGACATCCCGACCATGCCCAGCACCACCGCGGCGAGCACGACGCCAACCGCGCCGTTGCGGCGGGGGCGAGGGCGCGGAAAGGGCATCGGCCGGGTCATGCGTCAGGGCACGTGATGGGTCAGCTTGACCAGCGTGATCAGATAGAACAGGCCGCACAGCGCCACCAGCACCAGCAGCATGGCGAGGTTGCGCCCGCGCCGGTGGTGCGCGATCGCATCGCTCTCGGTTCGGCTCAGCGAAGCCACCCTCCGCCGCCGGGGGTCAGACAAGGAACCGGTCCATGGCAAGCGCACCAAAGAGCATGAAGAGGTACAGGATCGAAAACCTGAACGACGCCCGGGCCGGCGCGTCCCCGGTCAGGCTGATGCCGCCGGCATCCTGGCGGTCGCGCAGCACCCGCCAGGCGCGCTGCAGGAAGCAGACGCCCAGCAGCGCCGCCACCACGCCGTACAGCGGACCCGCCAGACCGAACGCGCAGGGAGAAAGCGAGAGCAACACCAGCAGCACCGTGTAGAGAAAAATCTGCCGGCGCGTCTCCCGCGCTCCGGCGACCACCGGCAGCATCGGCACGCCGGCGCGCTGGTAGTCGCCATGTGCCCACAGCGACAGCGACCAGAAATGCGGCGGCGTCCAGGCGAAGACGATGGCGAACATCAGCAGCGGCATCACATCGAGGCCGCCGGTCACGGCCAGCCAGCCGATCGCCGGCGGGAAGGCGCCGGCGGCGCCGCCGATGACGATGTTCTGCGGCGTCCGCCGCTTCAGCCACATCGTATAGACAAAGACGTAGAAGCAGATCGAGAAGGCCAGGCCCGCCGCCGCCGCCGGATTGACCGCCAGCCCCATCACGATCACCGAGGCCGCGGCGAGGGTGACGCCGTAGCCGAGCGCTTCGCCGGGCGCGATCCGCCCGGCCGGGATCGGCCGCCGCGCGGTGCGGTGCATGATGGCGTCGATGTCGCGGTCGTACCACATGTTGATGGCCCCCGCCGCCCCGGCGCCCACGGCGATGCACAGGATGGCGGTGAACGCCAGCACCGGGTGCAGCCGGCCCGGGGCCACCAGCAGGCCCACGAGGCCGGTGAACACCACCAGCATCATCACCCGCGGCTTGAGCAGCGCGATCCAGTCGGCGGCGGTCGAGACGGCGACGGAGGGTCCGGCGAGCGACTGGGGCGCATTGCCGCCCCCGCCCTGGCCGGCCACCGCGGTGGCGGTCGTGTTCATCGGCGGACCATGCTTTCACTCAGCTGAAGCGCGGCAGTTCTGCGTAGGTATGGAACGGCGGCGGCGAGGTCTGGGTCCATTCCAGCGTGGTCGCGCCTTCGCCCCAGTAGTTCTCCGCCAGGGGCACCTTCGAGGTGAAGGTGCGATAGCAGATGTACAGGAACAGGACGAGCGATGCCGCGCTGATGTAGGCGCCCATCGAGGCCACGTAATTCCATCCGGCGAAGGCATCCGGATAATCGGGATAGCGGCGCGGCATGCCGGCCAGGCCGAGGAAGTGCATCGGGAAGAACGTCAGGTTGACGCCGACGAACATCATCCAGAAGTGGATCCTGGCCAGGCCCTCCGGGTACTGCCGGCCGGACATCTTGCCGATCCAGTAGTAGAATCCTGCAAAAATGGAAAACACCGCGCCCAGGCTCAGGACGTAGTGAAAGTGCGCGACCACGTAATAGGTGTTGTGCAGGACCTCGTCGAGCCCGGCGTTGGCGAGCACCACGCCGGTCACGCCGCCCACGGTGAACACGAAGATGAAGCCGATCGCCCACAGCATCGGCACCTTGAGGTCGAGCGAGCCGCCCCACATGGTGGCGATCCACGAGAAGATCTTTATCCCCGTCGGCACCGCGATCACCATCGTCGCAAACATGAAATAGGCGCGGGTGTCGACATCCATGCCGGAGACGAACATGTGGTGCGCCCACACCACGAAGCCGACCACACCGATCGCCACCATGGCGTAGGCCATGCCCAGGTAACCGAAGATCGGCTTGCGGCTGAAGGTCGAGACGACGTGGCTGATGATGCCGAATCCGGGCAGGATCATGATGTAGACTTCGGGGTGGCCGAAGAACCAGAACAGGTGCTGGAACAGCACCGGGTCGCCACCGCCCTGCGGGTCGAAGAAGGCGGTGCCGAAATTGCGGTCGCAGATCAGCATGGTTATCGCGCCCGCCAGCACCGGCACCGCCAGCAGCAGCAGGAACGCGGTCACCAGAATGCTCCACACGAACAGGGGCATCTTGTGCATCGTCATGCCCGGCGCGCGCATGTTGAAGATGGTGGTGATGAAGTTGATGGCGCCCAGCAGCGAGGAGATACCGGCCAGGTGCAGCGCGAACAGCACGAAGTCCATCGCCGGCCCGTTCTGGTAGGTCGCGTTCGACAGCGGCGGGTACAGCGTCCAGCCCGAACCGGCGCCGAGGCCGGTGAACAGCCCGGCCATGATCAGGCAGAACGCCGGCACCAGCAGCCAGAAGCTGATGTTGTTCAGCCGCGGAAAGGCCATGTCCGGAGCGCCGATCATGAGCGGCACGAACCAGTTGCCGAAGCCGCCGATCAGCGCCGGCATGACGGTGAAGAAGATCATCAGCAGGCCATGCGCGGTAATCACCGCATTCCATTGCTGGCCGTTCGCAAAGTAGTGCATGCCGGGCTGCTGCAATTCCATCCGCATCAGCACCGACAGCGAGCCGCCCACCAGTCCGCCGAACATGGCGAAGATCAGGTAGAGCGTGCCGATGTCCTTGTGGTTGGTGCTGCACAGCCAGCGGGCGACGAACCCGGGGGCGTGCCCGTGATGGTCGTCATGGCCGACGTGGTCGCGTGTCGTGACGCTCATGGCTGCATCTCCCTCGCGCGCCAGCCGGTCACTGCGCCGCGGCGGCGAGGCGGACGCGCGCCTCGTCCGGCTCCGCCGGTGCAGCGTCGGAAAATTTCGTCTTGGCCTGCGCAACCCAGGCCGTGAACGCCTCGGGAGGCAACGCCTTGAGCGATATCGGCATCATGCTGTGATTGGTGCCGCAGATCTGGTTGCACTCGCCGTAGTAATCGCCGGGCTGGTCCACCTTCACCCAGGTCTCGATCGTCCGCCCCGGAATGGCATAACGCTGCACGCCAAGACTGGGGATGAAGAAGCTGTGGATCACGTCCGCGGAGGTCGTCAGGATGCGGATGGTCTTGCCCGCCGGCACCACCAGCTGGTTGTCGACGTCGAGCAGGCGAAGCTGCCCGGGCTTGAGCTGGTCCGACGGCACCATGTAGCTGGAGAAGTCCAGGCCGCCATTGTCCGGATAGGTGTATTCCCAGTACCACTGGTGGCCAGTCACCTTGATCGTCAGGTCGGCGTTCTGTGCGCGGTCCTCGAAATACACCAGGGGGAAGCTCGGGAGCGCGATCACGACCAGAAGCAATAGCGGGGTGACCGTCCAGGCCACTTCCAGCAGGGTGTGGTGGCTGATCCGGCTCGGCGTGGGATTGCGGCGCGCGTTGTAGCGGAACAGCACCCAGGCCAGCAGGCCCGCGACGAACAGGGTGACGGCGGTGATGATGACCAGCACGAGGTCGTGCAGCGATTCGATCAACTGCTGCACCGGGCTGTGCGCCGGCTGCATGCCGATCTGCCAGGGCTGCGGCACCTGCGCCACGGCCTCGCCCGCAACCGCGAGGGCCCCTGTGGCGATGACGATGAGCGCGAAGCCAACCCGCCGGACGACATGCATCGTCTGACAATCCCCCATTCAGCGCGGGGTACGACCCCCGCATTCCAGGGGATGGGCTACAAGAGTGTTTGATCTAGATCAAGGCCCGTTTCGGTTGAAACCGGTCCATGTCTCAAAGTTTACCCGTCAATTCGGCAATCGCACCAGCGTGAACAGGCCGAACGGCGGCATCGGCCGCACGGCCGCGCGGTCGCGGTCTTCCTCGCGCAGGAGGGCTTCAAGGGCGAAATCGGGGTGCCAGCCGAGCTTGCGGGAGGCCGGCGCCAGCGCGCGCTCCACCCACCAGCGCGGCCCGCCCTCGGCGGCAAAGTGGTTCACGAACAGGATATGTCCCCCGGGCCGCACCACCCGCCGCATCTCCGCCAGCAGACGGCGCGGGTTGGGAACCACCGAAGCGACGAACATCGCCACCGCGATGTCGAAGCTTCCGGCGGAAAAGGTGGTCGCCTCGGCGTCCATTTCCAGCAGCGCGGCGACATTCGTCAACCGCTCGCGGGCCACCCGGTCGCGGGCGTGCGCCAGCATTTCGGCCGACAGATCGATGCCGATGATGCGTTTTTCCGGCCGGTAGCGCGGCAATGCCAGCCCGGTTCCGACCCCCACCTCGAGCACCCGGGAACCCGGCAACCGATTGGTTTCCGCGATGGCGCGCCGTCGTGCCCAGGCCGAGATGCCGCCGAACGAACTGTCGTAGAAGCCCGCCCAGCGCCGATAGGCGGCGCGCACGGCATCCGCATCCAGCGCGACCACTGGTTCGGATCGCCTTTGCGTCTGGGTGGTATGGCTCATGATCCCTCGTCCATCCGCTGTGAGCGTTCGCCGGCCGCGACAACTCACGCGGGCACGCCACGGCAACCAGGATATGTAACACGTTCGCGAGCGCAGGGGAAACACATGCCTGTTGCGTCCCAGGCGAGCCCCTTGCGGGGTCGCCCGTACCGGCCGGGCCGATCCAGCACGGAAACCGGAATCAGTCGCCGACGGTCAGGTCCACCGCGGCGGCACGTCCGTTCTGTTGCTGCTCGATCTCGAAGCCGATCTTCTGACCCTCGTTCAGGGTCCGCATGCCGGCTTTCTGCACCGCGCTGATGTGCACGAAGACATCCTTGCCGCCCGTATCCGGCGCGATGAACCCGTAGCCCTTGGTCGGGTTGAACCACTTGACAGTGCCCTTGGGCATAGACGTGCCGCCTCCTCGTCTGCGGGCGCAGACGTCGCCGCGCCCCTGCCGCTGCGGTCGGCCGATTCGTTCTTGTCCTGGACAACCTGGCCGGCCGCCGGTCGTAACGATACGCGTCCCCGCCGCTATCTGCAACGGACGACAACGACCTGCCGGGCTAGCGCATCAGCGGGGTCGGCGCCGGGCTGGAGAAGGGCACCGCCGACGGGCGCGGGGGGGCGGCGGGCGCGACGGGAGGCGGGGCCAGAACCGGAGTCGGCGGGGCCAGAACCGGAGTCGGCGGCGCCAGGTCTTGCTGCTGCACCGGGCCGGGCCCGGGCGCCGCCGGCGCGCCGGTCAGCAGGTAATCGTGCAACGACCGGCGGATCTGGTATTCGACCTCGACGTTCATGTCCGACATCATCTGCTTGATCAGGTCGTACAACTCGGCCCGCTTCCCTTCCGGGCTGTCGTCGTCGATGTTGCGTGTGCGCAACACCCGCGCCTCGGCATAGCCGCGGCGGCTGCCATCCGCGGAGCTGATGTCGAGGTGCACGGCGAAGGTGCCGGCGTATTTGTCGCGCGACTGCACGATCGCGGCCTCGTCGATGACGAATGTCGCCCGTCCCGATGTGCCGCCGGCGACCAGCCGGTCCTCGGCCATCCTGCGCAGCGCCTCCACCGGCGGAGTCGGGGCCAGGAAGCCCTGGTCCCGGCGGGCGGTATCCGGCGGCGTCCAGGAGTCGTCGATGTCGATGGACGCCACGTTCAGCCGCAGCCGCGGCAGGTAGTCCCAGCCCAGCGGCGCGAAGCTGGTCGGAACCGGCTCGCCGCCACAGGCCGTCAGCAACGCTGGCAGGCACAACGACAGAGCCGTCAGCGCGGCGCGTCGTGACACCCGGTTAGCAGTCATGGTGGCTCCGTATGGGCTGGTGGGGTTTTCCGCCGGCACCCTGCGCATGCCGCACGTGCAGGTCAACCGGGAGAAGCCGGGCCAGGGTCCTGCCCTGGCCGCGCTTCTCCCGCCTGCCCGCCGCCGCGCACGTCCGCGCGGGCAAAGCGAAAATCGAAATTGCAGAACTCGCAAGTCATGACAATTTCCCCGTCCACGGCCATGTGGTCGAGGTCATCGCTGTTGAACCCCTCCAGGATGCCGGACAGGCGCTGGCGCGAGCAGCGGCAGCCGTAGGCCAGCGCGCGCGGCCAGTCGGCGGCCACGCCTTCACTGTGAAACAGATTGAACAGCAGCCGGTCCGGCGGCAGGGCGTCGTCGAGCAGTTCCCCATCCGTGACCGTCGCGGCGAGAAGGGCCGCGGTGCGCCAGCTTTCCGCCTGCGCCGCCGCGTTCAGGTCGGGGTCGATCCCACTGGCGCCGGCGATCTTTTCCAGCACCAGCGCCGACGCCCGCCAGCCCGCCGGCGTGCGCGCGCAGGCCAGACGCAGCCACACCTGGAACTGCTCGCTGGTGGCGAAATAGTGCAGCGCGATATCCGCCAGGCTGTCCCCGGCAAGGCTGACGATGCCCTGGTGGCGCTCCATGTCGGGGCCCTGGTCGACGGTGAAGGCCATGGTGCCCGCCCCGAGCAGCCGACCCGCAGAGGGTGCCTCGTCCTCGGCCAGCACCGCCGCCAGCCGTTCGGGCTCGGCGCGGGCATAGCCGCGCAGCGCGCCATCATGGGTGCAATCGGCCAGCAGCATGCCGACCGGCCCGTCGCCCTTGGCCTGCAGGCTGAAGCTGCCACGGAATTTCAGCGCCGAGGCAAGCACGGCGGCCAGCGCGAGCGCCTCGCCGCACAGGCGGGTCACCACCGGGTGGCGGTCGTGGCGGGTCAGCAGGGCATCGGCGAGCGGGCCGAGCCGGATCAGCCGCCCGCGCACGGGCCGGCGCGGTAGATGGAACGGCGTGACGCCGTGCGGCACGACGAGGTCGGGCACGTCGGGGCGCCCGGCGTCGAGGAAGGCGGGGGTGTCAGTCATCGGGCACGCAATAGCCGGGTCAGCCGACACCCGCAAACGTCATGCCGCGACCGCTGCCGCCCTCCCGTGATCATGGGCCGCCTCGTGGGCGTCGGACTGCCGCGCGGGCGCGAGCCAGGCGGGCCGGCTCGCCGCCACGTGAAGCTCGAGCTCAAACGGAGCATCGGGCGCAACGCCGGGCGGAACGTCCAACCGGGCGTGGCCGTCCGTCCACCGCCAGCACCACCGCCCGTCCCGTTCGAGCGCGTAAAAGCCGGCGTTGTCGGGCAGCGTCTCGAGCGCCACGCCGATCGGATTGCCGCGCTGACGGAAGGTGATCCGGCCAAGCATCACGCCGAGCCGCCTGCCATCCTCGTAGACATCGGACATTTCGCCCGGAATCGCCGAGCGCGAGGCGATGACGACCGCGGCGGCACCGGCGGGCAGGGTGAAGCGATAGACCCCGTCGGCGACAGCCGTCGGCCGGAGCGATTCGCCGCCGACGACCAGATGCAAATCCGGCTCCCTGGTGATGCTGAAACCCAGCTCGTGGGTACGGTCCAGCAGGTAGCTGCGGGCCGCTTCCAGTTCCGCCCCCTGCCACACCAGCGGGGCGCAGCTCTGGCGTTCCCACACCTTGAGCGCGAAGTCGGGGTGCGCCATGGTGGCGCCGCCGCCGTTGGCGAAGGCGCCCCGGTTGCCGGTGTCGAGATAGCTTTCGCAGGCCAGTCCCTCGGCCAGCAGCACATCGTGATGGTCGAGCTCGACGTGCCAGTAGGTCACCCGCGATGCCGCCTCCTGCACCACGGTGGCGCCGTTGAGAAGATAGCGGACCGGAATCAGCACGCCGTCGATGAACACCGCGTGGTCGGGCGAGAGCAGCAGGTCGCCGCCGGGCTGGCCGACGCCGAAGGCATGCGCCGCCACCCGCACCGGCATCACGTCCTGCCGGCTCGGATGGCGGGCGCAGGCGACCGTGCGATAGCCGAGCCAGCGCACCGGCGCGGTGCCGCCGTGCGCCAGCCGCACCTGGTCGCCGATGCGCAGCCGCTCGACCGCCACCGCGCCGCGCGTGGTGGCGATGCGGGTGCCCGCGGCGAAGCACGGCGGATCGTCGCCGGTGAGGATATCGGTGCCCCCGCTGCCATCGCCCTGCGTGGTGAAGGAAGCGGCGTCATGGGTTCCGCTGATGTTCAGGCTGGCGATCGTGGTCGTGGCATTGCTGACGCTCAGCACGCCGCCGGCCCGGGTAACCTGATCCCAACTCAGCGTCAGCCCGGTCTGGCCCGTCAGGTCGATCGTGCTGTTGCACCAGAAATGCTGGATGCTGGCCTGCATCGAGAAGGGCAGCATGGCCGTGGTCAGCATCAGCGTGCCCGGCCCGCCTGGGCTGAACACGATCGTGTCCGTGTTGGCGACGGAGCCGACCTCCAGCGTCGCTCCGGCGCCGATGCTCAGCGTGCCGCTGCCGCTGATGGGGCCCAGGATGTTCAGCAGGTTGGCGCTGCCCGGCACCGTAGCCTCGATCAGGCCATTGTCGATGACGGCCGCCGTGCTCCCGATGGCGCCAGCGCCGCTCAGCACGCCGTCGCTGCCGATGAGGATGTCGCCGGGGCCGCCGATGGGGATTCCGGCGGATCCGAGGACCAGCGTCGAACTGCCGTCCACCGAGACCATCGAGTCCGACCACAGGGCCAGGCCGCCGAACTGCGCCTGCGCGTCGTTCGCCAGCGTCAGCGACCCGCTGTCGGTACTCGGGAACAGCGTGCCCGATCGCATCGTGTCGCCGAGATAGACGGTGCCGGCGGCGTACAGGCTGCCGCCGTCGGCGACCGTCAGGCTGTCGGTGCCCGGCAATATGACGTTGTCGCCAACCACGATGTCGCCGGCCACCGAAACCCGCGCGCCGCCCACCTCGCCGCCGCCGTCGACGGTCACCTCGCCGGTGCCATTCGACGGACTCAACGGGCTGCCGCCCACGTCCAGTTCGCCGCCGATACTGACCGAGCCGCCCTGCTCAACGTTCAACGCGCCGGCGCTGTTCAGCCCGACCGCCATGGCGCCGGAGGCGGTGAACCGAGCGTCCCAGCCGCCCACCGTCAGCGTGCCGGAGGACTGATTGCCGACCACCGCCGACCATGGCTCGCCGCTCCCGGGCGGACCGTCGATGACCGAGGCGTTCGCGCCGACGTTGAGCGTTCCGCTGTTGCTCTGGCCGATGCTGACCGGTCCGGAGACGTCGATCAAACCGCCATTCCGCACTGTCACGGTGCTGGCGGGCCCCGACATCGAGCCATTGCCGATGGTCAGCTGGTAGCCGTCCCCGCTGTAGTCGGCAGCGAACTCCAGCGCGCCGTTATCGACCGTGAGCGCGGCGTTGCCGATTTGGGCGCTGCCATCAGCCGCAAGCGACAGCAAGCCCTGGCCGGTGATCTCCGCGTTGCCGCCGGCCAGGTCGAAGTCGGGCGCGGAGACCAGGTCGACCGTGCCGCCGTTTATGTCGATCGACGAGGTCTGCGATAGCGTCGGGTTGTTGACAACCGAGAGCCCCTCCGCCTGCACCGTCCCGCCCATGACGTTCAGTGAGCCGCCCAACCCACCGCCGGGGCTTGCCTCCCCGGTGCCGCCCAGGAAGATGCTGCCTGCCGCGACCGACAAGCTGCCATAGCTGCCGATGTTGGCGGCGCCGCTGCCGCCGTTTCCGATCACCAGGTTGCCGCTCTGCACCGCGAACAGCGATTCCGCCGTGCTGCTGCCCTGGACCGAGAGCGAGCCGGCGGAATTCACGCCGTTGGTGTTCTGGTTGCCCAGCACGGCGCCGAACGTCATGCCCGTGACGCTGCCGCCGTCGCCGACCAGCACCGTGCCGCCGTTGTCGACGCTCAGCATGCCGGAGCCATGATTGCCGATCGCCAGCGGCCCGCCGTTGGTGTCCAGCAGAGAGTTCACGCCGTCCACGCTCACCATGCCGGACGCGGTCGTGTCGCTGGTCCCGCCCTGGCCGATCACCATGGTGAAGGTGTTGAACGAATCGAAGGCGCCAAACTGCACCGTGCCGCCATTGCTGATCTCAAGCGTGCCGCTGCCGGCGAGGCCCACCATCAGCGTGGGGACGACACCACCGTTCGTGCCGGCGTCGTAGAGCGTGCTGGCGCCGATGACGATGTCGCTCGGCGGCGGGCCGCCGGTGCCGATCTGCCACAATGCCCTGTTGCTGACCGTCGCAACGCCCACCGAGGTCTGGGTCAGCCCGAGGATGGCATAGGAGGCGTCAGTCAGCGTCGCCCCCTGGTCCACCGACAGGTTGCCGGCGCCGCCGTTGGAAACCGACGTCACGAACGAGCCGCTCACGCCGGGGTAACCGCCGCCGACCAGCATCGCGCCCGAATAGGGGGTGCGGGCATCGCCACCCGCG
>Ga0181535_10004573_pt1 | contig 15308 bp, 13 predicted proteins | sample PEATcosm2014_Bin_44_FD_119774 | JGI IMG/M metagenome (GOLD analysis project Ga0181535, IMG submission 119774) | Peatland microbial communities from MTU Mesocosm Facility, Houghton, MI, USA - PEATcosm2014_Bin17_30_metaG | ecosystem: Environmental > Terrestrial > Soil > Wetlands > Peat | place... | reverse complement strand
CTTCGAAGCACCAGCGGTGCCACATCGCCGACTTGAAGGTGAGCAGATCGGGCAAATGGTCCGATGCATTTTCGAACAGAGTTGGCCCTGATCCCATTTCGCTGCTCGCCTATTGCGACGGCACCAGCCGCGCCGCGGCGCTGGCCAAGCTCTCGGCCGTTTGTTCTGTGGGCGATACGCTCTTAGATCGCCGCATCACCCCCTCCGAGCGCGCTGGGCCGGCCGCGGACGAAGCCGAGGATCTGGGCCCAACCTCGCCGGCGGCGGACCAGAGCCTTCGGAAGTTCGCCAGCAGCGCCGCCCCGCCCCGAATTAAGGCCGCCGCCCTCTTGCAGGCCGCGACGAACGCCCGGGCTCTCGATGCGGTCGAGGATCGCAAGGCAGGCCGGCGATGAGCCAGACCGCGGAACTGTTCAATTTGCGAGACGTGCGAGACGAACGGCTGGCGAAAATGGCCAAGGGCGCTTTTGGCCAGATCGCCGTGCTGGCCAGGTCGCTGCGGGATATGCAGCGGGATCTCGACGCCCTGCAGGCCGACGCCCGCGACAACCTGCACCGGCTGGAAAAATTGGAACGCAACCAATGAATGAGACGCGCCTCGTGCCACGCGACCACCCCGCTGGCGGGATCGCGGGCCGCATCGCCGGCAGGCTTTTCGACTTGGCCGATGCGGTAGGTCGCCACCTGGCCATCGCGACCCCGAGGCGTTCCACATCGCCAAGAGCGACCTTGCCGCGCGCCTGGCCGATCTGGCGCGTGAGGCCGAACGAAAGGGGCTGGACTGACTTCCCTTCCCTGCTGGTGGTGCGGCGGGGTTGGGCCGGCGGGGCGCCAGACCCGTCGGGCTGCGTGCCTGGCGGCGTTTCCTCCGATGCGCCGTCGGGCACGTGGCGCAACCGTTTCCGGGCGCGGGTTCCTGGGCCCGCGCTCGGACGGGTCCCGGCCGGTGGTTTCCTCCGATGCCGCCGGCCGGGACCGCGCACCGACAATTTGCGAGCCTGTTCCGTGGATTAAGCTGGCACGTTCATGCGGCGCGTGAAGCGGCACGTCGAAGTCAGTCAGGTGGTTGGCGGCGGACTACCCTGGTAGCACCGCGTACCGCACCGCTTCTACTTCTTCGGGCCAGTGGGTGTCGCACGTTTCGCGGCCTTGTTGGTCAGGAGATCTCTTGCCGCACCTTCCGTGGCCGGTTGCGGCCGATGCGCGAAGTTGCCCAATTTCATTTCATCGTGTAGTTCCTGTTCCCAAACTGAACGGACTGACACACCCTGAAATAAACCGACTCCTGTTAAAAACCGATCTGCCGCGTAGAGTGGATATATGCTCCATTCAAAGTCAGTTGGGAATTTATCTAATGCAGACATGTCAACTGAAAAGTAGACTAACTCTCCTGTGCCTCCTTTTGTAACATGGCCATATTCGTCGCGCTTATCAGCAAGAGGAATCTGACATGAAACTTCCGCGAACATTATTTCTGGATGTGATTTGCGAATTGCTTTCAATATACTAAGGGCGATATCAACTTGATGTTTTAGACAGTGAGGGACGATTCCTCCGTAACATTCTCCTAAATTTATCGACATTGTCACTGATCCGAAGTCACCGTCGTAGACTGGCGCGTTCCACTTAACTTTTATGGCTGTAACCCCATAGTCGGTGATGGCTTTCTGTACGTCGTTCTCGATCCTATTCGGCCCACCAGTGGCGGCAACTTCAGCCGCGGGCAGCGCTGCGCCCTGCTCAGCGCTGTTTCGACCGCCGCTTGGCTCCGACGAAATGCCAATGATGATTGAAACGGCGAAGACCAATACTGCAATTCCAATCGCCTTTATTCGATTTGGCTTCTTCACGCGGGGCAGAACCCATGCAGGCTTGATCAGACCAACCAACAGTACCAAAACAGAAACGACAAAGAGAACCGGCCCCAACGCTTGCATGCTTCTCTCCCTATAGATGGCGGTTCGTATTGTCTCTCAGCCTCGGCGCCCATCATTCTCCGCACGTCAGCGGCCCGACATACTGCCGATAGGCCGCCTCCCAGTCCGCGCTGTTGGCCCGCTGCGCCGCCGCCAGGGTGAGCATGCTGGTGCAGACCAGGGCGTGCAGCTTGTCCTCCAGCCGATCCTTGACCCGCGCACCGCACGGCCCAGCATAGGCTTCCGGCCAAAGGTTCTTCGGGTCGCGCGGAGCGCCACCGATCTCCAGGGGGATCAGGTGATCTTCCTCATAGTTCGCTGGGCTCTTGTCGGTATAGCGCGGATTGGCAAGCTGCCGGCGCTTCAGTGCGCCCGTGTAGCTGGCCGGCGGACGGATTGAGCGCGTTGACCAGCCGGGATGGCAAATTGTCCTGTCGATTGTGGCCTGGGTAATGTCCGGGTTCGTGGCACCCGGCGTGGTGGCCGGGTCCGGCATGTCGAGTGCAGGCACCGGCGCTGCGGCGATCAGCAGCGCGGCCAGGATCAGCAACCTCACGCTGCGGTGCAAGCGGAAGGGCATGATCCGCGATCCTACCGTGCCGGTACCTGTCCTGCCAGGCGGTAGAGCGCCGCGCCCGGTTACGCTGGCGTCACGGTCGGCTCACGGTCGGCTCACGGGCGGAGCACGCTGCGGGCGGGGTGTTCGTGGCCGTGTCCGCGCCCGTGACTGCACCGGCCCGGACGGGTGGCAAGCCGCTCTGCCGCCCGCTGCCGGCTCGCCCGACCGTTGGCCCATGTCGCACCCACGCTGCACTAGCACGCCAGGATTGTCTGCAACGCGTGTGCGCCCGCGTGCACCAGCATGGCGCCCGGAATGGGGGTATGGTTTGTGGGACAGCCGAAGGCCGTTCCGTAAGTTATTGATATTTCAATGTTAATTGTGGGCCTGGGCGGAAACCCCCTCCACCACGGAACCGCCCGCTCAGTTAGCCCCGCAGTGACGTATCGGCGATCCGCCGCAGCACCTCGTCTGCCCTGGCCACCGTTTCGCTCAGGGTCACGCGGGCCGGGCACGGCGCACCGTGCTCTCGACGATCGCATCGGCCAGCGATCGCCCGGCTTGAGTCACTTGGCCGCGTGCATGCGCCAGATGCAATCCTGACTGTTGCCCGCGCACCGGGTCGGCCGCCGCCCCACAATTCCTGTCGCCTTATCGTCCGCGAAGATGCGCATGTCCTTTGGGGGCGCCCCCGATAGGCTCGCCCTCACCCACGGAATGGGCGCCATCGCGCACGAAATGCGTGCCGTTGCGCACGAAATGCGCGCTTTCTTGTGTGAAAGACGGGCGCTCACGCGTTGCGCAGGCGTCGAGGACGGCGCGTCCGTCGCCGATAAAGGATATATGTTGGTCGCTCAGTATCCATGGCGCGGAACTGTCCTGCCCGTTGTCGGCCAAACGAATTCCATTCTGGTCGAGCTGTCTCAAATCGATTTTATTTGGCGACACGAAACTCTTTCCCGGGTCATTTAAGGCACTGGCCCGCGCGGCGGCGCCGGAGACAAATACGTGTTGCGTTAAAATACATTTGCTACCGCCATTTTCACCGGAAACCCAATAATAAAATCCCCCTTCCGGGGAATTTCCGTTCCCGTCTGCATGGAATGCGTCGTTGAGGGCTTCTCCAGATTCCGTGTTTTCTCTGTTTTGACCGACTCCTCCCGGCCCACGTTCTTGTGCCTGAGCCAGTCCTTGTGCCGCCGGAGACATCGCCGCGGCCTCTGTGCCTCGGGACAGCGCATACGAGCGCGCGGGCGGATTGCCGCCGATATCGGCGGCGTAGTCCGCGCGCGCGGTCCCCGCCACCAGCGCCGCCGCCGCGACGGCTGCCAGAAGACTGTATTTCATCACGGTTTTCATGACTCTGCGTCCACGCTAACGAGCCCCAGGCGCGTGCGCGTTGCCATCGAGGCACCGGCATGGTCTGAGCCAATCTTGTCATGACGGTATTGGGACGGCATCCCACGCCCCGTCGCGGTCCCGGTTGTGACCAGGACATCGACGCGGCTCTATCTGGTCGTGCCCGCCCGGACAAGCAGGGTCCGCGACACATGACTGGTGCCCGAAATGGTGAGATCAAGGCGCCCCCGGGGCGTGATCGCCGGGCCTGTCGGGTTGCTATCCTGTCAACCCGGCCGGAACTTCGGGAGCCCGACGGACGTCATCGTCGCGGCCGTGCGCGGGGCCGCCGATCCGTTGACGCACGCCTACGTTGGTTCGAATCCAACCCTCTCCACCGGCCCCCGATCAGCAAATTCATTCGTCAATTGCCGTGAGCGCCAGGGGTTTCAGCGTCCTGTTCAGATGAACCGAAGACGTCGGCCGTTTGTTCCTTGCGGGCTAGCGCGCGCGAAACTGCGTATGCAATCCCCCGACGCCCGCGAAACCTGGTCTTCCGATACCCTCGAAACCCGGTCCCCCGACACTCCCGAAATACGCTCCCGCGAAACTCCCAAAACTCCCGAAGCTCCCCAAATATGCGCCCTCACGCGCGAAATAGCCGTCACGCGTGAGATATACGAGCTCATGCACGAAATGGGTGACCTCACGGGCGAAATATGCACCATCAAACGGGAAATCAATCCCGAAACTTTCGCGGGCTGCCGTGAAATATTCACCCTCGTTCACGAAATATCCGCGCTCGAACTCGAAATATATGCGCTCAATCCTGAAACGCACGCGCCTGTGCGTGGACTGCGCGACCTCAGTCGGTGCGCAGGCGTCGAGGACAGCGCGCCCGGCGCCGATCAACGATATGGGTTGGTCGTCCAGCAACCAGGGCGCCGAATTGTCCTGTCCATCTCCGGCGAAACGAATTCCATCGTGATTGAACTGGCGCAAGTCGATTTTCGCCGGCAACACGAAATTCAGGCCTGGATCATTCAAGGCGCCGACCCTCATCACGCCCTCAGGGAGATATATGTGTAGTGTTAGAATGCACTTGCTATCGCCGTTTTCTCCGGAAACCCAGAAGGAAAACTTCCCTTGCGGAGAATTGTTGTTTCCGGTTGCATCGGATGGATAGTTGAGGATGTCTTCAAATGCCCTGATGCCGGGCCTGTGATAGGCTCGTCCCAGTTCATGTTCCTGTTCCCGGTTCAGCACCAGCCCCTGTCCCGCTGGAAACACAACCGCGGCCTGCATGTCCTGGTTCAGTACCGGCGATCCGACGGGCAAACTCTCATCGGTGGCGGCAGAGTAATCCGCGCGGGCGGTCCCGGCCAACAGCGGTGCGGCCGCGACGGCCGCCAGAAGACTGCACTTCATGACGGTTTTCAGGACTTTGCGTTCCCCGTAACGAGCCCGCGGGCGAAAGGCGCGTCGCCCCGGAGGCGCCGGCCTTGTCTGAGCCAGGATCTGTGCCGAAAATGGTGAGATCATTGGTCTGCTCCCAGAGCGTGATCGCTTGAGGGTGGAACCGCCGGCATGCTCCTCAGAGTCGGTTGTCGCAGAGCCCAAACCATCGTGGCGACTGGCTTGTCAATCGTCTCAAGAAACGACTTTCGCGCGGCCCCCTCCAACAGGGGGCGGGGGGAGACAATCAGAACGTCCGGCGCCTCGTGTTACTTTCCGAGGCCGGGCATTTCCTGCCTGGTGTAGCCGGCGGGGACTTCAAACGTATCCGCGGGCAGGGTGAGATGCTGGACCGACGTCATGGTCGAGGTCGTGCTCGGCGCGCCGTTCATGGAGGTGACGGTTTGCACCGGAAATCCCTCGAAGCCGATCTCCTGGGTTTGCCTGTCGAAATCCATGCTGCCCATCGCGCCGGCCGTCGGCAGCGTCTTTTGCATGCGCTGCGCGAGTTTCCGCAGGACGGCCAGATCGTCTTGGGTCAGCCCAACGGTGCTCAGGGCGGCGAAGCAGGCGTCGATCGTCGAGCCGCTGCCGAGGGTCTTGCGAAACACCTGGCAGGACCAGGAACCCACCGTCTTGCCCTCGCCGGTCTTCACGTAGGCGGAGTCCGGCTTGGGCTGCATCGCCGCGCCCATGCCGCGCGCCTCCATCTGCTTGCGCTGGGCCTCCGGCATCGCCGCCATCTGCTGGCGCAATTTGTCCTGCATGCCGGACATCATCGCGGCCATGCGCTGCTGTGTCGCCGGATCGAGCACCATGTACTGATGCCGGTCCTTCATCACGGTGTAAACCGTGCCGATGTCATCAATATAGATCATCTCGGTTGTGCCCATGTCCATCTTCATCCGATCGGCGGCCAGGTACATGTTCACCGAATTGGTCTTGCCGGTACCGGCGTTTATTGATTCGGATGAAATCTGGACATCGGCATGGGCGGCACACGTCATCATCAAGCCCAGGGCCACGGCCGACAATGGAATCATGGGACGCATTTGTTTGCTCCAAAGACGTGGATTGCTTGCCCCGGTCGCATGCCAACCGACATCCCCCAGACTCGGCACGGACGAACGAACGGTAGCAACTGGCTCGGGCGGAGGCAAGCACGGCGGGGCTTGCCGGCGAACGCGCCGCCCCCGATGATCCCGCCGGCCCGCCCGACCCGGCCGCAGGGCGGGCGCGACGACTCGACAGGAAGGGAAAAGGCGATGAGGCGACGCACATTGCTGGCCGCAACGGCCGCCGTACTGGCCGCCCCCGCCGTCCGCGCAGAGTCCGGAAAAGTGCTGCGCTTCATTCCGCAGAGCGACGTCACCGCGCTCGACCCGGTGTGGACCACCGCGACGGTCTCCCGCAACCACGGGTTCCTGGTGTTCGACACGCTCTACGGCACCGACGAGAATTACGCCGCCTCGCCGCAGATGGTGGCCGGGCACGTAGTGGAGAACGATGGTCTTCGGTGGCGGCTGACGCTGCGCGACGGCTTGCGGTTCCACGATGGCGAGCCGGTACGGGCGCGCGACTGCGTGGCCAGCGTCCGCCGCTGGGCCGCCCGCGACTTCTTCGGCCTCGCGCTGATCCAGGCCACCGACGAACTGTCGGCGCCGGACGACCGCACCATCGTGTTCCGCCTGAACAAGCGGTTTTCCCTGCTGCCTGACGCGCTGGCGAAACCGGCCAGCAGCATGTGCCCGATCATGCCGGAGCGCCTGGCCTCGACCGATCCGTTCCGGCAGGTCACCGACATGGTGGGCAGCGGGCCATACCGTTTCCTGCCCGACGAGCGCATCACCGGCGCCCGCGTGGTTTACGCGAAGAACGCCGCCTATGTGCCGGCGCCGGGCCGCGCCAGCTTCACCGCGGGTGGTAAAGTGCCGATTCTCGACCGCGTCGAGTGGAACGTGATCCCCGACCCCGCCACCGCGGCCGCCGCCCTGCTGGCCGGCGAGGCGGACTGGTGGGAGCAGCCGACCGTCGATCAACTCCCGATGCTGCAAAAGGGCGGCATCGTCGTGCAGGTGGACGACCCGGCCAGCAACATCGGCTGCCTGCGCTTCAACCACCTGTATCCGCCCTTCGACAACCCGGCGATTCGCCGCGCCGTGCTGGGTGTCATCGACCAGGCCGACTGCATGTCCGCCGCCGCCGGCACCGACCGGACCTACTGGAAGGACCGCACCGGCGTGTTCGGCAGCGCCTCTCCGATGGCCAGCGAGGCCGGCATCGAGGTGCTGACCTCGCCACGCGACCCGGCCCGGGTGAAGCGCGAATTGGCGGCGGCCGGCTATAACGGCGAGCGCGTGGTGACGCTGATCGGCTCCGACATGGCGATCACCGCCGCCATGGGCGAGGTGGCGGCGGACGAGCTGCACCAGGCCGGCATGAACATCGACCTGCAGATGACGGACTGGGGCACGGTGATCCAGCGCCGCGCCAGCCGCGCGCCGATCGACAAGGGCGGCTGGAACATCTTCTTCACCTTCCTGGAGGGCACCAACATCTTCAATCCCGCCGGGCACCTCGGCATCCGCGGCAACGGCGAGCAGGCGTGGTTCGGCTGGCCGACCGCGCCGAAGCTGGAGGCATTGCGCCAGGCTTGGTTCGACGCCCCCGACCTGGCGGCGCAGCAGGCGATTTGCCGCGAGCTGCAGTTGCAGTTCTGGCAGGACGTGCCCTACGTGCCGCTCGGGGAATATTTCCGGCCCGGCGCGCGGCGACGGAATATTACCGTGCCGACCAAGGGGTTTCCGCTGTTCTTCAACGTCACCAAGAGCTGACGCCGGGCCGGGCGACCCGGCGGATCGCGCCCCTCCGTTGCCTCGGCACTCATTGCGGTGCATGGTCCATTTCAGCATGGGCCCCGCAAGGGCGAGGATGCTGAGGCAGGCCAGAAGCTTCCTGCCACCGGCGGCCGGTGCATGACGAGGAGGAAACTAACGTGGATGTAAGTGCAACAACTCTGCACGGAATCGAGCCGATCGAAAAAGAAACGATCAAACGGGTGACCTGGCGACTTATGCCATTGCTCTTGCTCGGTTATTTTTGTGCTTACCTGGACCGGTCGAACGTCGGTATGGCCGCGACGACCATGGTCAAGGATCTGGGATTCTCGAACGCGGTGTTCGGCTTCGGCGCCGGCCTGTTCTTCTTCGGCTACTTCCTGGCCGAGATCCCGAGCAACCTGATCCTCAACAAGATGGGCGCGCGGCGCTGGATCGCCCGCATCCTGATCACCTGGGGCATCATCGCCGCCCTGACCGGCTTCGTGTGGAACGAGTCGAGCTTCTACTGGAACCGCATCTTCCTCGGCCTGGCCGAGGCCGGGTTCTATCCGGGCGTGGTGCTGTACCTGACCTGGTGGTTCCCGTCGTACTATCGTACTCGGATGATGGGCATCTTCCAGTCGGCCAGCGTGGTCTCGCTGTTCATCGGGCCGCCGATCGGCGGACTGCTGCTGCACATGGACGGGCTGATCGGGCTGGCAGGCTGGCGGTGGCTGTACATCATGGAAGGCCTGCCGCCGATCATCATGTGCTTCGTGACGTATGCGTTGCTGACCGACCGGCCGAAGGACGCGGAGTGGCTGACGCCCGACCAGCGGGTCTGGCTGCAGGACCGGTTGGACTCCGAGGCGGCGCAGAAAGAGGCGATCCGGAAGTTCACCCTCGGCCAGGCGTTCATCAGCCCGAAGATCTGGCTGCTGACGCTGGCCTATGTCGGCCAGAATTTCTCAAGCTACGCGCTGGTGTTCTTCCTGCCGCTGATCGTCAAGGGGCTGGGGGTGTCCACCGATTGGATCGGACTGGTCGCAGCCCTGCCCTACCTGTGCGCTTTCGTGGCGATGATCGCCTGGGGCTTCCATTCCGACCTGACGGGCGAGCGGACCTGGCATGTGGCCGGAGCCGCCTTGGTCGCCTCGGGAGGGCTGGCGGTCTGTGTCCTCATCGGCGTCGGCCACCCGGTCATCACGATGATCGCGCTGTGCGTCGCGCTGATGGGTCAGCAATCGCTGGTGCCGACCTTCTGGTCGATTCCCAGCGCCATGTTGACCGGCGTCGCCGCGGCTGGCGGCTTGGCCATGATCAACGCCATCGGCAACCTCGGCGGATGGCTTGGGCCGTCGGTATACGGGATCATCAAGGATGCGACCGGCAGCACCGACCTCTCGCTGCTCTGCATGGCGATCGGGCCGCTCGTCACCGCCATTTGCGTGGTTGCGGCTGGCCATGACCGCCGGTCGGAACGCATGATGGCGCGTTAGCTGCCGACGTGCCGGTCTAGACGGCCTGGTGCCCCGGCGCGGGTTCGGCTCGCGCCGGGGCATTGGTTTGGGCCGCCAACACGAAGGAAAACGATCGATGAGGCCGATCACCCGGCGTGAGCTCGTGCTCGGCGGCGCGGCGCTGGCGATGGCACCACGGATCGCCGCCGCGCAGCCCTCGCGCAACGTGCTGGTGGGCGCCTTCGACGCCGGCCCAGGCGGCTCGCCCGGCAACCTCAACCCGCTCACCGCCACCGCCGGCTACACCGCGCTGAACTTCATCTACGAGCCGCTGGTGATCTACACGCCCGCGCTCGACCGCATCGTCGGCGCGCTGGCCACGAGCTGGGAAAGCAACCCCGAGAAGACCCGCTACACCTTCAGGCTGGCCGACGGCGTGGCGTGGCAGGACGGCGAGAAGTTCACCGCCGCCGACGCGGTGTTCACCCTGGGGCTGGCGCAGGACGCCAAGACGGGCTCCGTCCACGCCGCCGCCCTGGCCGGCATCACCGCGACCGCGCCGGATGCGCACACCCTGGTGGTCGAGCCGGGCCGGCCGAACGCGGACCTGCCCGACCTGCTGTCTGGGCTGATGATGCTGCCCCAGCACCTGCTGGAGCCGCTCGGTCGCGACGGGCTCGATCGCAACCCGTGGTGGACGAAGTCGGCGGTTGGCACCGGCCCCTTCCAGCTCGTGCACCACGAGCCCGACCAGTATGCCGAGTTGAAGGCCAACGCCGGCTATCGCCGCGGCCGGCCGAAGCTCGACGGCATCGTCAACCGCTATTTCAAGGATCCGGCCGGCGCCGCGGCGGCGCTCGGGGCCGGCGCGCTCCAGTTCAGCGCCGTCGAGCCCGAGGCGGCGCGCGGCTTCACGGGCAATCAGGATTTTCATGTCATCGAGGGCTCGTCCTGGGTGCTGAGCTACATCGGCTTCAACTTCGATGCCGGCCTGTGGGACGACGTGCGCATCCGCCAGGCCTTCATCCATGCGATCAACCGCGAAGCCATCGTGCGCGGCCTCTGCGACGGCGCCGCCGAGGTGGCGAACTCGCTGTTCATCGCCGCCGCGGTGACGCCGCCCGACCTCGACAAATACGCCTATGATCCGGCCCGCGCGAAAGCGCTGCTGGCCGCGGGGGGTTGGGAAAAGATCAACGGCGGCAAGCCGATTCCCTGGCTTGCCTGCCTCGACGCCCCGCCGGTCGCCAAGGTGATGGCGGCGATCCAGTCCATGCTGGCGCAGGTCGGCGTGAACGTCGTGCCGCGGTCAGTCGATGCGGCAACGTATCATGATCTCGTCAATGCCCCGCAGCCCGATCCGTCCGCCTGTCCGCTGCTGTTCGCCGGCGCGCCGAACGGCCCCGACCCCGCCGCCGTCAATGGCTGGACCGCCGAGAGCCAGATCCCGCCGAACGGCGCCAACATAGCGCGCATCCGCCAGCCCGCGCTGAACGCGGCGCTGGCGGCGGCGCTGGCCGAGACCGACGACGCCAGGCGCGTGACCTGCTGGCAGGAGGTGGCGCGGGTGGCCAACCGCGAGGCGCCGATCGTGCCACTGTGGGTGGCCAGGCGCTACGGCGTGGTGACCGCCAACGTGAAGAACTTCGTCTGGACGCCCGCGCCGTCCGGCGGCCCCTTCGACCAGCGCGCCGAACTGTGGTCGTTCGGCTGAGCGGCGCCGCCCGCTACCCTTGATTGCGTGATCCGATCCTGCCGGGTCGCGAGCGTCAGGATCGGATCCCTGTTCGCCGGCCGCTTACGGGACAGCAGCCGCCAGCGGCGATAGCGCATCCATGTCCTTGGCCGTGATCGGTTCCGCGACGATGAAGCAATAGGAAACCGCCGACGCAACGCCCATCAGCGCGCCGACCACCAGCGCCGGCGCGAAGGACCCGGTCCCCTGAACGATCAGCCCGGTGACGGTAGGCGCCAGCGCGCCGCCCAGATAACCGCCGAAATTCTGCATGGCGCCGATCGAGCCCGTGCAGTTCGCTGGCACCGTGACCGAACTCAGCGCCCAGGCACAGCTGACGCAGACATAGACGAGGAACAGCGCCGCCGAGATGAAGACGATCGCCAGCGCGTTGCTGGCGACATAGGCCGCGGCCACCGTGCAGGCCGCCGTCCCGAGGAGGGCAATCGCGGCGGGATACTGCCGGCTCTTGACCGGCGAGACACCGTGACGTGCCAGGACATCGGAGAGGTGTCCCCCCAGAAGGGCGCCGACCACGCCCCATACGAACGGAATAGCCGCCGCCCAGCCGGTGCGTGCCACGGTCATGTGCCGCTCGATCTCGAGATAGCCGGGCAGCCAGGCCAGGTAGATCCAGTTCAGATAGATGCAGCCGAAATAACCGAGGATCATGCCCCAGGTCGTCCGGAAGCGGAACAGCATCTTCCACTCCCGGAAGGTGACTTTCGTCCGCTGGCCGGGCGGGTCGCCCTGCGTCCGGTAGGTATTCTCCTCCGCCGTGAGCGCGACCTGGGCCGGGTCGCGGTAGATGAAGTACCAAAGTGCCGCCACCGCAAGGCCGGCGACGCCCATGACCATGAACATCGTGCGCCAGCCGAACGACAGCATCAGGAATGTCAGCAGCGGAACGGCGACGACGCTGCCCAGGGACGGAGCCGCGGAAGTCGTGATGCCCGCGGCGAGGCCGCGATCCCGCTGGTTGAACCAGTCCCGCACCACCCGCGCGCAGGTCGGGAATTGCGGCGCCTCGCCGATGCCGAGCAGGATGCGGGCGCCGACGAACTGGCCGAACCCCTGCACCAGCCCGCCCAGGACCTGCGCGCAGGACCACAGGGCAAGGCCCAGGGTCAACAGGATGCGCGGCCCCAGCTTGTCGACCATCGCGCCGGTCGGCAATTGCGCAAAGGCATAGACCCAGAGGAAGGCCGAGAGCAGATACCCCATGTCCGCGATGGACAACCCCAGATCCTGCCGGATGAGCGGGTTGCCGACCGCCAGGGTGGCACGGTCGATGATGTTGACCATGGCTGCCACGACCAGCAGGACCAATGCGGTACGCTGTATCGACTTCACGCGAGGTGTCACGCTCAACGTCTCGGACATTATTTTTCCTCCGCCATCATTTGTTTTGTTAAGCCTTGCCCTTGGCACGCGTCTCCGGCGGTCCCGCCGTCCGCCGGGCTCACCAGCGGGACAGCATGACCTGCTGCTCGAGGTCGGCGGCGAGCGCGCGGCTGCGGCGCGCCATCTCCTGCTGGCGGCCTTTGTCGTCGTCCACCACCGCTGTCCAGCCATCCCGCGGGGCGTAGCCGATCACCCGCTTCGTTGGCTCGAGGTCCCATTTCATGCCCGGGTTGTCGCTCTCCAGATTGAGCACGGCGAAGTCCACCCCTTCGGCCAGCACTGCGCGCTCGAAGCCGTGGCAAACGTCGCGGTCGGACAGCCACAACTGCTGACCCCAACTGCCATATGACATGTGCGGGCCTGGCAGGTTGCCCGGAGTCTGCTGGCACCAGCCGATGCGCAAGGCGATGAAGCTCAGCCCCCGCGCCGCCGCGTCGCGGCCCATCCGCTCGCCGACCAGTTTGGAGACGCCATAGGGATTGAGCGGATGCGGCTCCATGTCCGGGGTGACAGTTATGCCGGCGAAGCGGTAGCCGATCATGATCCAATGAGAACTGGCAAAGATCACCCGGCCTGCCCCGCGTTCGCGCGCCGCGCGCAGCACGTTGGCGGTCATGTCCATGTTCTCGCGCGCCTGCGTCCAGCTGCTCAACGCCGAGGCATAGCCGGCCAGGTGGATCACCGCGTCGGCGCCGGCAAAGGCCACGGTCCAGGTGCCGTCGGCTTCGCGCAGATCGGCGGTCTCCACGCCGGCATCGGCAACAATGTCGAGCAGACGCAGCGTCCAGCCCAGCCCGGCCATGTGGGCCCGCAACTTGCGCCCGATACTGCCGGACGCGCCGGTGATGACGACGGTCTTGCTCATGCACTGGTCTCCTTGTCGGCAGAACTCTTTCGGTATGTTCCCGTTCAATAAAAATCCACCTGCCGGAAAACGATCCGCCCCTCGAGGATCGTCATCTGCGGCACGAACTGCCGCGGGATCACCATGGTCTCGTCGAGCAGATTGCGCAGGCGACGCTCCTTGTTGCTCAGGCCACGATCGGCGCAACGATGGCGCCGAGCGCCTGTTGGACGTCCTTCGGGTCGAGGCGAACCTGCAAGCCCCGCTGGCCGCCGTTGACGAACACCAGCGCCTCCGCGAGCGCCGCCGCCTCGATGGCCGCCGGCACCTTCCGTCGCTGGCCGAACGGGCTGATTCCGCCGACCTTGTAGCCGGTCAGCCGCTCGGCGTCGGCGGGTCGCATCATCTGCGCCGACCTGCCACCGAAAGCCGCCGCGAGCCGCTTCATGCTGACCTCGCGATCGGACGGCACGATCGCGCAGACCGGCCTGCCGTCCACCTCCGCCATCAGCGTCTTGAGCACCCGCCGCGGGTCCTCGCCGAGCGCCTCGGCCGCCTGCAGGCCGACCCGCTCGCTGCCCGGGTCGTACTCGTAGCGCTGGACGGTGAAGGTCACGCCAGCCGCCTCCAGCGCGGCCGTGGCCCGGGTGCTCGTGGACATGGTGCCGTATTATATCACGGCGCTGGCCCCCCTCAGCGCGGGGGGTCGTACGCCGCCAGCAAGGTCCGCAGCGCCGGAGCGAACTCCGCCTGCTGGGCCGCGGTCGGATAGGGCATGGGCTGACGTGGCAGCCCGGTGTGGCAGCCCTGCGTCTCCAATGCGTATTTGACGCAGGCCGGCTGATTCTCGAGCGGCACCAGACTCCAGAAATCGAGCAGGAGCTTATGGATTTCGAGCGCCGTGGTGTGATCGCCCGCCTGCACCGCGTTCCACAGCGCCACCACGACCCCCGGCACCGCGGCCGGCGAGGCCGCCAGCGTGCCGTGGACGCCGATGGCGAAGCACGGGTAGAGCAGGTCGTCGATGGCGGCCAGGATCACCTTGTCCTTCGGCGCGTGCAGGACCAGTTCGGCGACGCGGTGCATGTCGCCCTGGCTCTGCTTGATGCCGATCACACCAGGGATTTCGTTCAGGATGCGCAGCGTGAAGCGGGTGGTCAGCAGGTTCCACGGGATGACGTTGTAGAGCACGATCGGAACGCCGACGGTTTCCCAAATGGTCTTGAAGTGGCCGAACAGCGATTCCTCGCTGGTCTGGAAAACGTAGAAGGTCGGCGTGACCTGCACCGCCTCGACACCGAGATCGGCGATCGCGCGGGTACGCGCGACCACCTCGCGGGTGGAGTTGGCGATGATCCCGGCCACCACCGGCACACGGCCCTGCACTTCCTCCATGGTGGCGGCGGTCAGGCGGCGGAACTCGTCCTTTTCGATCGTATGCCCCTCGCCGGTCGAGCCGCAGACGCAGACCCCGTGCACGCCCTTGCCCAGCATGAAGCGAACCTCGGCACGGAAGGCGGCTTCGTCGATCTCGCCATCGGCGTCGAACGGAGTGGGCAGCGCGGGGATGACGCCCTTCAGCTTGGTTTTCATGGTGGGATTCCTCTACTGATTCATGACACGAGGGGAAGCGGGGCCGCCGGCGCGTCGCCTTCGGCGGCGATGCCGAGATAGGCGTTTTTGACGCTTTCGTCGGCGGCGAGGGTTTGGGCGTCGCCTTCGGCGACGACCCGTCCGGAGGCCAGCACATAGGCACGGTGCGAGACGGCAAGCGCCAT
>Ga0181535_10004572_pt1 | contig 15312 bp, 11 predicted proteins | sample PEATcosm2014_Bin_44_FD_119774 | JGI IMG/M metagenome (GOLD analysis project Ga0181535, IMG submission 119774) | Peatland microbial communities from MTU Mesocosm Facility, Houghton, MI, USA - PEATcosm2014_Bin17_30_metaG | ecosystem: Environmental > Terrestrial > Soil > Wetlands > Peat | place... | reverse complement strand
TCGTGCTTGAGAAGGTCGGTGAGCAGCCAGCGGTTCATGTTATTGTGAACCCCGTTGATGGCATTGTAACTGGCCATGAGCGAACAGGCCTTGCCCTCCACCACCGCGTCATGGAAGTGGGGCAACCAATACTCGTGCAGCATCCGCTCGGAGACGACCGCGTTCAGTTGCTGGCGGTCGGTTTCCACATTGTTGACCGCAAAATGTTTCAACGTCGCGGCAATTTTCAAATAGTGCGGATCGTCGCCTTGCAAACCCTGGACGTAGCTTACCGCCATGCGTCCGGTAAGAAACGGGTCCTCGCCCCACGCCTCGTGGTTTCTGCCCCAATACGGATTGCGCCCGATGTTGATGACCGGCGCCCGATAAATCAGCCCCTTGTGGCCGCCCGGCGCGTGCGGGTCGAGATGCCAGCCGTTGTAAATCGCGCGCGCTTCATCCGAAAGCACCCCCGCCACCGCATGCACGAGATTAGTGTCCCAAGTCGCGGCCAGGCCGATGCACGCCGGGAAAAGCGTCGTGGGCCGGTCCCATTGCACGCCGTTGAGGCATTGATTCCACTGGTCGGAACGGATGTTGAACCGTTCAATGGTGGGTCCGCGATGATTTAGCAGGATTGCCTTTTCTTCCAAGGTCAGGCGCGAAATCAAGTCCGCCACCCGCTGATCCACGGGTTGGTTTGGGTCGCGAAACAGCGCCGGCGCATCAGCCGCCAGGCAGTTCGTTAAGGAAAAAATGCCAAACGCGACGAAGGTGTTGATCAAACGCATCTTCTTTAAATATTTACTCAAAGCAAACGGCATTAGAAGAATGTTCCGCCTGGGCACGCCGTGCAACGAAAAACACCTCGCTGCCCCGTTCATGGCGGGTTTCAAAGCGGGATAATTTGGATTGCGGCGGGAAGCGCCACGCCGCTTTCGAGCGGGCAACGGCTCTCAAAAGCTCGCGGGCGCGAGTGCGTGCGAAATCCCGACAGGTGGCATTGCGACAGGTCGGGACGCTGGCGCTTTGCCGGCGCAATCCATGACGCGGACGGAATGGCACGGAGCGTTACGGAGGTGGCGACGAAATGTCCGCTCCATAGGGACGGTGTCAACCCGGCGCACGGTGAATTTTGACACGTCGAAGAGCCTGACTCTTGCTGACGCCTTTGCCCGGGCTGGGCCGGCCTTACAGGCCTTGAGGAAATCTTGAGGACGAAGTTCCCAGGCCTTCAGCCGGGGCTATAACATAACAGGCTTTCAGCCTTGAGGAATTGGGCGGGTGGGGCAGAATGCGCTTATGTGCATTTTGAAGACGTTTCCCGCCGGGTTGTGGGCGATGGCGGCCGCGTTGGCGTTGTGGCCGACGGGGGTGGTGGCGCAAGCGGCTTCCCCGGCGGGGGGAAATGTGCGGGTGTGGGCAATGCCGGCAGACGAGCCGGTTTCGAAGGATTTCAAGGTGGAAGCGGACGGTCAGCCGGTATTCGTGGCGGTGACGCATGTGGCGCCGGCGGATGAAAAGCGGCGGTGGAAGGCGATGGATGACATTCCGCATTCGGGGGATTTTTTTAGCCTGGCGTCGTTCGCCAGCTTTGACATGAGCGGGCCGGTGAAGGTGATCCGCATCACGTACCGGGACGCGGTGGAGCAGGCGAAGATTCTGCCCACGTCCTACGGGCTGACGCCGCAGATCGCGGGACGGGAGGTGACGTTTGCCCTGAACCGGCCGGCGAACCTGACGATCGAGGTGAACGGCGAGGTGACGTCGTCGCTGCACCTGTTCGCGAATCCGCCGGAGACGAACGTGCCGGACGCGAAGGATACGAACACGATTTATTTCGGACCGGGGACGTACGAGCTGACGAATCCGGTCACGGTGGGGTCGGGGCGGACGCTGTATCTGGCGGGCGGGGCGGTGTTGCGGGGCGTGGGGCGCAACGGGCCGGTGGTGGAGCTGGCGGGGAACCATGTGGCGCTGCGGGGGCGGGGCATCATTGACGGCAGCGGCTGCCCGATTCACGCGCGGAGTTTGCTGTCCATCAAGGCGGATGATGTCACGGTGGAGGGCGTGATTTTGCGGGACTCGAGCGGGTGGAACGTGCCGATGCGGCGGTGTCACGGGGTGACGCTGACGAACGTGAAGGTGTTCGGGTGCCGGGCGAATTCGGACGGGTTTGACATCTGCAATTGCACGGACGTGACGGTGGACGGGTGTTTTTTGCGGACGCTGGATGATTTGATTGTGGTGAAAAGCGACATTGGCCGGGGGCCGGTGCATCACGTGGTGGTGCGGAATTGCGTGCTGTGGAACCAGGTGGCGCATGCGCTGTCGGTGGGTGCGGAGCTGCGGGAAGACGTGGACGACGTGCTGTTTACGAATTGCGATGTGATTCACGACACGGGGCGGGAATGGACGCTGCGGGTGTATCATTGCGACGCGGCGACGGTGAGCAACGTGCGGTTTGAGAACATCCGGGTGGAGGAGTCGCGGAAGCTGATTTCGCTGTGGATCAACCAGGCGGTGTGGTCGCGGGACGCGGAGCGGGGACATATCCGGGACGTGACGTTCCACGACATCTGGGCGGTGACGGCGGAGACGCCGCGGGTGGAGCTGCAGGGATTTGACGCGGACCACGGCATTGACGGGGTGATGTTCGACGGGGTGCAGATCAATGGCCGGCCGCTGACGCTGGGCGGCGTGACGACGAACACGTTTGTGCGGGGCGTGACGGTGCAGCCGTGAACGCGGAAGTCAGGCTAAGGGAGAATGGCGTTTTACGGGATGGCGAGGCGCAGGGTGACGGTGTTGGTGGGGGGAAAAGCCCGGGCGAGGAAAACATTGTTCAGGGAACTGACGCTGCCGTCGGCACAAGCGAAGTTACCCCGGAAGCCGTGGCGGTCGGGGGACCAAGCGATGGGCTGGTTGGAGATGGCCTGGAGGCCGGATTTGACGCGAACGCCGCGGATCTCAAAATTATCATCGCCGAAGAGAAAATCCTGCGGATCGCTTTCCTGAGCGTCGGGATTGACGAAATAGCTGAGGTTGCTGGAGGTGAGCGGGAGGTTGAAATTGTGGGCGGGGTGGTGGTGCCGGTCGGCGGGGCAGACAAGGATCCGAGGATTGCCTGCACGGCCCCCCATGGCTTGGAAAATGGATTCGGCGTATCCGGGGGCGGCGGCTCGGGCAGGGTCATTGGTGGCCCCAAAGTTCATCGGATATTTGTCGCCATGGTCGCCCTCCCAGAGCCGCATGGCCAATCCCATCTGTTTGAGCTGATTGGCACAGCCAACATCGCGCCGGAAGCGGGGGGCATTGACGGCGGCCAGGAGGGTGACGGCGAGGATGCACAGGCAGAACAGAATGAGCACGACTTCCACCAGCGTGAAGGCGCAGGTTTTCCGGCGGGGGCGGCCACAGTTCATGGGAGGGAGTTCGTCGCGGTTAGGAGGGGCAGGCATCCGGCCGCAGAGTTGGTGGCCGGCGGGCAAATGATCCAAGGTGAACTGACGTGGGAAAGACTGTTGACCGTGCTGATGCGCTGGGCGGCGCGCCTGGGTCTGGGCAGGGGTGGAAGCAACGCCAGGAGGCACGCCAGGGTGGCGAGGACGGCGAGCCAGGGAACGAGCTTGTGGGTCCAACTGGCGGGAGGCGAAGCGGCCGGTCTCATGGAATTGTCGTTAGCATCGGCGGTGCCATCGGGATTTGAGTTGAAATCGTGGAAACCGAGCGGTGGCGAAAGGGGGGGCGCGTGAATTTCACGCAAAAGGGGCGAAAATTTCACGCCGGCGCCCGGAGGTGGCGGGTTAAGCATGCCCGGCAGCATAGGGTTATCCGGAAGCGAGAGCCTATTTTCCCCTAGGTTTTACGCTTGACGTTGGAATAGGAAAATTTATCTTGTAAGGGAAAGCGGAATTGGCTGGAAGTACCAGCGCGTAAAAGTCGGAGACAAAATGGTCTTTCCGACTTTTTTATTCGCCTGACACGACGCCGATGCCGCACGTGCAACAGTTATGAATGCAGATTTTATAGCCGGACTTGAATTTTGGGAGCGAGAGAAAGGCGTCAGCCGTGAAACTCTCATGGCTGCCGTTCAAGACGCATTGTTGCAAGCGGCGAAGAAGGCGGTGGGGCCGGCGCGGGAGTTGCGCGTGGCGATGGACCCAAAAAACGGTGATATCAAGGCATTTGCGAAGCTTATTGTAGCGGACCGGGTGGTTTCGCAGCACGATCAGATTTCGGTCTTTGACGCGCGGAAGCTGAAGGCGGACGCGAAAGTGGGGGATGAGATTGAGAAGGAAGTGACGCCGCAGGGGTTTGGGCGGATTGCGGCGCAATACGCCAAGCAGGCACTGATGCAGAAGGTGCGCCAGGCGGAGAAGGCGATGCTGATCACGGAGTACAAGGACCGGGTGGGAGATATTGTGAGCGGGACGGTGCGGCGATTTGACCGGTCGGATGTGATTTTGGACTTGGGAAAATACGAGGCGCTGATGCCGAACAAAGAGCGGGTGCCCACGGAGGAGTATCAGGTGGGCGAGCGCATCCGGTGTTATATCAAGGCCGTGCAAGAGGGGGCGCACGGGCCGGAGATCATTTTATCGCGTGCGGACACGCGATTTATCGTTAAACTGTTCCAGTTGGAAGTATCGGAGATCAACGACGGGACGATTGAGATCAAGGGAATCGCGCGGGAACCGGGATTTCGGACGAAGATGGCTGTATATTCACGGGATTCGAAGGTGGATCCGGTGGGGGCGTGCGTGGGGATGCGGGGGCAGCGGGTGAAGAACATCGTTCGCGAGCTGAACAACGAGAAAGTGGATGTGATCCCGTGGTCGTCCGACATCAAATCATTTGTGACGAAGGCGTTGGAACCGGCGAAGATCAAGAGCATCGAGGTGGATGAGGCGCGGAAGACGCTGGGCATCTTGGTGGCGGAAGACCAGTTATCGCTGGCGATCGGCAAGCGCGGACAGAACGCGCGGCTGACGGCGCGGCTGACGGGGTGGGAAGTGAACATAGATGCCGAGCACGTGGTGACGAAGGGATTTGAAGAGAAAGTGGCGGAAGCGGTGGCGCAGATTGCGGCCATACCGGGCATCACGCGGGAGCAGGCGGACGCCCTGGTGCACCACGGTTTGACGCGGCTGGAAGATTTATTGTCAGCGGAAGCCGGCGACTTGGCGGAGATTGAGCAGATTGGCGCCGGCGCGGCGGGGGTTTTGGAAGCCGCGCGGGCCGAAGCCGCGCGCCGGACGTTGCCGGTGGGCGGCGCGCCGGCGGATCAATGAGAAATTTATGGCGCGGACCGAAATAATTTGGTTGCCTGCGATTTAGGCCATGACGGCGAAACGCACATCCCGGTCGGCGGCAGTGAAAAATACATATGCCCGTTCGTGTTTACGATATAGCGAAGAAACTTGGACTCGAGAGCAAAGAAATTCTCGTGAAGGCCAAGGAGTTGGGCATTGCCGCCGCCAAGGTGCCGTCGAGCTCGATTGACAAGATCAGCGCCGAGGTTCTGGAAGAGGAGATCATCAAGACCAACCCGGCGGTTGCCGCCCGGCTGGCCAAGCCCCCGGAGGAAAAAGCCAAGGCCGCACCGGAGGAGCCGATTGTAGTGATTCACGCCCCGGCAGCGACACCCGCGCCAGCGGTGGCGCCGGCCGCCGCACCCGTGGCCGCGCCCGTGGCCGCCGCGCCGGCTCCGGGAACTCCCCCGTCTCCGGCGCAACCAGCGGTGGAAGCCAAAAAACCGGAACCGGTGGTGTCGGCCAAAGTGGCCACCCCGACGGCTCCGGCCGCACCGGCCGCCAAGCTGTCACCAACCCCGTCTCCAGCACCGACTGCCGCCCCGGCGGCGGCGCCAACGCGTGCGGCCACGCCAGTGGCGCCGGTCACGGCGCCCGGGCCGGTTGCCCCGGTTTCCCCCGCCCCCGCGGCCGCGACGCCCGCGGCGGTGACGCCGCCGGCGAAGCCCGCGGTTCCACCCGCGCCAGTGGCGCCGCCGCTGCCGCCGCGGCCGAAAGTGGGCGATTTGGTGGGCAGAATTCAATTGCCCGCGCGTCCGGCGCGTCCGGGCGACCGGGATCGTGGCGGACAGCAGCAACGGGGCCATGGGCGACCGGGCCAACCGGTCCGGGGAGATCATCGCGGGGGTCCGGGACAGCGTGGCCGCGATGGCCGTCCGCTGCCGGGGGTGCCGGCGGCCAGACCGTCCGCGCCGGCGCAGCCGAAGATTAATTTGCCGTCCGACGCCCAGGTAATCACGATCAAGCCGCCGATCATCGTGCGGGCGCTGGCGGAAGCATTGAAGCAGAAGCCGTTTGCGATCATCGCGGAGCTGATGAAGCTGCGGGTGATGGCGACGGTGAACCAGTCGATTGACGAAAAGATTGCGGCGCAGGTGGCGGCGCATTTTGGATACCGGTTTGAGGCGGAAAAGCGGGCCAAGGGCGAGGGAATCATCCACCAGCAGGAGCTGAAGGTGGAGCTGGACGTGGACGACAAGCCGGAGGACATGAAGCCGCGGCCGCCGGTGGTGACGATCATGGGGCACGTGGACCACGGGAAGACGTCGCTGCTGGACGTGATCCGCAAGGCGAATGTGGCGGCGGGGGAAGCGGGGGGCATCACGCAGCACATTGGCGCGTACACGATTTCGGTGCCGCATCCGGAGCGGAAGCAGGACCTGGCGCAGATCACGTTTTTGGACACGCCCGGCCACGCGGCATTCAGCTCGATGCGGGCGCGGGGGGCGAACGTGACGGACTTGGTGGTGCTGGTGGTGGCGGCGAACGACGGCGTGATGCCGCAGACGCTGGAGGCGCTGGCGCATGCCAAGGCGGCGAAAGTGCCGATCCTGGTGGCGATCAACAAGTGCGACCATCCGAACGCGAATCCGCTGATGGTGCGGCAGCAGTTGCAGGAGAAAGGGCTGGTGCCGGACGACTGGGGCGGGGACACGATTTACGTGGAATGCTCGGCGCTGACGAAGCAGGGCATTGACAAGCTGCTGGAGATGATTTTGCTGCAGGCGGACCTGCTGGAATTGAAGGCCAACCCGAACCGGCACGCCAAGGGCAACGTCATTGAGTCCGGCGTATCGGCGGGCGGACCGACGGCGACGGTGCTGGTGCGCAAGGGGACGCTGCACTTGGGCGACGTGGTGATTTGCGGCAAGTTCTACGGGAAGGTGCGGGCGCTGATCAACGAGGAAGGGCAGCGGCTGAAGGTGGCCGGGCCGGCGGTGGCGGTGAGCGTGCTGGGTCTGAACGGAGTGCCGGAAGCGGGGTGGGAATTCAGCGCGGTGGACGACGAAAAGGCGGCGCGCGCGCTGGCGGAGGAACGGGCGGAAGTGGCCAAGAGCCACGATTTGGAAAACCGCTCGAAGGTGACGCTGGAAAACCTGTTTGCGTCGCTGGAAGCGGCGCAGAGCAAGGTGCTGCGGATCGTGGTGAAGGCGGACACGCAGGGCTCGGTGGAGGCCATTGTGGAGGCGCTCCAGAAGATCGAGTCGGACAAGGTTTCGCTGGAAATCCTGCACAGCGACGTGGGGACGATCACGGAGAACGACGTGGCCCTGGCCTCGGCTTCCAAGGCGGTGATTTTGGGATTTCACACGCGGGTGGACAGCACGGCGGCGGAGAAATCGAAGCACGCGGGGGTGCAGGTCAAGCTGTACGCGATCATTTACGAATTGATAGACGAGGTGAAGTTGGCGATGGCGGGGCTGCTGGATCCGGTGCTGAAGGAAGTGGTGGTGGGGTCGGCGGAGGTGCGGCAGATTTTCGAGCTGTCCAAGGGTGCGCCGGTGGCCGGCTGCGCGGTGACGGCCGGGCGGGTGGCGCGGGGCAAGGTGCGGGTGCGCCGGCACAAGGATGTGATTTACGAGGGCGTGACGCAATCGCTGCGCCGGTTCCAGGACGAGGTGAACGAGGTGCGCGCCGGCATGGAATGCGGCATTCGCATCGAGGGCTTCAGCGAAGTCGCGGTGGGCGATGTCATTGAGTGCTACACGGTTGAAAAAGTGGCGGCCAAACTATGAAGCTTGGATTCAGGGATGGGCGACAGCGCGGGGCAGAGTGGCACCGGCGACCGGCCGGGCGCCGTCCGTCCGTGGATTCGTCCATCCAGTGATTCGATTTGTCTTATGCCCAGCCTCCGACATGAACGTGTGCGCGAACTGTTGAAACGCGCGATAGGCGAGGCCGTTCGCCGCGAGTTCAACGTGAACGAAGTGGGACTGATCACGGTGAACGACGTGGATGTGGGCGGCGACCTGAAGTCGGCGGTGGTTTTTGTCAGCATCCTGGGGAGCACGGACCAGCAGAAGCGCGGTTTGCACGTGCTGGAAGAGCACCGGGTGCGGCTGCAAGGCCTGGTGGCCCGGTCGGTGGTGTTGAAGTACACGCCCACGCTGAAATTTGTGGGGGATGATTCGATCCTGCGCGGCAACAAGGTGCTGCAGATCATCGAGGATTTGGAAAAGGATTCAGGCAACCAGCCGGAAACGGGCGCCGGGCCGGTTCCGGACGGCGTGTCGGGCGCGAAGTAAACCGCCGGCGCCGCCACGACGCGAGGCAAAATCATCCCATGAAATTTGATCTGTGAAGAATTATCCGAAAGTCATTGATCGGATCATTGAAATCATCCGCGAACAGCAAACGTTTTGCATTGTCGGGCACGTGCGGCCGGACGGCGACTGCATTGGGTCGCAGCTGGGGCTGGCGCTGGCGGTGCAAAGCCTGGGCAAGCGGGTGACGGTGTGGAACCACGATGCGATTCCGCAAAAATACAAGTTTTTGAACACGGCCGGGCTGTTCGGCCAGCCGCGGGCGGGCGAGGAGTTCGACTGCGTGATTGCGACGGACTGCGCGAATTTTGAACGGCTGGGGCGGGTGGCGGAGTGCATTGGGAAGCGGAAGGTGTTCATCAACATTGACCACCACGAGAGCAACACGCGGTATGCGGATGTGAACTGGGTGTCGCCGCGCGAAGCCTCGACGGGCGAGCTGATTTTCCGGCTGCTCAAGGTGGCGCGGTGGCCCATCACCAAGCCGATTGCGGATCTGCTGTTCACGGCGGTCTCGACGGACACGGGGTCGTTCCAGTATTCGAGCACGCGGCCGGGGACGTTCCACGTGGGGGCGGAGCTGGTGACGCGGGGCGCGAACCTGGCGAAGATTTGCGACGAAGTTTACCAATCGTATCCGCTGTCGCGGGCGCGGCTGCTGAAGCATGTTTACAGCACGTTCCGGCTGACGGCGGACGACCGGATCGCGTGGTTTTGGCTGCGGAAGCGGGATTTTGTGCGCACGGGGGCGGAGAGCGACGACACGGAGGGGTTGATTGACCACATCCGGGCGATCAAGCCGGTGGTGGTGGCGTGCGTGTTTGAGGAAGTGGAGCCGGAGCTGACGCGGCTGAGCCTGCGGTCCAAGAGCGCGGACGTGAACGTGAGCGAGATTTGCCGGCCGTTTGGCGGGGGCGGGCATCCGGCGGCAGCGGGGGCGCGCATTGCCGGCACGCCGCTGGCGGTGCAGCGCAAGGTGATTGCGGCGGTGAAACGGGCGCTGAACGCGGCCAAGTAATATTTTCCCATGCAAGAGTTTTCCACCTTTGATGGCGCGGTACTCGTTGACAAACCGTCCGGCCCGACGTCGCATGACGTGGTGGACGCGATCCGCCGGAAGTTCGGCCTGAAGAAAGTGGGCCATTGCGGCACGCTGGATCCGAACGCGACGGGGCTGCTGGTGATCGTGCTGGGGCGGGGCACGAAATTATCCGAGCGGCTGATGGGGGACGACAAGGTCTATGAGGGGACGATGAAGTTTGGGGAGACCACGGACAGCTACGATTCGGACGGGGAGCTGACGGGGTCGCTGCCGATTTTGCCGATGACGGTGGAGGATTTGAACACGGAGGCGGCGACGTTCATTGGGGACCAGATGCAAATGCCGCCGATGGTGTCGGCCATCAAAAAGAACGGCGTGCCGCTGTACAAGCTGGCGCGGAAAGGGATCGAAGTGGAGCGGGAGCCGCGGCTGATTCACCTCTACAGTTTCCGGTTCACGGATTACACCGAGCCGCTGGGGAAATTCCGGGTGGCATGCACCAAGGGCACCTATGTGCGGAGCCTGGCGCATGATCTGGGGCAGAAGCTGGGCTGCGGCGCGCACCTGACGACGCTGCGGCGCACGATTTCGGGGAAATTTGACGTAGCGGACGCCTTGCCGCTGGAAGCGATCCTGCAAATGAGCGAGGCAGAATTGGAAAAGAGAGTGATTCCGTTTCTGAAACTGTCCGGGGGCAGCCTCGTGTGAGCCCGCCGGCAGTGGAAGCGGCCGGCGTTGCCGGGGATCCGGCGGCACCATTGCGAATGAAAGTCATCCAGGCCGCCAGCGAATTGCAACCGGGCAACCGGAAGGTTTGCCTGGCCATCGGGGTGTTTGACGGCGTGCACCTGGGGCACCAGCAAATCATCCGGCAGACAGTGGCGGATGCGCGGCAGCACGACGCGGTGGGGTTGGTGGTGACCTTTGACCGGCATCCCAACGCCGTGGTGGCGCCGCACCGGGTGCCCGCGCAGATTTATGCGCGGTCGCAAAAGCTGCGGGCGATCGAATCGCTCGGGGCGGACGCGGTGCTGGAGATCCGGTTTGACCAGGCGTTCAGCCAGAAGCCGGGGGACGCGTTTGTGCGGGAGCTGGCGCGGGATCTGGGGCGGATTCACAGCATTTGCGTGGGGGCGGATTTTGTGTTTGGGCACCGGCGGACGGGCGACGTGGAGCTGCTGAAGGCGCTGGGGGGCGAGTTGCATTTTCTGGTGCACGGGCTGGCGGCGGTGGCGCTGGACGGGCAGGCGGTGAGCAGCACGCGGATCCGGGAGGCGGTGGGTGCGGGGGATCTCGACGGGGCGAGCCAGATGCTGGGTCGTCCGTATGGGTTGTGCGGGCGGGTGGTCGAGGGCGAGCGGCTGGGGCGGCGGCTGGGATTTCCGACGGCGAATTTGGACGCGACGGGGAGGGTCTTGCCGCCGAACGGCGTTTATTCGGCGGTGACGAAATTACAGGGCCAGATTTACCGGGCGGCGCTGAACATCGGGTTTCGGCCGACGGTGGCGGCGGGGAAGCCGGAGCTGCGGGTGGAGGCGCATGTGCTGGATTTCAGCGGGGACCTGTATGGGCAGGAGCTGGAATTGGAGCCGGGGGTGAAGTTGCGGGAGGAGCGGCGGTTTGGATCGGCGGAGGAATTGCGGGGGCAGATTGCGCGGGACGTGGCGGCGGTGCGGGCGGGGGAGTGATCATTTTATAATGTGCTACAGTTGTATAACTTAGATTAATCTTAGAATGGGGCTTGCGGTGCGTTGAAGGGAAAGATTATCCTTGAAATTTCGCCCAAAGCGTTTAGGATAGTCGGGCGTCAGTCTTCTGGTGTTCGCAGTTCCAGCTCACAGCCAAGAACGCGGTCGTTTCGTCAGAAGCCGCAGATTTGCGCGGTAGTTGATGAGTGATTTTCTGAACCGACAGGCGACGCGTTTGTCTGAATTATTATGTTGAAACGCAAAGGCACGACGTTGAAGAACACGTCGCATATTCGCAGCAGCAGTCCAAAAGCGCCGAAGTTAAAGGCCCCGCCGACGCGGCGGCGATTTGTCATTTCCAGCAAGGCCGTAAAGATGGATGCGCCGCAGGCTGGAGTCGGTGGACCGGCCAAAGTCGGCGCCCCCAAACCGCCGACAAACGGGCAGACGCCGACGCCGGCGCCGTTGGCAAGCGGGCTCGCGCTGTTGGATTTGGCGGAGACCATCAAGACGCTGCTGCATCTCTCGCAGGAGCACGGGTACATCACCTACGACGACATCAACGACATTTTGCCGGATAATCTGAGTCCGGAAGATTTAGATTCGGTGCTGTCGAAGCTGCGGGGCATGGACGTGGAAATTGTGATGGACCAGGCGGAGGCAGAGCGGGCGGAGCGGACCAAGCAGACAGAGGGGCAAGCGGACGAGGTGGACGAGGACGCGCGGCTGGAGATTTTGGACGACCCGGTGCGGATGTACATGAACCAGATGGGGAAGGTGCCGCTGCTGACGCGGGAGCAGGAGGTGGAGATCTGCAAGAAGATCGAGGACGCCGAGACGGAGATGAAGAACATCGTGTACGGTCTCGGGTTCACGGCGAAGGAGCACATTGCCATCGCCGAGAAGCTGCTTTCGGAGCCGCCGAAGGAGCGTTTTGACCGGGTGATTGTGGACAAGAAGATTGCCAATCGCGAGGGGCATTTGCGGGACCTGCGGAAGCTGATCAAGAAGGTGCACGAACACGACCGCAAGGTGGACGAGAAATACCTGGTGTGGCAGAAGGCGCAGCAGAAGGCCCGCAAGGAGGCGCTGGAGCAGGAGCTGAAGAAGATGGGCGTCAAGCTGCAGGAGCTGTTTGCCAAGTTTTATTACAAGCAGAAAGTGATCGAGGAAATGATCGTGGTGGCGGGGAACATCCATGAGAAGTTCCAGGCCAGCGCGCGGCATTTGCAGGAGCTGGAAGGGCACCGGATCAGCAACGAGCGACGCGATGCAATCGAGGCCGAGAAGCAGAAGATCCAGACGCTGGAGCTGTTTGTGCGGATGCCGCGCGAGGAGTTTGCGAAGGCGTTTCTGGCGCTGAAGGCCGCGGCCGACCGGGGACTGAAGGCGAAGACGCACATGGCGGAGGCGAATTTGCGGCTGGTGGTGTCAGTGGCCAAGAAATACACCAACCGCGGCCAGTCGTTCCTGGATTTGATCCAGGAGGGCAACATTGGCTTGATGAAGGGCGTCGAGAAATTCGAGTATCGGCGCGGGTACAAGTTTTCGACTTACGCGATCTGGTGGATCCGGCAGGCGATCACGCGGAGCATTGCGGACCAGGCGCGGACGATCCGCATCCCGGTGCACATGATCGAGATCATGAACAAGCTCTGGCGGGCGCAGAAGCAGCTCACGCAGGAACTGGGGCGGGAACCCACCCCGGAGGAACTGGCGGACGAGATGCACATGCCCGTGGCGCGCATCCATGCGCTGCTCAAAATGGCGCAGCAGCCGGTTTCGCTGCACGCGCCGGTGGGCGACGACGGCGATGTGAGCGTGGGCGATTTCATCGAGGACAAGTCGGCGGAGAACCCGTCCGACGTGACGAGCTACAGCCTGTTGCGGGAGAAGCTGAGCGACGTGCTGACAACGCTGACGGAGCGCGAACGCAAGATCCTGGAAATGCGGTTTGGCTTGGCGGACGGCTACGAGCGCACGCTGGAAGAGATCGGCAAGATGTACAACGTGACGCGCGAGCGCATCCGGCAGATCGAGGCCAAGGCGCTGCGGAAGCTGCGCCACCCCACGCGCGTGCGGCATTTGCAGGGCTTCTTGGAAGGCGCGGAAGTGGCCTGACGAGGCAAGATTTGAAGTTCAAGAGACCGCCCGTGATTTTGGAATCACGGGCGGTTTTTTTTTGGGGGGGGGTTACGAGATGACTTCGTGGCGTTCCTGAAGGAGCATTTCCTGCTCGGTGCGTTTGTGGTGAAGGGAATCCTGCTCGGCGGCTTCGAGGACGCGGAGGAGGTCGGCGGCTTCGAGCAGGCGCGGGGCGGTGACGTAATCGGCGCCGGCGGCGTAGAGGGCGGGGAGGTCGGCGAGGGTTTCGGCGTGAACCACGATGCGGGCGCGGGGATTGAGCTCGCGGACCTGGCGGAGGATTTTGAGATTGTTGGCGCCTTTGAGGACCATGTTGGGGAGCGAACAGATGATGATCTGGGCATGGGAGGCGCCGGCGTGGTGGAGGACGTCGCGGGCGGTAATGTCGCCATAGACGGCGAAGATGTTGCGGGCCTGGAGTTTTTGGTGGACCACGGGGTTGAAATCAATGACGCAGATTTCCGGGAGGAGGTCGGGCCGGAAGCGCTCGAGTTCGGCAAGGAGGGAGCTGGCGGTCCAGGAGAAGCCGAGGAGGCAGATGCGGCGGGGGGCGGCGTCGGGGCGGGCGAGGAACCGGGTGTGATCGAGGTCGTGGAGGCCGATCCGGCCGAGGAGCGGGGCGAGGAGGCGAAACAGGGCGTCGTTGCCGAGGATGGCGTAAGTGGAGCCGATGGCGAGGAAGGAGAAGGCAAAGGCGGCGATGCCGACGACCGAGTCGGAGACATCGTGCTGGTTCTGGCCGAGGGCCAGGAGGACGAGGGAAAGTTCGCTCATCTGGCAAAGATTGATGGCGGGCAGGAGGCTGCCGCGGTGGCCCTGGCGCAGGGCCTGGAGGACGGGGAAGACGGTGAGAAAGCGGGTGGCGATGAGGACGAGGCAGACGAACAGGGCCCACAAAATGCAGGCGACGGTGGGCAGGGGGATTTTCATGCCCAGGCCGACGAAGAAGAGGGTGACAAAGAAATCGCGAAGGCTGGTGACCTTGGCGGCGACGTCGAGCGTGTAGGGGAAGGTGGACATCATGACGCCGGCGATAAGGGCGCCCATGGCGAGGGAAAGCTTGAGGTAATCGGCGAAACCGGCCAGGGCGAAGCACCACGCCAGGGCGCCGACGAGGACGAGTTCGGGCAGGCGGGCGACAAGTTTGAAGATGGGCGGCAGGACAAAGCGGCTGGCGAGAAAGGCCACGGCCAGGAGCAGGATGACATGCCAGAAGGCGAAGCAGAGCACGTTGGCTGAGGGATTTTTGAGGTCCGGCTGGACGGCGAGGAACAGGATGGTGGCGACATCCTGGAGGACGAGGACGCCCAAGGTGATGCGGCCGGCGAGGGTTTCGAGCTCCCGCTTATCGTAGAGGATTTTGACGATGATGACGGTGCTGCTCATGGCCGCAGCGACGGCGAGGTAGAGGGCTTCGAGATGATTTTGGGCGGGACCGACAGCGGCGAAGACCAGCCAGCCGAGGAGGACGCAGCCGAGGATTTGCGCGCCGGCGGTGAGGGTGATGACGCGGCCGGCGCTGAGCATGGTCTTCAGGTCAATCTCCAGACCGATCATGAAGAGGAGAAGGGCGAGGCCGATTTCGGAGATGGTCTGGATGGAATCGGGGTCGGTAACCCATTTAAACCCGCAGGGGCCGATGGCGAAGCCGGCGACGAGATAGGCGAGGAGCAAGGGTTGCCGGGCGACCTGGGACACCACGGCCACCACCCAGGCGGCGATGATACAAATGGCGATGTCGGTGACGAGTCCGTGCTCCATGAGGGCAAATTAAATAGAACATAAGGAAGAAACCAAGCAATTAAATCGGGAATTGCGCGGCGAAGGCGGAGACCGGAGGGGCGCAGCTTGACACTGTTCTTGGTCGGAATCCCGCGGGG
>Ga0181535_10004571_pt1 | contig 15314 bp, 7 predicted proteins | sample PEATcosm2014_Bin_44_FD_119774 | JGI IMG/M metagenome (GOLD analysis project Ga0181535, IMG submission 119774) | Peatland microbial communities from MTU Mesocosm Facility, Houghton, MI, USA - PEATcosm2014_Bin17_30_metaG | ecosystem: Environmental > Terrestrial > Soil > Wetlands > Peat | place... | reverse complement strand
GGATCCACAGGGGCCGAAGCGATATTGGTGTTCCAGGCCGCAGTCGATGGGAATGGAACAAATCCGTTGAGGCTGGCCATCGCGCCAAGGCTCATGCCACTGCACGTTGGCCCGCCTGTTGACACGGTCACGGTGATCGGCACTGAGAAGAACTTGGTTGAGTCCTGGGTCGAGGTCGCGGTAATGGTTGCCGTCTCCGCGCCTGTGTTTGGAGGTGCAAAGACGACCCCTGTTCCCGAGGTAACCGACGTTGTGGCGCTCAGCGTTCCAGCCGTCGTGGGGCTCACGGAGACGTTCACCGTATTTGCAAATGCTCCTGTGCCCGTAACAGTCGGTGTGCAGGTGGTGGTTTGAACATCCGTGATTGTGGTCTGGGTGCAGACAAGCGTGACGCCGGTAATAGTGGACGTCGCGGTGGTGATCGCGATGTTCGCCGAGCCGGATACACTGGTAAACCCAGCCTGTGCAGAATTGGCCGTGCATGTGCCCGTCCCTGCGCTGGATGGCGTAAACACGCCCCCGGACGTGATCGTACCTCCGGTGGCTGTCCATGTGACCGCAGTGGTGAATGCGCCAGTGCCGGCTACGGTAGCGGCGCACGTTGCCGTTTGAGAAGTGGAGATCGACGAGGGAGTCGCAACAACACTCACGCCGGTAACCGTCACCGCGGGAGGCGTCGAAGTAATTGCGATATTCGCCGAACCGGAAATATTCGTATAGCCGGTCTGCACAGAGTGGGCAACGCAGCTTCCCGTGCCAACACCGGACGGCGTATACACTCCACCGGTCGTGATCGTGCCGCCGGTGGCTGTCCACGTCACAGCGGTGCTGAACGCTCCGGTGCCCGTCACAGTGGCGACGCAGGTTGCCGTTTGAGCAATGCCGATGGCCGAGGGTGTCGCAACAACACGGACCCCGGTCACGGTGGGCTGCACTCCAGATGTTGTAACCGCTACAGTCGCGATTCCAGATTTCGTCGAGTCCTGCGTCGAAGTCGCTTTGACGGTGTCCGAGCCTGAAGCAGGAGCGGTAGAAGGCGCAGTATAAAGGCCGGAACTTGTGATTGTGCCCGAAACAGCGGACCAGGTGACCGCGGAACTATTGCTGCCGCCCCCGGCGACGGTGACCGAGCACTGGCTCGTCTGACTGATCTGCACACTGGTGGGAACACAGGAAACGCTGATTGAGGTGATGGACGAGGCTTGCGTTGTCGAAGTGAAGGTGCCGCCGGTGCATCCAGCCAGGCACAACGCGCCTAAAATTAGAAGGCTAAGTATTGCTTTGCGTCCCATATGAATTTGCCCTTTCGCAAACCAAAGAGTCCGCCGGAATTTGGCTGACGGTTCCTTGCCATCAACCATTACCCCTTGCGGATTTGGCCGTTCCAAGGCATTGTGATTCCTTAAAAAGAATGATGTCGCCAAAGAATCAGGTGCACGTAGCACCGCCGAATCTCCCGAGATTATAGCTTTCTTCTAACTAGCGTCCGGATCGGATATCAGCGATTTCAAGGCGGGGGAATTACCTAAGTAACGGCAGCGTTCAATAGGCGTGGTCAGGCAGGCAACCACATTATTTATGCCTTAGACGCGCTACAAAGAAAAGGTCACGCTTGGACTGGTTGAAAAACCAGTTCGCAACTTGCCGGGGAGTTTTCGTCCCGCAGTTGATGCTCTGTCTCTATAAATAACACGCCGGAGACCCTTGCTTGCCGTAAGTCTGAGAAGACTTGGCTAGAAAAGATCTCCGGCGTCAACAAGCCAGATTCAGTAAATCAAGCAGAACGCTTGCAACTGCCGCGAATTAGAACTGGTACTTCGCCGCGAGTTGCAATTGACGCATGGAGCCCGCGCCGCTGATGCGCCCGAATGTGGCGGAACTGGTCGTCAAAGTCGGATTGTTCCAGTTCGCGTGGTTAAGTGAGTTAAATGCCTCGAAGCGAATCGACAACTGGTGCTTTTCGTTGTAGGGCATAAAGAATACCTTGTGCAGCGAGGCATCCAGGTTGGTAAATCCAGGGCCTGTGAAGCTACCGCGCTGCAGGGTTCCGAAGAAACCTGGAGTCGCGTTTTGGTAGGCAGCTTTATTGACCCAGTCGTTCGTCGTTCTCGCGCTTCCCTTGAGATAAGGGCTGATCCCGGTCGGATTGGGCCGATCGAAGTTGCCGAATGGAGACGCGATGCCGGCATTGTCGAAACCAAGCAATGGGGTCCCAACCTGGCCGGTCTGGTGGGTAAAGATACCGCCCACCTGCCAGCCGCCAATCGCTGCAACCACGGCTTTGTTGGTAACAGGCAGCAACTTACCGGGGCCGATGGGAAGTTCGTAAAGGACCGAGCCAACGATTCGATTGTGAACATCGAATGCGGAACGACCGTATTCGCATGCGACGCACTCGCTGTCTTGGGGATACAAGTTGTCATTCCCCTGGTTACGGACTCCGCTCGTGTCGTCAAGGGATTTTCCCAAGGTGTACGAAGCGATTACGTTGAGGCCGTTGTTGAAGCGCCGGGTTGCCTTCACGCTGAACGCGTTGTAATTGCCCGTGCCGTAGTCATGCACATATTGGACTCCGCCCATGTTCGCGAAAGGGGTACGGCCCGCTGTGGTCGTTGGAGAGCCGGCAGGAAGGTAACCCGATGGAGTCGCTTGATTTGCATTTCTAAAACCATAAAGGTGACGGTGCAGTGCCCCCTGGTATCCAAATTCGAATGACCAGTCCTGTCCAACCTGCTGCTGAACATTGAGGAGAAACTGCTCTGTGTAACTGGTCTTATGACTCACAGCGTTCGAGTACGCGGTACCCGGACCAAGATTGGCGACTGCACCGCTGCCGCCCGGAGCCGCGTTGTTCCAGGTCAGATTGGAATTGCCGTAGATCTTGGGGGTCGTGTCAATATTAGTCATCGACACGCGTCCGGCGATATTGCGCGCCATGTCGAAGTACGCGTTGCCGATATCCTGGTTGAAGAAAACACCATAGCCTGTGCGAATCACCAGCTTGGGGTTGGGTGAGTAAGAGATGCCCAGACGTGGTGCAAAATTTGTGTACTGGGTATCAAGGAGCGGACCGTTGGGCAAGGTCCCGTTGCTGCAAGCCGGCTGGGGCCCGAGGGGAGTTGTCCATTTGATCGCAAGGCCCTGGTATACATTTGCCTGCGTGCAGCTGCCCTGGCGGATGTATTGGGGCCACTGGCTCTGCGGGTACGTGGTGCTGATGTCGCCCCTCTTCGGCATGACCTGAACGTATGCTTCGAATTCGTTCCCGAACGTATCGTCCCACGGAGGAGTCAGTTCGTACCGCAGACCGGCTGAAACGGTCAGGTTCGGGAGGATCTTGTAGGTGTCGTCTATATAGCCCGCCTCGACATTGCGTACAAAATTCGCATCCGCCACGGCCACAGCAATTGATGAACTAGCGAGATCGCCAAGAAGGAAGTCCGCGAGCGCTTCGCCTGCCGAGAGTGTAGCGTTTCCAGGTGTTCCCGATTGGAGAGCGGTTGAAATGGGCTCGGAGCTGAATTGGCCGCGCGAGAACTGATTGCCGAGCTGGTTAAACGTCTGTCGGTTGTACTCAAAACCCAGCCGCAAAGAATGCTTGCCACGTACCCATGAAAGGTTGTCGACAATCTGCCAGGTGGGGTCGGTCACAACATAGGGTCCATCCCCGCCGACGTCTCCCCAGGTACTAAAGATGGGCTTCGTCGTACCCGTCGGGCCACTGGCGAAGGATGGGTTTGGAATGCCCCAGGTTGAGGGAAGACCGCCTTTTAGACCCGGGATCCCGATTTTGTCGACCACATCGTCTGTGTACGCCGACAGAAGGCCGAGTGAGTTGAAAAAGTGGCTATAGCCAAACCGTGCTTCGTTGACAATGTGAGGCGTAAAGGTCCATGTGTTCGAACCCATGTACTGGTAGTAGTTGGTAATGATCTTGCTGCCAGCTCCTAACAATCCCGTCGATATGATGTCTTCATTTCCTGAGCTATAGCGGAAGGCATACTGCGATCGTTCGGACTGATAGTAGTCTCCGCGGACCGTCAATCCCTGGCGGTCCTGTGGTGATGTAGTGGAGTAGTTGTAGTTGGCGATTACCGAGCCCGCCGAGTTGTAATACGGCAACGTGCTTGTTCCCAGGTATGTCAGCAACGCTGTGGACTGCGAAGTGACTCCTGTGGGAATTTTGTTGCCGGGGAACTGCGTTTTTCCGAAACCGTTGACGTCTCCGGTTGACGGATCGTAGATGGGGATCAGATTTCCGTTCTTATCGAGGTACTGAGAGAAATCGCCGGAGGCTTCGGCAGGAGTGGGCACGGTTGCAGAACCCAGACCAATCGTACGAATCTTCCTCCATTCGTCGTCGACCATGAAGAAGAATTTGTCTCTTCCGTTGTAAAGGTGCGGAATTCTGATGGCGCCGTCAAGCTCAAATCCGTAGTCGTTCCACTTGTAGGGCAATATGTTGGGTTTAGCGCCGTTGTACGACAGGTAATAGGGATTTGCGTCCGCCAGGTTGTTGCGGATGAAGTCGTACATCGATCCGTGATAGGTGTTGGTGCCGCTCTTGCTGACCACGTTGACCTGCGATGCCTCGTGGCCGAACTCAGCCGAATAAACACCCGTCTGCACCTTGAACTCCTGGATGCCGTCAAGGGAGGGTAGGCCGACATAAGTATTGAAGTCGGGGTCGGTATTGACCACGCCGTCCAGCGTGTAGTAGTCGAACATAATGCGCTGTCCGCCGACCGAGATCGCCTGGGTGGAGCGGTCGCCGCCGAGACGGCTTCCCGCCTGGCCCGACGCCGATGACAGCGTGTTGACGTTGGACGAAAGAGCGACCAGTCCAAGATAGTTTCTGCCGTTGAGCGGCAGCTCGTTTACAGCCTTGTTCTCGACCACGGTACCAAGAGTGGCGTTTTCAGCCTGCAGTAGCTCGCCGGTCGCCTGAACTTCAACCGTATCCGTCACAGCTCCGACTTGCATGCTGAAATCCATACGAACCGACTGCTGGACCTGTACCTCTACATTGCTCGAGGAGGCCTTGAATCCCCCGTGGGAAACCGTAACGGAATAGGAGCCGACTGGAACTTCGGTAAAGGTGTAGTCTCCCGCACCGGTTGTTACCGTTGATCGTTCCGTCCCCGTGCCGAGGTTCTTGAGTACCACCGTCGCCTCGGGGATCACCGCAGCCGTTGCATCGGCAACGTGCCCTGAGATGGTGCCGGAAGTCTGTGCGGACAATTTCGCTGCCGACGACAGCGCAAGCGTGAACGCAAAGATGCAGCAGACCGCTAAAGCACCGCCCCTTCCGAACGATTTGATGGATCTTAGAAATCGCGTAATGCGCTGATTTCCTGCTGAATCACTGGCATGATTATTCAACATGGTTACCTTACCCTTCTGCTGCTTTAAGCAGCATTGATTTGACATGTATCCGAAAACTGCCCACGCCCCGCAATCGGAGAACATAATCGCGTGGGTTTCACTCAACTTCCAATGTTGGGGGCGCGATCTGCCGCCCCTGAATCTTCCAGGACAGCCGTTGGCCCTAGTGTCTTGAGCGATCCATTGATTCGTTTAATCTGGCTTGACTTTGCCGCCCCTCCTCCTTCGGGGGCGGAAACTTCACTTACGTCACGCTCGCTTTTCAATCTCTGGATGGTGCGCTCGATGTGCTCCTCCATGAGGTTTTCCGCCAGCGGGACATCCCGGTTGATGATGGCGTCCAGGATCTTCCGGTGGTAGTAAAGTCCGTCCCTGGGGCCCAGCGATTCCACGATGCCGTACATCGAGATCTTCCAAATGTCCGCGATGATGGCGTTCACCTTCATTACGATTGAGTTTCCTGTCGCCTTGGCCACAAGGAAATGGAAGCTCAGGTCCGCATCGGCGAACGCGCGTGGATCGTTCTTGTTTTCCTCCATAATCCGGAGGGACCGCTCCAATTCCTCTATCTCCGCGCTTCCAGCTCGCTCAACCGCAAGCGCCACATTCCCCTTCTCGGCGATCTTTCGGTATTCGAGGACCTGGAGGATGTCCAGCTTATCGAGGGCGAGCGACGGAAGAAGGGTATTGAGGAACACCGTCCCGGTGTATTCGCGCACAAAGGTGCCTTCGCCGTGCCTTGACTCCAGAAGTCCCAGGGATGCAAGCATATGCAAGGCCTCCCTGATCGAAACCCGGCTCACGCCGAGCGTCTCGGCAAGCGTCTTCTCGGAAGGAATCTTGGCGCCCGGCGGCCATGTGTGGTCCAGGATCTGGTCCCGGATCTGGGCGAATACCTGATCCTTTACGCCGGTCTGCCGCACTCGGGCTAGCTGATTCTTCTTCATCAGAGTCGTAGGACATCCTACCTATAACAATGAAAAACTGTCAATTACATTCTTTTCTCTTTTTTTATGGGCCTTTTAAGGAAGAGGCGACCCTAGTTCGGGGGCTTCTCGTCCTTCAAAATCTCCTCGATTTGGGCCTTCGGAACCGTCAGATGGTCCTCATTTTCTTTGAGCCAGCCTCGGTAATCCGCTTCGATCTCCGGTGACCACCGGGCGTCGATTTGCCCAGCCGTGTACTTCTTCTCTTTTAGCCGAAGGTGGCCAAAGGTATCGCGAAGCCGCGTGCTTTCCGACTCCTTGACGACCCGTTCCGCCAATTGCGGCGGAATGAACAACACCCCGCCATTTCGTCCCAGAACCACGTCTCCCGGCATCGCCAGAGCATGCCCAATCCGGGTCGGCCCGTTGATGCTCACCATGGTCGAGTTAAGCCTCGCACCGCTGGAAAGGCTTCCAAAGTGGTGAGAGGGGTCGTAGAAGCGCACAAATGACGTAAAGTTCGGCAGTTCTTCCAATCCGTTGATATCCCGGACGGCGCCATCGTAGACGATCCCGTTTCCGGAGTTTGCATAGATCGCGTTTCCGACGTTGTCCCCAATCGAGGGTCCGTCCGTCTTGAGCCCAAAATGATCGGCAACATAGACGTCGCGAGGCTGCAACATGTCGACGGGCCACGCGTTCGTCGATCCCTTGCGATGATCCAACACCCCCTGATCTTCGATCACCTTTTGAATGTCGGGCCTTCCAGGCATCCAGGTTGCCGTCAGCGCCCTGCCCACAAGCACCTGATCAGGATGAATTGAAAGCCAGCCGTCTTCGTACTCGTGGTTAAAGCCCGCCGAACGAAGCGTTGCCCAGGCTTCTTCGAGAGTCACGTTCTTCATTCGGTCCAGAATCTCATCGGGCACCTTGGGCCGGCCGTCGGGAAATCTCTCCCCGTGCCAATCAGGCGTGTACTTGATGACATCTTCACGCGTGAAGAATTCCTGTTGCGCCGAGAGGCGCGGAGTGAACGCCAGCAAGGCTGCGCCCGCCAGAACACTCGCAATCAATTTCTGCATTTTCATTGCTCCCCAGGATCTGTGCACTTCTCCAAATGCCTACTTCTCAGCTTCAAACCAAGTCGTTCCTGGAATCTGAACTTTCTTGGCCGCTTCCTCATCCATCTCGACGCCAAGGCCAGGCTTGTCTGTAGGGGTGACATAACCGTCCACGATTATCTCGCCCTCCTTGACAAACGTCTTCCAGGTATCAAGATGGTTGATCCAATGCCACTCGCATGCCAGGAAGTTCGGATACGTCATGCAAGCGTGCGCAGAAGCCATAACCCCAATCGGCGAAACCACGCAATGCGGCGCCACAGGGATGTAATAGGTCTGCGCCAGGTTGGCAACCTTCTGGGCTTCGGCAAGGCCGCCGACCTTTTGAAAGTCGGGCTGAATGATGTCGATCGCCTGCTTATCAAGCAATTCCCGATATCCCCAGCGCATGTAGAGGTTCTCGCCGCAGGCAATCGGTGTCGAGGTCGAATGCCGAATGTCTGCCATCGCATCGATGTCTTCAGGGGGAACCGGCTCTTCGAGCCACATCAACCTAAACGGCTCCAGAGCCTTGGCGACTTTCTTTCCGGTGGGCGCATCGTAGCGGCCATGCATATCGCAGGCAAGATCCATGTTGGCGGGGATGGCCTCGCGCACATGCGCAACCCACTTCACCATCCGATCAATCTCGCCATTACTGGCAGTCCAGTTGACCTTATCGAAGCGCGCCGGATCTGAGGCGTCGTCCAGATCGATCTTCATTGCCGTAAATCCCTGAGCCTTGATCCACGGGAGCTTCCGGTCCGACTCTTCCCCAATCGGCACGTCCATATCCGAGTCGCAATAGATGCGAACCTTTTCGCGGAACTTTCCGCCCAGTAGCTGGTACACGGGCAGCTCCAAGGCCTTGCCCGCAAGATCCCACAAGGCGATTTCGACGCCAGACAGTGCCGTGATGTACTGCCCGCCTTGTGCACCGGAGAAGAGACCGCTGGTCCGAATCCTCTCCCAAATCGCTTCAACGTTCAGCGGATCGCGTCCAATAAGCTCGCGGCGCCAGCCGCGGATCAGCGAAGCGGCTCCAACTGCGGCGTCGGTAGCTTCTCCCTGGCCGTAGATCCCTTGATCCGTGTAGATTCTGACGTGCGTTTGCGGCCCATGCACCAATACTTGCGCCGTGCGCACATCGGTGATTTTGAGTTTGGGTCTGCGGAAAGGCGAACTGTTGGTCTCGACAGCTCTCGCCAAGGCGGGAAGTGAAAAAGCAGAAAGCGATCCTAATGCTGAAAATCCAGCACCCTTCAGCATTGACCTTCTTGAAAATTCAGCCATGATTCCCTGGAACCTTTCCTTTGCTTAAATCGTTCATGCTCGCAAGCGAGCGTTTACCCGAAAACCCCGAGCCACTCCAATAGGGAACGACTTTCAGGCAGAAGCACCAAAGGCAAGGAAATATAGAAGACTGGTATAAACGCTGTCAAATCGATTTAGTAAAGGGAGAGTATTTAATGGATGCTGCGTGTCACCAGCTTTGAGAAGCCGGCTGCACCATCAACTGTGTCGCGAACCACAGCCGGTGTTGGAAAATGATAAAGCTTGGCATTTCCGCAACAAAGCGCCCTTGGTGGCGCCGATCCTCGACACTTTCCTGAGCTGCCGTCTCTTTATGATCATGGTTACGGCTGTTCTTTTGCCTGAGCAAGAGAGAATCGAATGGCGTGATCCCAAAAATCAATGATGAGCCGGTCATCATCGCTCCGCATCTCATGCTCTCCTCTACCAGCAATAAGTGGAAACAACATCGGGAGCGCTCGGAACCTGGTTGATCACGTTGGTGTGCAAGACGATCTGTATGTTCTTTTTCTCACAGCCTCTGGGAAGAGATTTGACGAGGACCGCAATGGAATGAGGATCGGTCAGGAATTCGGCTGCGGCGCGTGTTCCCGCGAATCCAATCCCCGCGGCCGTGATAACGGTCGTTCCAGTTTCGGTATTCATCACTCGGGAAATGATGGCGTAATCCTCTGGGAAACCGTCCTTGGCCGACCAGCGCTTTTGAGAGTCCGAGCGATCCAGAATCGTCAGGTGCCCATCGAAAACATAGCGCAGATTCTCGGTCATCGTGAGAGTCCATGGGTTGTTGTGCGCACCGATCAAGATCGTCGGGCTTTCCCGAAGGTCGCCGTAGGCCACATCGTTCGCAAATCGGACGTCGAATTGCTTGTCGCGACGCACCAGCATCGTCACGATCTTTGTTGTGGCCGCAACATCGCCAATGGTAACGAAGGTGTCTTTCGCGGGATATAGATCTTCGGAGTCAATTTTCGCTCCCGGCGTCAACGGAATATAGGACTCCAATCCCATTTCCTCGTTCTGGCTCTTGGGATGGAGTTTGTAGTACTCATCAATATAGGTGCTCGTCAGCTGATAGACCGCATTGCTGCCTATATAGATCAAAACCGGTTTAGGGCCGGAAAGCATCGGCGACCAGAATTGGTCAAAGGCCCTCTCGTCGGAGGTCGCGAAGTAGTGCTGGGTTGTCCATGTCAGAAGGACCGCTAAGGCGGCAATCACAATCCAGAATCGGCGATCCAGGCCCTGTCGATCCTGGATTCCGTTTGCCTGGGGAACAAGTTTCGGTCCTCCGGGCTCCATCAAGTCGGGCTGCGCAGCAAGTTCCCCAAAGGAATGGCTTTCTTCCGGGCCCGGTTGCTGGTTCGATGCAGCGTGAGCCGGCGCCTTGTCCGCCCATTCGAATATGGCCCTGAATGAACCAGAGGGGATGCCGATTCTTATCGGTTCTTCCGGGGCCGATTGATAGTAAAGCGCAAGCCGCTTCCTGACCTCGGACGCACGTGCCCGAACGATCGGATCATCATTCGTATCGTAGTCCGGACGTCTCCCAAATACATTCGCACCGATCATCCGTTCCTTCAGCATTTCGGGATGCCCGGTGAGAGTTTGTTCGACGATAAACTGCAGCAACTCCTTGGTCTGTTTACTGGAATGGAACGGAGCGCTTTGCAGGATTGCAGAAAGAGTCCTCCGGATTTCGGCCGCAGGAACGCTCTGCGCGCTGTCTTTTCGGTGTGGAGAATCGACCTTTTCAACGACTTGATCCACCGACGCCCTCAGATTCCTTAATCGTTAACGTACATTACTCCCTTTGGAAGCTCTTGACAAGGAAGAACTAACGGGGAGATCGCACTCGAACAGTACCGGACAGTACGTTGCCAGACATTTACATGGAAGCGTTTTGTTGTGCCTGTAATTCAGGCCGGTCAGCGGAGTGTGCGATGTTGCAGATTCACCAGCTCAGCCAGTCCGGCGCCGGGCACCGGGTCTTCCCGTAAACAAGACCTGGGACCAATGACAGCGATAACAACAGTCAAGAACTTACGGGAGGCAAAATGATCAGATTACGTCTCGTTCATCTGGCGGTCTTGATGGCTATCCTCAGCATGGGACTGACATTCGTTTCGAAACTCCACGCTCAGACAATGAGTTCCTCGGCGTCACTTTCGGGCACGGTGTCCGACCCGTCCGGAGCCAGGATTGCGAAAGCAACGGTAAAGGTCACCGATTCCGAAAAGGGGAATACCCGAGCGACCACTGCAGGTTCGGCAGGGGATTTCTCATTCGCCTTGCTGCCTGCAGGCACCTACACCCTTGAAGCGATCGCACCGGGGTTCAAGACCGCAAAGCTAACCGGGATTGTGCTTCAGGCAGGAGACTCTCTCACGGAGAACGTCAGTTTAACAATCGGCACTACCGAGCAGGTCACAGTGTCCGAATCGGGAGCGCTGCTGCAGACCGAGGATGCGAACGTCAGCACCGAGGTTGCCAGCAAGCAAGTTGAGGAACTTCCTCTCAATCTGAGAAATGTGGTCGGCCTGGTCATGTTGAACTCTTCGGTCAACAACCAGACCCAACAGCAGGTATTGGCGGCGGGCGGCGCCGAAGATACAGCCGACCAGGACATGTCGTTCCTGACTTTTGGCGGCGGCTTCTTCGGAACCACGGCTTTTCTCCTGGATGGCGGCTGGAACGTGGCCGGCGGCTGGGGCGGAGTCGTTTACGTGCCCGCGGTCGACGACACTCAGGAATTCAAAGTAACGACGAATTCGTTCTCAGCAGAGTACGGATGGAGCACCGGCAACGTGGTGAACATGATTACCAGGTCCGGCACCAGCGACTTCCACTTCACCTTGAGCGAGTACCTTCGCAACCAAAAACTGGATGCCAACACCTACTTCCGTAATCTGTCCCACCTTCCCATCACTCCGGACCATCGCAATCAGTTTGCGGCGGCCGGCGGCGGCCCGCTGTATATCCCCGGCATTTACCGGCGGCGCGACAAGACTTTCTTTTTTGCCAACTATGAGGGCTTGCGGCTCAACAACGCCGGCACCTTCAGTGACAATGTGCCCACTACCCCCCAGGAGTCTGGCAACTTCTCGGCAGAACTCACGACTACCTCATTGGGGACCGATTGCCTGGGCAGAACCATCTATGCCGGCGCCATCTACAACCCTTACACCACAAGACAACCCGGAGGCGCGTGCGGCACACAATACATTCGCGATCCCTATCCAGGCAACATCATACCCACGACCGGGCCAGGCGCGGTTGATGCTCTGGCGGCAAAGTTTGTTGCGGGAAACTACTGGCCGTCGCCGAAAAACCCGAATGGCCAATTCAACTACAACGTCTCCGGTTCGCAGGCAACGTCGTCCAACGAGTACGGAATTCGAATCGACCATCACTTCACCCCCAACACTTCAATGTTCGGTCGCTATTCGCGAAAGCTCGAAACCAAGGCGGGTTCTCCGGCCTACTACGGAACGAGTGACGTCGGAGGACCGGAAGTCTACAACCCGGACAACCGGTACAGTATCGCCACGGGCGCCTCGCACATCTTTTCGCCGACTTTTGTCATGAATGGCACCGTAGAATTCAACCGGTGGACTGAAGGAAACGACACCCAGAGCTTTGGGTTCAAGTCGTCCTCGCTCGGCCTGCCTGGCATTATCGACAGTTATTCTCCGCAGTTTCCGCAGATCGGCTTCCCGCAGCCCGGCTATGCACCTCTGGGAGCAACCACCGGCTTCGGCCAAGCGAATTTCGCGAACAATGTTGGTAACGCTTCTGTCGACTTCAACAATACGCGCAAGTCGCACTCCATCTCGTTTGGATATATGGGCTCTGTGATTGATATCTATGGCGGCAGGATCGCTCCTACGCAGTTCAACTTTGGGCTTGCCATGACTTCAGGTCCTGACCCGAACAGCGCGAAGACCGCCGGAGACGCTTTCGCATCCTTTATCGCCGGCGCAGGCACCGGTGGCTCTACAGGGTTTAATGCCTTTCCGGCGTCGTCCTATTACCTGCATGGAGCCTACGTTGAGGACGATTGGAAATTAAACCGGAAGTTTACATTGAACCTCGGCTTCCGCTACGAAGTGCAGACCCCGATCACTGCGCGGCGCAATGACCAGGCCTACTTCGACTTCCATGCCCTCAATCCGATCAGCAGCGCATCCGGAGTGCCGGTCAATGGTGAAATCGTCTACGCCACTCCTGGCCAGCGCAATCTGTACAACTTCAATTGGGACGACGTGGCGCCCCGCATTGGATTTGCTTACAACATCGTGCCCAAGCTGGTGTTCCGCGGTGGCTGGGGCCTGTATTACTCGAGAAACTTCTATGGCAATGGACCGAACCCAGGATATTCTCAAGGGACGAATTGGACTCCCACCGTCGATGGGATCACGGTCGTCCAGCCGCTTGCCCAGGCATTTTCGACGGGCGTTCTGCCGGTTACCGGAAACGCACTCCACGGCCTTACGAATGTCGGTCAGGGCGGTGGCGGCGTCGATCCCTACCATCCGGATCCTCGGATCAAGCAGTTCATGGTTGGATTTCAGTACTCCCTCACTCCCAACGACCTGCTGGATGTCAACTATGTGGGGAACCGCGGAACACGCATCATCCTTGGCGGCATGAACTATGGCCAACTGGATCCGAAATATCTCTCCATGGGCTCAGCGCTGAATACCGCGGTGGCCAATCCGTTTGCCGCTGCCATGAACTCCCTGAACCTCCCGACCAGTTCCTGCGGACTGAGCTCGCCGACGGTTTCGCAAGCACAACTATTGTTACCGTATCCGGAGTTCTGCGGAAGCACCTCTGCCTCTCAGGAACCGGTAGGCTTCGACAACTACAACTCCCTGCAGGCAACTTTCACCCACCGCGTCAGTCTGGGCCTGATCTTCATGGCCTCCTACACCTATTCGAAGTTCCTCGACGATGCTGGCGGCCCGGAAGAATGGGCCAGTATCAGCAGCGGAGGCGCCTCGATCCGCAACTACTATGATCTGAAGGCGGAGAAATCGGTCGACGGGACGGATGTCCCGCAGTCTCTGGCCTTGAACTATGTGTATGAATTACCGTTCGGAAAAGGCAAGACATTTGGCGGCAGCATGAACACCCTTTCCGATGAGATCTTGGGTGGCTGGCAGGTCTCCGGAATTACCCACGTCCAAGCCGGTTTCCCACTATCGATCAATGCCAACAATAACAGCGCAAGTCTTTGGGGCGGCAATCAGCACGCCAACCTGACCGGAGCCAGTTTCAAGAGCGGCACCTGCGGGGCGAGCACCAGCAACGCAATCCCTGTGGGACAAAAGTATTGTTTCTTCAACCCGGCCGCCTTTTCGCAGGCGCCCGCTTATACATTCGGCAGTGCACCGCGTTACTTCTCCAATCTCCGGGCTCCCGGCTACGTGGACGAGGATCTGGGGATTCAAAAGTGGTTCCACATCACAGAGAAGTTCCGCCTGCAGTTCACCGGCCAAATGTTCAACGCCTTCAACCACGCCAACTTCGATTCGCCCGATATTAACCTCGGGGATGCAGGAACCACGATGGGAGAAGCCAGCAATACCCAGGGACCGAGGCAGGTCCAGTTATCGCTTAAACTTGTCCGATAGGTCGCTCGATGCGCTGGTTAAAAGGTGCGGGATTTATTGTTCTGATGGCCGCGATTTCAACCGTGGGCGTCAGGGCAATTCAGCCCGATAACGATGAAAAACTCCAATCCTATCTTGCCGCGGCGCAACAAGCCGCGGCGAGAAAGGACTTTTCCTCTGCGGCTGATTCTTACAAGCAAGCCGTCGAGCTCAGTCCGCGGACCGCAGAACTCTGGACCAATCTTGGGTTGATGTACCACCAGACAAGCAACTTTCCCGAAGCAATCAAGAGCTTCACAGAAGCGGCTCGCCTGAAGCCAACTTTGTATGTTCCCGAACTGTTCCTGGGAATCGACAATCTGGAAATGAAGCAAACCGAAACAGCAATCCCATTTCTTCAGAAGGCCGAGAAGCTGAACCCCAAAGACCCGCAGGCGCCCATTACCTTGGGCCGGGCGTATGCGATTGCCGACAACGGCAATGGCGCAAGCGACGCATACTGGAGAGCTGTGACCCTGGCGCCACAAAACGGGAATGCATGGCTTGGTCTCGGCATGGCTTACCTCGAGCAGGTGGACTCTGACGCTCGCTTCATCACCAGCACCTACAAGAATTCGAATTACGACCTGTTGCGCGCCAGTGAATTGTTCGCCGACCAGGGAAAGCTGGTTCAGGCGGCGCGTGCCTACAAGACCGCGCTCTCTCAACCATCTCCGGCGCCTTGCTCCCACGCGGGCTATGCCATCGTGCTGCTGCGGCAGAAGGCGGCCGCCGAGGCAAAAACGGAATTGGATCGAGAAGCAACTACTACTCCAGGATGCCCTCTGACCCGGCTTGGTGTTGCGGCATTGCAGTTAATGCAGGGCGACACCGCGAATGCGCTCGGCAAATTAATTGACCTCTGGGATGTGGATCCAGGCTTCCTGCACGAGAACCTGCCAATGTTGCGCGACGGGATCTCGACAGAACAG
>Ga0181535_10004569_pt1 | contig 15316 bp, 9 predicted proteins | sample PEATcosm2014_Bin_44_FD_119774 | JGI IMG/M metagenome (GOLD analysis project Ga0181535, IMG submission 119774) | Peatland microbial communities from MTU Mesocosm Facility, Houghton, MI, USA - PEATcosm2014_Bin17_30_metaG | ecosystem: Environmental > Terrestrial > Soil > Wetlands > Peat | place... | reverse complement strand
GTCCACGATCAGCATCCGACCCTTTGTTTCTGTCACGGTACTAACCTCATAAGTGCTGCACGCGTTTTGCGGCGTGGGACGCGAATCCCATTAGGTGTTCGCCGCGGATTTCGTCAATGATTCACCCTGCTGCGGAATACGGGCATCGAACGGCAAAATCACCCGGAACGTCGTTCCCACTCCTAAATGAGACTGCACTTCGATGCGACCGCCATGGCGGTCGATGATGCCCTTGCTGATGGCCAGGCCGAGCCCAACCCCCTTGCCCACTTCCTTGGTCGTAAGAAAAGGTTCAAACAGTTGGGTCAACAATTCCGGAGGAATCCCCATTCCATCATCGCGGACCAGCAACTCGATTTCATTACCGGGAAGACGGCGGCTGCTGATCCACAGATTTCCACCCTTCGGCAACGCGTCAATGCCATTGACGCTCAGCGCCAGCAACACCTGTTCGATCTGAGCCGCATCGCAGTACACCTCCGGCAAGTCCGGGTCCGTGTCCACCTGCAAATGAATGCCGTTGATCTCCGCTTTGTGCTCGATGAGCCGCACGCAGCGCCCGATGACTTCGTTGAGCGCGTACTTCGCCAGGTTCATCGGAGACGTGCGCGAAAAAGTAAGCAGATTCTTGACCAGCTCGCCACACCGGCGGCTTTCAGTGGCGATCAGATCCAGGCATTCGCCCGCTTCCTGCTTCTGAGCATCATCGACAAAGCCTCGGAGGACCCACTTCTTAATCAGTTTGGCATAGGTCAGAATCCCGGCAAGCGGATTATTGATCTCGTGGGCAACCACCGCAGCCATTTTACCGATGGTCACCATCTTCTCAACCAGAATCATCTGGTCGTGGGCGCGGCGCAGCTCGCGAGTTTTTTCCTCCACTCGCTCTTCCAGGGTGCGCGCCCAGGAGGTGACTTCTTCGCGTGCCTGACGCAGTTCCAGACTCATGCGATTAAACGACACAGCCAACCTGCCGGCCTCGTCGTTGGAAGCCACGTCAGTCTGGTATCCGAGTTCGCCGTCCATCAGCCTTTCGGTCGCCGATTGCAGCCGGCTGAGCGGTTTGTGCACCACCCGCCAGACGAATCTCCAGCTCAGAACCGCAATGAACATAGCTGCCACGGCCGTGTAAATCAGCATCTGGATCGTGCTTTCTCTCAGATGGGCATCCGCCTCGGCCAAGGATAGATGAGTATCGAGCACCCCAAGCACCTTTTGGCTCGCGGGATGCGCGTGGCAAGCCGCGTTGCTGCACGCCGCCTGGTTTTCTATGGGGGAGATGATGGCAATGACCCGTTGATTTCCCGCGCGATAGAAGCGGTAACGGTCGGGCCGGTCCAGCTTAGAGAGCGGTTGCGACTCGCGATGACACATGTAACACTGCTCGGCGCGCTTATCGACGAAATGCCCCAACTCGTCGGCAGTCGAGAAACTGATCCGTCCTTCCGGATTGATGACGCGAATGCGCAACACCCCGGGCTCCTCGGCGAAGGTCTTGATGGTGTGGTACAAGGCATCACGATCGTTGCGTAGCATGTAGAAGGACATGCTGCGCTTGATCGCTTCGCTCAGCCCGTCGGCATTCGCGAGCGTTGCCGATTCCAGGTGATGCCGATGCAAGCGGATATTGACGAAGCCCAGCACGCCGAAGGTGAGCATCAGGGCTGGGATCAGCAGCAGAATGAGCTTGGTGCTGATGTGGTGCCCAGCCAATTGGCGGACACCACTCAGCCCTGAGTTTCGGGGGCCATCCGCATCCCAAGCCCCACTATCATTAGGGGCTCCGGGACTGGCATCGTCAATCTCGCTACCGGAAGGCTCGCCGTTAGCTCGCTGTCCTTCTTCATCCGGATTTTTCTCAGTCTCCGGCATCAGTGACCACCGCGGTCGAACTCAGTGGTGTTACCAGTTCCGGCGCTTCCGGTGCGGACTGGCGTGGGTTGTGTTGGTGTTCGTCCTCGAAGATGGGCAGGTACTTCACCGCGAGCCCAAATAGGGCGAATCCGCCCGCGACCATGGATGCAGTTACCGAGAACTCCATCCAACTGGGGATATAGTGGCGTCCTACCCAGTGTTCCATACCCGTGATGCTGACGTTCAGACGGTTTGTGATGAACCCCAACAAAGTCACGACCGCACAGAAATAGAGTCCGCCCGGGCTCATGCGAACCTTCTTGATGGAGAGCAACGCCAGTGGCACGATCACCGTCATCATGATCTCCAGCCAGAAGAAGTAAGTCTCATACTGCGGAATGAACGCTTGGTGCAGCACGCCGCGATGGTATAGGTCCTCGAAGCGCAAGATCGCGTACACGCTCAGCACCACCAGCAGAATCCGCCCCAGCTCCTGGATGATCGGCAACTCAAGCTGACGGCCGAAGACACGGGAGCTGAGCGACGACTCGAAAATCGTCATCGCCAGGCCAACCGCGATCGCCGAGATGAAAAAGAACACCGGCAACAGCGGACTGTACCAGAAGGGGTGCAGCTTCTCCGGCATGATCAGGTACATGGTCCCCAGCGAAGACTGGTGCAGCGTCGAAAGGATGCAGCCCAGGATGACCAGCGGAACCAACGCCGCCTTGATGAATTTCAGCGGTTTCTTCAGATTGAAGCGCTCCAGCACAATCGGTGAAAACTCCAGCGCCAGCACCGTCGTGTAACACATGACGCACATGGCCACCTCGAACATCACCGAGTGTGGATTGCGCATGACGAGCGGATGCCAGATGCGGTAGGGCCGGCCCAGGTCAAACATTAGCGCCACGGAAACCAGCAGGTACCCGGCAAAAGCGGTCAGCACCGTTGGCCGTACGATCGGCTCCAGACGCTTCACGTTGAGGATGTGAACCGCGCCGGTCAGGGTGAAGCCGCCGGCCGCGAGCATGACGCCGCAGAGCACGTCAAAGCCGATCCAGATGCCCCAGGGATACTGGTCGCTCATGTTGGTGGAGGCGCCCAGCCCCTGCGTAAAGCGGATAACCGTCGCGTAGCCGCCCAGGACCATGATGACGGCGAACACAAGCTTCCAGAATGTGAACTTGAACTTCATCGCGCGCCTCCGTTCTTATTGCCGGCTTCTTTCGCAGCCTTTTCGGCGGCTTCGGCCTCGGCCACCTCGTCGCGGCGGTGAGTGATCCACCAGACTCCCCCCAGCACGATTCCGCCCAGCGGAACGAAGTCGGGAATCCGCGAAAGCACCTTGTAGGTGTAAAGCGGCAGCGGATCGCTCGGCAGGTCAGACAGCCGCATGTTCCATTGATCGAACGGTATCCCCGAAAGCATCAGCACGGAGGTTCCACCGACTTCCTCGATACCAAAGACGTGCGGAGCATAATTCGAGGGATTCGCACGAATCCGATCCTGGGCTTCACGAATGAGTTCGTCGCGCTCACCAAACTTGGTGGCGCCCGTAGGGCAGGCTTCCGCACAGGCTGTCTGCTTGCCGACGGCCAGGCGGTCCGGACACATGATGCACTTCTGTACCTTGGGAAGCACTTTAGACCACTCGTATTTTGGCACGCCAAACGGGCAGGCCACCATGCAGTAGCGGCAACCCATGCAGCGGGCTTCTTCGTAAATCACTGGCCCGGCGGGCGTTTTGCGCAGAGCAGCCACAGGACAGACCGAAGCGCACGCAGGATCCTGGCAGTGCATGCAAAGCCGCCGCATGAACTTTTCCTGTTTGGCGACGACCGTAGTGAATTTGTGGTCCGAGGTCACCTGCTCAGCCGCAATCTGGTCGTTGTAGGGCAGATGGTTCTGTTCTGCGCAACCTGCCTCGCACTGCTTGCAGCCAATGCACATTGTGGCGTCGTACAAGAGAGACTTACTCATAGCTTCTCCACTTCGGCACGGAGCGACCGTCGGGAGCGGTGGCACCGAACCCGCGGCAGACGAGGCTCTTACGTCTTTCGGGGTGGCACTCGCCAGTTCCACAGGTCAAGAATTCCGGAATTGCGGGCAGGGAAGTGAGATCGCGAGCTGCGTTACAGAAAAATATAAGGGCTGCTATCCAGAATTGCGCGTGGGTTATCGCTGGCCCAACGCCGATCTTTCTGATTTGCGTCCCCAATCTCACATGCCACCCGGATTAATAAGGTTCAGTCCTGCTTTACAACGGTCGCTTCGTTCTTCCGAATATCGCCGCGGCAGGTCGTTGTCAGGAGCGGCCTAGCCAACTGCTTTCGCCAAAATTGGCGTACTTCCAGAAATGCGAATAAGACTGCCTTGCTCAAACCAGCTAACCACATTGCGAATAAAAGTAGACTTCACGCGCTATGCAGTTTGCGGCCTAGACCGAACCGTTGCGGTGATGCAAATCACCACACAACGTGAGCACGAAATCTTTATCCTGTGATGTACATCGTAATAATGCTTAAAAATTTAACTATTCAGGCGTCGCTGGATATAAATATGTTGGTAAATGCAACTTTTATAGATAGCTATTTGCGTATAGCTTAAATTTGCAACGCTTAATATTGAGGTTTCATTTTGGGAAATTGAGACAATTACTAATCTCCAAACCCCGTATTCGGGCGTGGTCAGCCACAGTCTGCGCCGTGGGCAGAAGATGGTCGCCCCAACCGAGATGGGGACCTCAGCCCGCGCCGCAGTTGCGCGTGCCGGGGCAGATAGCCGAGGAAAGTTGGGGTATGGAGTGACAAGCCCCGGAGGGCGTACGAATGGTGTTGGGGCTCTAGCAGGCTGTTGGGGAGTGTGCGGACCGGAGTGCTCTGACTTCGAGACACATCATCACTGGTCTTGCTCTAAGCGCCGACCAATCGCTCCAGCACGGGCTTGTTCTTGATCAGCAGAGTAGATCCCTTGAGAATTGCAATCTGTTTCTTGCGGAAATCAGCCAGGGTACGCGTCACCGTTTCTCGTGAAGTGCCAATGATCTGAGCGATTTCTTCGTGGGTGAGGGCCACCTTCACCCGCATTCCGTCCGCATCCGCGCCCTCTCCGTGAGACCACTCAAGCAACAGGCGGGCGAGGCGCTCTGGAGCGCCGTGCGACAGGCCAAGAGAGCGAATCTGCTGGTAGGCCGATTGACAGTCGCGGCTGAGATGTTGTGCTGCCTTCAGACAGGCATCGCCATGTTGTTGCAGGAAGCGCAGGAAATCGTCGCGCTTGATGAAGTTCAACTGACAGGGCTGGCCGGTTTCGGCCGTAATTTCGTACGGAGTTCCGGACACGGTCGCATGCAAGCCGAGCAGTTCTCCGGGTTGGGCGATCTTGAGGATCAGCGTTTTGCCATCGCTGGAAGTGGTGGAAAGTTTAACTCTACCCTTGCAAAGCATATAAATACCGCGCGGTCCCTGGCCTTCCACAAACAGGACGGCGCCTGCGGGATATGCGGCGGTAAACTTGATTTTCTCGAAGGCTTCCAACGAAGTCTTGGGCAATCCGCAGAAAAAACTGTCGGTGCGCAATTTGCAGATCAGGCAATTCTCAACCAGTTCAAGACCGTACGGTGAACCCACTCTTCCCTCCGACGTCAGAAGATTGATGCTATGACCGCAGCTTCCAGTTCCGCGGACGATGACCGGGGGCTAGAGGCATAAAAGTTGCCAAACTTGTGCGCGGGGGATCGGGCGAATACAGCTTCGAACCTGTCTGATACATGTTCGCCTCGAAGATCGTGCGCCACTTTTGGCCTGCCTCGGAAGTTCCATGCTGCACACGCATATGCAGCTGCCAAACCCGGTACTCACTGTCGTGAGCTGCCTCTGAGTGATTTATATCACAATGTTGCTGTGACAGCTATTAGAGATCGATTTCAACCTGTTGAAAAGAAAATTTTCATGGGCTGCGCGAGTGCAGGCCAGAGATGCTGTCAGTCCCGATTGAAAAGTCAACCGCCTCGGGCGGGATTGCCACCTAAGTTCTATATAGATGTCGATGGAGTTAAATCTGATTCTTTCGCAGTACTCTGCGTTAGGGCGCATCCCAATGTCGCATTTATGCTTCCTAGTAGTTGCCTTTCAGTTTTTTCTGTTATTTTCCTCGATTTTGTGGCATGGTACCTTCCCAAGTAGTGCAATTGTTCGCAAGTGCAAGACTTGCGGGGGTTGTTTCACACGGCAGATCGAGCATGTGGGGACAGGCTGGTCTGTATAGCAAGCGAGAATCTCTAGGGATAAAGGCATTGCGGTCTAGATGGCGGACTACAAGGCGCCGAGATTTTCGTGCGGTTTCTAATTTTTAAACAAAAAAATGATTAAGACCTCGGGGTGGCACTCCGAAGCTGGCAAGGGCGAAAACTGGCGGTAATGCCGTTTCATGTCCGTTTTTCGCGGATGCGCAAGGTCATACGCAGTCGTTATCGATTGGCCCAAACGGGAAAATATAGAGGAGGAGCCATGTCACCAGGCATCACGAGACGGACACCCCCGGGATCGACGTGAAGCGTTGGAATTCACCAGCACGCGCAAGCGATTAAGAAAACATACGAGCAAAAGGAACGAAGAGGAGATCACCCGTGGCGAGCAGCACATTAGCAGCGAATCAACAACCCGGCATCAGTCGATGGTGGCGGGTCCTGGGCGGGCTCTCGATGAACCTGGCCCTTGGCAGTCTTTACGCATGGAGCGTGTTTGTCGGTCCCTTGGAAAAAGAATTTGGCTGGAAGCGCGCCGACACCTCCACAGTTTTCACCATCGCGGTGGTGGTGTTTGCCCTCACTTTCATTCTGGCAGGGCGGCTCCAGGATAAGATCGGTCCCTTTCCCATTTCCCTGACGGGAGGAATCCTGGTGAGCCTGGGATTCTTCTTGTGTGCCTACACTACCAGCCTCACGTATTTGTTTATTAGTTTCGGGGTCATTGGAGGACTGGGCAACGGCTTCGGCTACGCCACGCCGATCCCGGTGATGGCCAAATGGTTCCCCGATCGCCGCGGTCTAGCCGTGGGTCTTGCCGTAGCCGGCTATGGCGGCGGCTCCGCCATCTTTGGTCCGCTGACGGCCAGCTATTTGCTGCCGGTGTATGGCTGGCGGACGAGCTTCCAAATTCTGGGGGCAATGTTCCTGGTGATGACGGTCTTCGGGGCTTTCCTGCTAAAGAACCCGCCAGCCGGTTACCGCCCGGCGGGCTGGACACCGGCGCCTGCATCGAAGTCGGCCGCGACTACCTATGAGTTCACGCCAGGCGAGATGGTGCAAACCCCAGCGTTTTATTTCATGTGGGTGGCTTACGCGCTAGGCTGCTCTGCCGGGTTGATGGTGATCAGCCAATTGGTTCCTTTCGCCAAGAGCGTGGGCATTCCCAGCACATCGCTGGCGGCGATGGGGCTGGTGGTGGGAGCGGTGGGTAACGCTTCGGGACGCATTTTGTCGGGCTGGATGTCAGACGCGCTAGGTCGCATTAACGTGCTGCGCTTGATGATCGGCATTTCCATGATCGGGATGCCCGTTCTATACATGGTGGGCAACAATGTCGTCGCCCTATTCCTGATCGTGTTCGTAATCTACTGGTGCTACGGAACGCAGTTGTCGGTGAACGGCGCGGCTTGCTCCGACTTTTGGGGCACCAAGAACGCAGGCATCAACTACGGCCTGCTGTTCACCGCCTGGGGGGTGGCTGGCATCATTGGCCCGCGCATTGGCGGCTATTTTTACACCCAGACCCACAGCTATAAGGGCGCGTTCATGTGGGCTGCCGCGCTCGCCGCAGTGGCTCTGGTCTGCGAAATGCTAGCTAAACGACCCGCTGCGCCCAAAGCTGCGGCGGAAAACCTGGTGAGGGTCGCGTCGTAATGGAGGAATTATTTCCGGCGCGACGCGGGGGATTGTCCCACGGATAACGTTTCCTGCCCTTCTGTGGACATGGCGGCGGAAGAGCCATTCCGCAGAGGGGGCGGCTCGACTATCTCCCATAAACATGGCGGGTCGCGGATCGGCCCGGCAACCGCCTCATCCTAATTTGGGCGTAGTTGGCAAAATATCGAAGAAAGACAAGAATGGAGATCGTTACTATGGCGAATGATACTCGTGATATAGCGGCTGAAATCAAGGCTGCTGAACTTGAAACTGTCCAAGCTACGGAAGCCGAAATAGCAGTTCACTGGAAAGAGGAGGCGTTCCTCTACCCGACGCCAAAATTTATCGGTCAGGCGAATCTGACGGACCCCTCGTTCATGCAGCGCTTCAGCGAGAAGAACTTTCCTGAATGCTTCCGGGAATACGCTGACCTGCTGAGTTGGGACCAATACTGGCACACCACGCTCGACAGCAGCAACCCGCCGTTCTGGAAATGGTTCGTGGGCGGAAAGCTCAACGTCAGCTATAACTGCGTTGACCGCCATCTGGACAAGTACAAGAACAAGGCTGCCATCATCTTCGTGCCTGAACCCGAGGGCGACGCTCCTGAGGTAGTTACCTACCAGGATTTATGGGTTCGAGTGAACGAAATGGCGGCATTGCTGCGTGATTTCGCAGGGCTGAAGGCCGGCGATCGCGTGACCATTCATCTACCGATGACCCCGGAACTGCCGGTCACGATGTTGGCCTGTGCTCGCCTGGGCGTGATCCACTCGGTCGTATTCGGCGGCTTCAGCGGAGAATCCTGCGGGCGAAGAGCCGCGGATTCCGCCAGTAACGTCCTGATTACGATGGATGGCTATTACCGTAATGGCAGCCTGATCGACCATAAGTCCGTGAGCGTCGAGCCTGCGCTGGCCGCTTCCCGGGAAGACGGGCATGTAGTGCAGAAGGTTCTGGTTTGGCAACGTTTTCCGGGGAAAAATAGTTCTGCAGCAAAGATGGTCCCGGGTCGCGACTATTTCATCAATGAGCTGCTGAAGGACTTTCGGGGCAAGCGAGTCGAGCCGGTGCCCATGGACGCGGAAGCTCCTCTGTTCCTGATGTACACCAGCGGCACCACCGGTAAGCCGAAGGGTTGCCAGCACCGGACGGGCGGCTATTTGGCCTATGTTGCCGGCACCTCGAAATATATTCAGGACATTCATCCTGAGGACGTCTATTGGTGCATGGCCGACATTGGCTGGATTACCGGCCACTCTTACATTGTGTACGGCCCCTTGGCGCTGGCCGCCAGTAGCGTGATCTATGAGGGTGTACCGACGTATCCGGATGCCGGCCGGGTGTGGCGTATCGCCGAACGCCTCAACGTGAACATCTTCCACACGTCACCCACTGCCATTCGCATGCTACGCAAGGCGGGACCGGACGAGCCGAAGAAATACAACTATCATTTCAAGCATATGACCACGGTGGGCGAACCGATCGAGCCGACTGTCTGGCACTGGTATTACAACACTGTCGGGAAACGCGAAGCCGTGATCGTCGATACCTGGTGGCAGACGGAAAATGGCGGCTTCCTCTGTAGCACGAAGCCAGCCTTGGATCCCATGAAACCGGGCAGCGCCGGACCAGGGATGCCGGGCATCTATCCAGCCATTTACGACGAGGACGGCAACGAGCTCAAAGCAGGGTCCAGCAAGGCTGGCAATATCTGCATCAGGAATCCCTGGCCGGGCATCATGCAGACCATTTGGGGTGACAACGACCGCTTTGTAAAGCAGTACTACAGCAGGTATTGCCGCGACCGCAACAGTAAGAGCTGGCACGATTGGCCCTATTTTGCCGCCGATGGCGCAGTACTGGCTGCCGACGGCTACTTCCGCATCTTGGGCAGAGTGGACGACGTCATCAACGTAGCCGGCCACCGCTTGGGAACGAAAGAGCTCGAGTCAGCGTGCCTCATGGTCGATGAAATAGCGGAGGCGGCGGTTATCCCCGTTGCGGACGAGATTAAAGGCAAAGTGCCTGACGTCTATGTGTCGCTGAAGCCTGGTTTCGAGCCCAGTGACGAAATCAGGAACAAGGTAATCGCGGCCCTTGAAACGCATATCGGCAAGATTGCACGGCCGAGAAGCGTGACCATCGTTCCGGATATGCCGAAAACTCGATCCGGCAAGCTGATGCGAAGGGTATTGTCTGCTATTTCCAATCGCAAGGAGCCCGGCGACACAAGTACGTTGGCGAATCCTGAGATCGTGACGAAGATTCAGGAAATGGTCCTCAAATCAGCGTAGCCCCGGAGAACACCGGGTTGGGTTCGGAAGAAGTAGTAGCGGAGCAGTTTCAGAATAGGTGTCCCCCTGGAGCCCGGGACGGTTCCCGGCAAACGATTCAGGGGTACACCTTTCGTGAAACTCGGGCTCCTGGCCCAGCAACTGCAGCGCGTGCCGGCCACCCTAACAAGCCGACGGCTGGCTTGCCGGGGAGCCGGCCGCCGCCGGTCTTTTGGAGCTGGCTAATCCGTGCGGGCAGGCTGCCATGCTGCTGCTCAGGTTTCGGACCCGGCAGCCAATTTTTTTTTCGCCAGGGTCAAAACACATTTATGATTTGCCACAATATGGGGTTGAGGATGCGGCCTGTCTGCTTGGTTGGTCCTGGTGGCAGGACGTAGGCTCTCGATTGGTTGGCGTCCATAGTTTATGTGGCAACCTCGGTTGCACTTACCTGTCTTGTATCTCGGTGTCTCTAGTGCAGATTCAGAGTCAGTGTATCCGGCACGATCATCGTCGGGCTGAACGCCCAGCTACTTTGACGGACACACCGTCCGCGAATCCGATCTAATCCAGAATTTTGCGAAGGAGCGAAGCTCAATGGGCACCCCCAAAACGAATGCGCAGAATATCGGAAATTTTTTGGCGACAGAGGAGACCTATGCTCCGCCAAGCATTGTGGCGGACGAAGCGATACTGAAGAACTGGCACGATGAATACGCGCGCTCAGTTAAGGATCCGGACGCCTTCTGGGCGGGGATTGCCTCCAAGTTTTATTGGAGCAAGCCCTGGACCAAGGTGAGTGAGTTCGATGGCATTCACCACAAATGGTTCCTCGGGGGCCGCACCAACATTACATTGAACGCGCTGGACCGGCACGCAAAGTCGGATCGTTTCAATCATGTCGCCTACATCTGGCTTGGCGAAGACGGTTCGGAGCGGGTGGTCACCTACGGGCAGCTCTATCGCATGGTTTGCCGCTTTGCCAACGGCCTCAAGTCGGTGGATGTGCGGAAGGGGGATCGTGTCATCATCTATATGCCGCTCACGATCGAAGGGATTGTTGCGATGCTGGCCTGTGCGCGCATCGGTGCGATCCATTCGGTTGTTTACGCGGGACTCGGCCACACCTCACTGCGCGACCGCATTGTGGACGCGGGAGCAAAAGTCATCATCGCCGGCGAGCTTGGTTATCGCCGGGGAAGACCGGTTCCACTGAAGTCAATTGTGGACGAAGCGGTTGCTGGGCTGGATTCCGTGGAGAGAGTCATCGTTGTTCCGCGCACGACCCAGACGCTCGACAATCCCAGCCCGCGCGAGCTCAACTACTATGACCTAAAGAAGTTCAGCCCAGAATGTCCGGCCGAGGACATGGACGCGGAAGACCCGCTCTTCATCCTGTATACCTCGGGAACGACCGGCAAGCCCAAAGGAGTGGTACACGTGCACGGCGGCTACATGGTGGGCACGACGTATCACCTGAGCACCTTCTTCGATGTCGGCCCGCGCGACATCTTCTGGTGTACTTCGGATATTGGGTGGATCGTGGGGCACAGTTACATTGTTTACGCCCCGCTCTGCGCCGGAGCCACAACTCTGCTTCGCGAAGGCGCCATCGACTACCCGGAGCCCGGCGTGGCGTGGCAGATCGTGGAGCGATATGGCGTGACGAAGATGTTTACCGCGCCTACCGCGATCCGCATGTGGATGCGCTACGGAGAGAGCCTGCCCTGCGCTCGCGACCTTAGCAGTCTGCGCGTGATTGCCTGCGCCGGCGAACCGCTGAATCCGGAGGCTTGGCGCTGGGCGCAGACTTATCTGGCAGGCGACGGCAAGTGGGGTTACGTGGTGGATAACTGGTGGCAGACCGAATTGGGAGGGCCGACGCTCGGCACGCCCATCACCCTGCCCGTGCGGATTGGAAAGGCCGGGCTGCCCCTGCCGGGGGTTGAAGCCGATGTGCTCACGACCGACAGGACATCAGCGCCAAACAATGTAGGCGGCCAACTCGTTCTCAAGCGTCCTTTCCCGCACATGATGCGCACGGTATGGGGCGATGATGAGCGCTACCAGCGCGAATGGAAGATGGTCCCGGGAGCGTATATCACCGGAGATGTCGCCATTCGCGACGAGCACGGCTATATCGCTGTCCTCGGCCGCTCCGACGATGTGCTCAACGTCGCCGGTCACCGCATCGGCACTGCCGAGGTGGAAAGCGCGCTGGTCTCGCATCCGGCCGTAGGCGAAGCCGCCGCCATTGGCATTCCCGACGCCGTCAAGGGCGAGTCGATCAAAGCCTTTGTCCTGCTGCGGGCAGGGCACACCGGAACCCCTGCTCTGAATGCAGCTCTCATCGAGCATGTGAGGCGTGAACTTGGTCCTATTGCGACGCCCTCGGTGATCGACTTCGTAACGTCTCTTCCGAAGACGCGCTCGGGGAAGATCATGCGGCGTTTTCTGAAGGCAAAGGAAACTGGGGCTGAGATCGGCGATATCTCAACCCTGGAACAATAATCTGAGGTGTCATTCTGAGCGAGAGCAACGAGCGAAGAATCTATGCAGTTGATTCGTAATGCATAGATCCTTCGCTTCGCTCAGGATGAAACCCTAAGGGCACCCGCTGAGCTTTGTTTTTTGGGCAAATATACTAAGTGCCTTTCTTGCCGGTCGTCCGTGGGTGGTGGTTCGGTTCCTCCTGCAGACTTTCCGCAACCGCAATCAACCCCTCGTCGACCGTTCGGTTAACGTTGACAGCGTCGGACAAGGGAACAGAGACGATTTCGTTGCCGCGCAACGCCACCATCTTGCCGAACTCTCCCTTGTGCACCATGTCGATGGCGCCTAGGCCATAGCGCGTCCCGAGAACACGATCGAACGCCGTCGGCGTGCCGCCGCGCTGCGTGTGGCCGAGCACCACGGCGCGGGTTTCGAACTTGGTGCGCTTCTCGATCTCTTGCGCCAGCACCTGTCCAATGCCGCCCAGGCGCTCGTGGCCGAACTCATCCTTACCGAGATTCTGCACGACTAACGCACCGGTCTTGTCAACCTTGTCGGCGAATTTTGCGCCTTCGGCGACGACGACGATGCTGAAGTGGCGTCCACGCTCGTGCCGCCGTTTGAGTGCCTCGCAGACTTCATCAATATCGAAAGGCTTTTCGGGAATCAGGATCGCGTCGGCGCCGCCGGCGATTCCGGAGTAAATTGCGATCCAGCCCGAGCCGCGTCCCATCACTTCGCAAACGATGGTGCGATTGTGCGATTCGGCCGTCGAGTGCAGGCGGTCAATCGCTTCGGTCGCGATCATCACAGCGGTATCGAAACCGAAGCACAGGTCGGTTCCGCTGAGATCGTTGTCGATAGTTTTGGGGCATCCAATCGCCTTGAATCCGCGATTGAACATCTTCAGGGCAACGCCGAGAGTGTCGTCGCCACCGATGGCGATCAGCGCGTCCAGTTTGTTGGCTTCGAGATTCTTCAGACACTGATCGATTCCGCCCTCTCGCTTGGCGGGGTTGGTGCGCGAAGTACGGAGGATGGTTCCACCGCGGGGCAAAATACCGGCCACGGCTTCGAGATCAAGCGGCGTGGTGTGGTTCTCGACAACGCCCCGCCAACCCTCAAGAAAGCCGACGAATTGGTCGTCGTAATGAAAAATTCCCTTGCGGACGATACCTCGTATCACCGCGTTTAACCCAGGACAGTCACCACCGCCGGTCAAAATGCCGATCTTCATCGTTTCCGCCTCTAGATAGAGTATTTTCAGGATTGGTGCACCGCGGAGCCTTCCACCCCAGCGCGCAAGCATGACGTGCCGGGGCCACGGCGGGTTTCATGGGGCACCCGCCGCAAAACTATTCTAGGGCATTTTACCGATTTCAGCGTCGTTCGGTAAATTGCGGAATAGCATTTCCGGAAGCAATGGAGCTAGAGCGGAACCGAACATTTGCGCGGGTACAGCTTTCGCGAAGCTAGTCTGGCTGATGCCGGGCAGAGCAGCGCTATACTGAAGAATCGCTGGGAACCTATATGCTACTAAGTGGAATTCTGCCGCCTATCACCACTCCTTTTTATCGCGATGGTCAGGTTTATTACAAGAAGCTGGAACATAACGTCGAGCGCTATTCGAGGAGCCCGGTAGCTGGGATCATGGTGCTCGGCTCGGCTGGCGAGCCGCTGATGTTGAGCGACGACGAGAAACGGAGCGTCCTGACTTGCGCTCTCGAAAGCGCCGCTCCGGAAAAGGTGATGATTGCCGGTACCGGCGCCGAGTCAGCCATCGAAACCCTGCGTTTGACCGACTATGCCGCCACCCTGGGCTATGACGTGGCCATCGTGCGCACGCCGCACTATTACAAGAAGCAGATGCAGCCGCTGAACATGCTCAGCTTCTACCGATTCGTGGCCGACCGTTCGCCGCTGCCGGTTGTTATTTACAATGCCCCGCACACCACCGGATACGACATTCCGGCCGACGTCGTGGCTGAGCTGGCAGAGCACCCGAACGTGATCGGAATCAAAGAGTCGAGTGGCAGCCTTGAAAAATTACGCACCATCGCCGGGAGGACGCGCCACATCCACCGGCCCGTGACCGTTACTGAGCGCTTCGAGCCAGTGACCGGACGAATGCTCAAAGCGGCTGCAGCAGGCTCCGAGGTGGCATTGGTTCCCGCCGAAGCGTTGGTTGCATCATCCAGCGCCAATGCCAAGCCGTCGTCGACCGCCGTGCGGGTTATTGGCAAGTTGAAAACGCGGCAGAAAGACGCTGGCTTTCAAATAATGATCGGCAGCGCACAGCAACTACACGAGTCCTTCCAGGCGGGAGCAACCGGCGCCAGCTTGCCCTTCGCGGGTGCCGCCCCCGGCGCTTGTTTCGAAATCTACGCCGCATTCAGGGACGGCGACACCCGACTGACCGAGCAAAAGCAGCAGCGGATTACGAAAGCAGCCGCGCGCATCGTCGGTGAATTGGGAATCCCCGGACTGAAGTACGCAATGGATCTGAACGGCTACTATGGCGGCAACGGCCGGCTTCCCCTGCTTCCGCTGGATGCCGAGACCAAGCTGGAGATCGAACGGCTGATGGCCGACATCCGCAGTTAGAGCATAGTCACGGGAGTTAGGTAGTCGCCACGCTCACGCCGCACGTCGAATCTTGCGATTCTTCTGCAATATCTTTGGAGAACGAGTGCCGCCGCTCGTGGCGCTGAGTTCGAGCGTGTCGGCAATCTCGCCGGTCTCGATTTCGTCCTTTGCCCGGCGATTCATGGTGCGGCCTGTTCTG